>ERZ651776.839-NODE-839-length-40133-cov-5.139979_pt1 | contig 40133 bp, 37 predicted proteins | sample MGYA00514761_ERZ651776 | MGnify/ENA metagenome assembly ERZ651776
CAGTCAATTTTTCTTACCTGCAATCATCTTCATATTCGCCTTCATTAATTTCAGCTTCATAGACTTTGTTGATGGGGATGTCTGTGCCAAATTATCGCTTGATGAGTGATGGCTCACTTGCTCCGCACACTCGACTTTGTTTCCAACTTTGTCACTTTTATTGAGAAGAAATGACTCTTCGAAGGAGATGAGACCTTTCGCCCTCTGGATTCCATCAGAGACGACACTTCCTTGGTCGCCTTCCATGACGCTGGTAGGCTCTTCTTCCTCAACGGCATCATTTTCCACGTAATTATCAGTTTCGTCAACACTCCCGCTCTCCCCAGCAGCAAAATTCTCAACAACCCCGCCACCACCGATCGAATCCTCAAACGGTTTGTTTGGGGTCTCCATCATCAGTGACAATGGTGTCATGGAATACGGCGAGCTAGAAGCCGGCGTCTTGTACCCGCCCGGAGTCTCAACTTCCCCTTGAGTGGTGCCCGAAATCAAATGAGCGCTTCCATTGTGCCGAAGAACTTTGACCTCATCTTGTAGCTGCTGGATGACCTCCCGGAAGAATACTTGCTGTCTTTCTTGCTGTTGCAGCGCATCTCGTCGTTCTTGATCATGCCGTGCTCTTTCTTCTTTTTTTGCTTCCTCTTGACGTCTTCGTTCTTCTTTTCGTTCCTGATCTTGACCCGAGAGGAGCTCGTCATGTCGTGCGAGGAGCTTATCTTGCATAATTTTATGCTCTCGTCTTTCATGCTCCATGCGCTCGTCACGCTTTTCTAGCTTCGCCTGGAACTCCTCCTGTTGCTTCTGCAGCTTTAGCATCATTTCATTATGCCGATCTTGATGACTTTGTCTTTCTCTCAGCAATTCCTCCTCTTGTTTTAGACGATCAGCTGCGACAGCAGCAGCTACTGCTGATTTTTCTCTCTCTGCCACCAGCTCCCTTATAACACGGTCAAACCTTGCGGACTGATCGCTGCCATTTGCATCGCCGTGAAGACTTATGAGCTGCTTGAGCACTGAGTCAAAGCCACGGCGCTCATCTGCCTGCTCCATTCGGTTGATTCGGGATTTTTTGTGAGCGAGGGCGATCGATCAATGCTGCATAATTCAGTGCCGGTGAATTCAATTTATAGATATTGGTTATGGTGGGGAGTTAGCACAACAGTTTTTGGGTAACTCCATCCGACGAATCGAACTCCAGATTTTTTTGTAATGGTTGTAAATGGGCAAATATAGTCATCCATTAAGACATTAAATTGTACTGTCAATCGACGATATGAGATTTGGAAGCGTTTAGAGTTGCTTCCATTACCTTTGTACTGTCAATCGACGATATGAGATTAGGAAGCGTTTAGAGTTGCTTCCATCACCTTTCAACGTCTGGTTTGGTTTGAGTATGAGTCCGATGACTTCGTGTCGGCCGTCTATCCCTTCCTCTCCAAACATCTCAAATAGCAAAATGTGCATCATTAACAACAATAGAGCTCTCGTTATCGCCCTCTCCTTTACCTCTCTAAAATTTACTGCATTTCGTATGTATTTTTTGTGTTTTACATGAGGTTTCCAGAATATTTGGGATGTCCCTCAAGTTTCCGCCACAGTGGTTAGCTCAAGGTTTTCGAGCAGTAGCTTGAAGTGAATTTTGTCGTTCTTGACAAGTTCTGCAAGGGCTTTAACCCAGACATCGAGGTCGATCATCCTTTGCATATTCTTCTCGTGAGATAGATGGGTTGTCTTGGACTCAAAAATACCTCTTCCAGGGAGATCGGGGAGTCTCGTGAGCAACTCCGTCTCTTTGAGGTCTTTCAATGATGACCTGAACACAGCTTGGAGTTTGACGAAATCCTGAAAACGAAAGTATACGACGCTCCTCCAGACGCGATAGTGGCTGACTATTTTGTAGACAATAACCCCGCCAAAATCGCGAATGTTTGTGATCTGCGTCTTGAGGTCGGGGGCGAAGCCTCCCCCGGCGCAGGATATTAAGATCCTTCGATGAATTTTCTCGGTTATCTGGAGAGCGTCGAGATCCTCCTCCATTAATCCTCCCTCCTCGATGAGCTTCATGTTGTACATTCCGTTGCCAAACGTTTCAAAATTTTCACTGAGAAATGGTAGATTAATATCCTGAAGCCAATCGTCTATGGATTTGAAGTAGCCGAAGCTCTTGGCATTCTTTTTTGACTTGCCCCACTTTGCTTGTTTGGCAGTCCCCGTGTTTTGAACTTTATCCTCCCTCGCTCCCCCTTCGCCGCCGCCATCATCCTTGCTGTTTTTACTGTCGTCCAGGCCCATCAGCCTCCGAGCTTTATCGTCGAATTTCACAACATCCATTGTTTTACTTTCCTTCCTTCTATCAATTTCCCTAACCCTCGCATGGATACTTTTAGCCTCCGTCCTACTCACGCCGCCACTATTTGACTCAACGATGTGTGATTCGAGGGCTTCAAGCCATGAATTTAGCTCCACCTCACTGGAGGCAGCGATCTCCCTATTGTGTAGTCTTGTATCATCCACATTTGTAATGTCGTCACTGTTCAGGATCTGAAAACGAAATCCTTTTCGCAAGTCTGTGACAACGCAATTCACAAGGTGTATCTCCCCGTTGGGCTCACCCCATGTTACACCGTTGAAAACATCCTCGTGGCTGGCATACCAGCTCAATGTGCTCTCTTCTCCTGTTGACTTCAGAACGAACCAGCGTTTTTTCCAGTTTCGGAACCCGTGTCGGTTGCGCTTAAATAGCCACCCCATCTTTAGCTTTGCCGGCCCAGCAACTACAGTATTGGTGAAAGAAGGTCTGGCTGAGTCGACTGAACCGCGCTCATCTTCCTCTGTCACCTCCGATATACGGTCAACACTGAGCAAATTGCTGCACCAAGAACAAAGAGAGAGTGAACATGAACACCACGATATTCGAGAAGAACGAGATGATAAGGCGAGGTGGTTAAAAACGATTGATTTCAACGAGAGTTCCCTTTAAGACTTCGATATTCATCAATCAATCATCGCAGCTTTCTCACCTCGCACTGCCAAACTTGATGCTCTTGGCCTTTTCTAGGATTACTCGCTCGCTGAATTCTCTCGTGAGTTGCGTGTTGATACAGGGGGCCAGAGATGCTTCCTTTTCTTCTTTGACTAGGCTAGTCAACTTGCTGTCGTCTAGAGGAGGGACTTCTGGGGGCTCAGGAGGGTCAAGCGTGTCCTCCTCCATTTTCGCTATTATGTCCTCCATCCAACTGGTCGCATCCCTCGCCAAGGGTCGGTCGGTTGGCTCGTAGTCTGTGCATAGCGTTGCCATGTCCACGAGCTCTACGGGAAGCTCTCCCACAGGCAAGTGTGTCCGAACTTCGTCGTAGTCCATTGTGAAATTCTTGGATGGTTTTCGCTCACAGAAATTGTCCTGCCCAGCGACTTTACGGGCCATCATCTCGAAAAGGACAAGACCGAACGGGAACATGTCGGCAGAAAATGTGTACTCCTCGTCGAACAATAACTCTGGGCTCATGTATAGATCCGTTCCGCATATTGTCATAGCGTGGGCGACTTTATCTCTCACTGCCCTCGCCATCCCAAAGTCACTGAGCTTTGGCGACCAGTTCCCATCAAGAAGAATATTCTCGCTCTTGATATCACGGTGGATGATTTTGTTAGCATGGAGGTAACTTAGCGCGTCAAGACAGCCAAGCGCTATACGGCAAAGAAATTTTAGCCCCAACGGCTGGCCGCTTTTTAACAGCGAGTGAAGCTCCCCACCCTGGGCATATTCTGTCACAATATATAGAGTATGAAACTGCTCACTCTCGCGGTCTGAATCTGCAAGCATGTTACATGCTCCAATATACTCCAGTAAATTCTCGTGCCTGCAAAACTTCAGGACACTAAGCTCCCTTAAGATGTAAGCATCAATTTGTACAGTGCTTCTCTTCTGAGTCTTCACAGCAACAATATCCCCAAAGTATTTCCCGATGTGAACCGAACCAAACTGGCCCTCGCCTATGACGGGGCCGAGTTGGAGATCAGATGGCTCAGTAAGAAAGTCGTCGAACTGAGGTACACCCACTAGGCCCTCGTCTTGCTCTTTGAAAGAGGCCATGAGAGGGCTTACGAGACAATCCAACCAGGAGAACAATCCAAAGCGGGTGCAAGTCGGACAGAAAAAAGGGTTTTTGAAGAAATAGTATTATCAAGCGGGATTACCAAAAAACTTGGAAAAGAGTTGGAAAGAAGGAATGGTGATTTATCTCCGTAAAAATGATTTTTAGGGTGAACTACTCTAAGTTTTGGATCCTCCTAAATATGAACTGCAGATTTAGCTGACTTCGTGAGGACAATTATCATCATTCTTCTTCAAAGCTCGACGTACGCACACGTTTTTCCTTCCAGTGCCTCATTTTTTGGTGCTGGCATATTCTCAAGGGCAACACTAATTCATCTCAATCTCAAATATGAATCCTTTCAACTCCCTCTTCTTAATACTCTTCTTCCTATCTGATGTGACCCCTCACGCGAATCTCCGCACGCCAACACCTCGAACTGGTATGGCTGTAGGAAATGGGAAGAAACTTGTAAACATCCTCACCTACCAAGATGACAATTGTGGTGCAAACATTGCTGGCGGCTCAGGTGACCCTGGTCCGCAAAATGCTGTTGTCACGTATCAAGAGGGCGAAACCATAACTGTCGAATGGGATACTACGATAAGCCATCCAAGCGATCCAGGTGTGCGTTTTGCCGTGGCATTTGCTGGAGAAATATTCAGCGACAACATTCTGGCTTCCAATCTCGATGCGGGAGGGAATGGGGTTCACTCAACGCAAGTTAAGCTTCCAAATGGCAAATCTGGAGATGCAGTTCTGCAATTTTCTTGGGTGTCTACTGCTGATGGTGGTAGTTACATAGGTAAGTAGCCCGGGGAGCTGAATACAAGAGCAGCGCATTGATGACCCACCTTGTCATGTTTTTCTACAATATATTAAGCATGCATCTCTTCCTTTCTCTCCGATCTTTTTTAGGTTGCTCTGATATCACTGTCACTGCTGCCAATAACAATGAAGTCGGCGATGACAGCAATGACGACAACAAAAACAACGTCATAATTGAAAATGAGGACAGCGGTGTGAGCGTACTTTTCATCCTTTTCACCCTCTCAGCTTGTTTCTACACTGTCGGCGGCTTCGCTTATAACTACAAATACCACGAAAAAATCGAGCATCCGCACGAAGAACAGTGGAAGAAGGTGGGAAATGCGGTTTGGACGGGTGGGAAGTATGTGGGAGGGATGGTAAAGGATAGGATTGATGAGGCGAGGAGTGGTGGGCATCATGACAATCCTGAGTTAAAAGTTGATGCGCCAGCAGTTCCGGCTGACTTGGGAGTGCCAGAGAAACCAAAGAAACCGGAGAAACCGCTGAGACAAAATAATAGTAACGCGAATGTAGTGTGAAATGTTGTTTTGACTTGAAACATTACTTCTCGATGAAAAACCTTAACATCCTCCCCCTTTTCTTTTCGCTCCCTCGTCTCGCCTCTCCTCTCCCCGCCCTGCCCCTTTTTCCAAAGGAACTACTTTTTAACCCTCAAAGAACCCTTTTTATTTGCCACTCCCAAAATCACCGAGACCGCTCGAAATCTGTCCACGCAAGATCTCCACCGCTCCAGGTTCGTGGGTGAGGAAGATTTGGTTGCATCCGACATCTTTCAAAAGATCAAAGTACTGAGTCATGAGGAGCAGATCCATGACATCTTTGGGCGTGCTGAGAGTGGTGACAATGGATTTAGTTAAAATTCCAAAAATATTAGTTTCGCTCCGCCTACAGTCTCAACACCTAGACATGAAACAACAGGACTAGCTCCGCTCCCATGCGAAAAAACTCACCTGCCCTTAATCTCGTTACTGAAGCCGCTCACGCTTTCCTTCAGCCCCGTGACGATTGCCTGGCGCTGCTTTGCGACTCCACGGCCACTCAAATAGCGCGCTTCTGCGTCGCCTTCAGCCGCTTTAACCTATTTTAGAAAAAAATTGTGTTCGATGTGTTAGATGGTGCTTGTATGGTGCTTGGGAGAGCTTCGTCCTCTAGTTAGCTATAGCTTGCCTGTCTGATCTTGTCGGCATCGGCCTTGTGCATTGCAGCCTCACGGAGGCGCTTGCTAGCATTGATCTCGTTCATGCTCGCCTTGACGCGGGCCGCTGGGTCGAGATCAGTGATGAGAGTGTCGATTATTTTGTAGCCGTAAGCGCCCATATTCTGAAGTGAAAGGCGAAAAGGTCGGTTAGTTTTTCGTCGCTTCCGCTCATCATTCGCCCCTATATGTCGTGTTCTATGGTGATAGCGTAAGCTGTCCATTTTTTTGGTTTCTCCCCCCCCCCTTCTCACCTCCTGAAGTTCGTTCTTGACGTCTTCAGCGATGTCGTCCTTGGAAGCAAAGGCCTGGTCGAGGTCCAGCTTTGGTAGAGAACTGCGGATGACGTCAAATACATAGCTGGTTATCTGTCGTTCTGGGTTGGTCAAACGATAGAAAGCGTTGTAGACTTCGCCGAGAATGACCTGGTACTGCACAGCACAGCTGACATCAACAAAAACATTGTCCTTGGTCTTCGTTTCACAACGAACATCCAGCTGCTGAACTTTGAGACTGAGTCGTCCCGTGACGTTTTGGATAGGACATGCAATGAAGTTAAGGCCTGGACTGAGGATAGAAGCTGCGTACGGAAAAAGTGTTGCAAATATAGTGAGCAAATTTTGTTGAATGTTTCCCTCTCTCTCCTCAATTTTTTCCCCGGCACTTACAGTAGCTTCCGCAGTTCTCAACTACCGCTACAGTCTTTGTCTGCACGCAGACAGCACAGCACGACTGGTGGCGGTCACACATTGGTGGGACAGGGCCAAAATTCACAGTCTTATTCTGCTAAATGCTGGGCTTTTAGGATCTTTGGGGGATTTCGCGCCCGATTTTTTGGTTGGATATGAGTCAAGTGATAATTAATGGTGGCTCGAACCTATTTTGAGAAGAATCGAAAACCGCGTACGCGTGATTAAATCTTTTACTCCCCCGCTCCATCCCACGAAAAACACATGTGAAATTTCAATCTCTCCCTGGGATCTCTTTCCCTTGCTGTCATTTGCCCTGCACACGTCTTCTCTACCTATACTGTCTGCACACGTGGTGTATTGTAACAAAGAAAGACTAAAAAAAACCTGGGTCTCACTGCCCTTCTTCATACAATCCCTGAACAAGCTCCCCCCCCCCCCCCCCAACTTTTCACAAAAATGGCATCATTTTCTGTGCTATTGCATGTACTCTCGATGCTTCTGGTGCTTACCGTACGCTCGAGTTCATTCTCATTTGCAGCATCTGCTCATTTTCGGAAGACTTGTGGTGTCAGCAGGCTGCACCGAGGCACTGGAGCGTCTCAGCTGAGTGTTCTTGAGATCAACGATACGACGGGTATAAGGGGGGGGTACATAGAGAATGGTGGGGCTGGCACTACTTCGCCGACCCTCCCCAAAGAAGAGATTTCTGGTGAAAATAGAAGCAACAACAGGAACAACAAAGAGTCGGCAGTTGTCGAAAGTGATGAAGCAAGAGAGGGTGCCATGTGCGAGAGGTTAACGAGGAGAGATGTGCATACAACAGGACTACAGCGAGTCCTGATTCACAGTGAGAAAACGATCCAGACATTTTTTTCTTCCTATTACAACGCGCCAACTTCGATAAGGATCGTGAAGTCAGCACTTTCTCCTGGGATGACGAGGACATTTGATCGGGCGGTAACGCAGTGGGTGAAAGGGAGGAAATACTGTGATGCAACAAGCCAGATAGAGTGCAAAACCGAAAGTGGGAAAGAGTAAGTTTTTGCCAACCAGTTCAGTTGTTGTTGTTTTCGCCACTAAATAAACTAACCCTTTTCGTCCTCTCTTTCTTTTTTTTCTTCAAGGCTGTATCTCAGCGGAGGTTTTGGAGGTTTAGGGCAGCTAATGAGCAGGGCAGGTTCGCTTGATTGTAGATTCAAGCTTTTAGATTATGGCACTGATGGGGAGGATATTGAGGTGTGGAGGGAGTACATTTTGGAGGATGCAGATTTTAGAGTAAAGGTGCGGGAAGATTTTGTGGCCGGGTGCTTCGATTTTGAATAATAAAGAATAATTTGGACGATTGTTGCTGGAAACTCTCATCCTCGGCGTCTCATTTTTTTATTGTTCTTGTTTTTGGCACCCCCAAACGACAACAACGCACCCACCCCACCCCACCCCACACACACCCTACAACATTTTTACTTGTTAAGGAGTCCAGCAAACTCGTTGATCTTGGAGGACGCGCTGAGGTCCAAGAACTGATCTCCGATGGAGACCTGAATTCCGCCCAGAATGTCCGGGTTCACCACAGTACTAAGGCTCACATTCTTTCCCTTGCCAGCCTGTGCCTTGAGCGCAGCAGTGATAGAATCCTGCTGTGCCTTGGTAAGGGGAGCAGCAGAGGTAATGACGGCGTCAACCTCGCCACGCTTCGCCTTCATTAACTTTTCGTATGCGTCTACCACCTTGGTGGTCTCGTCAAGTCGTGCATTTCCGGCCAAAGTGGTCATCACATTCATGGTAACGTCACTCATCTTTCCTCCCAGCAATGCCTCCACCTCCTTACTCTTAGCGTCACGGCTCAATGTGGGGTTCATGAAAAATGACTTCAATGCCTCACTCTTTTCGGCACTAGCCCTGATAGAGAGGAGTTCGGCCTGTGTCGTCATGAAATGAAAACGTATGTGCAGAAAATGTGTGAGGAAACATGAAAGCAAAAAGCAAAACAAAAGAGGAAGGTCATCAAGTAAAGGAGAAAGTTTCGATGCGTACTCACCTCGACCTTATCGAGAGAGTTCGTTTTGGAGGCAGCTGAGTATGCGGCATTAGCGTAGCGAGCGGGGATCCCAAAGAGTTTGATGAGGGGCTGGTGGGCGGAGTCGTCGGTTTTCTTGGCAGCGGCTGCCTTGGCAAAGGTTCGCGAGTGGGCACGAAGGGGGGCTCCGACGCGAGACGCGGTCACAGAGAGGAGGGACATTTTAGCGAGCTGCGAGGTGCAGTGATATTGCCGCGCGGTTTGAGGTCGCAGGCGTTAGAGTATAGCAAGAGCACAATTAGAATATAACGAGACAATGAGCAGTTGGCGATCATGCACATGTGGAGGTGTGAGTTTGGCCATAAAAACAATCACGCGTGGTAATTTGATCGTGCCTAGTCAGGCCATCCCCTGGGTAGGGCGCCAGACACTGTCTAAGAGCCTCCGCACGGGGAGGTGGTTGTCGCCTCCAGCATGAGGTCCTCCATTTTCCTGGAGGTGATCTCCCTACTGTGAAATAAAGGGGTCCGCGTCACTTCAACCAACTCACCTCGTCGAACTTGATAAATTAAAAAGTGAGCAGAACAAACTGGGGGATGCCAAAGCGTGGGGCCAGAGAAAAAATAACCTGAAAAATCTGACATCTACAGAATACTATTTGTACTTCGACGAACATGGGTTGCTCATCATCGGTACGAACGCAATGTTCTCGTCCAATTTTATGCGCAGTAACTTGTCAGAACACCTTCTTGCTTGGCTTGAATCTCTCCTGTCCACTCTCCACCCTACTAGTCTCTGGCAAATCAGGAGTTGTTTCCTTTGTTTTACGGGTCGTGTCGTTGAGCTAGCGATATAGGGCAAGAGGGCGTGCGGGCGCTGCCATGGGAGGAGGTGGTTTAGTTGCTGTTCTCTGGAAGCTAGATCACCTTCGAAGATGGCTTTTGCAAACATCCATCCACATTCACTCTCCACGGACATCCACACTGTCCTATCTTTCACCAAAACTTGTTCTAACACTTATAAATCACGTCCCTTTCGAACGTTGCAGTCCCAAGAAGATACCATCGACGTAAATGTGGGTGGAACACAGAAGGGTTTTGAAGGAACATACAAGTTGAAGGCAGTCCTCGGGTCTGGAGCTTTTTCAACTGTCCGTGAGGGAGTACAGAAGGCAACTGGGGATGTCCACGCTATCAAAATTGTCACGAAGATGAACTTGAGTGAGGAGGATGACGTTGCTCTGCACGACGAGGTTGACATTCTCCGCGTCATGACGCATCCCAATATCGTGAAGTTGTATGATTTCTTTGATGAGCCCAGCTACTATTATTTGGCTCTTGAGAACATGACAGGCGGGGAGCTTTTCGACCGAATTGTCATCAAGAAGTACTACAACGAGTGCGATGCCCGCGATCTCATCATTATCCTCCTAGAGGCCATGAACTGTGAGTTTCCCTGCTTTGCTTTTCATACAGCTGCTTTTTAACATTATTGCCTATGTCATTTCCAACACTGCCAACCAACATGCTAACGATAATGGCAACAAATAAACTTCTTCTCGCAGATTTGCACCAGAACAAGGTCGCGCACCGTGATTTGAAGCCAGAGAATCTCTTGCTCCGCTCCCTTGATGACGATGCACTGATTAAGATCGCAGACTTTGGGTTTGCCAAGCGTGTCACTGAGAAGAAGCTCACAACACAGTGTGGAACTCCTGGATATGTCGCACCCGAAATTCTCCAGGGTGTTCCCTACGACGAAAGCGCAGACATGTGGTCCGTCGGAGTCATTCTGTACATCCTCCTCGGTGGCTACCCTCCCTTCCATGAGGACAACCAGGCTAAGCTGTTCCAGAAGATCAAATCTGGAAAGTTCGAATTCCACCCCGAGTACTGGGCACAGATTAGTGACGATGCCAAAGAGCTCATCTCATCTCTTCTCACCGTCAACCCCACCAAACGTGCAACTGCCGCTGATTGCCTCCAGAATACTTGGATCCTTGCGGACGGTAAACGCCTATCTACTGTTGATTTGGGGAAGAATTTGGCTGAGTTCAAGAAATTCAACGCCCGAAGAAAGCTCAAGTCAGCTGTGCACACTGTTATGGCTATGAACAAACTCAAGTCCCTTGGAACTGGTTTCAACACCACGCGGTAGTTAGTACCCGGAGATGTTGGAACGGTCAAGGCCCCTGTGGAATAGTAATGAGATGATAGTAAGAAATAGTTACATTTGGTTGTTGAGATTGTTGAGAGAGTTGTGTTTTGTATTGTACAAATTTCATTCAAGTGGTAAAACTTTCTCGAGAACGCCAGAACCTTACTTAGTGACGCTAATTAATTTTCAAGCTTCCAACTATCCCCCTGTCTCTGCTTAAAAAATACCAGGAATCAAGATACTTCCGTGGGCTGGGCCAAGCAAACTGTCATTTCCGGTGGCAATGTGCTCAGCAAGGGTCTGGCCCTGAATTCCTTCTCCCAACATGGCTCCAAAAATGCCAAGCATAGCCGCGCGTCCCTGGTTCAACTCCATGTCAAGCTTGAACTTTAGCTCTTCGCCCTCGAGGGTCCTGCCAAGGTATCCGGTTCCATAGTCGCCCGTGTAGTCATTGGCGGGCCATACCGCAGTCTCCATAACACCAGCCAAAAAGAAGATCTAAAGAAAGTTGAGAGTTAGCTTCTGAGCCCTTGTTTTTAACACCGAAACCACACAAGAAGACACAGAACTCACCTGCGCTAGACCGAGGGCAGGGACAGCAAAGAGGCCTTCAAATCCATCGGGAATGTCGTGGAAGGCAATTCCTTGAGAGGGGGAAAGCATCCCAGGCTACAAAAAAGCGAAAAAAGAGCATTAGCATTAGCATTTGCATTAAGCCCTAAGCATTTGCATTTTAGCATTTAGGAGCATCAAAAGCGAGAGCAATTTTCTAAGTACTCTAAACAAACTCACCAGCTCAATACCAGCGTTGTGAACAAGCATACCGACAACAGCAACCATGGCAATACGTCCGTGCTTGCGCTCAACCGCACGACGGCGCTCAAATTTTTCAGGAGCCAGGACTTGCTGGTTCAACGGGTCAAAGAGGCCGAGGGGCTCTGTCACTCCAATCTCAAGCTCATTCACATTGAGCACGGACGATCTGGGCGCCGAGACAGGGGCCATGAATGCTGAGGCAGCAGCGAGGGTGGTCGCGAGGAGAAAGGCCTTCATTTTTCTGAGGTGTGCGTAACACTACGGGCGAGGTGTCCGAATTAGAGATGGATTTATGCATTCCATGGTCGAGCATGTGTCAGTAAATTTGAAGAGAAATTTCAAATGGGATTAGTTGGTATCTTAAACAGCTGGAAATGCAAATCTTGCCTACCTGTTATTAAACGAACTGGTTGCAGAGCAAACATTCCCGAATGTGAAGATTCTCCCTTTATTATAGCGATTATCAAGTACTTCCGAGTAAAAGAAGATCGGCACCAACGACAGAAATATCATCGCGCCGTCTCAAAGATTTTTGAGAAAAAAAACTGTCACAAACACAAATAAGCGTCGCGTTTTTCTAATACCGCCTCCGTCGTTATAACGACAAAAATAGTAGCTGTAGGCGAGAATATGCACCAATTCACGCTCCTCGTTGCCCTTTCAAATGTTTTTCTTGTCTTAGGATTTACACTGCCACTGGGATTCGCTAGCATCAGCCGTTCAAGTCCAGGGCTAGTTGTGCGGAGGTCCTTTGACGGTTTCGGTTCGGGACGCACAATTAACGACGACGACGAAGAAGAAGAACGTGTGAAACGAGGTGTAGGTCCAGTGTTGTCGTACGCCGATGATGATGATGATATTGCCCCAATAATCACAAAGCAATTTGAAACTTTGCCCCTATCAGAGGAAAATGTTCAGGGAGTTTTGGGTGGCTGCAGGCGAGAGATTGGGAGCGTATTTGGATACGAAGAAGATAGTAGTAGTGTGGGGATTACGGGCGGAGGTGAGTGCGTTGAAGACTAAATCAAGACTCGTGTGGAGAAAAACTAACATTGACTTTTTTTAACTCAAGTATCGTATGTTGACCTTGACGGACCTACCGTCATTGTCGAGCTTCACGGGCGATTTTGGCACGAACGAACCCATGTCCTCGATAGAGTCAAGAACTACCTAATTACGCGGATACCAGAAATTGTTGATGTTATTGTCGAAGACGAAGCGACTTTGAGCAATGAAGCCAACGAAGAAGCTGTTTGATGAGAAGGTTTAAAAAATTGATAAGTAGTTTTTTTGTTGGATGTGCAACACTTATACGAAAGTCTCACAGTTTGTACCATTATATACCATCACCTATCTTCTTCGTCGGACATTTGCGCTGCCCATAAATAGATTTTATTATTTTGCGTGCCCTCTCCTGCTTCCATAAAAATCTCCCTAAAAAATCGCGTAAAACAAACACCACATTCGTTAAGCTATTTTCTCCCTTGTTCTTTGTTCTTTGTTCTTTCCTCCTAAAAATCGGCCAACCCGGGTGTTCTAGGAAATGGAATTACGTCGCGTATATTCTCCAACCCTGTGATGAAGAGAACCAAACGTTCGAAGCCCAAACCGAACCCAGCATGGGGGACAGTTCCGAATTTTCGGAGCTCAAGGTACCACCAAAGGGCGCTAGGCTCAATCCCCTGGGCCTCACACCTTTGCGTTAGCACGTCGAACCTGTGCTCTCGCTGGCTTCCTCCGACAAGCTCGCCAATCTTGGGAACCAATATGTCCGCAGCTGCCACCGTTTCGCCGTCTTCGTTCAGCTTCATGTAGAAGGCCTTAATTCCTTTGGGATAGTCCGTTAAGACTACGGGCTTCTTGAAAAGCTTCTCGCATAGATAGCGCTCGTGTTCGCTGTGTTGATTTATTAGAGGAGAAAAATGCATGTGTGAGAAACACATTTGTCGCGTAATGTCCACCTTTTCGTCGTGGGTTTGTGCATCAGAGCAAAGATGACATGAAGTGTTGATTTTCAGCACGGGCGCTCCAAAGCGGCGCCGTCAGCCACTTTTCCCTTTTTTTCCTCATGTGCAATTTCGTCCTAAATACTTTCATTGTTAGACAGCGAAACTCACCTTCCAAGGTCCATGCCCCACTGAATATCGCTGTTCTCGAAGACGTGGCCGTCTGCAACAACACCCTTGAGGAGCTCGATTCCTTCTGTGTAGGTAAGGCGCTGTTGTAGAAAAGGTTATAGAGTCAATATATGCATCACTCAGCTCACTCGGTTATCTCTCATTCAATGACAAACAATCATCACTCACTCACCTTAAAGGGGGACTCGAGAACGTTGAGCAATCGCTTTTTTAGTCCCTTTTCTCCGAACGGGCTCTCCTCAAAGAAGGCAATGTCTTCGGCGCAGACCTCGAGAGCATACTGTACGCAGTACTTGATGTAATCCTCGGCGAGGTTAATGTCGTCATTGAGGTCCGCGAATGCAATCTCCGGCTCTATCATCCAGAACTCAGCAAGGTGTCGGGTCGTATGAGAGTTCTCGGCCCTGAAGGTGGGTCCGAAGGTGTAAACGTCGCTCAAAGCACAGCAGTGAGTCTCCACATTCAACTGGCCACTGGAGAATCATGAACAGAGAGAAAGTGTCAGTGAGAGAACAAAACGACACAATAGTGCAAGAACCTTGCTCGGGAAGGCAGCCCACACTCACTAACCTGACAGTCAAATTGGCCCTCTTTCCGAAGAAATCCTTGCTGTAGTCGACCGCTCCGACAACTCTCTTCTCTTCAGCAGCCTGCAATGCGGCCTCTTTACTGTCCCCATCCTTTCCGGCCGCGGCCTTGGCAGCTGCCTTCTTCTCGGCCTTTTCCCGCCTTTTGCGTGCCTTGACGCTCTCCTTCTCGGGGGGTGCCTGCCCGTCCCCGTCCCCTCCGGAAGCTGCTGCCGGCTTCTTCTCTACCTCGGGCTCGATAATGGGCACCTGCTTACCGACAGCGTGGGGATCCGTTCCTAGCATGGTGGTAATTCCGAACTGCTCCCCTGCCCCCTCGCAATCGGCGCAAGTCACGATGGGAGTGTGGATGTAAAGGAAGCCGCTGTCGTTGAAGAACTTGTGGGTGGCGAAGGCCATTGCGTGGCGGATGCGCATCTGCGAGTGTTGATTGACGGGTTGTTAGTTGAGTTTACGATCTGCTGACACACGAAACACGACACACACCCACACACAACACACCACCACAGACCGAACTTACCGCTGCTGCATGTACTTTGCTCCTTGGGCGGAGATGAGCGTGCACCCTTAAATGCTCCAGGGTGTGCTTCTTTTTACTCATGGGGTAGGTCTCTTTGTTCATGACCTCCCCAAGTACCTCGACCCTCTTGGCAGCCAATTCAACAGCCTGCCCTCCTCCAACGCTGACAACGACCTCACCAGTAATCTCCCAAGAAGATCCCACGCCCCCCGAATTTCCGGCAGCCTCGAACCCGGTGGTAGTATCTTTTCCCAGCACGCACTGCAAGGCGCCGTTACAGCTACCATCGCTCAGTTCGACGAAAATAATCTTCCCCTTGTCAGCATTGCGCACAGTTCTTGCCCAGCCCATGACGGTGATCGTTTTTCCAATGAGACTCTCGCTCTGCTCAAAGAGCTCCTTGACTCTGAGCCTCGAGCGGCGGAAGAGTCTGCTCGTGACTCCGGGCGCTACTCCTCCGTAGGTTATGGACTCCCCACTTTTCCCTCCATCACCAACACCACCATCCTCACCACCATCCTCACCACCACCACCATCAGATTTCATCTCAGGCTGGTTCTCCATGGTGTTGAACCAGCGCATGAGGTTGGGTGTGTCACTGTTCGTCATCAACTCGCGTTTTCCCCCTAACGCACAACAGAGGCTAATGTCCGCGATGGTTACCCCATCACCCACTAAAAAGGTCTTGTCCAGAAGATGGCCATCCAAAATTTTTAGGTTCTTTTTGACATCACTGATGACCTTGGTCTTTAGGCTCGGCTCCTCCTCCGCGCCACCACCAACGCTAGAGAGAGCAGCAAGCGGGACCTCGATTTCGGACCAAGTGAATTCTAACCACTGGTCAGTCAGACCATTCTTAATTTCACTTTCCCCAGCAAGATTCTTGGTAGCATCAAGATCAGCGATGTAGCGGAGCATAGCGTTGGACTGGCCTATCGGGCCGTTAGGAGTGACTAACTCGAGATTGCGTGAGGTCGGAGAGCTGGTTTCACCCTCTTCAAGAGTCACCGCAAGTCTTGCAAAGTTTGCGGCACACAAGACCTTCCGAGCTCGAGAGGAATCAAGCTCAGCTTTCGAGCCGATTAGAGTGTAAACGAACACCATTGTTATGTATATGAACTCAGGTGTGTTTTTTAATTCGTGTAATTGCGATTCAATGGCCGTAAAGCTAATGAGGGTAGCTCTCACACGTAAAATAGTCCCCAAATTAGCCCAACCTTGATATTTGGCTTTTGTCATTTTGCTCTACTACAGGGACACACACTATTGATACAAGTGTCCCTAACATCAATAATCTTGTGGGAGTCCTAAAACCAACACTTCCCGAACAACAGCCAAACCCAACTTCCTCTCTCCTCCCTTTCTCCTGTTGTACAACACGACAGCCATCCTTTTCCCGCCTAGCTTACCCTGGACTAGAGTAGACTATCATAATTCGTCCCCTCTCCGTCCCCGTTGATTACCCCCTTTCCAAAGATGAGGATGGCAAAATCCTCCCTCCTGACAAGGCTTGTCAAATCACCGCTAGAGTCGTTAGTGAACCTCTACCTCCCCTCGCTCCGCATGGAGCATCTCTCTAGTGCCTTGTCGTCCTGTAAATCCCTCGTGACCCTGTCGCTCCGTTCGAATTGCATCCGTAGCCTTTCGAACGGTGAGTTAAGCAGTTGCGAGAATTTGTATTCTTTGGATTTGTCGGACAATCTTTTGGAGAGTTTGGATGGTATTTGTGAATACCATTGTCTGGGTGATTTAGATATAAGCGGGAATCGATTGACGTTTGAAGAGTTGGATAAGATACGTGGCATTCATGTTGTGTGTCTTACGTTGAAGAATAATAGGGGTATGAAGGGGAGTAAAGAAGGGACAAAAGAATACCGTAGGGAGGTATTGAGAAGGTGTCCTAATGTTTGGGTATTAGATGATATATTCGTATCGGAGGATGAACGTCCGCCTTCATCGCCCCAAGATGATTTACCAAACCCACCCTCCGCGACATCACCCGCCGGCCACCTGTACCGAACAGTAATCCAACCAGCCCCAACTCGCAACCCCTCTGCACTCTCCCGCTATCGCCTTCGTCATTTGCTCCTCCACTGTGACGGCACAGCCCACCGTCGTGCCTCACTCATCCGTTCCCAAGTCCATCGTCCATTACCACCGACAATCCCATCGACGCGGAGGGAGTTAATGGATGTTATGGGCCATCGAGTTCGTGTAGACCTCGCTATATTACTTGGGTGCAGGGTTGAATTTACGATACCCGATATTATATTTGAGGAATCGTTGACGGTTTTACTTGGTGGTGTGGCGGGTTGGAATAGTACTGCTATTACTGATTTGGTTCGACTGAAGGCATACGCGTTGACTGCCATTGTGTACTGGTTGATAGAAAGAGCGAAGAAGGAGATGGAGGAGGGTTGGGAGATTTGTAACACGATTGCGACGACGACGGCGGCGGCGGCGGTGGCGGCGGCGGCGAGCAATGCTGGTGTAAGAGGTAATGACAATGCCAACACCACCAGTATCAATAAAAGAATACAAGTCAGGTACAATGATACAGAAAGGGATCTCGTGAACGCATTTCCTGACTTTGTTGCACCATTGTCACTCTCCGCACTCACGAATGATGACCAAGAAAATTCCTCGCAACCTGAAGATATCAGCTCCCTGAGTCAACGATACAATTTTGCTTCTTCGGATTCCCTATCCTTGCGGTCCCGCCACGCGGTCATACTATTATCACGATCACCATCATGTCCGTTGTTAATGGTCGATCGGCAAGCGACAGAAAATCTACAGAAATCGTATGAGATTATGAAACCGTTGGTTGATAAAGCTGGATTTAGTGCCGAAGATTTGAGCGTTGATGGGAAGGATGGAGGAAAAGCCGGGGGGAGATTCGTTATGCCCGAAAGGAAGAATCCGAATAGACCGTATGAGAGGCCGTGGGACGTTCGTGAACAATTTCATATTACATCTGATGATGATGAAGTTGTCCATGAAGGTGTCGTAACAGGAACCAACCCCAACAATGACGAATATACACCAAAATCTTCGAAACGTCGTCTCCGTCAGAACAGTAATGCAAGTCATTCACAAGATGGTACTGGTACTGGTGGGGGGATTCGTGCCATGACACCACATACACCTGTCAGTCCAAGTGTTATGTCGCAGGAAGCGCTTTTCTTTCTTAATGAATACGCACAAGGTGAAGGTTTATCCTCGGACGGAATGGAAGATGATCAAGACGAAGGTGAAGATGGGATAGTCCATGATAGGAAAGGATATAAAACTTGTGTCAGGGTGCCCAAGGTTGGTGATAGTGTGCAGGTGAAAGCCGGCGTGTTCTCAGATATCCAAGGTTGTCGATATCCTGACGGTAACCATCATAGTAATCCAGGACAAGGAAGATTCGGCGGATTAGGTGTATCGAATGAGGTGACTCATGTGTGTCTACGCAGTTTTTTCGGATGCTCGGATGCACCGTTTTTCGATAATCTTTGGGTCGATAGGGAGGAGTTGGTATGGGACCCCAGAGGATTTTGGTCACATGTTAACTCGTTGAGGGAATTGCAGAGGAAACATGAGGACAGCGGGAAGAAGAAGAAATTGTTTAGGGCGAAGGGAGACAGTGGAGATGCGGTGGTTGGGGGTGGTTACAAGGGTGGTGATATGTCAGTTCCTAATGATGTTGTTGAAAGGGACCTTGTTGACGCAGTTAGGGAGAGGACAGAGGGGGTTAATAAACACGGAATTTTTCCAACGAATTCATGGGGTGGAGTCACGGAAGTCACAGGACTCCCGTCCTACTCTAACAACCCAAAAATCAACAACCCCGCTGGCAAATCAATCGGTGCAAATCCTCTGTGTCTGTTCTCCGCCGACTGGTCGAATGAGCACGCGTTCGTACTGGCAAGTCCTAGCCTTGTCGGCGCGCAGAATATTATTCAAGAAGATCGGGGGAACTCGGGACGGTGGAATGCGTTAGAAGATGCGCCGTTTGTTGTGAAAGAAGAGCAGAGTCATAACTGGGAATTCGAGGATATTGTCAGGGGTGTGGAGATTATGGAAGGGGCTGATAAGGGGTATGAGGTTGGTGAAAGTCAACAACAACAACAAATGGAACATGTTAATGCACCAGGAACGGGTGCTCCTGGTGCACCCGTTCATGGTCTATTTGGCAGCAAGTCGACACCAACGCTGCAGGACAGCTCTTATCGATCCTCCGTTGTTAGGGGTAAATTCGGTAGGGATAAGGAGGAACTGTACTCAGATTTCGACCAAGTTATGAAGGAGATGGGGACGATGAGCAGGGGTAATGGGATCATGAACCCAGATTTCTTGAAGGGGGTGGAAAATGGTGGGAGGGATGGGATTCCGAGGATTAATGGCCTGAAATCACAACAACGTCTTGTTGGTGGGCGGATAGAGACAGGAACAACCGAGATCGATATTGATGGTCTTAAGAGACACGTTGAAATGAGAAAGCTACAGATGATGAAGAGGGGGGTCAGAGGTGTGCAGGGCGACGCAGTTGAGTATGTCGATAGTGTCGATGCTGATGATATGAAAGGGGAGGAGGAGGGGGAAGGGGAAAAGATATTCGGACTCACTGGAGTGGAGGAACCGCAGGAGGAAAATGATGAGAACAAAGACGAAAACAAGGACGACAACGACAACTCGTCGTCCATGGGTGGAACAGCATCACTCTCACTGGACATGACGGCATTGGCCAATGATGCGCTTTACAAGAGCGTAGCACTCAAGTCCCTCTCCTCCACACTGACCAGGGAGATAAATCACTGTGCACTGCAGTCTATGCTACCTCGTCGGAGGAGGAAGGTCGGTCCTCGTCCCTTTTACATTAGCACTAATAAGTCAAAGACACCTATGATCGTCACCAAGAGTAACCTTATGGGTCTCAAAAAGACGGCATACATGAGAAACCTGGAATCAAACAATGGCCTGACGGAAGGGAGTTCGTCCCCCGGGGCGGTGCCTGGAGTGAGTGGGAAAATGCCGGCACCCGGGGGAGAACTCACTCAACGTGTTACAGCATCCAGGGGTCGTTTGCTACTGAATGACGGATACGACTTGCAGGATGGTAGGGGGGGAGACGGGAACGGTACGGGTGGTTATGATGACTTCTACGCGGTGGGGAGGGACGAGAGGGAGAGGGCTCGCAACTATTCTGCTAAGGCGAACAAGTGGGAGCAGAGGTTTGGAGTGCGTAGCGAGGTTGAGCATCACAATGTCAGGAACCTGGAAAGGACGGCAGCGGAGGAGGCGAAGGCATACGACAGGAGCCACCCCAGACCGATTATTGATATTGATAGCTTAGAGTTTCAGGTCAATACGGAGATGACCATGGCAGGGACGGAGAGGGAGACACACGCTTTCAACAATCCTGGTACTCCGCAGGGGATTGGTAGAGAGTTGGAGAGAAAGGGTCAGCCACAGCACCAGCACCAGCAAAGGCAAGGATCTGCCAATGGGAGAGTCCAAACTCCAAAAACGAGGCTGTTGGAAAAGCTCGAGGGGAGAAAGCCCAGGAAGAGCAGGAAGTCCAAAGGGGGATTTGATGGATGGTAACCTATGAATTTTTTAATGCACGAGAAAATGTATGTTTAAAATGCTAAGCTTCTGGCAAAAAAACATCCGAATTCAGCTCATTTACCGTTTCCGCCGTCTCTTCGTCTTCTTCCCTCCCCTCCGCTTTTCTCCCTCCTCTTCACCTTCACTCCCCACTTCATTATCGTCACCAGGCAAATCGAACCCAAAGTCTCTCTTGTTGTTATCCCGCTCCTCCCTTTCCAGCTCCGCCTCAATAATTTGCTTCTCGGCAAGTTTATCTGCCCTTTCAGCATCCCTGAGCGCCTTCGTTTTTCTTCCTGTTGCGACGGCGAGGTCCTGTTTCTCCAGGTGCAACCGGCCAGTCGTCTCTCCGAAGGTGTTTGTCTCTTGGTTCCTCTTCTTCTTTATCTTGAGCTCCTTGGGCTGCTTCAGGGACTCCTTCCAGAGATCGGCACTCGCGAACTGTGTACGTCGAATTTCGAGGTCCATGTCTGGCCCGCAACTAGTGAGGAGGGGCACGGGCACTCTGTCTCCCTTCGGATCCTTCTTCAGCCGCACATGATACGTGCGGAAGGTAATTTTATTCTCTGTGGGAGTGGTCGTCAACACGATCACATGGTCCAAACCGATAAGGGACAACTTGTCGATAGGCTCACCGCGAAACCAGTCAATCATTAGGTTCTGTTATTATGAATTGAAAATTGAAGTTAGGTGAGTGAGCGGGGATTGTGACAAGTATTGGTGAGCTTTCAACTAGCAAAAAGATTCCGTACCTGCACTTTTTTCAATGAGGCGTCCTGTTCCCAACCATCCCCTACAAAAAGAAACATTGGCTTTGATCCCAAGCGTTTCTTGCCTCCGCCCTTGTAGTCTGCAATTCCCTTGTATTCCGTCACGCCCATCTCCACCAAATCGAGCACCTGACCATCATAAGTTCTGCCCATGATCAAATTGTTCGGACGCTTCTTGTTTGTGCTCCCAATCGCAAAGGTGGGAGAATCGTTTTTTGTAGTTAAAAACTCTATCGAAGTAGGGTCTTCAAAAGGATGAATGTCGTTGTTTTTCTGCATCAATTTGGAGTGGGGAGACTTGAGCATCCTGAAGTCACAGAGAATGTCCTTCATGGTGGCGGAACACTTCGTCCCCTTGAGAAGGAGCGATGGCTTGACGCCTTCGACTAGCTTGGGCTCGATCGACGATAGGTATCGAGCGACGGAAGCCTTCGGTGCTTTCCCATTCTTCCTCTGGCCTACACTGCTACCGTTTGTCGGAGCCATCTTCGTCAGGGATATGAGAGAGAAATCTTCGTTTTTATTTGATTTCAGAGATTTAAAGTGGTCTTAGCGATAGAAGATATATATTTTAAGACTTGGAAGATGGTTTTGAAAGACAGAAAACACCCAAAGTTGTTAGGAGAAGGGAATGTTCTTTCTGGGTGGTCGAGGGCCAGCCAATGAAGGAAATTGTCTGGTTCACCTTGATTCATCATTTTTTACGTTTAAAAACACACTGAACGGCGCCATGACTCCAAAAGTGACGAAGAAATACACCCTTTTGTCAGCGGGAGATGACCCTTCACAAAAGATTTGTGCCTTCTTTCAGCGTGGGGAGTGTCGCAACGGTGATTCTTGCAAGTTTAGCCACGGACAGGCCGTGTCGCCAAGTGCAGCTGCGAGTTCGAAAGGATCTACTAAAGAGAAGAAAAATGGTTTGCGTCAGCATGCCGAAGAGTTGATGGCCACTATGGACAGCAGCAGTAGCCTGAGTTCAAGCAGTGATGACGATGACAGTGATGATGAAGCTGCGCCTGCGCCCGCGCCAACACCCGCGCCTGCTCAGCCTAAGAAGAAGAAAGAAAAGAAGGTAAGGTCGGGAATTCTGTTTGTGTGTGTGTGTGTGTGTTGTGTTGTGTGTTTCCAAAGACTAACCTCTTTTTCTGTTCCTCTGTGACTTGTCTGCAGCCTGCTTCTCCTCCTGTTGTCAAGACAGCTACCAAAACCCCAACGAAGCGGAAACGCGATGAAAAACAGACTCCCACCTTGAAAGCTGGCACCTCCAATAGCTCCACCGTCTCAGCTACGAATGCTATGAGCAATCTGCTCAGCGGCTTCCCAATTTCTGCGTTTAGCACCCTAGAAGCTCCCAACGATGGCAATAATGACCCCCCCCCTCACTCTCCAGCCCCGCCTAAGAAATCCAAGGTGGCACCGACAAAGACTGAAAAGACGGCCGATAAGACGAAGCAGAAGTACCTCACTGAGAGTGGCCGTAAGTGGGGCTCTATAATGACAAAGACCAAGGCTCACAACAATTATGAAAACTCCTACAACTTCACCAGCTCCAAGTTTTCTGACAGGGACCATGCCTGGTTTACTGCCCCTGCCTATGACAAGAATAACGAGGCGCACAAGCAATTGCCGGAAGTTATTGCGATCGACTGTGAGATGGTGGAGTGCACCGATCCACTTACGGGAGAGATAGAGGGAAAAGCTCTGGCTAGGTTGAGTGTTATTAGTGGTATTGACCCAGATGTGACAATAATTGACACACTTGTAAAGCCGTACCTACCGATCACCAATTATCGTACGCGTGTGAATGGAATAACAGAAGAGTCTCTTGAAAATTGCACTTTTACCCTTCGCCACGCACAAGCAGTCATGAACAAACTCTGTACTTCCGAGACTGTCATTGTAGGACATGCCCTTCATAATGATCTCGTTAGCCTCAAGATGGACCACAAGAATGTCGTCGATACTGCCTTTCTATATACTGCAGAGGATGACGAAACGAAGCTTTGCAGTTTGCGGGATGTGACAACCAGCGTTTTGAAGGAGGACATGCCCACAACACATGACTCTGTCTTGGATGCAAAGAATTCTTTCCTGGCGGCTGCTCACTATTTAGAGAAGAAGGGCAAAGTTGATCTCGTCGTGCGAACCAAGAGACCTGGAGCTGGAAGTGGCTCTAACACAAATAATGGCGACACCTTGTTTGCCCACCGCATTCCCAAAACGCTTCAGCCCGATCAAATCCTGAAGATGATTGAGAGACACACCAAAATCGTTCCCGAAAAGGTTGAGGAATACGTGAAACCGACGGATGATGGATTCTGCAAATGTATCGTCAGGTTTCCTAGCGAGACCCACTGTGAACTTGCGTTCAAAGCGCTCAAGGGAGAAGCAAAGGTTGATAAGAGTGATCGTCTACAGAAGAGGGTTTACACCAAGGATGGAGAGTATATTTTCGTCCGAAAAAATACTGTGGAGAAGCAGTAACTGAATTGTTAAGAGATTCGGGGCAAAGTTTTTCGAAAAAATTATTAACACATTTTTTCGAAACAGAGAAGGGTCAAATTACGCTGCTAGTTAATATTATGATCAAGGAGCGGACCAGGTGACTGTCAGCTGCATGCGACTTAGATCTTTTGGATAGTCCGTCGCTTGCAGCTTTGTTCAACAATTGAGCCAATGACGGCAATAATTCCTGTCGTACCTCCCATCCCTTCCGCTGGATATATCAGGATAATTTGACGGAAGCGAGCAGCAACCAAGTTACTGCTCCGGCTGAACAGTTTTTTGACTAATAAAAATCGGTTGATTCATTCCTGAGGCCAAGGCGCCGAGAAAATTTACCAGAAAAACAAGCCAGGCAAAGAGTGACCCCTTTCCCTTCCTCTGGTACTTCCCCGAATTTCCGATGCACGTTGCGCCCCTTAGTCTTGCTATGCTCTCGATACTTCTACGGCCGTCAACATCATTTCGGAGCCCATCTTTTGTACGTTTGCTTTCAAAGCTTTCGGGGTTAAAAGGCAAACAGAATTACTACCTGATGAAATCTGAGCCGAGCGAGTACAGCATCGATAACCTCATAGAGCAGAATCACCCCGAGCATTGGGACGGAGTCCGGAATTACGAAGCCAGGAACATTATGCGGGGCATGGAGGTCGGGGACAGAGCATTCTTTTACCACTCAAACCTTAAGCCAGATCCAGGTTTGTTGCGCAAATAGCTGGCGGAGAGCGCAAAGGAATTCGCCTCGGCAGCCGGCTTATTACTTTTTCAATGCCCTGTACCTTCCCTCTAATCTCTCTGACCTCACATTTCCTATATATCTGTCAGGTATCGTCGGCACAATAAAGATAACTCGCACAGCATACGACGACCACACAGCCCTGGACAAGAGAAACAAGCACTACGACCCGAAGTCAACTCCCTCGAACAACCGATGGCAGATGGTCGACGTTGACATTGTCTCCAAATTCCCCGAGATGATCACTCTGAAGCAATTGAAGCGACTTGCAAAAGATGGGGATGAGACCGTAGCCGGGATGGCCTTGTTGAATAGGTCGAGACTGTCTGTAACAAAGGTTAGCGAGGAAGAGTGGAACAGGGTTATGGAAATTGTTGAGGATGGTGGGTGCCCTCAGATAGAATGATGGCGTTTTTGGGAGAGCCTTTTTTTTCGATAATCATGCCATCGCGAAAAGAATTTTTTTGCGGGACGCGGGAATAAAAAGTTAAGTAGACACAAATGAGACAAAATTTAAGGAGAATGCTTAAGTTTAAAGGATTTTTTTTTTGAGAATTCAACTCAACCTGTCTTCGGGAAAAAATCGGGGCCTTTTTTCCTTTGATTTCTATTCATGGATATAAAGGAATAAACAACTCCTCTGAGCCTCTTTCAGAGAACTAATTTGTGCCTATATCGTTGCGTTGTCCGTAAACTTGTTTCTCGACGTTTGTAAAGCGTGCGGAAAAATGAAGGTACGCTTCCCATCTCTCCTCTTACTCCTCTCCCTGTCGCAAGATAGCACTTCATATAATTTTAAGATCAACACAATTTTGGACTCCTCCGACGTCGCCGGTGCCGTCACAGTTTCATGCAACGATCAGAAGACTGGGAGCGACAGTATTTCTGACGCCTGCACTATGCGGCAGGCATTCTATACCTTTGTCACCAGTGGGGGAGGTGCCACAAGTCATTCGATGTATCTTCACAAGGGTCGACGCTACCGTCCGAAGGTAAGCTCTCCATTCGCTTACGACGACTACTCCGGATTTCACTTGACTCTGAGGGGGGACCAGATCTTTGATATGGTCGTTGAGGAGGATCCTGTCTTCACCTTCACTGCTACTTACGCCGTGATTGACGGTTCACAATACCCAAATGACCCGAGGTTAATTGAATGGTCCACCGGTTACACCCTCTCTCTTCGGAACCTCCTCATACAAAATTTTGTAGGCGGGGCGATTGAGATTACAAGCGGTTCAAACCACATATTAAACTTTGTTACCTTCCAAGATAATGGGCACATTCATGATGTTCATGATGGGGGGGCCGTGTATATGACGAGCTGCACGGCTCAATGGACACGTGTATCATTTCACGGAAACAAAGCTCGATATGGCGGTGAGTACGGCTGATTTCTGGCGGACATATATTCTTGCATGGCAATCATCGCTGGTAATCCATACTAACCAATACCCACCAACCCCCCCAGGAGCGGTCATGCTCGAATCCGGTACCTGGGAGGTTACGAAGTTAAGTTTTCGCAACAATGCGGCCGACGAAGCTGCCGCCATGCACGTGAGCAGCTCTACCATCATAGTAACCGACGTCAACGTCTACGCCAACAACAACATCGACGATGATTTGAGCTGCTCGTCGTCCAGCTTCTCATCGTACAGCGGTCTCGTAGCGGACGGATCCACTTGGCAAAATCTAGGGGGCGTGTGCAGTGACGATTCTACGAAGATTGTTAATTGTGGTGGTACTGTTACTAACGCGATGTCGGCGGATTGCCCTATCGCTGAAGAAGAATTCGGTCCTCCTAAACTCAATCCATCACCATCTGTTACATCGGCACCATCCGGCGCACCATCTGGCGCACCGTCATCCGCACCGTCATCCGCACCGTCATCCGCACCGTCATCCGCACCGTCATCCGCACCAACTCCAGCCCACGTGGACTGTTCGGAACTCTGCCAAGAAACTGACCCCTCCCAGCCCTGCTACTACGAGCCGGAGTGCCACAAATCAGTATCCCTTGGCTGCGCCGCCCTTGACATAACCAGTTGCCGATACTGCGGCTTCGGCTCCTACTACTCTATAGTATGCCGTGACGATTCCTCGACTGACACGAACCTCCCCCCCGGGTCGTCGTGCCTCTCTACGGACCAGTGCTCCGTGGGCAATTACTGTGGGAAGTGGATATCGGAAACGAATAGATGCTTGCCGACGCCTCCCTACGTCAAGTCCGCCTTCATTCACCCAGTGGGACTTTATTTATCCGTGTTGTTTAACCGTCCAACGAGCCGTTTCGGGCACGAGGTAGGATCCACTTTCCAGTGCAGCGATCTTCTGAGGTTCTGGAAGGCGCCGGAGGACGGGGGAGAAACAGAGGCCGCAAGGGGACCGGAGTATTTCATGTACGTAAAAGGCGACGATGAACTCGGTGGTATACCGTGTTACTTCACGGACGACGAGACTTTACGGGCCGATATCGATTACGGTAGCACCGTTCTACCGGGTGATATCGTCTCCGTACGGGAAGATAAACTCACCCCGACAGGAGCAGGAAAATGGGGTAATTTCAGCTACGCGGACGGATCGGCATCCTATGCCATAAACACTTGGATTCCCCCGGGTTCCGGCACGGACCCCGGCTGGTCCCTGGTGGGCAACGGGATCCCTCGGCCTAGACCCGTGCTGCAGTCGAAACGCGTGGCGGGAAAATGCGACGCGGTCGTTCTCGACGCGACGAGATCCACTGGGTCGCTGGGGAGGGATTTTACAGTGGTAAGGTGGGAACTTGTTGGGAGCGGGTTTGTTGATGAGAGTGGTGGTGAGGAGGGGGAGGGGTCGGACAATGTGGCGGAAACGGCGAGGATTACGGCGCTACTTGATCAGGCGAACATGGAAAAAAACCCCACTCTCACCATACCGCCCTCGCTTCTCCTACCGGGAAAATGGTATGCCTTCGGTCTTGGACTGGGCAACTACCTCGGTGGTACGTCCTGGCCATCGTCCTCTTCCTCTCCATCGGGGGACAGCGACAGCTTAGACGGAAGGTGGACCGTTCGGAAAACTAACGGGAGGAACTCGTGGGTCGTTATCGAAGGTTGGGGGGGGGCGGGGGGGGGAGAAGGGGACGTGGACGAGGGACAGGATGACGGGACCACTGGCGGAGGGGGAGGACAAAGAGAAGGCCAAGGTTTCGGCGTCAGGAATGTTTTCAGGAGTCAGGGTACGGTGGTTTTCACGGCCACGACGGGGTTCGGGACGAAGTGTGAGGACGAGGATGGGGTCGACCAAGCCGATTTTTACGACGAGGAGAATGTAATGTTGGCGACGGTGTGGAATCTGACGGACGTCACCTCTCCCTCCTCGCGAGTTCACGTGTCGATACCGGTACGGTCTGATAATAATGACCAAAACACCGTGTACATCCCCCCGTCGATCCTCCTGCCCCGACATAAATACATCCTGACTGTCTCCACTGTACCGTCTTTTACCAACGGTACCTCCCCGAAGGCGGGGATAGAACCCGCATCTGAATCAGTGTACATAGATGTCGCTCCTAGTCCGCTCGTCGTCAGCCTGAACGGAGGCGACAGGACCGTAGCGAAAGGTGCCACGTTGCAGCTCACGTCTTGGGGGACGTACGATCCTGACGAGGATCCGGATTCGAGTTCGAGTGAACCTGACGGGGAGAGAAAGTTGTTGTACCAGTGGTCCACGGGGTCGACGGAACCAACGGCGACGATTGATACTTCATCACTGCCACTAGGACTGTTCATAGTGAACCTGACTTGTACGTCTCTTCCGACGGGGAAGTCGACAACTTCGTCTACTACCATTCAAGTAATAGAATACGTCCTAAATACTACAGACGGTTCATCGCCGGACGAAGGAGATGGGTCTGGAACCGGAACTGGACTACCGACGACGATCCCATACACCTCAATACCCGACAGAATGAAACTACCCTCTAACGTCAAGCCATCACCAGGTAACATATTAAAAATTTGGTCTGATAGGTTGATAACCGGTTCATTTCTACCCGAGTCCGTGTCCACTTCATGGTCTTCGGTCCAACCCTCCTTTCTGCCCCCCGGTGCTTTGACCACTCCGCCGAACGGACTTGTAGTGGGGATTAGGACGGACAAATTACCCAATTATCTCAGTTCCCACACGTTCAGAATCACCACCACGACGACGATTCTACCTGGCCCGTCGAGCGGCGGATCCGACGACGCAAACGTGCTCACTTCGTATGCCGACCTTCACGTATCGGTAAACCTCCCACCTCGATCGGGAGGGTTCGCTGTGATGCCTAGGGAAGGGGAGGGGGGTGAAGGCGGGATGAAGTTCTTGCTGAAGAGTTGGATGTGGGTTGATGAGGACTTGCCTTTGGAGTATGATTTTGGGTTTATTGTTGGGGGTTCAAGGGAGGAGGAGATTGAGGATGGTGAGGGTGAAGGGGTTCGTGCCGGACTTGGGAGAGATAGAGGGGATGTGCCGGTGCAAGGTGGGAAAGGTATGAGTTGGATTCGTACTCCTTTACCACCTGGTATCCACGGAGTATACGTGATCGTGCGCGACAGTCTCAACAGTCAGACCCGGGCCGAAGACATTTCCATTAACGTCACTGCACCATTCAACTCAGAAACGACGCTACTATCGGACCCCTACACCGAAGGATTTGACCACGCCAAGAGGAAATCAGACGGTCTGGGGATGTTATTCTCATTGTCACTGTCTTCCAAATCGTCCACCACAAGTTTGTCTTCCCCTTCGACCGGCGACGGCGGCGGTGACGGCAACGGCAACGGCGACGGCAACGACGACGGCAACGACGACGGGCACACATTCAACACTACCGGAACACCAATGGACACCATATCGCGCATGTCCTTAGTCTCACACTCCTCCGAGTGCATGGATCACAGTTCGCGACTGACTCTGCCCATGGTCGCTAATTCCATGCTTCAGTTGTCGGGAAGTTGTCAAGGGGATGATTCGTGTAGAACCCTTGCAGGGGAGGTGTTGAGGGACGCTGTAAAGAGGGCTGTTGCTCCGGCTGATGCGGATGGCGACGGAGAGAGTTTTGGAGAGGATAGCAATGATGCCAAGGATGAGATCATGATCGGTAGGGGTGGTGCCCATCTTATCGGTATAAGCGTATCGAATCTCCAAGGTGACCGTACAGTCGACTCACCCTTGATCATGGAATCAGCCGTGACAGCCATTGAGACAATCGCGGGAGCGCGACTAGAAGGCTGGGTAAGCGGCATGGATAATATGGAAATGGATTTTGAGAATGTCAAGGTCTTCGGGAACGCGTTCGCGAAGGACACGAATCGTACCGTAGGGTTCAAGGTAACAGGGTGGTCGCGGGGCGAAGGCGAAGAAGGAGTGGGGAAAGTCCAACTCGGTGGGCAGAGAGAGAGTGAAGGGGATTCAAGGGTCGCCGTATCCGTGTGGAAGAGGTCGAAGGGGGAGTCATTCCAAGATCTCTACGGAGCCAGAAATTCGACACACTCCTCTCTCGATACGACCAAGCTGTTGTCAGTTCCTATTTCGGACGCCGTCTCTGTGTCGATATGGACTGACGGATCCGGCCTGCCGACGGATCCCTTAACTTTACAGATTCCAATTGACGGGAATCTAACAATCGACGCCAATGGAACGGACGGTGCTGATGGTGTCATTTTCATTGAGCCATTGACGGGACTGCGCGTTTTGTGCGCCCTTTCTCTCGTCGATCCTCCAGTTCCTGCCAAAGACTCCGAAGATTTTCCTCGTGTACCTCCTCCCTTTGATTTATCTACCTGCTCTGTGACCTCCGTGGACCTGCAGGGTGGTTTCGCCCGTTGTCTCTGTCCTCCGGATTCCTTGACTCTTGGGCCCGGGAGCATTCGCAGGCGACTTAGTAATGAGGGTGACGGGTCCTACTTCCACGAGATAACTCACGCATTCCTACGCGCCTCCGTTGTTCTCTCCACTCCCGCCACAGAAGAACACTTCACCGAGAATATCATCGTCGTATCCATTCTTGCGGCGATATACGGGTTGTATCTTTTCGTCGTAATCAAGGCGATTATACAGGACAAGTTCAACGCGTATCAGAGGCACAAGGTACTCGTGAGGAGTGAGTTTGTCGGGAGAGCGATACGGGCCATGAGGGAGAACTTTGTCAGGCTTGAATTGAGCCATAAGAGCAGTGTCTTGGAATCGACTGCGAAGGGAAATAGGGACGGCAAAGGGGTCGATAGGATAAGCTCAACGAGCGTATCAAGCGGTGTCCGCCTGAGCTTCGAAAGCTTCGCACTGAGCAGGGGCCTCGATGCCTTCTCGAATGTGAAGAAACTTGCGGCCAGGGGGAAACTCAATGAGAGGCTCTTGTCGAAAGGGAGCGACCTCGCATCCTTCGACGAGGCAGACGACGAACATATACTGGATTTCCTCGGCACGAGCAACAGGATAAGCTTGGAGAAGGAGTCGAATAACGTCGGCAGCGCCGACCACTTTCACACTGTTGGCAATCTTAATGCGAATAGCCAGGATGCTGATTCGTTGAATGGAAACTATGATAGCAGTGTCGCTAGTCCTAGGAGCGTGGACGACATCTCTGTGGGAATCGATACCGTCTTCGGCGAAGGCGGCGGGATCGGGGGAGCAAGTAGTAGTACTTTCGGCGGTAGCGGCGGTAGCGGTGGTAGCGATGATAGTGACTTCAACTCACCGCAGAGGGCCGAGCAGGCGGCGTTTGAGATCTTAGAGCAGAAACTCTACCGGATGAAAAATAAAAAGATGAATCAGTTTTGGAAAGGAGTAAGAAAAGAGCACGAAGTCATGGTGGTGCTCAATAGAAAGCGAAAATCACAACCATCCCTTAGGGGCAGCGTCGCATTCAGCGGTGGAGGTGGTGTTAACAACAATATTGATAGCAACAGTAGCCCCAACTTTGCGTCGTTTAGGAGAGCTTTGCCGGAAGCGAATGAGACGTTGACTTCTCCTACTGATATAGCTAGCGATACCGACGTTAGCGGGAATCAGATTAAGCTCCTGGAAAACGATATGAATACAGACGAGGCGGAAGAATTCATATCTACCGCTCATCACGCAACGGTTCTCTTATGCCAATTACTATCGTTTCTGGCCATTGCCGTCTTCTTTTTCGAGGAGGACGAATCGCTATTTCGACAGCAGCGATGGGACCAATTTAGCAATGCTAGCAAGAGCGAGGTCATGTCAATTTTGATGGAAAATTTGTACGAAGGCTTCTTTCAAGTCCTCTTAACGGCCCCCATTACCTTTTTCCTGCTTCGCTTGTTCAGGCAGCTTGACAAGGCAGGGACCGCGCGCGAGCTCTTCGAAATTCGAGTTGCCACAGACAGAGCAAAGTTGCTGCACGGAATTTCGCAGGAGAACCCTGTCGACTTGCGCAGGTCCATCCACGAGGTGGAGGGTTTGTTGAGGATAATCGGAACGAAGGGGAAGCGGAAGCAGGACAGAATGGTGGTTAAATATACTCTAAAATTACTGCGAGACCAGCTCGGGCGAGTGAAATCGAAACAGCTCCAGCAGGACGAGATTGTCCTTATTGAGAGGCTGGACAGAAGCAGGAACAAGAGAGAGGCGAAGATTGTACTGGCCAGGCACAAACAGCAGATCAGAAGGCGCCAAGAAGTCGAGGACATACTTGTCAAGCTCTGCAGGTGAGGTTTGTATCGTATCGTATCGTATCTTTGAATGCGCGCCAATCGAAGGTTTTTTAAAATTACTGACAATCCAAATTACACGGCTTAAAAAACTTAGCTTGGACCCGATTCGTCAGGCTGTATTTTTGAAAGATCGGAGAACTATGAATAACATGACCGGAAAGTTTGGTTTCTTCAGGCGGATGCTATACAAATACTTTGTGGCGGAGAAGGGTGGCGACACACCCGATGACGTCAAGAACAGGGACGTTTTTGTTTTTGAAATGCTCGCGTTGCTTTGGGTTCTCTTTCTGACTTACTATCTCTTCATGCATGGAAATGTTGAAGGAAGGTTGGTGACGCTCGAGGCCGTAGCGAACTTCTTGGTTGAGGTTATTGTAAGCTTCGTGTTCGTCTCACCAGTGTATATTTTCTTTAAATTTGTTGTTGGTCCGTCAATCGCGGCGTCATTGGTCATGAGCGACGTGCGAAAAGCTAAGGAACAATACAATCGTAGTCTGTACAAAAAGAAAAAGAAGGAGAAAAAAATCAGAGGAGGAAACCGTAACAGCTCCGCCAATGTCACCATCGTTCGGAAAAAACCTGCCATGAGCATTGCGTCTGTTGGGAAAATGAACCTATTAAAGCAGTACAAGGGCAGAAGGAGGAGGACTAGCGTTGACGGAGGGGTGGGTGGAAAGTACTCAAATGGTAGGGAGGAGAGGGCCAACAGCTTGGAGATGGAGATGGTCGAAATGCAGCCTGGAGAATTCCGCGAAAAGGGTGACGCGGAGGAGTTAAAGGATGCGTTGGTCGGGCTTAAGGTAGATATAGAGTCAATCAAGAACGGGAGTACCGTGGCAACGACAAACCCGATTGCGAGAACGAGTCAAAGCAAAATTTCTGCTGCGGCCGATGACGAAGACGAAGACGAAGACGGGGAGAATTTGGTTGAGGACGAAATTGGAATTGGTACCAACGAAAAGTGGGAGGAGTACATGGACGAGGAGACCGGGCACGTTTACTATATTTCAAATTTGACCCAAAGAACCACCTGGACCAACCACAACGAAAGAGAAACGGGGATCGGGGCGGAAGAGGTGGACGATTTGTGGGAGGAGCTATTTGATGAGGCAAGCGGTCACAATTACTACGTGAACAGGAAGGACAGAACAGTCACATGGACAGACAGGAGGGAGGGAGGACTTACGTGAGGGAGGAACAATTTATGATGGATGTAGGCTAACAGAGTTGTTTTTTTACTTTGCAAATAGACGCTTTTTTTTCACCCTGGTATAGAAGGTGCAACTCTCATTTTCATGCTGGAGCGACGTCTCCTCCCCTCGCGAGGTATACCTTCAACATTTTCCTCACCTCCCAGGAAAATCCTAACGGATGCTAAAGTAGATCTTCGCCCGGTGGGTTTAGTTCGATACCGTTCACTGAACAAATCAACGGTTGCTTTTGGGAGCTTCTTCTTGATTAGCTTGTACCGACTGTTTTTAATAGCGTAGTCCCTTTCCCATCTCCTTTCATGCTTTTTAATGAAAGGTTCGATCTCATCCTTGAAAGGTTCCAAATAATGAGGATGCACAATTTGAAGTAGAATGAGATTATCGAGAGTTTCATCACGGGATTCACTTTCTACTCCTGCTCCTCTTCTAGCTTCAAAGATCGCGTTCCTCTTTCTCCAAAGTTTTTCTAAGAACTGACCTGTTGTTTCAGTGCTCGAAAATGTTCTTAGGTACTGGGGTTTGATAGATTTGAGGAAGAGAATGACGGAAAGTACCCAAATGAAGAAAACAGAGGCGCTGAGAGCAATAATTTCTGTGCGATGTGAATGCTGTGTTCGTGGTTCATAGACTAGCACGGCAAACAAGAGCGGAGCGCACATGTAGAGAACCGCGCTAACAGAGAAGCATGCCCCTCCCATCTCGAATGGAGAGCGACAATGTAGACAACCGGTCACAGTACCGATGAGTTTCATTACGACCCGAAATAAGAAACTGACGATGTACGAGAACGGCCCCTGAATATTTAAAAAGTATCGATAATCGTCTCGGGCCCATTTATAAACCAGATAAAGGCCGTAATCAACGGCCAGAAACCCACTGATGTATGCAGGATTGGTGATGGCAAGGAGAGAGAAACCGAGTGAGACCAATGCAGTCTGTAGCATGCCAAGGAAACACATCAATATGAAAACAATGCTACGTTCTCTTACACCATCAGGAATGTATCCGCAAAAGTTTGGAAACAATTTCTTTCGGGAAGGATCAATATCATAGTCGAACGCGATCGACGCGCTTGTGAACCCAGTCACTGCAAAAGAACTCATCAGAGAAATTATTTGCAACTTTGTGTAAGAACCAGAATTAACCATGACAAAAGTCTGGAGAACTCCTCCAGGCGCTGACTCAAATGCTAGCTCGATTCCCTTGCAAATCATTTGCTCATAGGATTTTGAAAGCACCTTGGAAGCATCAGCATTCATCACAGTCGAATCGTCGTGTTCGGCGGATTCCGATAGTAACGAGTACACGTCATAGACCGGCTTAAACCCGAGAATAACTATGATAACTTGCTTCAGCAGACGAGTAGCTGTCCCCTTGCTATTTTGAACATATACGACCAATAACTGGAGACCAACTGACAGAGAAATCATCGTTAACAAGTATCGACCGAACTTTCCCTGACCTTCTGTGTTGAAGTACCTCGTAGTGATTGCTATGTCACTAAAAAAATCGGTAAAAGAGAGGATTGCGCCCGTCACTAGCCTCAGTTTCATCCCGTATTTATTCTCGGCAAGTAGGCGAGCGCCTATCAAGAGGACAAACTTCTCTGCATGTGGGTGTTCATTCATAAAAAATTGCAAGTCTTTGTCGCCAGCAATCCAGGACTCTGTCGCGAGTTTGGCGGACGAGGCGGATAAGAGTTGAAAGGTATACGCCCTCCCCAGGATCTTGGCATCGTACTCACTCATGGCAGAGAGACCTTTACAGGGCGATTTACCAGGAGCAAATTCTGTTTTTCTTTCATCGCGGAAGTTCTGCCGTAAACGATTCGTTACAATTACTGCAATCATGTGGGGAAAGTTTGGGAAGGAACTTGCCATAATAATATCGAACCGCCGGTCATCAGCCAGAAGTTTAACAACAAGAGAGTGTATTTGGTCAAGCTCATTAGCCATTTCTGGTGCAATGGCTAATCCCATTGATCCAGAGAGTCCTGCAATTGTGAGTTTTGTGGCTCTTGGAGATTTACTTTTTCGATTCAACTTTTGTGTGTCTGTGTCTTTGTCTTCGTCTCTCTGTGTGTCTTTGTCTCTCTGTGTGTCTTTGTCTCTATCGTTGTGGTCGTCGTCACGGTCGTCATCGAGGTCGTCGTCGTCGGCGCATTCTAACTCGCTAAATAATCGATGGACTAGTGATACCAGTCCTTCCGAGTTGTTTGTTTTCATGGGTGACGCAATGCAAGAGAGTGTGTTTGCAGGGAGATAGGAGAATATTTGTAGGATTTGCAACAACTTTTGCCCAACCAAGTTGACAAGTTGTCAACTTGTCAGGGCCAGATCGGCCAGATCGGCAAAAATTCCAGATTCTAGTTCGATCGTTCGGATCTCCGGGCAGGGAATAAGTGTATTACTTTTGCTTGGTTTAATTGGGGTTTCTCTATCTCTTTCTGGAAATTCAACAACCTCGAGTTAGTTAGTTCGGGTGTTCTTTGGACTTCTCCCCGAAAATCAATTCTGATGATGGTCAATTAATCGTACATGTTCAGTTCCATCATCTTCTGTTTGCGCTCGATCGCAACATTCAATCTTTTGGTGGTGTCTTTATCCCAACCACCAAATTGGCAAGGGTGCAAAAGCTTGACCTCAAAGAAGTTCAGCTACTGTAACACTTCCCTGACCATTGAAGAGAGGCTAGATGATTTGCAAGGACGAATGTCCGTTGATGATCTTATTGTGACCATCACGCCGCAGTACGAACTCGGAAATTTGTGCGGCTGTCACACTGGGGGTAACGAAGAGGCAGAACTTTCTCCATATTTCTGGCTCAGTGAATCCAATACTAACGTTGCATCTGCCTGCATCGAGGATGGTGTTTGTGCAACGACATTTATAGGGCCGATGGGGATGGGTGCGAGCTTCAACAGGACGAGCTGGAGATTAAAAGGATCTGTGCTGGGGGAGGAAATACGAGCCATGAACAACGTCGGTTGGTATCGCGACTACGGAAAAACGGACCCGAGTCAGTTTGGCTATATTGGTTTGACGGCTTTCGGCCCCAACATCAACATAGCCAGGGATCCACGGTTTGGAAGAAACAGCGAGTTGCCTGGAGAAGACCCTTTCTTGTCAGGTGAATACGGGAAAGCGGTTGTTTTGGGCATGCAGGAACAGGACGCAAATGGGCACCCCAAGTCGCTCGCGTTTCTCAAGCATTTCACAGCATACTCAACGGAAGTAAATCGCGCCAGAGATGACTACCCTATCAGCAAGCATGATTTGTTCGAGACCTTTCTCCCCCAATACGAAAAGGCATTTGTCGAGGGCGGTGCTACTGGGGCGATGTGCAGGTGAGAAATGAACGATTATGCTTATGTCGCTCGACCTCGCTATGCTCACACAAAGCATGCGCCGCTCACACAATGCAATTTGTGCAGCTATAGCTCAATTAACGGTGTTGCGAGCTGTGCAAATAGCTACCTTCTAAACGATGTGATCAGGGGTCAGTGGGACAGAAGAGATGCCGTGATTACGAGCGATTGTGATGCAGTTAAGTTCATGATGGGTGAACCCATGAATCTGCCTGATCGAGAAAGCGCTGCAATAGCAGCTATCAAAGGTGGATTGGACATAGAGATGGGGAATAACCTCACGACGGAGACGTTTGGAAGGGCGGTAGAGGACGGTAGGCTGGATAAGGAGGACATAATAAAAGTGTGGAGGAGATCATTTGCCCCTTTGTTCCGCTCTGGCAGGTTTGATCCAAAAGAATTCGACGAGTGGCGGAAGCTCGACAAGGCGGTTATAAACAGCACGGCGCACCAGCAAATATCTCTCGAGGCGGCACTGATGGGGAACGTATTGTTAAAGAACGAAAAAAGTATTCTGCCGTTGGAGGCAGGGAAGAACATTGCTGTATTGGGACCCTTTGCCGCCGCCGGGAATGTTTCGGACAGCTATTTGAGCGATTATGCTGCTGATCAGACGTGCTTTAATGAATGGAGCTGCATCCACAACTTTTTCGATGAGATCGCATACTTAAATGAGAGAGATGGAAGCGGATCGACAACTACGAGTGCCGGAGTTGGCATAAGTGATTACACCTCTGACCCGTTGAACACAAATATTTTGGATGCTCTCGAAAAGGCACGGAAAAGTGATGTCGTAATTTTATGCCTGGGAATTGACAGGAGCATTGAATTTGAAGGGACGGACAGGTTCGATACAAAACTACCGGGGATGCAAGAGAGCTTTGCGAAACAAATTCTTGCGCTGAAAAAGCCCACCGTTTTAGTTTTAGTGAATGGTGGTGCCTTAGCAATCGACAATTTGATCGAAGGATCAACCGCAATCATAGAGGCTTTCAATCCGGGAGTTCTTGGGGCAAAGGCACTCTCTCAGCTCATGTTCGGGAAGGAAAATAAATGGGGTAGACTACCAGTTACCATGTATCCCCACGACTACGTTTACCAGCAAAATATGCTCAATTACGATATGGCAAGGTGGCCAGGGCGGACCTACAAATATTACGTGGGAGGACAGCCACTTTTCAAATTCGGCCATGGGTTGTCGCTCACTACCTTCGAAAACGACTGCGTCGTGTCCGAGGTAGAAAAGAAGGTGAAGATTACATGCAATGTTACGAACGCAGGCAGGTGAGTTTGTTGCCACGCACAAAAGAATGCACAAATTCGCACTAACAACTCGATGCCACCGCAGTGACCTTGATGGTGACGAGGTTCTGTTTTTGTATCACGCCATCTCCGACGAAGACATCCGTTCGCGTGCTCGACACCCCATCCCTATCAAGCAATTGATTGGGTTTGAGCGGGTAACAGCGCCAAAAGGCGGAGGAGAGGAGGTTGTGGAGTTTAGTTTGACTGAGAAGGACTTTATGATCGTGGACGAGGAGGGGGAGCAGCGTTTATATAAGGGCAAGCACGCGATCATCGTTGAGGGGAGCGGTGGATTCGCAAAACAGTTCGCATTTGAAAAGTAAAGCAGCAAAACTTTTACACAAATTTTCTCAGCCTTGTTAGTTATTTATTTAGCCTTCGTCAATAGCAACAAAAGAGAAATACTTAAGCCTCCCTCCCTACAGGTGGCAGCTTGGACACGAAGATTTCCTGCCCCTCGATTTGCCCCAAACAAGAAGTCCCCACAAGCGTAACGGCCGTGAAAAATAACATAAAAAGGATACCAGAGAGAATGTTAGGGGTCATGTTCACGTAGTGAACGTCATCATTAGCACCATTGGCACCGTTAGCATTGTTGGCATCGTCGTAGGCATAGTAACCATCATCTCCCTGGAGACGCCGAGCTGAGGCCGAAGGCACTGCATCCTCAGATACAACAGCAATAAACCTGTCACCAGCAGCACTTGTCAGCTTTTGCAGGGTTTCATCAACAAGGGAGTGAGGGGTAGTAGAAGGAACAGAGGCAACGAGAAGAGAGTTCTATAGCAGTTGTTTGGTTTTATTGCGTTCGATGTCGATGTCGATGTCGATGTCGATACAAACATTGAGTTAGATGCGCTTATTGGTATTGGTTATGTTATGATGTTTGGCCCGGTGAGGCCACAAGAATCACTCACCTCAAATTTGCTCTCCCTCGCAACAACCTCCTCAGTCAGCCCAGCAACGCCATCATATGTCTCTACAGACCAACCCTCCATCCCCACACTCAGACGCCGCACACTTTCTAGCTCCACCCCTTCCACAAAGGGGAAAACTCTTCCGTCATTGCCGTTCCCCTCCACAATAGCTTTTGTCGAGGGAATATCCATTTCGCTGACAGAGGTCCCGGGAGACAGCACTAAAACAACGCCTGCGCGACTAGATGACCCAGAAAGGTGCTTGAGGAGCTGCTCAGCTGTGTGGGGGGTTGAAACATACATAGACGAGGATGATTTTGGGGATGATGTTTGCCAAGATAGGGCTGGGGCAGCCGTAGTTGCGTACGGAAGAAGAACGAAGAAGAGGAGAATGGCGTGCATACTGGCTTGCTCAAACGAGGTGATCGAGGGAGGGGGGGGGGGGGTGAAAAAAAATGCTGGGTTGTCTCTTGTCCCCTCCGATAAATAAAAGGGAAACCAGTACTAGCTAAAAACTTTAAGGCTGTCTTTTCCGGCCTCTAACAAGACATAATCGCCCCCATTCGATTATACAAGTCTAAATCGTCCAGACTTGCACAAACACACACCTCCTCATCCGGCCAATCCACACAAAGTTTGTTAGCCTACCCTAGAGTCTCTCTTTTCTCGAACGCGGCCTAAATTGCTACAATGTCCAACGTACTAATTGTGAACCCAACTCCCTTCCTCAATGACGTTTTGATTGGCAAGCCAGTTGTTGTGAAGCTCAAATGGGGCATGGAATACAAAGGTCGTCTGGTTAGTTGTGACAGGTAGGAAATGGTTGTCTTTGCAGAGCCGGTTTTTGCTGTTGACAACGGCCAATTCAAGGGAGCTACCTCCATGCTCTTACTAAACCACCCTACTCCACCCCAACCCCCCCCCCTCCACCCCCACCCCCCCCCCCCCCCCCCCCCCCCCCCCCCCCCCCCCCCCCCCCCCCC
>ERZ651776.846-NODE-846-length-39960-cov-7.225033_pt1 | contig 39960 bp, 38 predicted proteins | sample MGYA00514761_ERZ651776 | MGnify/ENA metagenome assembly ERZ651776
GCGGTGAATTGGCCATTGACGAATTCGACGTCGACGTTGTTCAGGGCCACGACTTCGGTGTCGGCTTTGCCGTAGACCTTGGTCGCTCCCCGGGCAGAGGCGGCCGCGATAAGGGTCGGTTGCTGTCGGAGCTGTTGTGGTGCTGCTGTGTGCTCGAGTACTGGGGTGAGGGTGTTCATGGTGCGTTGCTTTCCGCTAGAGGTGATGTTTCGAAGGTACGGAATCGCAGCGAGGGGGTCGTCCGGCGAAGTTGTGATTCCGTGTCCCAATTTCGGTGGAGCCGCGTTGGCGCGTGTCATCCCTTTGCCGGAACCGCCGTGTCTTCGACCGCTCGGACCGGCCCTGAGCCGAACAATTCATCCCTTTGGCGGAACGGCCTTCACCGGATGGCGGTACATGTGAGTAGGCGAGGCAAGTACTCTCGGGTGCATGACCGTGGGAGCTGACAGCCTTATCCAGGCGGCGAACAGGGCCCAGCAATGGGCTCGTGACCGGCCGTTCTGGTTGGAGTGTGGTTTTGTCCTGATCCTGTTTGTGGTGGAAGTGGCCGACGCTTTCGCCAGCGGTGAACCAGGTGTTGCCCGCGATCTTGATGTGCTCGGGGTCGGGTTGATTGCGTTGGCTGCGGCCACGCTTCTCCGACGGCGCCAGAATCCAGCTGCCTCACTGGTTGCCCTCACTGTGGTGTTGGTCGGCTTCTACTTCCGTGACTACGGGTCGTTTCTGTCTGTTATTGGGCTGATTGGGTTCTATTCAACCGCGGCCAACTCCGACAATCGGCGACGCGCCTGGGTTGTCCTCATCGGTGCAGCAGCCGGGCTTACGACCGTTGCAAGCGTTACCTTGCTCGAAGATCCGGATGGCTTCGACTACTCCGGTGGTGCATCGATGACCACATCCATCTGCTTGGCCATGTTCGTTGGTGTGGTGATGCGTAATCGCGAGCAGATCTTCATGAAAGCCGAGGCTCGTGCAGAACGAGCCGAAGCAGAGCGCCTTGTCGCAACCGAACGTGCCGTTACCGAGGAACGGCTCCGTATCGCCCGTGAGATGCACGACGTTGTCGCCCACGGGATGAGTGTGATCTCGGTCCAAGCCGCCGCAGCACAAGAAATTGCGGGTACGGATCCAGATCGTGCAGTTGAACTGATGAAAAGCATCGAGACGACGGGACGCGAAGCGTTGAACGAGATGCGGCGCATGCTGGGGGTGTTGCGCAACCGCGACGCCGCAGCAGATGGCGAGCTAGGTGCGCGTGCGCCGCAACCATCGCTCGCCGACCTCGAAGCCACGATTGCGCATTGTCGAGAGGCGGGGCTTGAGACGGAGTTCGCGGTGATCGGCGACGAGCGCCCACTGTCGGCCGGGCTTGAACTGACCGTGTTCCGTATCGTGCAAGAAGCCCTCACCAATGTGCTGAAACACGGTGGGAAGATGGCAACGGCGTCCGTTGAGTTGAGTTATCAGCCCACGGCACTTCTCGTCACCGTCACCGACACCGGACGAGGTTTGATTGCCGGATTCGGCGAGCCATCGAGCGGTAATGGATTACACGGCATGAGGGAACGGGTCGAACTCTACGACGGACAGCTCACCACCGGTCCACAGCTGGGTAGCGGTTATGCAGTGAAGGCCGTGATCCCATTGGACAACAGCTCGAGCCGCCTTCGTGTTGTTTCCGCAGCGTCAGGGACTGCAGCTCCGGTGTCTGCCGAGTCCGTAACGACGGGTCGAGCACAATGACCATCAGTATCGCAGTCATCGATGACCAAGCTCTGATGCGAGACGGCTTCACCATGATCCTGAACGCGCAAGAAGACCTGCACGTGGTGGGCGACGCTGAAGATGGCCAGGCCGGCATTGAGCTCTGCCGCAAGACCAATGCCGACGTCGCCCTTATGGACGTTCGGATGCCACGGATGGATGGGATCGAGGCAACCCGGATCATCTGTGAGGACCCGACGATCACCACCAAGGTGTTGATGCTCACAACCTTCGACCTCGATGAGTACGTCTATTCCGCGGTGCGCGCCGGGGCGAGTGGCTTCTTACTGAAGGACACCCCAGCGAAAGAACTCGCCGACGCCGTGCGGATTATCGCCGAAGGTAATGCGCTGCTGGCGCCGTCGGTCACGAAGCGGCTCATCGAAGAGTTCGCGAAGAGTCCTAAGCCCACAGACCGACTGGTTTCCTTGCCAGCTGAACTCACCGACCGTGAACACGAGGCGCTCCAGCTACTCGCACGGGGTATGAGCAACCGCGAGATCGCTGCCGAAATGTTCGTGGGCGAGGCAACCGCCAAGACCCACGTCAGTCGACTACTTACCAAACTTGGCGTGCGTGACCGGGTCCAGGCCGTGGTCATGGCCTACGAAAGCGGCATCGTCCAACCAGGTTCCGCCACACCACCTGGATAGGAGTGGGGGTAGTTCGCATTCACTCGCTGCGCTCGCGAATGCTGTCAGAGCCGTACTGGTCGACGGTCCCGGAAAGCCAGCGGTGAAACGCGTCCTACCCTGCGCCGGCCATTGCCAGGCCGAGTTGTTCCTTGGTTGCGTCGGCCCGGTCGATGATGGTGACGATCTTGCCTTCGAACATCACCGCGATGCGGTCGGCGAGCCCGAGGATCTCGTCGAGGTCCTCGGAGATCATCACGATCGCGCAGCCAGCGGTGCGTTGGGCAATGAGTTGTGAGTGGATGTACTCGGCGGCGCCAATGTCTACGCCACGGGTGGGCTGAGCCGCAAGAACCACCTTGGGATTGCTGTCGAGCTCTCGGGCCATGATGACCTTCTGGATGTTCCCGCCAGACAGGCTGCTCGTCGGGGTCGACAACGACGGCGTCTTCACTGCGAAGTCATCAACGAGTCGCTGGCAATGTTTCTTGATGGCCTCGAAGTTGAAGAGTCCACCACGACTAAAACGTTTCTCGCCGTGGTTTACGAGCAGCAGATTCTCGGTGATATCGAAGTCACCAATAGCGCCATCTTTCATACGTTCTTCGGGCACGTAACTGAGCCCCGCACCCCGTGTGGCTGCTGGGTTCGCTCGGGTGATATCAACCTCGTCGATCGAGACCGAGGAACCAGCCTCGGCGGGCCGTAGACCAGCAATCGTTTCGGCAAGTTCACGCTGTCCGTTGCCAGAGACACCGGCGATACCGACGATCTCGCCGCCATACACAGTCAGGTCGACCCCGTTTACTGCCATCGTGTCGCGGTCGCCCATTACATGAACGTTGGTGAGCTTTAGCCGGGCTTCGCCCCGGTCCAGTGCCGGCTTGTCAGGGGCGAGCTTGACCTCGCGTCCGACCATCATCTCGGCAAGCTGTTGCCGGTTTGCCTCAGCCGGGGTGGTGTTGCCAGTAACACGCCCATTGCGCAGCACCGTGATTCGGTCGCTGAGTTCAAGGACTTCGTGCAGCTTGTGGCTGATGAAGACAATCCCGGTGCCTTCGGCCGTCATCTTGCGCAGGATCACAAAGAGATCGTCGACCTCTTGGGGTGTCAGCACTGCCGTTGGCTCGTCGAGTACAAGAAGTTCCGCATCGCGATAGAGCGCCTTGATGATCTCGACCCGTTGGCGCTCACCAACGGACAACTTCCAGATTTCGATGCCTGGGTCGACTGCTAGGCCGTATCGCTCCGAAATCTCGACGATGCGGTTCGAGACCGCTTCGAGGTCGGTTCGCATTCCTCTGCTCGATGGCAAACCAAGTGCCACGTTTTCGGCAACGGTGAGGGTGGGCACCAGCATGAAGTGCTGATGCACCATCCCCACATGTTGTTCGATGGCACTGGTTGGTGATGAGATCGCCGCGGTTTCGCCCCGCAACAAGATCTCACCTTCGTCGGGCAGGTACAGCCCGAACAGGATCTTCATGAGTGTGCTTTTGCCAGCACCGTTCTCGCCCAACAATGTGTGCACTTCGCCTGGGAGCACGTCGAACGACACATTGTCGTTCGCGAGCACACCGGGAAAACGCTTGGTGATGTTGTGCATCGCCAGAAGGGGAGTCGTCATGAAATTTTCCTGCTTGCTGCCAGCTATTCGGGATCCGTAGAGCGAACGTGTACCTGATACACGTTCGCTCTGCTGGAATCAGGCCGGTGGGGTGATGTCGCCAGCGATGATCTGGTCGATGATGTCGCCAGCACCGCTCACGGCACCGCCGTCTAGGTCGAAGCAACCATTGATCTCCACGACGAGGCCGCCGTTTTCGAGGGTCAACGACATTGCTTCGCCGCCGAGGGTGCCTTCTTCGATCATCTCGAACATGTCGTCGAGGATGACTTCCCAGTGGTAGACCTGCGATGCAACGACCTGGTCGGTTGACCATGCCTCTTGGTTCGACTGGGTGCCAAACCAAGGGATGTCATTTTCGGCGGCCACGTTCACTGCGCCAACCGTTGACTGTGACGTTCCGGTCAGTACATCGACACCGGTGGTCAAGAATGCCTCGGCCGCTTCGGTTGCGAGCGCAACGTCTGAGAACGAACCGGTGTAGGTCACGGCGACGTTGCCGGCACCGTTTGCTTCTGCACCAGCTTTGAAGCCATTGATGTAGGCAACTGCGTCGCCAGCTTCGACCGGTCCAACCACACCGATTGAACCGCCATCGGCGAGTTCGCCAGCGATCCAGCCGTTGACGTAGCCGCCCTCTTGGGCCTCGGGGTAGTAGGCGAAGACGTTCGGAATGTCGTTCGTGCTTGTTGAGGTGCCCCAGATAAACGAGGTCTCGGGGAAGTCAGGCGCGATCTCGGCCAGCGAGCCGCCGTACTGGGTGCCGTGCACGATCACGACTTCGATGCCATCGGCGGCATAACTTCGAATAGCATCGGCGGCGACTTCGACCTGGAAGGTGCCATCGGTGACCTGCGGCTCAATGCCCAGGCGAGTTAGTGAATCGATCATGCTTTGTGTGAACGCAAGGTCCTGTGAGTCGCTTGGTGCCACAACAGCAACCGAGAGGTCAGTAACCTTGTCGCCCTTGGTCACCGAGTTGTCGGTGCCGCACTCGCTGGTAGCGGTACCAGTCGCGGACTCGGCCTCGTCGCTTCCGCCACACGCGGCAGCGAACATCGACAGCGCAAGTAACGCGGTGAGCAGGGTCATCAGCCTGCGTGATTTGGTGGTGTTCATAGTTCCCCTCCCAGGGTCTCGCAGTGTTTATCTTGCGATTATTTCGAAAGTGTTTCAGTGATCAGTGTCGTGAGAATGGTTTCGTGAGCGCCGCTGGTCCGCGTACTCGTTTGGCGAGGAGTACGAGTGCCAGAATCGTGATGAGTGCGGGAGCCATGGCAGCAATGTCAGAGGCAGAGTTCGGGATGATGTCGCGAGCCTGCCATTGCAGCCGAGTAGCAGTCACGATGCCGTAGAGCATGGCTCCCGCCATAACCCACTTGGCCCGCCACGCTCCGAAGTAGACGAGCGCGACAGCAATGAAACCAAGCCCATTGGTGAGGTTCTGTTGGAACACACCGAGCTGGAGCGACAGGGTTGCGCCGGCGAGTCCAGCGAGAGTGTTGCCGATCAGGATGGCGAAGAACCGAGTGCGTTCGACCGATACGCCCAGGCTGTCAGCGGCTTGTGGGTTCTCGCCCACGGCCTTGATGTTGAGACCGAACGTGGTGTTGTTCATCATCCAGGTGACGAGCGGCACCAGTGCGAAGGCGATATAGGTCATCAGGTTGTGGCTGAACAACAGTTCGCCCAGGTATTTGATGTCTTCGAGCGGTTCGAAGATGCCGCCGACCAGTGGAAGTTTGGCCAGCGAAGGCAGCTTGCGGATCGGCTGGATCGCTCCGACGAGTTCTTGCGATAACAGGTCGCTGAACCCCAGACCGAACAAGAAGATTCCGATGCCGCTGATGCCTTGCTGAGCGTGCAAATTCACGGTGACGACCGCGTACACGAGACCCATGAACAAGCCGATGAGCAAGCCGACGCCGATCCCGAACAGGTGGCTTCCGGTTTCTACAACCGTGTAATAGGCGCCGAATGCGCTGAGCAACATAACGCCGTCGACGCCCAGGTTGAGCACGCCGCTGCGCTGTCCAATCGTTTCACCAAGCGCTGCCAGAAGGTAGGGGACGGCAAACCGCACTGCAGAAGCGAAGGTCGCAATCAGCACCGACAAGGTGAAGAACTCACTCATCGGATGGTGTCCTGGGTGGTTGAGTTCTGCTGCTCATCGACCCGGTCGTCGTTCGATTCTCGAAGTTCGGCGGTCTCGGTGGCGAATGCCCCTTGGTTGAGTCGGCGTTCGAGCCAGCTTCGTAACCGATCGCTACTCACCACGAACAGCACGATGAGACCATTGAGCGCTACCGCAAGCGCAGCCGGGATCTGCAATGCCTGTTGCAGCTTGGTGGCGCCGGTGAGCAGTGCGCCGAAGAGGAACGATGATGGGACTGTCCATAGTGGATGAAGCCCACCGAACAAAGCGGCGACGATGCCGTTGAACCCTGCCGACCCGGTGAATCCAGCTGCGCCGCCGTCGGTGACCATGCGCAGGCTTTCGCTACCAAACACCAGCATGACACCAGCAAGTCCCGAGAGAGCTCCGCTCATCGCCATTGCGGTGGTGATGTTCTTTTCGACCGAGATGCCAGCAGCTCGGGCGGCATCGGGGTTGTGTCCCACGGCTCGCAGCCGGAATCCAAGGGGTGTGCGCCACAAGATGATGTACACGACGATCGCAGCGACCACAGCAATCACGACACCCAGATGGAGCCGGGTCCCTTCGGCCAGCGACGGCATGGCCGCATTATCGCTCAGTCGTTCGGTCTGAGGGATACGAGACCCGGTCTTCTCAATGGGGTCGATCATTGGGCCGCGCAGCAAGAAGTTCATCAGCTGGACGGCCACGATGTTGAGCATCACGGTGCTCAGGATTTCGTTGACCGACGCATACGCCTTGAGTGCGCCGGGAATAGCGCCCCAGATGCCGCCACCGATCATGCCAGCGATCATGACGATCGGCAGCAGCAAAGCGCGGGGTGTGTCAGGAATCGCGAGGGCCACCGCAGTGGAGAGCAATGCACCGGCGATGATCTGCCCCTCGCCGCCAATGTTGATCACGCTGGCCCGGAAGGCAATGGTGATGCCGATGCCAACCAGGAGTAGTGGGGTTGCCCGTACAGCGGTGACCGCCACACGGTCGCCCGAACCGAACGCTCCTTCGATAATTGCGCTCGCACCGCTGATCGGATTTTCGCCCAGGGCAAGGATCATGAGCGAGCCAAGCACAAATGCAACTAATGCCGCTCCGAGCGGAACGCTAGCCCCCAGTAGCCGTTTCATCCGTCGCTAAATCTAGTAGGTCTGTCGGGCTGGCGTTCAAATGACTGAACAAAACGTTAAGTGGCCCGTGTGACGACGCCGCGATCGCTCGGCAAAAACGTCAAAGGCGCCACCCGAGGTGACGCCTTCAACAGCGATTATCCAGCCGGAGTGGTTGGCGAGGGACGAGCCGACGCCAAACCGCCTGCAGTCATGTCCGGCGAACGTCGGCCCGAGCGGGGGTAGTTCGCATTCACTCGCTGCGCTCGTGGATGCTGTCTGAGTTCTGCCGGTTGACGGTCCCGGATGCCGCACGGTGAAACCCGGTCGGAGCGACGGAGGAGCGGGCGGTTGGCGAGGGACGAGCCGACGCCAAACCGCCTGCAGCCATGTCCGACGAACGTCGGCCCGAGCGGAGCGGTGAAACGCGGTTCTAAACCGCGGCGAAGCCGAGTTCGAGGTCGGCGATGATGTCGTCGATGGTCTCGAGGCCGACCGACAGTCGGATCAGTCCTGGGGCGACACCACTTGCTGCCTGCTCCTCTTCAGTGAGCTGGCTGTGGGTGGTTGAACCTGGATGGATGATCAGGCTGCGCACGTCGCCGATGTTGGCCACATGGCTGTGGAGCACGGTGGCGTTGACGAACTTCTCGCCGGCCTCGCGTCCACCCTTGATGATGAATGCAGGCACCGAGCAGAAGCCGCGGCCCTCGGTGTACTTGGCCATACGTTCGTGCCACGGGCTCGACGGTAGACCGGCGTATTGCACCGATTCGACTTTGTCGTGACCGTCGAGGAACTCGGCGACAGCCTGAGCGTTCTGGCAATGCCGCTCCATACGCAAACTCAAAGTTTCACAACCCTGGATGAAGTGGAACGCGTTGGTTGGTGACATGGCGGCACCGAGGTCACGCAGACCCTGGACCCGAGCCTTGATGATGTAGGAGCCAGCCCCAAGTGCTGGCCAGAACGCCATGCCGTTGTAACTGGGGTCGGGGTTGTTCATGCCAGGGAACTTCTCGGCATCACCGAAGTCGAACGTGCCGCCGTCGATGACCACGCCACCGATCGATGTGCCATGCCCACCAATGAACTTGGTGGTCGACTCGATCAGGATGTCGGCGCCCCACTTGAGCGGATTGATCAGGTACGGCGATGGGACCGTGTTGTCCAAGATCAAGGGAACACCAGCGTCGTGGGCGACGGTCGAGACTCCTTCGATGTCGATGCAGTTGTTCATCGGGTTGCCTACGGTCTCGCCGTAGAACAGCTTGGTGTTGGGTTGGGTAGCAGCCCGCCACTCATCCAGATCGTCGGCATCCTTGACGAAGGTGACGGCAATGCCCATCTTCGGAAGTGTGTAGTTGAACAGGTTGTAGGTGCCTCCGTACAACGATGAAGCAGTAACGATGTGATCACCTGCATCACAGATGTTCGTTATGGCCAGCGTTGTCGCAGCCTGGCCCGAGGCCACACAAAGTGCGCCGGGAATGCCAACTGCGGTTGCGGTACCACCTTCGAGATCCGACAAACGTGCTTCGAGCACACCGGTCGTCGGGTTCATGATCCGGGTGTAGATGTTGCCTATCTCGGCCAGAGCAAACAGGTTTGCTGCGTGTTCTGCATCTCGGAAAACAAAACTGGTCGTTTGGTAGATCGGGACCGTACGGGCACCCGTTTCTGAGTCGGGCACCTGCCCAGCGTGTATCTGACGGGTTTCAAAACCTTGCGTCATGGTTGCTCCACATATGTGTTGTAAATGAAGTCGTCATTGTCGACCATGCGGGTCGGGTTTGCAACACGAGAGGTGAATTGCCACAGAACTATGTCAGCGCCAACGTGCGGCCCATCTGATTGGGTCTGATTGGGTCGGTCATAGACATGCAGGTTCGGACCGGCGCAGCTGGTCGACGGTCGCGTAACCTGGGCTCATGTCTGAGTGGTCTACCGATCCCGCCCAAGCCGCCGAACTCGATGCTGCGGATCCGCTTGCGGAGATGCGCAACCGTTTCGAACTTCCACCGCCGCCCGAAGGAGCTGCCGACTCGATTTACTTCGTCGGCAACTCGCTCGGCCCCATGCCCAAGAAGGCTCGCGACTACGTGGTCGGCGAGCTCGATCGGTGGTCGACACTCGGCGTCAAGGGTCATTTCACCGGTGACCCTGGTTGGGCCGATTATCACCGTTCGGTCGAGGACTCGATGGCTCGGGTTCTCGGGGCTCAGCCGAATGAAGTCACGGTTATGAACGCGCTCAGCGTCAATCTGCACTTGTTGCTCGTCAGCTTCTACCGGCCCACACCGGATCGGCACAAGATCTTGATCGAAGAACATGCCTTTCCATCGGACCATTTCGCGGTTGAGAGCCAGATTCGCCAACGTGGGTTTGACCCAGCAACCTCGCTTGTCACCGTGTCGCCTCGCGACGGCGAAGAACTACTGCATCCCGAAGACATCATCCATGCAATCGAATCCTGTGGCGATGAGTTGGCGACCGTGCTTCTGCCAGGTGTGCAGTACTACACCGGTCAGGTGCTGCCGATGGCCGACATCGCTGCCGCTGGGCATCGAGTTGGCGCAACGGTCGGCATCGATCTTGCACACGCGGTTGGCAACATCGAGTTGTCCATGCACGACGACGATGTCGACTTCGCTACCTGGTGCTCCTACAAGTACCTGAATGCAAGCCCGGGCGGCGTGAGCGGCATCTATGTGCATGAACGCCATGTCAATGATCAGTCGCTGCCGAAGTTTCTGGGCTGGTGGGGCACTCGCCGAGATACGCGTTTCGAAATGGTCAATGAGTTCGACCCCATCCCCACAGCCGAGTCGTGGCAGATCAGTAACGGCACGGCACTGACCAACGCGGCCATGCGGGCCTCGTTAGAGATCGTCGACGAGGCCGGTGGGATCGCCGCAATGCGGGCCAAATCCGAAAAGCAGACCGCCTACCTGTTGTACCTGCTCGACGAGTTGCTGCCGGGGGTCGTCGGCACCCTGACCCCTCGTGACCCGGCCCAGCGAGGCTGCCAGCTGTCACTGGAGATTCTTCCCGATGACATCGACGGCAAGGCGGTGTTCGATGCAATCGAAGCTGCGGGCGTTTTCTGTGATTGGCGCTACCCGAACGTGATCCGGGTGGCTCCTGCTCCACTGTTCAACACATTCGGTGAGATCCGCCGCTTCGTCGACATCTTGTTCGGAGCACTCGCAGCAAACCCGGCATGACATCTTTGGGCGAGAACGGGCCGACGCTGGTCATCGGCGGAGGCATCGCTGGCGCCTACATGGCGGCACTGCTGGGGCAACGTGGCGAGCAGGTCACGGTATTCGATAGTAGGCCGGACCCTCGCTCCGAGGCTGGTGCCGGTGGGAGATCAATCAACCTGGCCATCGCCGAACGAGGTTTGGCAGCATTGCGTCAGCTCGACGGCGTTGTCGACAGGGTTGAAAAAATCGTGGTGCCTATGCATGGGCGTATCATCCACGATGACAACGTAAGCGGCCTGCAACCGTATGGAAACCTGCCGAGCGAGGTCTTATGGTCGGTTGACCGCACCGCACTGACCAATGTGTTGCTCGACGCCGCCGAGGCGACTGGCAACGTCGACATTCGATTCAGTCAGCGATGCCGGGCGATCGACTTTGACCTGAACCTTGTCTCGTTTACCGATTCGACCCAAGCCGACACCTGGTACCAGTTGCCATTCGGAACCATTTTTGGTGCCGACGGTGTGGGTTCGACCGTACGTACAGAAATGCTTGAACGCAACGGCGGTTCGGTTCGCAAAGAGATGCTCGACCACCGTTACGTCGAGATTGAAATGCCGGCGGGCGACGGCGGCGAGTTTCAAATGGAGCCGCACGGTTTGCACATCTGGCCCCACAACGATTTCATGCTTATCGCACTTCCGAATCCGAGTGGCGACTTCACCTCGACCCTCTTCTTGGCGGCTGCTGCCGAAGGGCCGAGCTTTGCAGCCATGCAGTCAGCTGCCGAGATCAACGCGTTCTTTGAAGAGAACTTCGCTGACTTCGCGCCGATGGTTCCTGACTATGTCGAACAGTTCATTGATGCGCCACTGGGGCGGCTTGGCACGATCCGGACCGTCGGTTGGAGTTTCGAAGACCGAGTCGTGCTGGTCGGCGACAGCGCCCATGGCATTGTCCCGTTCCACGGCCAGGGTATGAATCTGGCGCTCGAGTCGGCAGCAGCGTTGGACAGAATTTTGCAGGCGCACCCCCACGATCTCGCTGGTGCCTTCGAGGCCTTCGAAGCGGACCGTGGTGACGACGCCAACGCCATCGCCGACATGGCGCTTGAGAACTATGTCGAGATGCGAGACAAGGTGAACGACCCCGACTATCTGCTCAAGCGCGAGCTCTCACTGATGCTGGCCGAGCGCTTTCCCGATCACTTCCGACCTCGCTACAACATGGTTATGTTCTCGGCCATCCCGTATGCCGACGCGTTCGCTCGTGGCGACCAGCAGGCGGAGCTTCTCGCCGAACTGGTTCAGGGTTGTGCCACGATCGACGAAGTCGACATGGCAGCGGCCGAAACCGCAGTTCTGGCCCTGGGTCTGTTGCCACCTGGCTCCACGACTGCTCGGCCTGGGCCACAAGCAGCTGGTGAGGTTAGCCAAGCCCGAAGTACTCCGACGACTGGTTAGAGATCCTTGATACGTGCGGCGAGTTGGGTCGCAGCAGCGGTGGGGGAGAGCGAGCGAGCCGCCACCGCGTCGAGGACTTCGGCTACACCAGCGAGACTCTGGCCAGCGAGCATGAGATCGACACGGGACTCAAGGTCGGCCATAAGCCGGTTGCGGACTTCGTCGATGTCTCGATTGACGCGCCTGGCTTCGAGCTGTCCATTGGCGGTAATCGCAGTCCGATGACGCTCGATGGCGTCCCACATCTCGGGTGCACCTTCGCCAGAAAGAGCCGTGGTCATGATGATCTCAGGACGCATACCAGTGCGCTGGTCCTGGCCAGACACATGGCTCAGATCGAGCATCAGATCTAGGTCACGGCGCACATCTTTGGCACCGGGGCGATCGGCCTTGTTCACCACAAACAGATCGGCAAGTTCAAGCAGCCCAGCCTTGTTCGCCTGCACTGAATCGCCCATGCCAGGCGTCGCGACGACCACGGTGGTGTCGGCGGTGCCAGCGATGTCGACCTCGACCTGACCGACACCGACCGTCTCGATCACGATGGGGTCATAACCCGTGGCATCGAGCAAACGGACGACACCGGGAACCGCAAGCGACAATCCGCCTTGATGGCCTCGAGTTGCCATTGACCGAATAAATGTGTCAGGCGACGCGACATCTTCCATACGAACGCGGTCGCCCAGAATCGCGCCGCCAGTGAGTGGGGATGACGGGTCAACCGCAAGCACAGCGGCTCGTTTGCCGGCCTCGCCGAGCAGTTTCACGAGCTGGCCGGTCAGCGTGGACTTGCCTGAGCCGGGAGCGCCGGTAATGCCGATCACATGGGCGTTTCCTGCTCGCTCATGAGCGAGTTCGGCGACGGTTTCAGCCTCGGCCGCGTCACGTTCGACGAATGTGATAAGACGGCCAAGCGCGCGGCGTTCGCCACCAAGCGCTTTGTCAAAGATGTCTGCTGGGGGAAGTCCGCGCAGGCTCACGACGCGGCTACGCCTGGGGCGACGAGCCGCGAACTGCAGCCACCGCGTCGCGGACGGTTTGGGCAACCTCTTCGGCCGAGGCGCCTGGGCCCAAGATCGCAGCTACACCCGTTTTCATCAGCGGGTCGATGTCTTCGTCGGGCACGATGCCGCCAACGATCACCGGGACTTCGAGGCCAGCTTCGGCCAGCGCATCGACCATCTTGGGGGCAAGCGTCATATGGCTGGCGTTGTGCATGGAGAGACCGACAGCGTCGGCGTCCTCCTGCTCGACGGCGTTCACGACGTTCTTGTAGCTCTGGCGGAGCCCAAGAAAGATGACTTCCATCCCTGCGTCGCGCAGGATGCGGGCCACGATCTTGATGCCGCGGTCATGGCCATCGAAGCCAAGTTTGGCGAGGACAACACGGATCTGCGGGTCACTGGTTGATGCGTCGCTCACAGGAAGACCTTCTCTACATAGGTGCCGAAGACTTCTTCGAGCGAAGCCACGATCTCGCCTTCGGTGGCGAATGTTTTGACAGCCTCGATCATGGTTGGCATCAAGTTGATTTCGGGATCTACGGCCTCGGTCTTGAGCTGCGTGAGTACGCGGGTTACGGCGTCGCTGTCGCGGCGTTGTTTCACGTCGTTGAGTCGCTTGAGTTGGTACTCCTCGACTTCGGCGCCGATACGGAGCAGGTTGCGTTCGCCCGAGTCACCTTCGGTGAACTCGTTGACGCCCACAATGATGCGTTTGCCCTCGTTCACTTCGCGTTCGAAGCGGTAGGCCGCATCGGCGATCTCGCCCACGAAGTAACCGTCGTCGATGCCGGCGTAGGCGCCTTCGAGGATGGAGTCGTTTCCGATGTCAAGCAGGTGAGCGAAGATGTCTTCGGCTCGTCGTTCCATCTCGTCGGTCATCCATTCGACGAATGGAGCACCGCCCAGAGGGTCGACCACATTGGTCACGCCGGTTTCGTGAGCCACGATCTGTTGGGTGCGGAGCGCGATGCGAGCGGCGTCCTCGGTCGGAAGCGCCATGGCCTCGTCGTAGGCATCGGTGTGTAAGGACTGTGTGCCGCCGAGCGCCCCGGCCAACGCCTGGATGGCTACCCGGCCAATGTTGATTTCGGCCTGTTGTGCGGTGAGCGACACACCAGCGGTTTGGGTGTGAAACTTCATCATCATGCTTCTGGGATCTTTTGCGCCGTAGCGCTCCTTCATCCACCTGGCCCAGATTCGACGAGCGGCGCGGAACTTGCCGATCTCTTCGAAGAAGTCACTATGGGAGTTGAAGAAGAACGACAGACGAGGAGCGAAGTCGTCGATGTCGAGTCCGGCGGCCACAGCGGCTTCGACATACGCGAAGCCGTTGGCCAGCGTGAACGCCAGTTCCTGTGCAGCGTTCGAGCCGGCTTCACGGATGTGGTAACCCGAGATCGAGATCGGATGCCACTTAGGCATCTCGGTCGACGTGAACTTCATCATGTCGGTGACGATCCGCATCGAGGGCCGAGGCGGGAAGATGTATTCCTTTTGCGCCTGGTATTCCTTGAGGATGTCGTTCTGGATCGTGCCGGCGAGCTGTGAACGCTCGACACCGGTCTTCTCGCCCACAGCGATGTACATGGCCATGATCATGGCCGCAGGGCCATTGATGGTCATCGACGTGGACACTGAACTCAGGTCGATGTCGGCGAACAGGTCTTCCATGTCGGCCAATGTGTCGACGGCAACGCCACAGTGGCCAACCTCGCCCAGCGCCCAGTCATGGTCGCTGTCTCGTCCCATAAGTGTGGGCATGTCGAATGCAGTGGACAGGCCGCCGCCGCCGGCGCGCAGCAGTTCCTTGAACCGGGCGTTGGTGTCCTCGGCAGTGCCGAAACCAGCGAACATGCGCATGGTCCATAGCCGGGACCGGTAACCAGCGGCGTGTAAGCCGCGGGTATAGGGGTACTGCCCGGGGTAGGGGCCATCGCCGTACAGAGGTTCAACAGGAACCCCTGACATCGTCTCGAATGGGACGTCGCGCAGCTTGGTCGCGTCGTATGCCTCTTGCCAGGCGGCTCGGGCTTGATCAGGTGCCGGATCGCTCATGGGTGCTCCAGATAGTAGGAAGTCCAACTATTTGACATCCTAGTACCCGGTGACGCGGTACTGTCATGCCGGTGAGGATTCGTTGTGGGGCTTGATTTCGATCCCATCGAGGAAGCGCGAACCAACTGGAAACACCACGGGTGGGGCGATGGCCGGGCGATGGTGGCAGCAACTTCCATCACGCGCGCTCACCAGATCGTGCTGGCGCGTATCAATGCGGCACTTGCTCCATTCGATCTCACCTTCAGCCGGTTCGAAGTATTGGCCCTGCTGTACTTCGCTCGTGAAAACTCGCTGCCGATGGGCAAGATCGGGGCACGACTGCAGGTGCACCCAACCAGTGTCACGAGCTTGGTCAACCGACTCGTCAGTGACGCCCTGGTAGAGCGAGTGGATCATCCAACGGACCGACGCACGACATTGGTTGCACTGACGGCACGAGGGGAAAAACTCGCCCCACAGTGCGCTGCGGCGCTCGAGGAAACGGGTTTCGGTGTTGAAGGTCTTAGTGATCGCGACCTAGATGCGTTAGCGGCGACCATTACGTCGTTGCGCGAGGCAAGTGGTGATTGGCAAGCCGGAGATGCGGTTCGCCGTCTGCTCTAACTTCGAGAAAAGTCCTGCGGTTCGCCTGAGGCTCTCGTCGTTTTGTACACGTCAACATCTCTGAGCCGAACGGCACTCGGTCGGCTGATACCGTGCACTTCGCCGTGCGTATGAATCAACTCCTTGAGCAGAGCGATCGACCAACCGGTCATTTCGCCGACTGACAGTGCCTTCGTTCACGTTGCAGCGACGCATGCGTCACCTCTGGATCCTGGTCGTGTGGCTGCTTGTTGCCACCAGTTGCCGGGTGGCAACCGCTGATATCGACATGTCCGCGGCCGATCTGGACGATGCCTCTGAGATCCTCGCCGAGGGAACGGGCTTGGTGCTGCCAGCGGTCGGGCCGATCCCCGGTAGGTCCCACTGGCATGCCGCGTATGTCGTGCGTGTATGCGACGACGTATTGCCGCCGTTCGACTCAGCCGAAGATCCCCTCGGGATCCATAGTCATAGTGATGGCATCATGCATGTCCACCCGTTCTTCGAAGCGTCGGGGTTCGAGTCCGCGACTCTCGGTCTCTTTGCCGATGCCATGGGTTTCACCCTTAGTGATGGCGAGTTGACGCTTCCAGGTGGGGGGACATGGCGAGACGGTGATCTGTGCGACGGTGTGCCCGGACGTGTATTTGTGGACCGATGGCAGTCGTCTGATCCAGAGTCTCGGGTCGAGCGGATCTTCGACGACCTCGAATCACTCCGTTTCGAGGCAGATGGCGAGCTCTACCAGATCGCTTTTGCCCCCGTCGACTCGTTCCCTGTGGTTCCCCCGGCGACGGCGCGATTACCCGAGCTCAGTAATCTCGGGCCGCCACCAGAGCCATGGGTCGACATGCCCCTGATCACAGGTGAACAATCAGTGTCCATCTGGCAAGTCGGCGGGGTTGATGCGGAGCCATGCTCTGGGTCGGCTGTTCCCGAACGGGTGCTGTTCGGGGCGGTGCGTTGTTTCGAACCCATCGGTGAAAGGTTTGCTCACATTGACGTGGTGCAGAGTGCCCGTGCCGTCTCGCTGAATCGTCAGCCTGCGGTCGAACTCCAGATGGCACCTGAATTGCGCAGCCTAATCGGCGGACATTTCGCGGCAACAGAGAACCCATTGGTGATCGCCATCGAAGTCGACGGTTTTGTCGTGACGGCACCACAACTTGCCCGACTCCCCATCAGCGAGCGGCTTGTTGTCTCTGGCGGATTAACGGTCGAAGCTGCGGAACGACTGGCTGCCCTCCTGAACCAGTAGCTAACGGCGCCGAATTGGGGGTGCGGGCGTGGGGCGCTGAGCTTGGCGCCCTTCTCAGGAATCCTGTGAGCCCTCGACTCGTCGGCCATCTTCGACTAAATTGATTTGCCACAGCACTTCGTCGAGAGCGTCGGCGGCTCGGATGGGTAGATACTTGAGCGGGCGTTCTGGGGTGACACACGTAGGAATCGGGGTCAGCATGGTCCATGGTGCCGGATGGCAGAACTGCACCACGGACAGTCGTTGACCGGGTTGTTCTGGGTCGGCAACAACACGATGCATACCTGAGGGCACACGCCCGTTGGTCAGCCGTTCAAGCATCAGGCCGGTATTGATGATGACATGACCGTCGGGCGGGATGGCATCGAACCATGTTCCGTCGATCTCGACTTGGAGTCCTCGAGCAGTAGCCCGAGGTAGCGCGGTAATCAGATTGATATCGGCGTGAGCGCCTGCCCACACGTGAGACCCACCAGGAGCTTGTTCCATTGGGGGGTACCGAATAGCGCGGGTGAGGTTCGCTCCAACAGCCACGGTCTCGTCGAAGAGCGTCTCGTCGGCACCGACGCCAACAGCGATAATGCGCAAGAAGCGTCGCTGTATGTCGGCAATCGAGCTGTGAAACTTCAGCAATGTCTCGGTAATGCCGGGAACGTCGGCCTCGGGCAGAACCGGTTCGTGATAGCGATTCGGAAACTGGGTTCGTAACGGGTGTCCGGTGGGAATTCGCTCTCCCCAGTTCAGCATCTCTTTCCAGTCCGGCTCGTCGCTGGTTGCGGCGGTCTCAACGAGTAGTCCGGTGTAGCCGGTCTGGCCGTGGGTGCCGTCGGCTGTCCAGCTTCGTTTGGTTTGACCGTCGAGTGCGAAGAACGTGGCGAGCATCTCGTAGGCCTGATCGATCAGGCCAGAACTCACATCGTGAGCGGTGTAGACAAAGCCGGTTTCGAGGCTACGCATGGTGCCATCGACGACCGCGGAGCGTTCGGCCGCCGTGCCCTCTTCAAAAGCGAGTAGATCAACGTCGAGAATTGCGTCCATGGCAGCCTCCGGCTTGACGATCACCCGTGTATGGCCGGTCGGCCCCGGTGGTCCAATCGTATCGGCACGGGCGAACCGCCACGTTCGCAGAAGGTTTGGGCTGATGGAACATGTCCTAGGCTTGCATCGTTCGGGATCGGTGTATGCAAGCGATTGTCCCGGATGTGTGTCCGTGGATGACAGAGTCCTTCGGGGACTTCCCGACAGAAGGAGCCGGTGTGCGGCGAAACCTACGACTACAGGCAATGCTGGGTGCGCTGGTGCTGGCCCTAGTGACTCTTGTTCTCGCCGTGCCGATGGCCTCGGCCCAGGACCTCGACGACATTGTCAGTGAACTCGAACGGTCTGGTTACTACATCGAGCCAGGCGCCGACGCCACCGAGAGCGAGATGCGATCATTGGTTGATCGGGGCAACAACACCGCAGAGGCGTGGTATTTCGTGGTGCTGTCTGGACCCGCCGAGGTGGGCTACGCGGCAACCATCCGCGATGCGGTGCGCCCAACCGGCAATGTGCTGTTGCACTCGGTCGAGAGCGATTCACAAGGCGCCTTCGATCAGGTCGACTTCGCCACCGGCTTGACCAGATCGATCGAAGAACGTGCCTTGGCCGCCTTCGACACGAACTGGTCACGCCCGGTTGATTACATGGTCGAAGTTGTCACCGACTTCACAGCAGTAACGAGCGGATCGAATCCCGCTGGTTCGGAAGGCTCCAGCGGTTCTTCATCGGGCTCAGCCAGTTCTGGTGGGGGTTTCCCTTGGGGGCTGGTAGTGATTCTGGTAGTGATTGGCGGCGGACTGTGGTTCATGAGCCGACGTGGCAAGAGGAAGAAGCAGGGCATCGATCTGGAGACTGCCCAGAAGATTCGAGCTGAGCTCCAAACAGAAATCGACGAGCTGGCCAACGATGTTCTGGTGTTGTCAGGCCCCGTGGATCTTTCCGATAAACCGCAGGCCATTGAGTTCTACCGCGAAGCCACCGATACCTACCTGGATATCTCCGCTGAGATTCCTGATATGGAAGAGCTTGAGCACGCTGACCTTGGCGAATTGTCTGATATCGGGGCTCGTGTGGCCCATGCCCGGTGGCAGATGGATGCAGCCGAGGCGATTCTCGATGGAGAGCCTCTTCCTGAAAAGCCAAAGGTCGAGCCGCCACCGCCTCCGACCCCACCACAACAGCGGACCCCGCAACAGCGCCAGCAACGATTGCCCCAACGTGCGCCGAGGCAACGTATTCCTTACAGTCCGTCACCACGCCGTAGCGGCGGTGGCCTGCTCGATATCTTGATCGCAGGTGCCGGCATGGCAGGCTCCAGCCGAGGTCGTTCACGCGCTCGTGGCGGCGGAGTGTTCGGGGGCGGGACCAATGCTGCTGGCCGGTCACGCCAGACCCAACCGACGCCCCGCTCCGGTGGTGGGGTGTTTGGTGGATCATCACGATCCCGAACAGCAAACCGGCCTTCGTCGCGATCGAGCACTCGTCGATCAAGTAGCAGTAGCAGCGGTAGCAGTAGCAGCCGTCGCACCAGTAGCAGTCGTTCGACGTCAAAGCGACGTCGTCGGTGACATGAACGGATCGTGAGCGGGGCAGCCCGCTCACAACGTACACTCGCTCTGATAGCAACCCTAGAGAGGCATTCGTGTTCAAGCGAGTAATTAACTACCTCCGGACCCTGTTCCGGGTGAAGGCCGAAGCGGCCATGGACCCGGAAATCGAGATCGAACAGGCCATCGACGAAGCCCGCAAGCAAGATCGGCAGCTCCGCAACCAGGCAGCAAAGGTCATTGCTCATCGTGAGCAGATCGAAAGCCGTATTGAGAAGTCAGCTGACCAGGTTGGCGAAGCTCGAGAAATGGCTAAGCAGGCATTGTTGCGCGCCGAACGAGCCAGGACCGAAGAAGACATGGCTGGTCTCGACAAGTGGACCAACACTGCGTCGAGCCTGGCTATGAAGTTGCAGGCCTCCGAGAACAACCTTGAAAGCCTCAAGAGCCAGTACGAGATTGCTGTGGCTCAGGCCGATGAGGCCAACAACGCGGTGCAGGGTAACGCCCTGCGCGTCCAGGAACTTGCTGCAAAACGTATGCAGCTTCTCGGTCAGATCCAGCAGGCGAAGATGCAAGAAGAAGTCAATAAGGCTGTCGAAACCATGTCAGGTGCCCTCGAAGTCGACAAGCCAAGCCTCGAACGGGTCGAGAACAAGATCGAAGAGCGCTTGGCGAATGCCAAAGCCCACGCCGAGATTGCACAGTCCACACCCGAAGGTGCCGAAGCTGAACTACGCGAGGCCGTGTCGTTGGCCAAGGCCGATGACAAGCTGGCCGAACTCCGTGCCGAGCTTGGTCTGAATTAACGGTCGACAGGCGGCATTCGTCGTTTTCCGACGGTGATCATTGTCGGCAGCGGTTTACGGTACGAAGCTGGCGGTTTCAGCGAGGATGAACGAGCTACCAGCGATGCTGGCACCCACGTTGTCGCTCGAACGCGACGCCAGGAGCGGAAACGCTGGAAACGCTGGACACGCGACACTGGTGCTGATGTGTTGCTGTTGGGACTAGAGGTACATTGCCGATGCACTTGTGGTCCCGGTGGTGGCCATGAGGAGGGCTTGCTCTGTGGAGCTACGGATATCGTACGGGCGGCATCGCTCTATCTGTGTAGCTAGTCAAATGGGCCTATGGTCTCAAGTGTGAGTCAGAACGGCCGAAAGGGGTTCGTAACGTAAACAGTGTCAGTGCTGGCCGCGGGTCTTTCGGTTGGACCATTTAGGTCCGATTGCTTACAGCAAGCGGAAGAAGCTCAGGTCACACTGAATCACAGCACTCGCTGGCAAAGTCTGGATTTGAAGCCCCATGCACAACCTGCTCAAAGCAGAAGAAGACCTGCTCGAAACGAACGGTGACGCCGTGGCTCCAATACTTATTGTTGATGATCACTCACTGCTAGCCGGCAGCCTGGCCATGGTCCTCGCAGCCGAAGGGTGCGCAGTGCGCACGCTCAAAGCAACGACCATCGAGCAGCTCCAAGCCGAGATCCTCGAGCGACCTCCAGCGCTCACCCTGGTGCGGATCCAACCTGGTCCGAGCCTGGCCCGCAGCCTCGACCTTGTGGAGACCGCAGCGAGTGCGAGGGCAACAGTGGCCGTCCTCTCCGATAGCACTCACGAGTTGTTGTTATCTGCAGCCGTGAACGCGGGTGCAACCGGCCTGGTCGCCTCCAGCGACCTCATGATCGACACCGTCGACCAGATCCTGGCGATGGTTAAGGGTGAGCAACTACTGAGCGAGTTTCGTCGAAGTGAATTGCTGAATCTGTTCCGCACACATCGTGTTGACCGGGACAACCGTTTCATGCCATTCGAATCATTGTCCCGCCGCGAAGGCGAAGTGCTTTGCCTGCTTATGGAAGGTCATTCGGTCGCAAAAATTGCCGAATCATCATTCGTGTCGGTCGGCACCGTGCGCACTCAGGTCAAGGCGATCCTCCGCAAGCTCGGCGTCAATAGTCAGGCAGCTGCAGTGGCGTTGGCGTACCGCAGCGGTTGGCCAGACGCTGACCCCGCACTGCCCGTTGACTTGCGCCTGCGTAACATGAACGAGCCTGTCGGCTAACAACCGATGTGCCGGTTATCAGTCCGGGCCCCCGCATGCGGTGGCGGTGGATTGCTAACCGATCTTGGCGAATCGTTTCTCTGAGTAAACAGCCGCTGGTGAGGCGTGTATGTATTGCGGAAGTGTTACATTCATTCAGCTGCCCCCTGCGGCGAAACCCTTGATGAAACGACTTCACCGCCTTCTCGTTGCCTGTATCGGGCTGTGCCTTCTGGCGCAACTGATTCCTTCAGGCGTATCCGCTCAAACGGAGCAGATCGATCAGCTTCGTTCTGATCGTGATGCCGTCCGTGCTGATAGAGCACGAGCCGCAGCAGATTTGGATCCCTTGTTGTCGGCGAATGAGCAGATCGAGGAAGCGTTAAGGGTACTGACCGAGGACTTGGCCTCGCGTCAGGCCGAGCTCGATGCGACTCGGTTCCAACTTGAACGAGCTCGTATCGAAGTGATCGCGGCCCAAGACGAGGTCGTACTTGAGCAGCAGCGCATCGCCGATCTGCGGTTGCAGCTACAACGTCAGGCAATCACGGCCTATGTGCAACCTCGTGGCACCGGCGACGAAGACGTGTTTCGTGCCAGCGACCTAAACGAAGGCGAACGTCGTCGGGCTTTGGTGTCTGCGGTGCAAACATCACAGGCCGACATCCTCGATGACCTCCGAGTAGCCGAGGCAAACCGTGAGCTGGCGGTAGCTCGTGCCGAGAATGCCCAACGCAACATCGAAAGCCGTGAACTACAGGCACAACGGCAAGTAACCCAGGTAGACGAAGCGATCGCGAACCAGCAGCGGCTCGAAGCCATTCTGGTCGAACGTATCGCCGAGTTCCAGGAAGAAGTCGACCTGTTGGCCGTCGACGAAGCCAACCTGCAAGCCGAGATCACCGGCTTGATCATCGAAGAAGAACAACGAGCTGCTGCTATCCGCGAAGCGGCACGAATTCAGGCCGAACGTGAGCGAGTCGCCCGCGAAGAAGAACAACGCCGCCAAGCACAGATTGCTGCTGCGGCCCGAGGCGAAGCCTCTGCTGTGGAAGCGCCTGTCAGTCGAGCCAATGCCGCACTTGTAGGAGCGCCGTCTGGCCAGGGGCTGACGTGGCCGGTCAACGGCACGGTGACCTCGAACTTCGGGCCACGTTGGGGTCGCCAACACAACGGCATCGATATTGCGGCCAACACCGGAACCACGGTGGCGTCTGCTGGTTCGGGCACCGTGATTGCCGCTGGCTTCAGCGGTGGCTTTGGCCAACGAGTGCTGATCCAACACAGCGGTGGTCTCGTGACCTTGTACGCCCACCTCAGCTCGATCAACGTGAGCACCGGACAGAGCGTGTCCTCCGGCACCTCGATCGGCGCTGTCGGCTGTACCGGCAGCTGCACCGGTCCACACCTTCATTTCGAGACTCGCGTCGGTGGAACCGCCTACGACCCCCGTAGCTACTTGGGCTAGTTGTTCGCTAAACCCGTGCCGGTTCGCAACTGCCGGACTGCTCATTAGGAGAGTGGCGTACGCGTCTCTGGCTCCCGGTGCGAAGTAGGGTCGGGCCATGAAATTGTGTGTTGTTGGTGGCGGCAAGATGGCCGAAGCGCTGGTGGGTGGTTTGATCGCAACCAGATGGGCGCAGGCTGACGAGATCGGGATCATCGAGGTCGTTGCCGAGCGCCGTGCGTATCTCGCCAAAACCTTTCCTGGGGCCAAGATCGTCGAGAGTTGCTTGGCGGCATGTGAGAGCACTGAGTTCGACGTGAGCGACGTGTTGGTGGCAGTTAAGCCCCAACACGTGGCCGAGGTAGCGCTGGAACTGGGTGGTGGGGGAGCGACTCGGGTGCTGAGCATTGCTGCCGGTGTCCGGATCGACGCACTGCTCGATGGCTTCGGCTCACAGGCTCGGGTCATTCGAGCGATGCCGAACACACCAGCACTGGTAGGCCAAGGTGCTGCGGCTATCGCTGCTTCAGCGACCGCTGATGATCAGGACCTGGCGTGGGCCACTGAAATCCTGTCAGCGGTCGGCATGGTCAGGGTGGTCGCGGAACCCGATCTCGACGCGGTGACTGGGTTATCTGGCTCAGGCCCGGCGTATATTTTTCTCTTGGCCGAAGCGATGATCGCTGCCGGTATCGAGCAGGGGTTGAGCCCCGAGGTTGCCGACGCTCTTGGCCGTCAGACGGTGCTCGGCGCTGCAACCTTGCTTGCTGAATCCAGCGAGTCACCAGTCCAACTTCGGCGCAACGTCACCAGTCCAGGGGGAACGACCGCTGCAGCGATTACCTCTATGCAGGATAACGAGATCGAAAAGATCGTCGCTCAGGGTATTGCCGCTGCAGTGGCCCGAAGCGTGGAACTAGGCGGCTGAAGGGCCACGCGAGTCACACGGTGCCCATGTTTCTTACGTTGGTTGTGGGGTGCAAAGTGACAGACGCGCCACGAAGGCCCTAGAGTGACTCCCGTTACGAAGAGGGTCCGCCATGTGAGCCTCTCAATGTTGTAGGACAAGCAAGGACCCGCCAACGTGAACGAAGGCCAACGCCCCCGATATCTGACTGTTGCCGAAGTGGCTCAGGACATGCGGGTTTCGACGATGACGGTCTACCGCCTGATTAAGTCAGGTGAGCTTGGCGCGGTGCGCGTCGGCAAGTCATACCGCATTCGCGTCGCTGATCTGGACAAGTTCCTCGACAGCCGTTATGTCGAGTCCGAAACCGGTTCCTGAACCAACATTGCGTTCGGCCCGACCGTTTCGAACGGGACCGGGCCAGACTGAGCGTTCATGCGCTACGACACTGTCAACTTCCTGACCGACTATGGCCTTGCCGATGAGTTCGTCGGGGTCGTCAAGTCAGTCATCCACTCGATCGCTCCGACGGTGCGCATCGCCGATGTCTCGCACAATATTGCGCCTCACGACGTGCGTGGTGGGGGATTGGCCCTTGCTCGTTCGGCGGCCTATCTAAATCCTGGTGTTGTCTTGGCGGTTGTTGACCCTGGTGTTGGGGGTGCACGTAAGGCAGTTGCTGTCGAGGTTGGTGATGGCGCCACGATCCTTGTTGGTCCTGACAACGGTCTCCTGGCTCCCACGGTGGCACTGGTTGGCGGTGCGACCGCTGCTGCCGATATCACTCATTCGCCGTTCCGGCTGGATGCGCCCGGTCCTACCTTCGACGGACGCGACTTGTTCGGGCCGGTCGCTGCTCAGCTCTGTATGGGCGTTTCACTTGCCGAGGTAGGCACACCTATCGATCCTGCATTGCTCATGCCAGCCGTGATACCAGTGAGCGCTCGCGAAGGCGACATGATCGTTGCCGAGGTGCTGTGGGTCGATCGCTTCGGCAACTGCCAGCTCAATCTTGATCCGGATGAACTTGATGCCACCCGTTATTCGCTGCAAGTCGCTGATGCCCAACGGCCAGCGCGTCGGGTAACGCACTTCGAGGCGTTGGGCTCGGGCGAGGTCGGTCTGATGATCGACAGCAGCGGTATGGTTGCCATCGTGTTGAATCGCACCTCTGCAGCCGCTGAACTCCGGTTAGGGCCAAGTTCCGAAGTGCGTTTGCACGTCGGCGGAACCGACGGCGGCGTCACCACACCGGTCACGCTCGGAAAGCTGGCCTGATGCGCCGGGCGACAACGCTGGTGCTCGGCATCCTGATGTTGCTCATCATGGGCGCAGCGTTCTATCAAATCGTGATCCAAGGCGCCTAACCCTCGAGCGGCTGCTCACAGAACGTCTAACCACAGCGACCGAGAACGTACCGCTGTCCTCGGTCAGTATCACGTGCCGCCGTCACGAGGGGTCAGACCCGCCGTCACGAGGGGTCAGACCCGCCGTGACGGGATAGGCGGATATAACTACCGAAATTAGCGGCCGAACTTGGCTGTCTTTGATGCGAGTTTGGCGGTCGCTGCTTCGTTGATCGATGCACTGTCGACGAATGCCAGCTGTTCTGGTGGCGCACCAAAGCCGTCAGCGTCAAGTTCGGTCTGGTCAGAGGTTGCCGTTGGCAGCACCGGCTCTGGAGTCGCCGGGACTGCTGTTGGTTCTGGAGTAGCCGTTGCCGGGATCGGCGTTGGTTCAGGCTCTGGGGTGCTCACCACCGGAGGGATCGGCGTAGCGGTTGGGACTGGTGTTGCTGGTACCGGTGTTGGCTGGACGGGAACAGCGGTTGGCGGGGCCGGGATTGCAGTAGGTGCAGGAGCAATGGTGGGGACTGCGGTCGGAGCAGCGGCTACAGGGGCGGCAACAACCGGCGCAGCGGCTACAGGAGCAGTACCAGGCAGGGCAGCGAACCGGTGGGTGGTGTAGATGCGGCCGTCTCTAGGGTTGGTATAGACGGCGATGCCGATATGGGTGTAGGACGCATCCATGATGTTTGCCCGATGGCCTTGGCTGTTCATGAAGGCACTCGTCAACGAGGTCACCGATTGGCCTCGACCGACGTTTTCGCCAACTTTGGTCCAGCCGCTGGGAGTGCCGCTAATGATGTCGCCAGCGTGGGCGAGAAAGCTGCCTGTTGCCATACTTAGTGCCCAACTGTCGGCAGCTGCAGTCATCGAACCGTTCAACGCCAGTGGGCCAAGACCGCCAGCAGCACGTTGGCTGTTGAGCGAGGAAAGGAAGCCTGCCTCGGAGCCAAAGTCACGGGCTGGACCCTGAGCCGAAGCGACAGGAATAGCGAGAAGCATGCTGGCAGTAATGAGGAGTGTTGCCAGGATAGTGAGCTTGCGGAGAGGGTGCAGGCGCATGAGGTGGAGAACCGTTCAGTGTGGAGGTGTGCACTAGGTAGTTCGGCACCAAACGGCCTGCCAAGAGGGATGGGGCGCTGATTGGGCATTGCGGCCCTGGGTCGATCCAGGCCTAGGTCATAATGCCCACAACCCGCGACGTATGGACAGTGGCGCCCTCACCTGGCTGGTCGCAGTCGGGTTGCGAGCCGAACATGATCCTCTGGTGGCCGTTGCCCTACGATGCGGAGGTGAACGTTGTTGAGTTGTTCTCCGATCATGATGGCGACAGTGTCGCCTTCGTCTGCGACGGCGTTTCGCAGACCTATGGCCAGCTGACCTCCCGAGTCGAAATCGCACGCACTGAGTTCGCTCGTCTCGCTCCGGCAGGGTCCAACATCGTGGTCATGGGCGAGAGTTCGCTGTTGTTCATCGAAGCGCTATTTGCTGCATTGAGTGCCGGGTTGCCGGTCGTGCCGCTGCACCCTCGGTATCCCCGTGGTGAGGTTGAACGGGCGGTGCAGCTTGCACGGCCTGTGTTGATCGTCAGCACCGACGATGCCTCGTATGCAATGGCTCAAGGTTTGAGCATCGAACATATTCGGGCCGAAGAACTCTTTGTCGAGTCCCAAGGTGAACCGATCGCTCCGCTCGACCTCGAACCGGACCATCCAGCCCTACTCATGTTCACCAGCGGAACCGCTGGCAGCCCACGTATCGCTGTGCTCAGCCACGGCAATGTTGCCGCCAGCATCGAGCAGTCCCGCAGCAGCGCTCCGGGTCTGGCCGACAACAAACACACGATCCTGGGCGTTATGCCGCTGACACATGTGCTTGGCATCGTCAGTGTGGTTGCGGTAGCTATCTCGGTTGGTGCCACGGTTGTCCTCGCCACGAAGACCGACGTCATCTCGGTTGCGGCCACCATCAAGGAGAACCAGGTCACGTTCCTAGTGGCTCCTCCGGTGTTCTGGTTTCGACTCGCCAATAGCGAGGTCGAACCAGACATGTTGTCGTCGATCACTATGACTCTGAGCGGCGCCGCCCCGTTGAGCGCCGCTGTCGCTGAGACGTTGGCCGAACGGTACGGACTGCGACTCCGCCAGGGTTACGGTTTGACCGAAGCCTCACCCGGTCTCACCTCCGCAGTCGGCACCGATGCTCCAGCGACCTCAGTCGGACGTCCAATGCCGGGGGTCAAACTCCGCCTCGTTGATGAACATGGCGACGACGCTCTCGTCGGCGATGTCGGCGAAGTCTGGGCCCAGGGTCCGAATGTCTTTGTGGGTTATCTCGGTGACCCCCAAGCAACCGCAGCGGTGATTGACCCCGACGGTTGGCTTCACACCGGGGATCTGGCTGTTGTCGACGAGAATGGTTTCCTGTTTATTGTTGGTCGCAACAAGGACCAGATCATCGTGTCTGGGTTTAATGTGCATCCGGGCGAGGTCGAAGAGCGGCTTGTGGAACATCACAGCGTTATGGCGGCAGCGGTGGTTGGCAAGCCCGATCCGGAGTACGGCGAGATTGTGATTGCGTATGTGGTAGCTGCCCGTGGCATGGAACCTGATGCCGACGTCCTCGAGGCGCATTGTCGAACGCGGCTGGCCGGATACAAAGTCCCGTCACGGTTTGAAGTAGTCGCCCAGTTGCCTCGCGGGGCTAGCGGCAAAATCCAGCGGCGGGTGCTGCGCGATTGAATGTGCAAGATCAACGCGGACCTTCACCTTGTGCGATTGTGAACAGAGGCACAAGCTTCTAGCCTTAGGAGCGATGGCAGAAGACGGGTTGCAGGTCCCCGCAGCATCGGTAGCAAGGCTGCCGTTGTATTTGCGTTGTTTGGAAGCATTGTGCGCGGGCGGTGTCGCGACCGTCTCGTCATCTCGGTTGGCAGAACTTGCGGGCGTGAACGCTGCCAAGCTGCGCAAGGACCTGTCGCACCTCGGCAGCTACGGCACCCGAGGTGTCGGCTACGAGGTCATCAATCTTACCCACGAGATCCAGCGAGAACTCGGACTCGATGAACAGTCACCAGTGATCGTGGTCGGGCTTGGCAATTTGGGCCAGGCGCTAGCAAAACACGGCGGTTTCGGCGATCGAGGGTTCCCGATCGCGGCACTGTTCGATGTGCAGCCTGACATCGTTGGTATGCAGATCGGCGACCTTGTTGTGGCCCACTTCGACGACCTTGCCGGGATTGTTGCGCATTACAAGGCTCGCACCGCCATCATCTCCACTCCGGCCGATGCTGCCCAACAGGTTACCGACGATGTCATTGCAGCTGGAATCACCTCGGTGCTGAATTTTGCCCCGACGGTTGTGCAGGTCGGCGAAGGTGTGGCGTTGCGCCAGGTAGACCTTGCGCTTGAACTCCAAATTTTGAGCTACTACCAACCGCGGTCAGATTCTGAACGTGACACAAAACTCAGGCTTTCAGTATGAGCATTTGGTCAAATAGGGTTCAGAATGAAGTAGCCCCCATTCCCGCCTTCGAAGTCTCATCATGTCGTTTGTAGTCATCGGTCTCAATCACGCCACGGCGCCGCTCGACATTCTTGAGCAGGTAACCGTTGCTCCCGATGGGCTCGACAAGGCGTTACACGATCTATCCCTGCGGCCGTATGTGTCCGAAGGTGTAGTACTCAGCACCTGTAACCGGACCGAGGTCTACATTTTGGCCGAGCGGTTTCATGGTGCCTTCCAGGATGTCCGCGACTTCTTGGCCCAGATCTCGTTCGTTGCTCCCGAGGTGCTGAACGATCACCTCTATACCTTCTACGACGATCAAGCCATCGAACACCTTTTCCGCGTTAGCGCTGGTGTCGACTCTGCCGTACTCGGCGAGCATGAAATTCTTGGGCAGCTGAAACGAGCCTGGGAAGCAGCCCAGAACCACGGCTGTGTTGGTATGTCGCTCAACTCGATCTTTCGAGCTGCCGTGGCAGTCGGCAAACGGGTTCGCACCGAAACGTCGATTTCGCGCAGCATTGCCTCGGTGTCGCAGGCCGCCATTGTCATGGCCGAAGAACGCCTTGAGTCACTCGATGGCAAACATGTGTTGCTCGTTGGTGCCGGTGAAATGGGTAGCGGCATGGCGAAGACCCTCGCCAGCCACAACACCGCCTCGATCACGGTGATGAGCCGTACCGAAGCAACCGCCGCCGATATCGCGAGCCAAATCGGTGCGCAGGTTCGACCATTCGACGAACTGGGCCAGGCACTCGCTGCTTGCGACGTAGCGTTTACATCCACGGCATCGCCAGGCATGGTTGTTGAAGTCGAGCTTGTTGCTCCGCTACTCGACCAACGATCTGTGGATCACCGGTTGGGCGATCTGTTGATCCTCGATGTAGCCATGCCCCGCGACGTTGCCGCGAATATCGGCGAACTTCCTGGTGTTGAGCTGTGCGACCTTGATGCCATTGGTGCATTCGTGGCCAAGGGTCTTGAGAGCAGGGCTGGCGAAGTCCATCAGGTCAACCAGATCATCACCGAGGAAATGCAGCGACATCTCCGCGAAGTCGGCAAGCAGTCGGTCTCACCGTTGATCACCAGCTTTCGTTCCCAAGTTGAGCAGTTGCGTGCCGATGAGATGACACGCCAAGCGAACAAGCTGGCAGATCTCACGCCAGATCAACGTGCCGCTGTCGACGAGGCAACTCGTGCGGTGTTAAACAAGGTGCTGCACGAGCCCACCATGCGTCTCAAGGATTCGGCCAACAGCCTGCGCGGCGAGCGGCTTGCAGCTGCCCTGCGCGAACTGTTCGACCTGCACTAGACCATCGCTGTGGCTGTTACTACTGAGGGTGCTCGGACTGTTCGCATCGCCACGCGCGGGAGCGAACTCGCGTTGTGGCAGGCGCATCATGTCCAAGCGGCCCTCGTGGCAGCGGATGTCTGCGATCACGTAGATCAGGTAGAGATCGTGATCGTCTCGACCTCGGGGGATCGCGACAAAATCACCCCGCTGCATGAGATTGGCGGCAAGGGGATTTTTGTCAAAGAGGTGCAGGCCGCAGTGCTCGACGGGCGAGCCGACGTGGCAGTTCATTCGGCCAAGGACATGCCGGCCGTCTCACCACCGGAACTCACACTTGGAGCGGTCCCCCTTCGAGCGAATCCCCACGATGTACTCGTTGGTTCTCGTCTCAATGAGCTGGCCGAAGGAGCTCGGATCGGCACTGGTTCAGTTCGACGCCGTGCCCAACTCGCTGCGCTTCGACCTGACCTGGTATTCGACGAACTTCGAGGCAACATCGCAACCCGGCTCAACAGGCTGGCTGACTTCGATGCCATCGTCATGGCAGCAGCACCACTCGACCGTTTGGGCCTGCAGCTCGATGTTGTGCACGAGATGACGGCTGAACAAATGGTTCCCCAAGTCGGCCAAGGGGCACTGGCCGTCGAATGTCGCGCAAACGATGCTGACATGCTCGGCGGACTCGCTGCAATCAACCACAAACACAGTCGAGCAGTATTCGAATGTGAACGAGCCTTCCTGACCGAGCTGGGTGGCGACTGTTCACTACCTGCAGGTGCCCATGCGGCGTTGACCAGTGACGCGTTGACAGGTGATGGGTACTCCATCACTGGGTTCCTGGCGTCCGAGGACCTGGCGACCAGTCACCAAATCACGGTTACAGGGGCCGATGGGCCGACACTCGGAACGCGTCTTGCCGTCGAGCTGCGCTCTCGTTTCTAAGCCGCATCGTGGCTGATCATGCTCCGCTCGCTGGCGTAACGATCGTGGTGACTCGGGCCAAGGCGCAGGCGTCTGTGCTGACCGAGAAGCTGCTTGCGCTTGGGGCTTCGACGGTTGGTATCGCAACGATTGAGATCGTGCTGCCGGTCGATGGGGGAGTGGCGCTCACCACCGCGCTTGCTTCGGGCAACTATGACCAGATTGTCGTGGCATCGCCCAACGGGGCCAAGGCTCTCGTTATTGCAGTCGAGGGACTCACGGCACGCATGGGGTGTGATGCGGTCTCGTTGCCTCCGGTCGCCTGTGTAGGTCCAAGTACCGCTGCCAAGCTCGATGGCTCAGCTCTGCGCGTCAATATCGTCCCTGCCCGGGCTGTCGCTGAAGGGCTCGTCGAGGCCATGCCAGAGGCAGTGTCCGGCCGAGATCGGCTGTTGCTGGTTCAGGCCGAAGTCGCTCGCAATGTGCTCGAAGTTGGACTTGGTGAGAAGGGCTGGAATGTCGATCGTGTTGTTGCCTACCGCACTATCGACGCTCACGTGACCGAGGATGATCGGGCGCTTGCACGCACGGGCGACATCATCACCTTCGCCTCGTCGTCCGCTGTTGAGCGTTTTGTGAGATTGGTTGGGCCTGAGCTGGTGCCCCCAGTCGTGGCAAGCATCGGACCGATCACCTCGGCTACGGCGACCGAGTTGGGCCTCAACGTCATGATCGAAGCCGAACCCCACACCGTCGACGGGTTGGTAGCGGCCCTCGTCACGTGGGCAACCAGTCGCTAAAACAGTGCTACGAGCAGTCAGTTTCGGTGTGTGGTGGAAGCATCACGCTGCCACCTGCTTCGTGTCGTAGGCACCGTGGAGTACTGACATTTGGCGAGCTGCGGACATCTCCGTTTCTCCAGACACGTAAGTGGTGGCCTCCGTCGCGATCTCGTCGCAAACGGGGAGAAGGCCTAGACTCGCTGCGTGTCTGAACGCGCTCACCTCAACAATGCCGACCTGTTCGAACGGGCCAAGCTGGTCATGCCCGGTGGCGTGAATTCGCCGGTTCGATCATTCCGCTCAGTTGGCGGCACGCCGTACTTCGTCGACAAGGCCGAAGGTCCCTATGTCTGGGATGTCGAAGGCAAACGCTACATCGATTACGTACTGAGCTATGGCCCTTGCATCCTTGGTCATGCGAACCCGACCATCGTCGACGCCGTCTCGGTCGCCGCCGGCAACGGAACCAGCTACGGAGCACCGACCGAACGCGAAGTGCTGATGGCCGAAGAAATGTGCGGCAGGGTCGACGGCCTCGAAATGCTTCGCCTGGTTTCGAGTGGCACCGAGGCCGCCATGTCGGCGATTCGTCTCGCCCGTGGCGCTACGGGCCGCGACAAGCTGGTCAAGTTCGCTGGCAACTATCACGGTCATAGCGACAACCTGCTGGCTGCTGGCGGCAGCGGTGTCGCCAATCAGGGTCTCAGTGGCTGCGACGGCGTGCCGGTTGGTGCAGTCGCAGACACGATCGTCGCGCCATACAACGAGATTCCTCAACTCGATGAATCGATTGCGGTTGTGGCTGTCGAACCGGTGGCAGCGAACATGGGTGTCGTACCCCCAAATCCGGGCTTCCTCGCTGATCTGCGTGTTGCCTGCGACGAGGTCGGTGCCATGTTGTTGTTCGACGAGGTCATCACCGGTTTCCGGCTCGGGCGAGGCGGCGCTAGTGAATGGTTCGGCGTTAAGCCCGATGTCTGGTGTTTCGGCAAGGTCATCGGCGGCGGTCTGCCAGTAGGCGCCTATGGCGCATCCCGCGAACTTATGGCCAGCATCGCTCCGCTCGGCGGCGTCTATCAGGGCGGCACACTGTCAGGGAACCCATTGGCAACCGCTGCGGGTCTCGCGATGCTCGATCAACTCACTGACGACGCGTACGCCAAGCTCGAAGCCACCGCAACTCGACTGGCCACCGGCCTCGAGCGGGTCTTCACTGCCGCAGGCATCCCAGTCATCGTGCCGCGGGTCGGATCACTTATGGGCATCTTCTTCACCGACGTGGCGCCGACCAACTTCGACGAAGCCCAAGTAGCGGCTGACAACGGCATCTACAAACATTTCTTCCACGGCATGCTCGAACGTGGCATCGCTCTGGCCCCTGGTCCCTACGAAGCGATCTTTGTGTCAACCGTGCACACCGATGAACTCATTGACCAGACAATCGCAGCAGCAGCCGAGGTTGCAGCAACCCTGTAGCTACTGGTGGAACAGGTAGTCGCGTCGCGTGGCTAGGGCCAGATCGGCTGATTGCGTTTATCGACCTCGTCGAGGAGCACGATCGTCTGAGCAGCGCGCACACCATCGGTCTGCTGCAGTTCCTGCAATGCGACATCGCGTAGATGGTCGAGTGAGTCGGCACGCACGATGAGTGCGTAGTCGAATTGTCCGGCGGTCACGCCAGCCCATTCCACACCAGGTAGGTCGGTGAGGCGCACGTGCAGGTCGCGCCACCGGCCTTGTTCAACATTGATCAGGACCAAGGCAGCAACGGTTTTGCCGGTGGCGGCATGGTCAACGTGGGCACTAAACCCGGTTATCACACCCTCGTCGATGAGCCGATCGAGTCGGTTGTATGCCGTTGCGCGGCCGATCCCAATGTCGGCGGCGAGTTGTGGTGCGGTGCGCCGTCCGTCGCTACGCAATATGTCGATCATCTTGCGATCGATGTCGTCGAGCGTGTCCATATAGACGAATGTATATTCGATAACTATCCAAAAGACTTTTCATCTCTTTATTCGTGTAAAAGAAATCTGTTCGATAGAAGTAGTTCAGTATTAGGGTGATGTTGGTCCGAGTGAAGAGCGCCGCAAACGCTCCTAATGCCTACCAGACCCGTCAGCGCGCGGTCGCAGCGATGGCCACAGGCATCGACGGTGTCCCCATTCGTGTCGCGTACACCGCTGAAGAGCACCACACGCGGGCGCATGCCCACACCTTGCTGGCTCCGGTCTGGGAGCAGTACGCAGCGCTACCCGTTCGTGCTGCTGCCCAGGCGCTTGATCTGCCCCCTGACCAGATCCCGCAGCTTGCACAGGTAACCGGACGGCTTCAGGTTCTTACCGGCTTTCGGTATGCATCGGTCGCGGGCACAGTAGGTGGCGCCGAGTTCTTTGGCGCCCTGGCCCGACGGGTGTTTCCGTCTACCCAGTTCATCCGCTGGTCCGGCAACTCTGAATACACCCCCGAACCCGATGTGCTTCATGAAATCGGTGGTCATGCCAATGTGCTTGCGCACCCGCAACTCGCGTCGTTGCATGTGCTTGCAGGCCAGGCTTCTGTCGCTGCCCCTGCCTTGCTGACACAGATCGCCGCTGTGTTCTGGTATTCGGTTGAGTTTGGTGTCGTTCACAGTTCAGCGGGCTGGAAGGCGTACGGAGCAGGCCTGCTCAGCTCACCCGGCGAACTTGGTTGGTTCACTCAACACGCCGAGATCCGGCCGCTCGACATTGCGGACATGTTGGACACACCGTATGACATCAGCAGCTTTCAACCCGTCTTGTTCGGCGCTGACTCGTTGGACCATGTCGTCGACATCGTCGGCGGGTATTTCACCAGTCTTATTCACCACGCACCTATCACCAGCTCATACTGAAGGAACACCCATGTCTCATTTGAAGAAGGTCGATCACATCACCTATGCCTGCGGCAAGGGCCGCATCGAACAGTGGGCGTGGTTCCATATCGAAATCGAAGGTGGCACCCTGATCAACCGGATCGACGACGTGCGTCCCGAGGATCCAGATTCGTCGATGAAGATCTGGTGCGTCGATTTTGGCGAGTTTGGTATCGCTCTGATCGAGGGCATCGACCGGGCCCAGAAGTCCCAGGTCACCAAGTTCGTAGATCGGCACGGCGATCACTCGTGTCAACACGTTGCCTATGACACCCATGACCTTGACAAGTTCGTGGCCCACCTCCAGGCCAACGGCGGCACGCCTCGCGGCGAAGTATTGGTCCGTAACGACGGATTCGGCGTTTTGAAACAGATGTTTGCTCGTGGATACGAAGAGGGTGATGCCGCCGAAGCAAGTTTCCCCGAATACTGCGAACGGCCAAAGGCTGGTGACAGCGCAGCGGAAGTCGCCATCACGTTCGCAGCCGAGACCGGCAAGGGTTTCTATGATCAGATTGAGGACGCAGTCGCAGACGGCGACGAAGCACCGTTCTTCGACTTCGATGCAATGCCCGAAGGCTGGGCTGTTCCCGAGGCGCAACCTCGGGCCGGTTACATCGCCTAGTTGGTGCTCAGACCTGGGTCCGAAGTCGTTCGAGCGAACGGCGCAGCAGACGCGACACCTGCATCTGGCTAACCCCAAGTTGTGCCGCTATGTCGTCTTGAGACAAGCCGCCGAAGAACCGCAGCTCCACAGCGCTCCGTTCAGCATCGGACAACATGTCTAAGAGCGGGGGTAGAACGGCGCGCGCTTCGGCAGCCTCGAACCCGCTGACATCGGTTGATTTCGGGTCCTGGTCAGGTGTGAGCGGCGTTGCGCTGTAACCGGCGGCGGCCTCGAGTGCCAGCGTGATGTCCGACACGTCGACGCCGAGGTGGTCGGCGATTTCCGCAGGTGTTGGACTGCGAGTCAGCTGCTGAGTCAGTAACTCTGACACTGCTCGGATCGATGTGATGAGCTGACGACGGGATCGTGACACCTTTGTATCCCAGGTGCGGTCGCGAAAGTATTGGCGCAGACTGCCTTCGATGCTCCGTGCCGCGTAGGTCGAAAATCGAAGTCCCCGTTCAGGTTCGAACCGGTCGACGGCCCGCACCAACGCCTCGAGCGCGATCTGATCAAGGTCATCGGCGGTGACGCCGCGGTTGCGATAACGGCCAGCGAATGCCCGGGCGAGCCCCTGGTTGTCAACGACGAGCTGATTGCGAAGATCTTGATCTCGGGTTGCAGCAAACTCTCGAAACCTCGGATCTAGAGGGTCATCGCCCACGAGCGAGTTTCTTGAAGCTGAAGCTTGCTTGGCCGGGCGTCGTTCCGACCTCGTGGCTGTCACATACCGCATCGAGGATGGTCGAAAGAAAGTCGTGGGTAACGAGCTGGGCAACGCCATCGAGTGACCGCTCGCCCGCCACCGTTAACGAGTCGGTGTCGACAAGGAACTCGAGGTGTACATCGGGTTCGCCGGTAGTCGGTGCCATCGCCGCTGCCGTCAGCTCTTCGACGGCGACCTTCACGTCTTCGATCTCTTCAACAGACAACACGTCGCTGGCCAGTGCCGCGACCGTGAGTCGCACAAGTTGCAGGTGCGCGGTGTGTGCGGGCAGCGTAAGCCGAAACCTGCTTGCCGTGGATCGATCGGTTTCCTCGATTGCACTCACGATGAACTCCAGAAAAGGGCAGAAATCCGCGAGTAGGCGGTTTGAGCCGAGTAGCTATGGTCAATACTCTCTCGTGTGGGACCCACCGTGACGAACTTCTCCGAAGAAATTTCGGCGACACACCTGGCACTGAGTGATGCTCGACAACACGTCGGTGCATGGCTTCGTGGCAACGGGCAACACACACAGACCTTGATCGGCGACGTCGAAATGGTCTTGACTGAACTTGGCGCCAACGTCATTGATCACACGTCGTCGCCGTGGATTCGAGTTGCCATCGCGCTCCCGGGTGAACGTGTCACCGTGGAGATAGCCAACCAAGGAGCGGTCGACGCGGTGCCGCCGGTTGAATCGTGGGGTCAGCTTTCCGAGGGCACGCGAGGGCGGGGCCTGCGCATCATTCGGGCCCTCTGTGCCGAGGTAGCGGTATTTGGCGATGAAAAGAGTACCCACATCCGGTGCGACATCACATCCGGTGGCGATTTCTAGTGACGTTGGATGAGGTCGAGCCTCACTCGAGCCCTAGGAGGCCGTTCAGGCCGGAAAGCGCAATCATGCGCTCGACGGCCGCTGTTGGGTTCTCGACGGTCAACGATCCGCCTGTTTCCTGAAGCCGGATCTGTGTGGTCAGCATTGCGGTTAGCCCTGCTGAAGAAATGAAGCTTACGTTGGCTAAGTCGAGCACCATTTGGCCCCCAGCTTCGATGGCCTCCAACCGCTCCTCGAGCACAGGTGCAGTGTGCGTGTCGATTTCACCGGACAACACGACACTGTTGTTTGAACTATCGGAGATCTGAAGTTCTGCAGCCATACCGATGAAACTAGCGCCTGGGCGCGCCGGAACAAACGGCACGTTTTCGGTGAATCGCTCCTGGCTACGTAGGAGGGAGTTGTCGACGCAGAGCGACGATGGCGACATCGTCGCCAACCTGACCGCCGGTGGCGTTGAGCGCCGCTTGCACCATGGCATGCAGACCTTGTTCCGAGTCCACAGCGGTGCATAGACGCTCGAGTCCTTCGGTGACCACCTCGGTCCGACGCTCAACGAGACCGTCGGTGAAGAGGAACAGGCCGTGACCCGGGTCGAGTTGCAGGGACTCGTGATGGATGGGTTTGTCGCCCAGGAAGCCGAGCGGGGGAGCGACGTCGAAGTACCGCAGCGCAGTCTGGTTCGCGTTGAAGAAGAGGGGCGGCAGGTGGCCCGCCGACCACAGTTCGGCGGCACCTGAAGACGTGTTGATCTGGGCGACAAGCATGGTTGCCATCTGGGATGCGTGCCGGCATATGCCATTGAGAATGGCGAGTACCTCGGGGACCGGCGTGCCCCGATGTAGTTCGTGCGCGGCCAACAATCGCAGTCGACCCATCAGCGCCGCTGCCTCGATGCCGCTTCCGCTGACATCTCCGACCGAGATTGTGACGACATCGTCGTGCAGTGCAGCGTCGTACCAGTCGCCGCCTATCTCCAACCCCACAGAACCAGGAAGGTATGCGGTGACGATGTCGAACCCAGGCACCATAATTTCAGAGGGTGGTAACAAGCTGCGTTGCAACTTGATCGCTGCGTCGCTCTGACGCTGATACTCGAACAGTGAGCCACAGACCGTTGCGACACGTTCGCCATATCGCTCGATGCCGTCAGTATCGACGAAGTCGTGTTCGTTTGCAGTCAGCCCATGGATGAGAATCCAGCCTCGACTCTTCGATGCCGACTGGGAGAAGTCGACCCGTAGTGTTAGGCCACCGTCGGCTTCGGATGGCCCGGAGACGGTTTGGGTCCTGTCGTCGTCATCGATCAGAACCGCAGTGACACGCCCGAACGGGACGATGCGGGCAGCTCCATCGACGATTGCGTCAAGGAACATCTGTCGAGTAGTCCAGCGGTCGCTGGTTGAGTCGAGGGCAGTGGTCAACACCCGGTCGAGAACTTGCGTGGCTTGTATCAGGTTGTGCGCGCGGACCTGGGTCGTGACGTCCTGCTGGGTCGCAACGAAATGGGTGATCTCGCCGTTGGGTGTTCGGACCGGGTCAATGCTCCAGCTGATGAGGAACGGGGTGCCGTCGGCCCGATAGTTCACCGTTTCGCCGCTAAATGGTTCACCATCGGTCAGATTGCGGCGCAGCCGATCGAGGACTTTGCGATCGGTAAGCGGGCCTTGCATAAGCCGAGGCGAACTGCCGATGACCTCTTCTGGGGCTCTGCCGGTCATGGCGCAGTACGCAGGGTTTACGTACACGATGGTTGGGCCGGGAGCTGCGAGGTCGGCGGTCGTGATACACGCTGACGAACGGGTTTGTTCTAAAGCTGCGAGCAGCACCGGCGCGAGCTTGACCAGATCCCCCCGCACTCGGTCATGGGGGATCGAAGCAGACACGCTCCCATCATGGCCCATCAGTCATGGCGGGTCCGAGCTTCTTTGAGAAAGGTGTTTGAACTCGACCTGAGCTGTCAATCCTCTACACGTGGACAGGTTCGAAGCGTCGATGGCGACGCTCACGCAAGATCCCCCACCACCCCCCCCCGGAGTCCTTATGTTTGATTCACCTGAAACCTCCGACATCGACCAGATCGATGTCCACGACCTCGACGCGAAACACGCACTCGGTGTAGCGAGCCCAGAGTCGACGCCGACGCTGATTGCCTCGCCAGAGGCAGCCGAGGTGTTGTCGGGCCTCTACAGCTCCGAACGGTCGTTTCCGTGCAGCGGACGTAGTCAGCTCTTCTTCGCTCCTCCAGGCGAACGTCGGGTGAGACGCGAAAAGCGGGAGGCGACGGCCCGCTCGTACTGCAATCAGTGCAGTGTTAAGGAGATGTGCAAACTCGCGGGACGTGTTGGCCGTGAACATGGCATGTGGGGAGCGGAGAACGACGAGGAACGCGCTGCGGCTGGGTACGCGCCATTGTTCCCTCATCGAAAAGCAATTGTGCGAGCAGCACAAGACGCCAAACAACACTCACGAGTTAGCGCCTGAGCGGCGACCCCATGACGAGACCTACTACTGCGCGGAGCTATTCGTTTGATCCCCATGAAGAGGTGGTCGAGGTAAGCGACGACAAGCTCGGCAAGCTGCGTAGGTTCAATCTGATCATGGGTGGTTTGCACGCTGTGTCCGGTGTGCTCATGGTGGCGCTCAGCAACGACTTTGCGCTGGGTGTCAGCACATTCAACCTGAACGGCCCTCCTGGCACAGATCTCGCGCAGGGTGTCACCAATCAACTGTTTGACGTACCACTCGGCATCGCGACGTCATTGTTCTTGTTTCTGTCGGCGGTGTTCCATCTGCTGATCGCCACGGTTGGTTTCGACTTCTACGCGTCTGAATTACGCCATGGGCGAAACCGCTTGCGCTGGGTCGAGTACTCGCTGTCGTCGACGTTGATGATCGTTCTGATTGCGTTGGTTACGAACCTGACGGACCTTGGAGCGCTCATTGCGATTGCGTTTGCGAATGTGTCAATGATCCTGTTTGGCTGGATTATGGAGATGGTCAACCGGCCAGATCGAGACACGTGGTGGACCCCGTTCTGGTTCGGTTGCATAGCGGGCATCGGGCCATGGGCGACCGTTGTGGCGTACCTGGTGGTTGGCCTAGGTCAAGAAGGTGCCGAGGGGCCTCCGGGGTTCGTCTACGGCATCATCTTCACGCTGTT
>ERZ651776.851-NODE-851-length-39874-cov-4.901475_pt1 | contig 39874 bp, 37 predicted proteins | sample MGYA00514761_ERZ651776 | MGnify/ENA metagenome assembly ERZ651776
TCTCGTCATGATCACCGTCGCGTCGTGATCACCAACCATTGTTTTTCGTCTGTCGTCATTGTCATTTGTCATTGTTATTTCATTGTTATTATTATTATTAAGTTTTTAGCCCTTTTTTTTCTCATATCAAATACAAATAGATATTACATGGCAATAGTCGCGAGGATCTCGTTGACCTGCTCGACTGTGATCCTCTCGCTGGGACGCCGTTTCAGCAACCCCTCGATTACCAGCCTGTATTCGGGGGATATTTCGGCGTAGGGTCCGGTCTTGGACGCCTCGTCGATGCTCTCCTGCCGCTGGGAGGAGGAAAGGTCGGAGTGGGTTCCGGGTATAGAGTTGATTCCCTGCGCGACGTTGTAGAGCGAGATCTCGTTGATTTCCGGATCGACGTCCCAGTCCTTTACTTTCCCAAAGATTCCCTCGTGGAGCTTCTTCTTGAAGGAGGAGTCGTCCATGTCGTCCCAGTGCTTGGTGCTGACCCTGAAGGGGGTTCGGCCAATTACGAATTCGTAGGCGAGGACGCCGAGAGACCAGTTATCGACGCTTGAGTGGTATTCTTTTTCCACCAGCATCTGTCAAGGAAAAGGGTGAATAGTCAAAATAGTCGTCAAATTTGTTAGTCATGATGTTGTCATGATGTTGTCATGATGTTGTCATGATGCTGTCATGTTGTCATATTTATTCCCTCAACTTACCTCAGGAGGAACGTATTCCGCCGTTCCGCATAGCGTCGTCCTCTTCTCGACGGGAGGGGGGGCATGAATCGCCCATCCAAAGTCGCTGAGTTTGACCTTCCCGTCCCCCCCAATGAGGAGGTTCTCCGGTTTGATGTCCCGGTGGATGACGTGCCTTTTCTTCAAATAGATGAGGGCGTTGGCAACGTCGGTGACGTACTTTGTAGCGGTAGACTCGGGGAGGATGCCGCCGGAGTCGGCCATAAGTTTGTAGACCTCGCCTCCGGAGGCTTCTTCCAGGATTAAAAATATGGATTGAGGGTCACAGAAGTAGCCAAATAGGCGCATTATATTTGGGTGGTGAAGGCGGGCCTGTGATCATAAAATAGTGAGGTTGGTCAGATCTTGCAGATCGTACGCTGTATCCTATTGTGTCGCATCCTATTGTATTAAACTCACCTGTATCTCAATCTCTCTCCTGAGCAAAAGGGGCGCGCTCCCCACTGATAGCTGATTCTTAAACATGACCTTCAAAGCAACAGTTGTTTTTGTGCGCTTTTCCTTGCCTAGATACACATTCCCGAACTTGCCCCTTCCTAGGGCCCGTCCGATGGAAAAATCTGCCACTGTCCAAGGGCGGGCAGGGGGGGAGGGGGGGTTAGAACCCAACGATTTTGTTGAGCCGGGATTGTTTGTCTTGTTGTTGTAATATTCCTCGACGGAGTCGAAGCTGTTGTCGCAGTTGTTACTGCTGTCGTTGATTTCGTTGTTAATTTCGTTGTCGTTGTTGATTTCGTTGTTAATTTCGTTGTTGTTGTTGTTGTTGTTGATTTTGTTGCTGTTGTTGTTTGTAGTGGAGTTTTTATTGATGACCTGAGGAGGCGGAGGAGGCATCGCATTAACTTCCTTCACATCCTGCTCAGCATTATTAGTAGTAGGTATCTCCTCGTCTTCGTCGGCATCCTCCTCCGCACCTGCTACGACCCTTTTCACACCACCTGCTTTGCTCAGAAGAGAGCCGAACGGATTTTTATTTAGCTTGGAGAGTTTGGAGGTTGTTGCCTTACCAGTGGTGGAGAGTGGGCGCTTCCGCTTGGAGGAGGCAGACTCAGAAGAGATAGCCTCGGATGAGGCGACCTCCTCCTCGATGACGGGTCCCTCGATCTTTGCTTTTCTGTTCATACCCTCACTCTTCCTCTTCTCTTGGAGACGCTTCATCGAGGGGGAGCGGAAGCCGAGATCTGTGCTGAACTTTGGGGAAGTAAGACCGCCAGATAGACGCTTCGCACCGCCTCCAAGGCGACCCTTGGGGGATAGCAACTTCGGAGAAAGGAGGGAGGAAGAGGGTAGGGCGGAGGCATTTGTGCTAATCGACAGGAGAGGGCTGTAATAATTGCTTGTTAGCTTTCGATTTCCTCTCAATTTGGGTGCAATGATAAACTGCTGCCAAGCAAGGACGGACGGCATAAAAACTTACCTTCTCATCTCCCCCTGCGAATCGCGCTTGGTTGCCGTCGGGCTCGTTAGCTGCTGTGGACCCGATCGGATATTCGTTTGCAAGTTGTGACGGGAGGCGTGTGTCAGTTTCGATGAATTCATATGTCTTACTTCCAACCAACGTGACTGTTTGCTCTCCGACAAGGAGTGAAGTATGAATGGTGCTTACCTTTCGAAGCGATTGTTTGCCTTTGGGAGAAAACATAACTACTAATTCTGATTCTCTGCGCGAAAATGCGTCAAGGGCGGTGTTAGCAGAGAGACGTGGACAAAGGAACCGAGAAGGAACGGACAAGTTTTCAGCGACTGAAGATGTGTGGAAACCTCAATGATTTATTGAATAAAACGTCGATTCGGCTCAAATGTCTTTGTTTGAAGCTTAATGTGGGAAAATACTTACAATTTATGTCTTTTGCTGCAATAAACGAATCTTTCTTTCCTTGGGCCTGCCCCAAAAACCAAACTGTCACGACTCTCGCATCTTACCAAAATATGGACTCAATTATGACAATATTCGCCTATTTAAGCTCGGCATTCATTCTGATCCCTGCTGGGAGGGATATTCTGAATTTCAGACTCAATCTCCTCCCAGGGGAGAAGAAGACGAGGCCGCTGTTGATGGCAAAGGATCCCGAGGCTCGTACGTTCATGTGGGGTGTTTGGGGTTTGAACCACTGCGCTCTGAGTCTCCTGAAGCTGTGGGCAATCTACGATGATGATGAGAAGCTGCTGGCCTTTCTGACTTGCACAGCTGCCATGACGTTCATTTACCTTGTCAGAGAGAGGAAAGCTATCTCCCGGGCAGGAGGCGATGTCGATGGCTTTGTCGTCGTTTGCGGGCTCCAGTCTGTCTCGCTTGCTTACTTGGCATTTATGTGAAGGCTCTCCCCTGGCTCTCCCCCCCCCAGCACACCACCCACCCACCTTACCTTACGATCACACTGTAATCAAAAATAATGAATGAATGAACTGAATCACTTAGCTTGTTCAAATTAACACTTTTTTGTTACTCTTCGTCATCATTCCGGTTTGAGAACTGATCCTTGGAGGCACCGCACTCAGGGCATTTGTAGTCATCTGGGAAGAATTTAAATTCCCGACCCTTTGCGGGGAAAAGAGTGTAGCCGCAGTTGCCGCACTCGTACACTGCGGTCCCAGGTACAGGTGTAGTTGCTGGTGTTTTTTTAATACGTCCCTGGGCGTCGTATAGTCTTTTTCCGTCTTTGTCAATTAGACCCCTTGCCTTTTTCTTGCTTCCACTGGGTTCAGCATAATATCTTCTTCCTTCTTTCCCTCATCGAAAGGCGAATCGATGGCGAGATTTCCATGCTCGTCATATTCTGGTGAGTCAGACTGATACTTGTAGTAGGAAAGAGCATCGCTCTCAAAATCCCCGCCCATGACCTCGTCGAAAATGCTAGTGGCTGTAGCCTGGTCCAGCCCTAGGACATCCCACCCGACCGTCAATCCCTCCTCCTCCGCCCTCTCCTTTCCCCTAGCTACGACGGCTGCCTTGTAGGCCGTCTCACCCATAGACTTCTGGCTGACATCCACTATGTCGGCCCCGCCGGTGCGATAATTGCTTGCAAGCATCTTACGGATGGGCTGCAGCGACTCCTTCCCCTTGGCAGTGGTCAGAATTCTTTCGCCAAAGAAGAGCAGTTTGCCCCTGCTCGCCGGCTGTTTCCGCATACTCTCCGCCGTTTCCACAAGCAAAGCACCTGTTTCTTCCTCCGAAAGCTTGAAGAGAGAAAAGACAAATTTAAGAGCGAGGACAGCCTGCGATGTGACGACTTTTTTCTTCATGAAAACCTCGAGGTACTTGACCATCATTGCCTTTCGCCTTTGTTTCGGTCCCAGCTTTCGCTTAAACTCAGCATGACACATTCTCATCTCTTCTTCGTCCCCGCTGTGATACACCATCTCACTCGCGTAGCTATCAACGAGTCGATCCTGGCGTCTCTTGAATGCGCGTATCCCAGTGAAGGAACCACCAATCACAACAGCTCCGCTCGCTAGGACGGGAGCGACTACGTTCATCATCAGCGCTCTTCCGTCCAGCTCAGTCTGCTCAGCCGGAAAACTACTCTGGGGGGTCGGGTCGACCTCCTGGTACTTTTCTCGAACCTCGGCAGACTGTGCTTCCTCATTCAGAGTCCCATCCTCGTTGTACAGTTTTGTCATCTGTGCCTCCTCCGTCGAAGATACAAACATGTTCTGCGAGTTGTTTGGCCGTGATATAGTTATTCGGTAGAGTTTTGAATGACAATTTTATTGGTAGGAAAGTTAAGTTGGTCAGTTAGGCACGCTTTTGAGACAGTTTACACGAAAAGCAGCATTCTCTATTCTCTCCTCCTCCACCACCACTGCACAACAAACACTGCCGATTATGCACATCGATCAAAGGCTTAGCGCTTAAAGAAGTGCTATTTAGACGACGGCATATGTTCATCTGACTAATAAAGCTACATACAAAGGTCTTAGATAAAGTAATTTTCCCCGCGTATCTCACTCACATTGAATTTCATCGTCGGTCGATGGCTGCCGTGCAGTTGCTGGTGCCTAACGAGTTTCTCGAGAAATTCCTCGCCCCCCGTCGCATCATTATTGGCCAGTAAGGCGAGTGGCCGGCGGGCGTTGGGGAGACCGCGGAAGATTAGATGTTGGTGGTGAAGAGGGGGGCCAAAAGTTAGAGAGGAGGAAAGGGCGACGAAGATCAGCGGGAGAACACTGCAAAGAAGCATAATTTCCTTCCTGCAGGCCGTTTATATCGATAATAGGAGTATGGTAAGCGTAATTATACAAGGTAAAAAATGTGATGGGTATCGTTTTTGGCCACAATGAGTCGTGCACCCCGAAACGCATCGGTATATTGAAGAGAAGGATAATTTCACAAAATCTGGACTTCTGTTGATCATTTTTCCGTCATCCACACTGTCTTGACCCAGAAATCACCCGAAATTTCCCAAAAAAACGCCACACTGTCGCGAAAATCTCCTGGGAGAAAAAGCGTTCGTCACCACCCACACCGACAACCCCACGGAGATATAGCACCATGAGTGTCCTGCCAGTCAGCAACGTGTGTCTCTGTTTTCTCTTCCTCTTCCTCTCCGCCCCCTCGTCCCATTCACTCTCCTTCCTAGGAACCCCCCTCCGCAGCAGCCCTATGACCTCATCAATCCGCACAAGAGCAACAACAACGATGCTGGTCGCCCCGAGCGGCTCAGACTCTTTTCCCCAGATTCTCACCAGTGAGTCACCGACGGCGTCTCGGATCCGCACTTTGCCCACTCCTTTGAGGAAGATGGCTAATGTGGCGGCCGTTCCGCTGGCAGGGGCCGTGGGGGCAACTTTGGGAGCAGGTGGGGGCGTGATTGGGAGGGTGGTTTTCGGCGCAGCATGTAAGTTTCTTTTTTTGTTGTTGACGACGTTTACGGCGTTGAGTGTTGGAGAGTGGTGTTGGCTAGCGAGCGATAGTTGGAAGCGAGCGATAGTGTACAGACTCTATACAGACAATATTACAGACTCTATACAGACTCTGAGTGATTGCGAATGCCCAAGCAACTAACATGCACGCACCCACACGCCCACACATGGCCTCTCCCTTCCCTCACTTCCTCTCCCACCAGCCGCAATTGGCGGCGCCTACGGTCGCGGTAAGTTCCTGGACCTCGAGAAAGATTCCGCCCTCGGCGCCCTCGCCTCCCTCCTCTCCTCCAAGGGAGTGGACGACGTGACCCCTTCGATGGTGGAATCCATAGGGGCTGAGTACGGCTTCAACGGGAGGTTCGGGGAGAGGGAGTTCGGGAGGAGGAAGGAGGAGATCTATAAGAGGTTCCTTCTTGCTCAGATGAAGTCGCCTGGGGGGGGACGGAGTGGTGATGTTAAGGAACTTATGAGGTTGAAGGAGGTTTTGGGGTTGGGGGGGGTTGAGGTGAGTTTTTTGGAATTTGTGGATTTGTTGAGTGATTTGTTCTTGGTAGTGATTGGAAACTAGTGATTGGAAACTAGTGATTGGAAACTAGTGATTATTAGATGCTAACTCTTTATCCAACTCTAACGAACAACTAACCAAAACTCTAACTAACTCTCGCCCCAACCGTAATCCCATTCCAATTTTAGATCGGTCGAGCGCACTACGAAGCCTCCGCCCACATATATCGGGACCACGTCATGTGGACCTCCAGCGCTGATCTCTCGGACCCCGCCTCCGAGGACCGAAAGAAAGTAAACCGTATCCTTTACCTCTCGGACCGATTGTTCCGTCAGTGCGAAGGCGACAATGAAGAGGCGTACAAGTACGAAATGGGTCGTGTCGCGAAGGTTTTTGGTCTGGAAGTGGACGCGGCGGAAGTGGAGGAGAGGATCCTTGACGTCAGCTCGCCGTTCTACTCCAAGGCGTTGAGATCCGCCCGCGATCCGTCCAAGACAATCACCAGCGAGATGCTCCTCCGCGCCCGCCGCCAGCTCGGCATATCCGACACCCAGGCCGCGCGAATGCACATGGAGACGTACGTCAACGAGATCAAGACGCTACTCGTCGGCGTCGGTGCCGACGCCGGTAAGGACGCCACTGATGCCAGGTTCCCTCCTGACGGGGGAGAGAGGTTGAGCGAGCTCAGGGGCGTGCTGGGGTTGGGTAGTTTGGAGAGCGAGAAATGTCTCGAAGGGGAGACCACTCCCCTCTACCGTCTCGTCGTTTCCGATGTATTAGACTCAGCCTGCGCCGAAGATCCTAATCTAAGCAACTTAGTCGGCCGTCTGGCCGTTAAGAAATCGGAGCTCTTGATCACCGACGATCAATCCTCCGAAGTCATTAGAAACTCCATTCAGCGAAAGCTGAACGACGTGTTCGAGCAGGCGTGTCAGTACGCACGCGTTCAGAACGAACAGGATTCCGTCGCGGCCTTGCGCGATATCGCCACCGTTAAATCGCAGCTCACTGAACTGCTTGAAAAGCTGGTAGATGGGTCAGGGTCAGATGACGACGTGTCGGAGACGTATTTTGCCTCTGGTTCTCTCGGCGGATCTGCTGATGCTGGCAGTAACAAGAAGGAACGCGCGACGCTATACAGATACTACTTGACTGATCTGCTCCAACGGTCGGACAACAAACTCGACGAGGACGCTAAGGAGGACCTGGCCAACATGTCCCATCTGCTCGGCGTGGGAAAATTCGAGGCGGAACTCATGCTCAGGGACACCGTCGGGCCGATGGTCAAGGAGCAGCTCGAGGTGAGCACTCAGGACATCGCGATGCTCGGCGGCGACGCCGCCTCCGCGAAGACCATGAAGGAAAAGAACGAGGAACTCATCGAGGATCTCAACTTCCCCCGGGCCCTCGCCGTGGACTTCGGGAGGGACATCTACCAGAGGAGGCTAGTGTCCGCGTCGGAGAAGTCTCCTAGCGGGGTGCTGACCCAGGAGCTCAGTGATGGGCTCAAGGCGCTGAGGGAATTCTTGGACCTGGAGGAGAGCGACACGACGCCATTCCATTTTAGTGTCTGTGGACCCGCGTATAAACAGAGCGTTCTTGAGGCCATGGGGACTACGGGTGTTATCCCGCAGAATGTTCGGGAAGGTCTTGCGAAGCTCCGTGATCGTCTGAGGTTAAACGAGAGCGACGCTGCGCGTCTTTACAATTCTGCTGTAGCGAGCAAGCTCGCCCCCATGGTAACTGACCTGGTCACCGTGTTGAAGGAGAGCCAGATGACACAGGAGCAGAAAGATCAGCTGGCGAAGGAGAGGGGTGAAGACGCCGAGGGGGGTGGTACTGGGGAGATGGGGATCGGCGCGAGTGTCGGTTCAGGTGACATCCTCGATGACTGCATGAATCTGATTAAATTCTACGACGCGAATGACATTGCTATCAGGACCCAAGTGGGGGTCGAAACCAGGGAGAAGAAGGTCATGGTCGAGAAAGAGGTGCAGCAGAGTATCAGCGGGGGGGCAGGTTTGTTAGGTGAGGAAGAGGAAGGGGAGGAGGCGGATGCGAAGGCGAAGGCGGAAGGGGGGAAACCGAAGACGGAAATGGTCGAGGAAGTTGTCACCGAGGAGGTGCCTGTGTACACTTACGAATATCCCATCCAGGCCAACAAGCTCGGCGTCGACGTCGAGGACAAGGAACTTGAGGCCCTTTACCGGCAGTTTATTGTCGCAATTTTTACCACCAAGGACGCGAAGCGGGCGAGAGTCTTTGAGGAGAACGCCGAGAAGTTCGGTAGCATCTTGGGATTCGACGGGGGTGAGATGGAGAAAATCAAGGGGAGCATAGGGGCGACCATCTACGAGAACTACATCAGCAGCGCCATGACGAACAAGAACGAGCTCGACCAGCAAGACATGATGTTCTTGGCTTCTATACAAGACAAGTTGAAGATGGGGGAGGCGGTGGGGGAGAGATTGATGGTCGAGACTCAAAAGACTCTGCTCAACAGGCAGCTCGAAAAAGTTTTTACTGCTGGCACTAAGATCACCGCCGAACAGGTCAAGGCAGTCCGAGAACAGTCTGTGGCCATGGGAATTGAACTTTCTGGTGACCTCGGTATTGATGGTGACCGCCTCGGTCGAATGTTCACGCTAGAGCTGGAATCAGGCATCGAAGACGGCTCGTTGACACCTGATACCGCCAGCGAGACAATCATTGAGATCCAAGAGAGCCTGGGACTCAGCGTCGAAAAGGCTCAGACGCTTCTCGGTAACATGATCACTATGAAAAGTAAAATTCTGCTGCAGAATATCAGTAGTGACGTAATCCGCGGGAACGATATCCGCGCGGTTGAGGATACGTTCAAGCTGATCAACTTCTGTAACTTTGTTGATGCGGATAGCATCGACTTGGAGATCGGGACGGTGATGGCGGAGAAGATTGTCAATGTCTTTGCTGCGGCGAAGGATAGTACCAGCCCAGAAGTCGAGAGTTTGCGGAAGGTCCTGATGTGAACGTGGGAAAAGTATGTGAAAGGTTTGAAGGAGGAGCAGTGTTTGACAATGTAATACTATTGAAGAAATTGCGCCCAAATTGGTTTTTAGCCGTGAATGTTTATTTGCTTATTATTGGGAACGTTGGTTAGCTCGATTCTGTTGGGCTTCGGGCGTGTGTTGTAATCATTTGCCTGTTTCAAATGAAAAAGTAAACGATTACTCTTTGACCGTCGTAGCAGAGATAATGGAAGACAAAGACATTCATATGTGCAAATCATAAAAAGTACCCAAATTTTAGATCTGTAGCCTCTTAACTGACGCTTGGCTCATCTTGCGGGAAAGTTTACTCAAACTAACGGCATAATCACAATGTCTGTTGCCTCTTCCTCTTCAAAAACCTCAAAAACTTACAGTGTGAATTCATATGAGACGGTGTCACTGTCCGCGAACACCGGCAGTTGGAATGCTGATGATGTATCGCGGAAGGTAACGCAGATGCAGCTTTTAAAGAAGCTTTCTAAAACGCATGCTGCAGCAAAGACCAAGACCTCTGTTCTCCTTGCTGCTAGAGGGAAGTCAACAGCGCAATCAATCGCTCCTGCCCTCGCTGCGATGTCCTCTTCGCCAGTAGTCGAGCCGCTTGTGCGTGCCGGGGCACTGTACACACTGTCTTTGCTTTTATGCAACCACTCCATGACAAAAATGAACCAAAATATTATTGAGAAAATCACTCCTGTACTGGTCAACTCTGCCCTGGTTGCCAATCCTGCCCATACACGTGCTGAGCTAGAAATGAACAACGAAGATATTGATAGAGGTGTGACAACGAAGAGAAAGAGTGGATGGATCAACAGCAATTGCTGGGCCAACCAAAGTTCCAACGAGGAGTTTATGAAAAGCGAGAAATTGTATCGTCGAGGGATGCGAAGGGTCGACGGTTCCGCTAATGCGATCCTGCGAATGCTTCGCGCTGAAAAGAAAAAGCAGAGGAATAATCTGCAGGCAGTCATCGATGCGGGGGGTAAGAAAGGCAAAGACGCTGTTGTGATGGACGATGGTGATGAAGGAGACCAGCTCATCATGGTTAAAAGCGGGAAGGATACAGTCATGGCAAGTAGTGTTCTTTCCCCGGAAAAGGTGAATGGTAAGAGTGGTACTGACAATGACAATCTTAATGGTGACCAAAATGAGAGCTATTGTGAGGATAACAATGACCGATATACTGGCGAAAATGATGGTGATAAGAGTGATGATGATGATGATGATGATAAGAGTGATGATGATAACCTGTCGAGAAACACTGAGGCCGCGATCATCGAAGACAAGGCGCCTTTGAGTGTATTTAGCATCCGTAGGGCCGGTCTAATTGGGTTGATAGCACTGCTACGCAACCTGAAAAATTCAGGGAGCGAACAGGAGAACGACGCAAGCATGAAAATGTTCGTCCTTTCGGGAGGAGTAGACGCGCTCTTGCTACTTTCGTACTACAGATTTAGTGACGACCTCGATGGCCGATCTTGTGATATTGTTATGAATGATTCTGGAACAAGAAGTCAACTCTCCACCAACCCCCTGATCGCCAACTCTACCACAATCACTCCTTCGGCGAATTCTAATTTGGATGTACCTCCATTATCCGCCCGGTCTGCAACTTCCACCTCCACATCACTGACTAGCTCATCTATATTTAGCAGCAGTATCGCAAGTTCTACGGTGACAAACACGAAAAGCAGTAGCAAAAAGAGGTCGATGAAATCCCTTATGAAAAAACAATCTGTGAACGACGGTTCAGACATGTTTTTTCCTCCTCAGGACGACCACAGACAGTATGTAAACGTATTTCTGCAATACCAGGCGACTCAGCGAAATGATACAGCGTCGTCAAACATTAGTAGGATCGAAGAGGACGAAGATTCGAGCGTGTATTACCGAGACGTAATGAAGACGGACGACAGTGTCTTCAGCAACCTCAAAAGCAAGACAACAGTCTCGTTGGAGCAGCGAGCGGCACAGCTTCAGGCTATTGAACACCTTGCGGATGTTAACGAGAGCACTGAAATCTGTAACTCGTCTCTTTCCCTCTTGAATTCCTCGGACCTAAAGAGGCTCTTGGTCACGAGAACAGCGAGTCTACGCTCCTTCTTGGACAAGTCGCACCCCAGCGATTGGATGTTTGAGGTCGACTGTGAGCCATTTAATTTCTTTGGGGGTTGGGTCACCACTCCGCAGCAAAATGTGCGCTCCGCTGGAGGGGGGCTGTACTGGTTTGTGGACTCTCCACTGTCAGAACTGTACGAGAAAAAAAATCGGAATTCGAAAAAGTGGAAAAAGAAGATGAAGTCTGCCAGGGAAATGCAAAAGGCTGGGGCAAAGCAAAAGAAAGACGGAAGTTTGGACCTGCGCCGCCGCCTAGCTGCAGCAAAAGCCGAAGCGGAAGGGGAGACGGCAAGAGGTCTGCTGGAGTCTGAGAAGAAAGCAGAGAGAAGAAGGAAAGAGATGGAAGAAGAGGAGAGGCAAGAACAACTCGAGCATATGAAAGATCTCGCAAGGAGCACCAAGATATTGGTTGCTAGTTTAAAGGCTGATGGGGTGAATGTGGAGGAGTACTTTAAGCGAATCGAAATAGAGGAGAGAAAGGAGGAGCTCCAGAGGCAGATTGATATGATGTCACAGGCTAGCAATAGCACCGTTGAACCGAGTTTGGCGAGTAACAGGAGCAACGAGAATGCTGGAGACGGTCTAGGAATGGTGGAAACGGAGCTACAGAGGAGAGACCGCCTGAAAGAGGAGAGCAAAAAAGCCAAGGAGAGCGAAGAGAGCAATGCAGTTCTAAGAGAGGAACTCGAAAGAAAAAGGATCGAAATCATCAATGAGGAGGAAGCGAATCGCAAGAAGAACGAAAAGAAAGTGGCGGCACTGAAGAAGAAGGAGGATAGAGAGTATATTCTAACGAGGATGCGAGAACTGAAAACAATGGAGAAGAAAAAAGAGATTGCCGAAACAAAGCTGCAGTCGGAGCGGAAAAAGCATTTCGATAAATACTTCAACAAAATTCAGAGAAAGGTAGAAAAGGTTGAGAGGGATCGGCGGAACGAAGAAAGGCACAGGGAAGATAGAGAGGAGAAGAGGAGGATCGCTTGGAAAGCGGAAGAGGATGAGAAAGAGCGGTTGAAGGAGGAGGAGGAATTCGAAAGGAAGAGGAAAGAGGAGGAAAAAGAGGAGAAGCGGAAAGCTGAGATCGAGGCCATTCGAAAGAAGAAGCAGGAAGCTATCAACGAGAAGAAAAAAATGTTCGCAAATCTTAATGTATTGGCAGACCAGAGGTTGGCGGAAGGTTGCACATGGCTGAGGGACAAGAATGGGGACTTGAAATTTTATGACCGGGTGGAGTGGCCGGAGGAGGCATTGAAGTTGAGAGAGACATACGGACTGGTCAAAGAGGTTGAGGTCATCGAGGTGACCACCGAAGCTGATGAGGGGGGTGAAAACAACAACGAGTCTGCTGTAGATGAGGCTAAAATTGAGGAGGACGTGACCAGGAAGACTGGGATTGCAGCGGGATCTTCGGGGGGGAAGGGAGGAGGGGAGAGCGAGTGGATTGCTATGGAAGACAAAGCCGGCAAGAGATATTTATATAACCAAGTCCGTGACGAGATGAAATACGAATCTGAGGACGAGAAGGGGAAATAATTGGATGACTTGAGTAGAAAGTACTTAACAAGGCTTGAGACAAAAAATTTAGAGATAAAATTCTGAAGTCATGGGGGGCGCAAATTCAACTTGCATCCCGAATCTCACATCTCACAACCAGCTTCGGCTTCAGAAAGCTTCAAAGTTTCTTTAAAAGTTGTGATAAATTTAATGTTATTCGCTTGATAAGCGGCTAAAATGCCATCACTCAAAATACTGGATCCCCAAGATCGTGAAGAAAAAATGCCTTGGGAACCTGATCATCCAATTAATATTAGTGACAGCCAAAAATACTCCACCAACCTCAGTGAGAAGGTGACACGCTCCAACCTGCAGAATGCCGAACGTACAAAATGTCCTGAGATTGATACTGAGCCAGTTAGATACGTCTCGTTATTTTGGGTTGCTCTCTTCTTTTCGGCTAATCTTGGCATATTATTGTTGCGAATAATTATCACGAGCCATGATTACCTGGTGGAATTACCTTTTGGGGGTCTGCTAACGATTCATGTGAGTGTTAACATAATGGAGAGAGTCTCTGTGGGTAAACACTTTCTCTAACACGCTGTCTATACCCTTTCACAGTTCTTAGCCCTCACTCTGTCTCCTTTTTCACTCTTGACCTTGCTCATGGTATTCTCGTGCAGACCATTGCAAGACAAATTGTACGTCCGCTTTTTGTTTCTGGCATCCACCCTGTTTATTTATGGACTGCGCGTGTTCGAGCCTGAGGACTTAACCTCTATGTCAAGGAATGTTCTGTTGGTTAGCGTCTTCTTATTTGATTTCATTTTGATAATGGGGGCTAAGCTCATGTATCGCAACGCGGGCCGCCTTGCAAAGAGCGTATTCAATAATAACAATGCAGCCTTAGAGAACTTCAACCTATCTTTCGTCCCTTTGGTGGGCTTGAGCACTTTGCTGAGTATGCTTTACGTCGCTTCAGAGACTTTGGGGTGTCTGTTTGAAGATGACAACTTTGGAGTTAATGTGAACAACTGCGTCGACGTTGTAGATAGCAACACCAGCTTGCTGTATTTTATGGTAATCTCCGCTTTCACTAAGGTCTACATTCTCCCGCATCTCCCGAATACCTACACCATTGATGAAGTTGTAAGATTCGCTTTCAACTCACGAGAAATGGTACAAGTAATAATTTACGGATTTTCCTCCGTCTTCACATTATTCATTTTCGCAACTGGGACTGAAATCAGCAAGTTTGTTGATATAAGCGGCATTGTAAATGAGAACAATACCCTTGAGGATGTAATTGACAAAATTGAAGTAGATGAGAGCTATTACGAGGTTGTGGACTCCAATTCGACAGTTAAATTCAGGATGATTCATAATGGGGCATCACTAGCAAGGCAAGAGTTCGTTTTTTGGAGGTGAGAAGAGTGAATATGTGTCTCCTGCAGCAAGAAGTGAGCGCGGCGATTTGTTCCTCGCTAATTCGAACGTGTTGATTACCGGCAGTCTGGCGTTATTTGCTATGGTGCCAATCACACAGCTTTTGAGGAGGGGATTTCTTTCCAGCATTTGTTCCTCCTTCTCAACAGAACTTCGAAATCGAATAGCTCCTTTTTATACACATCTTCTGTCCCTTCTGAGTTTCTTGATAATTGTCGCCACTTCCTGCTACGCCTACCTAGCGTGGGCAACGGCAAGTGGTGACCAAGCATTAATGCTCGTTGAGAGGTGGAGAATTATCACCTCTGATGTTTTACCTCTGCTGATGTGGGCTATTTCGTTGCATTTCATCGGCAATCCCAAATCAAACAAAAATGAGGAAGTCAGAATGTATCTGTCCTTACTGGTCTTCTTCGCTCTTCAAGCCACGGGAAACTATAGTCAGTACACAACAAAAGGTTACACGGATATCGCGCACTTTGGAGAGCCTTTTCGTGGTGATCGTTACGCCTCGGCTGTTGCCAACGGAGCTTGCCTTGTGTTATTCGCCGGGCCTATGTTCTATATGCTCGACCGAGCAAGAGGAATGCTCGCTTCAAGTGAGATTAACAAAATTGACCGCCACTTGCAGGTGAGTGGGTTATTTCCACTGCTGTCCAAGAAAAATCCCAAGTGGCTTACATTTAAAAACTCCCTTCACTTTTTGCAGAGTTGCCTCCTCCTTGGTTTCACGGTGTTACCTCCCATACTTTTTCTTATAGCTGAGTCCAGTGGCTGCGTGATGTATTCGGAAGAGCTTCGTGTTTGTTTTCTGCTCCAGAAATCAAACACGGCGACTGCTACTCACTTCATGTCCGGGTACCTATTTTTTCTCATGTTTGCATTCCACGAAACGGTCAGCGTCAGTCTGACTGGGTTACTCACTCTCGAAGATTTACACTTTCATAATCTTGTTCAGATGATTCTTCTTATGTTTTCAACCTTGGCATGCTTTTTCTTCTACGGATTTCGGCACAGTGAGAACTACGTCGATCAAATGTACTTGGGAGAAGAACCGAATAGTTTTGATAGCTTCCTCGCCTCATCCTGGCCCCTAGCTATCGTTTCAATTTCTTGGATTTTCATATTCGCCATACAGATTCAGTACAGCGTTCGCGTTGAGACCGAGAGTAAATTTCACCATCGAAGCCTCGATAGCCCGTTCCACTTAAATTGCTACAATCGGGTAATGGGCGCTCTTGACCAGTACGTTAAAAGTGTGTTGACCCGCATTGAGGTCAAGGATGATGAGGCCCGAATTGGCTCGCCCTACCGCGTATTTCTCTTCGTTATGAGCTCCTTGTCTTTTTGTGCAGATGCAACGGTAATTTGGGGGCAAACCACCCTTTCACGCGAGTGGAAATACATTCTGAGCTACTCTGCAAATTCATTAAATACCTTGTCAACGACTGCCGCAGCCTGTTACGTTTTTACGGACTTGACTCGCATCCACTTAGGAGATTATCTAGTGGTTCTGTTCTGTTCCTTTTACTATCCTGCTGATAGTTACAAACGACTTCTTAGGGATAAGGATCAGGTGAGGTGATTGTGCGGCGGTGTACTACGACATGATCGTGAACCATAGCTGCCACCAACCATGCGCTCTTCTCTTTCTCCGATATTGACCCTATTGCACAGAACCTGAGCTTGGTTTTTATTCTCTTTTACCTCACTGTCGCTATCGTCATGATTAGGCTGAAGAGAAAACTCGTCAGCAAAAAATGGAATGGTCACTCGCAAACAGTATTGCAAGAACGTGCGCAGAGAATATTCTTAAGTGGAATGGGCAGTATTCTTCCGATAGTCTTTCTCATAAGTGAGCACGTCGGCTGTTTGGTGCGGTTTAGCTATGAATTCGCCGACGACGATGATGCCAGTTTGTTCCCATATGACAAAGAGTGTAAAAGTATTTATTATGGCATCCAAAGCGTAAGTTCGCAGCTCCTCTTCTGCTACCTACTTTTTGGGATTTTCCTGCTCTTCTATGGAAATGAAGTCACCTTTACACAGATCACTACTCTTGACCTCTCAAATCTTGCCTTGTTTAGGTACTTTTTATTGGGGTTCTCATTCATGTTCGGAATATTCATGTTTGGGATCCGAAGGGAAGGTAATGAGCATGTCAGTGATGTGACGAAGTATTTGAGGCGAACTCTATACTACTTTATCTCCGTGGCGTGGTTTATCGTTGCCATCGTTGAGGTGTTCATCAGGCGATCTGAGGGTAATATCATCGCGAATGGTATTAAGACCCCTCCGAATCCGAGGGTGTCGACAGAGAGAGAAGGGGTCGGGGTCACTTCTCCATCGAATGTGCCCCGTATTTCCCTGATTGAAGCGAAGAAGAATGCCTTAAGCGATAGCGCGAGGGCAATGTTTCGGGTGAAGAAAACTCCACTAAGAAAGAAAACCCCGCGAGGGGAAAATCAATTCAGGGGGAGCTCGGAGATGGACACTAGAAGTACAAGAGGATCGACATCAACTTGTCGGGACAGAAGGTCGGAAGGAAATTTGGAATTATCGCCAACGCAAAGCGGAGGGGCCGATTTCACGCTTTCAATCAACCCTGGACTCATATAGTCCTTTTCTTCGCAAAAGGGAGGGCAAAGAGAAATGTTGTGGTGGTTGTTAATAAATTAGCAAGTAAATTGTCCTGCAAAAATAGCGCTATACTAATCATTCTAAGCTTTGCTTGGAAGATAGCCTGCGCTTATTGCGCGCTTCTTGAGCTGCTGGGCTTCTCTTCTTGTTCTTCTTCTTCTTGTTTTTCTGCTTTTTCGGATTCCTCTCGTGGTCGTCGTCATTCGCTTTGGTGATATCATCAGTGCTAGTATTGACCTCTCGTTGTCGTTTCTTTTTGCTTACGTATGAACCATTAGAATTCGTTTTTACGGGCCTGATAGCGCTTGTCTCACTTCGCATGGCAATGACAAACCTGTCTGTTGACGAGCTGTTAGCTCCGGCACCACTCTGCCACAACCCATCGAAATAACTCGTCGAATTCGCAGAGGATCCATGCCAACCGACAGAAGCGTTCGGGTTCCCGGCGAAAATGTTGACTTCTCTGCTCTCTCTTCCCCGCACCACTTCCAATTGATTGAGTCCACCACTTTCGCTGGTGTCGACGCGATCGCCATCGTCCACCATCTTAATCTTGTTTCCCCTGCACATAAGGTTACACAGCTCTCTCGCGATCATCCTAGTAAACGACAAGTTATCTGAGACGAATATAAATCTTCCGCGACCATCCCCCAGTAGCGATCGGCCGATTATTTCTAAATTTTCGTTCTTGAGCATGTGCCCGGCAGACTCATCTTTGTCCCCTGACCGCTGTTGAGGAGGTTCCGGGAAGTTCACATAGACGCATTCCACAGACTTCTCCCCGACAAAATCTCTCAGCACCTTCCCGCATTCGCCCCCAGCAACGCAAAGATTATCGATTCCTCCAAGGGCCATTTTTTCAATTTGCTTCGCGATCCTATCACTCCTAAGTTCAATCGAGAGGAAGTTTGCTGGCGAAGGTGACGAACGACATTGGTTGATGACCCAATCACCGTTTCCGGAACCGATTTCGATTCGGAGCGGATGAAGTGAGTCTTTTCGATTTTGGGAGAAAATTTCTCCAAATTTGAGCTTGTTGGTATTGGCATCGAAGAGGGGATCGTAAGGGTTGAGTGTTTGTGCCGTCGAGGAAGAGGTTCTGAAGCCAAAATTATCGATCAATGATGTGAAGAGTTGATCTTTAACATCCGGCAAATTGATCGTCAAGTTCACAGACTTGTGGATGTTCTGATTGTTGCCAATGCCGCTGTTGCTGCAATTATCGCTGCCGCTGCCGCTGCCGCTGCCGCTGCCGCTGCTGCTGCCGTTGCCATTGTTGTCGACGACCCGAACACCACTGCTACTCGAATCTGTAGTTCCTCCTCCGCCAAAATAAAATACCCTCCGTCCCATCAAGTCAAATAATTCGTTTTTGGAATATCGCGATTTGCTCGCCTCTCTATCTCTCATTATGCTCTTAAGGCGGTCGAGCTCGCTTTTCATGTACGAGCAAGCATGTTTGCGGTAAAGAGAGTTGGATTTTTTTCTGGAGATATCGTTTGCATCCTCGTCTCCTGGAATATTACCCCTTCCTGCTGATCCATCCGACTCTATTCTCCAATATTCCTCGATCTCGCTGATATCGGTTTCAATCTCGGTGGTGTCTAACCCATTAACATTGAAACCCAACAAGTTTGCCTTTAACTTGCCAATCCGAAATTTCGTCCAGGTTGTCTTCATCTCTATCGAACTCATGTCCTCCAGTGAAAGCACTGAGCTAGCAGAATTTAGCATCTCTTCAGCTTTTGATATTTTGAAGCTGCGAAGGAGGATGTCCACCATGTAACCAAAAGATGAAGTGTCAAATAGAGAACTGGCTCCATCACTCCCACCACTGCTGCCCTTGCTACCTCTACATTTACCGCCCTTCTTTCTTCTTTTCTCTTCGCTCTTCATACACATACGCCAACCTTCAACCGCCTCCTTGACCCCGCCGCACCCGCCGCTCCCCCACAAGCATCCCCTCAGAAAAGTATTCAATGTCCTGCAATTTGGATAGCAATTAAATCCATATCTTGAAGTGGGAGAGAGCATAGTCTTCAGCAAGAGCAGACCCGCTCCTATTGTTTCTCCGTTTTTGTTGATGGAAGTAAACGTTTCGCTAGAATGAGCAAAACCCTTCATCAAACTGGTTAACGCAACCGTGGAAAGAAAATTTTGTCCCCTTTTATCCCCTCCCTTGGCCCGTGTCACCTCGCCTTCGACCACTTTCAGTGCTGTACCAGCATCTCCGCTTCTTACGGCGCAGTTAACGACTATCGAAACCACGTAAGAATCGATTATTGATGAGGGAGCAGCCTCAAAGAGTGAGAGGGCAGTGGCAAGGTCCTTCGCAGAGGCCAAAGACTGCAGCGTTTTTGTTAATTCATCTTTCGTTGAGATTGAAGAAGACGGTGCTGCTATCAAGTGTGTCTTCATTTTCAAAACCTGAGCCTCTTCGACTTGATTTTTCTCTGGTTGCTTTTTTGTTTTGAGATCCGAATGTCTCCTTTGGAAATGAGCCCCTGCACGGAGGATTTTGTTAAAAGATCACGCTACGCTCGATCTTCAATTTTAACCTGGCTTACATTCTATTAATATCGAATTTGTATTTAGCTCCTCATTTCCCAAACTCCCTCCAAGGTTCTCCCCTGCTTTTTACTGTTTACTGCTGTCCTCTGCTCTCTTCTCACTGAATGGATCCCGCGATACGACGTGGTGGCGGTGATGGTGAAGGTGGTGGCATTGGTGGCAGTGGTGGTAAGGCTGTAGACACACCACAGTTAATTCGATCGCTGTGGCCACTCCATTTTCCCGATGATGAGTGTGAAGACTCCCCCACTGAAAACAACGGTAGAAATGATGGTCACCTATCGATGATCAGCTCTCTGGTCAACATTTTTGCGAAAGTATCCCGCAAGGGCAAAGAATTAGTTATATCTGAGCCACCTTCGTCGTCTGAGTCGCTATCAAGCAGCGGGACTTATGAGCTTCAGAATCTTCTGCAGCTGTCGAGGCGATCTATTATCGAGAGTTTGAGTGCAGATTCGGTCAAGGCGGAAAGAATTGACAGTCTTAGCGGCGACAGTATCGCTAGCGATAACTTCTTCGCAGGGGAGTCAGGTTCTTCTGAAAATAACCCGTCCCAGCCCTTATCTGGCGGTCCCTCGAAAAAATTCCGCGTCTTATTCTGTCATACAAGTCTTTGTACTCTTCTGAATGCAAGTGGTGACAACCAGCGGTTCGAGCTTTTCTTATATCATCAGGTGAGGTCTTTGCTATGGAACTTTGAGTACATAAAATTTAGGTTAATGTTCTCACCACCGGCTTCTCAATCATGCTCACAATAATGGCAACGATGACGACAATTATGATGGCTATGCCAACTCCAGCCGAAAGTTGCCCTCGCCTGTCTTGGAATTGCAGTTGGCGTCCTGCGTAAGGAACCTGACGCTCTGTTTACTGTCCGCATGTTTAACTTATTGCCCAAGTACGTCGTCGGAATGCGAGACATAGTCACTGCCACCAAGGGCAAGTTTTTGTCATTGAGGTGCCACGCACTCAAGGTCAGCCCCAAGAAGTTGATGGTAACCGAAAGTCAATTCAGTTGCAATCGATGTGAGCAAGATATCAAGTGGAAGTTTGCTGACGGAGTGTACACAGAGCCAACAAAGTGTCCTGGAAAGGACTGCCGGAGTAGGAAGTTCGAGGTAAGTTTCTCTCACTAATCAAATTCAGCTTCGAGCAGCACATCTTACACGACCGTAACCTTGACAACGGTTTTTTCGCAGCTACTTAGGAGTGAGAGTAAGTATATTGACAACCAGCGAATTACTTTGCAGGAGATGGAGCAAGACAATCTTGACGCAGGTCGTGTACCTCGGCAGTTGCACTGTGAGGTGATGGGTGATCTAGTCGACTCTTGCAAGAGTGGTGATACTGTGATTGTATCAGGGGTGATTAGGTCCGTCAACAGCAACCACTTTGCGGGGAGAGGAGGGAAAAGCAGCGTTAAAAACGCCTTGTCGATAATTTACATCGAAGCGAATCACGTCGCCAATGTCAGTGGGGGGAGCCTATCGAAGAGAGGGGGGGGGGGGGGGCAAGACGACAAATTTGATGGGGGGAAGTTTAGGTACGACAAGCTGAAATTTATAAATCGGCTAGCCAACGCAGATCCCGGGGTTGGCTTTCCCGAGTCGAGAGAAGCCTTCCCATTCGACATGCTTGTGAGGAGTTTTTGCCCCGAGATATATGGGCACGAGCTCGTAAAATGCGGCCTGCTTCTTTCTCTCCTTGCAGGAACGGAGGCTGATAGTAATGCCCGAGAAACAATAACTGTCAGATCGAACATTCATGTGCTAGTGGTTGGGGACCCCGGAATGGGAAAATCTTGCCTCCTCCGGAGGGTGAATGAACTCTCTCCCCGATCCGTTTTTATCGGGGGCAACACGTCTACTACCACGGGCATAACGGCGTCGGTGTCCAAGGAGGGCAAGAATGGGGATGTAAATTTGGAAGCTGGCGCCGTCGTTTTGGCGGACGGCGGAACCTGCTGCATTGACGAATTTGATAAATGCCACCCCTCAAACCACGACGGCCTGTTGGAGGCCATGGAACAGCAATCAATTTCGATAGCGAAAAGTGGTGTTTGCGCCTCAATGTCCGCGCGCTGCAGCGTCGTTGCCGCCGCAAATCCAAAGGGGGGGCATTATAGCAGAAACAAAAGCGTCAGCGAAAATATTGCCATGAAGGGACCAATCCTTAGTAGGTTCGACCTGGTCTTCGTTTTAGTTGACAATGCTGATGGGGATCAGGATGCCAGGCTGGCGGACCACATCTTCAACGCCCATGTTCACGCGGCCGACGGCGTTGGTACCGTCGATAACCACCCCAGCGATCCCAAAAGTCGCAAACGCCAAAAACCAAATGATCGCTTGGCCGCCGCTTGGGCTGATTCGCAAATTGACATGCTGGGTTCGTCCCAATGTTCATTCCTGCCGACGCAATCAACTAGAGGGGGGGAAGTGCTCCTCGCGGAGACCGAAAAGACTAATGTTGTTCGCAGGATTCAGAAGGTTGTAGAGACGCAGAAGAATTCGATTCCTCAGGAGATGCTTAAAGCATATATTCAATACGCCAGGGACTATTGCCATCCAAAAATGTCCAAAAAAGCTGCCAAGGTCATTATGGACTTCTACTTACAACTGAGGGGGCAAATGAGCTCAAGTTCAGGCGTACCCATCACCACCAGGCAACTCGAAAGTATGATTCGTCTCTGCCAAGCCAGGGCAAAGGCCTGCATGCGGGGGTGGGTAACTAAGGAAGACGCAAGTGATATTGTGGAAATCATGAAGCTGAGCATATACCAAGTAAACATCACCGAAGAAGGATTCCTAGACAGCTCCCGGGGAGGAGCTGGCGGAAGGAGCAAGAATAAACAAAAATCGAAGGTAATTGATGCAATGAAATCGCTTAAAAGGCGAGGTTTTGATCGCGTCAGCCTGGCTGACCTCAAAGCAGAAACTTTACAAACCTCAGGACTCTCACATTTCGATGATTTTGAAGAGTGTTTGGATGAGTTGAGGGAGGTAGGAGAGCTAGTCAAGCAAAAAGATGAAAGAGGCAAGAATGTGTACAGGCTGCCGTCGTATTGAGATAATTATTTAGGGATAAAAAAAAGGTAGGCACGACACACTTTTAGAAATTTGCTTGGTCTGCCAATTCATAAGATTACATCGCTTTGTGCTGGATTGCCATGAGACAAGCATTTTAACCTTGCGAGGCCTTCGTTCCTCTGTTAACACCTCCCTGGCAACATAAACCCTTAAAAAATGTATGTTCAGACCATCTGCGAGCTGGCCAAGAGAAGTTTGAAGTCTGAAACTCCCGTTTCGTTTCGTGACTAAGAGATATTTTCTTCCGCTGGCAGAAACGGAAATGGGATTCTTTTGACGGCGACCAGCAGCAGTATCCATCTCTAATCAGACTCCATATTGGGTGCCATTCGTCAGCCAGCCATATTTTCAGCCAGGATCAGAGACATGCGTGCTTTTGCCTTCACTCTCGCCCTACTGATTCTCAACCTTTCACCTCATTCCGAGGGATTCCTTCTTGCCCCTTCCACCCCTCTGGGTGTCACGAGTCGAGTGTCTAAGAGATTTCCTGCGAGAGGTCAATGTATACTAAGTACTCGGACACGCGTTCTGCGGTCGAATAGGGTTTTACTTGCATCAGCCCGCCCAAGTCCGAAAATAGCTGTGATAGGTAGGCCGAATGTAGGGAAGTCAGCACTGGTGAATAGACTGTGCGGGAGTCGTTCCGCTATTGTGGCCGACGAGTCTGGTGTGACCCGCGATAGAACGACACAGCAGGGTTCATTCGGCAAACATTCGTACTGTTGCGTGGATACAGGAGGGCTTGTTTTTGATGACAGTGAGGGGGTGTTCATAAAGCAAATTCGAGATCAAGCGATGATTGCGATTGATGAGAGCGAGGCTGTTATCATGGTTGTTGACGGTCAGCATGGCCTCCATGCTATGGACCAGGCTATCGCGGAATTTTTACGCAAGGAAGTACGACTTCCTGTCTACGTCGCTGTGAACAAGTGCGAGAGTGAGAAAACAGGTTTGGCTCAGGCTGCTGACTTTTACCAACTCGGTCTTGGGGAGCCCCAGGCTGTTTCTGCACTCCATGGGGTAGGCACGGCCGAGCTTCTGGAAAGAGTATTCGGAGACAATCCCAAATTCGAGGTTTCAGAGGATGACAATAATGATGGTAGCGAGTCAAGATCCGCGAGGATAAATGTTTCCATCGTTGGGAAGCCAAATTGCGGTAAATCTTCTATTCTCAATACGTTGACGAAATCTCAACGCGCCATTGTGAGTGAAGTTGCGGGCACAACGCGTGATGCCCTCGACGAAGTGGTCGAAAGAAACGGGAAGGAATATCGCTTTGTCGATTGTGCTGGCGTCAGGAAGCGTGGAAAAGTCGATTTCGGCGTCGAATTCTTTATGGTGAATCGTGTTCTACGATCAATCAGACGTTCTGATGTCGTTCTTCTTGTTATCGATGCCACTGTTGGAGTGACTGAGCAAGATAAGAGGTGAGTTCAGCCTGCTGCACGGATGGCTCCATTTTTATGGGAGAAAGCTTACTCACAATTGCGCTTCGTAGGTTGGCACAGCATATTTACGACCAAGGAAAGGGAATAATTGTGGTTTGCAACAAATGGGATTTAGTCGACAAGGACGAGACGACTTACGAGAAATCGCTTGAATATGTGAGAGAGGAGTTAAGTGTTGTTCGTTTCGCCCCTATAATCTTTACATCAGCGCTATCAGGGAAGCGAATCGAAAACCTTTACGCCTTGGTGGACAAGGCTGTGGTATCTGCAGAGAAGCGCTACCCAACCAGCGTGATTAATGAGGTGCTGAGGGATGCAATTTTTTTCAAGTCGCCTCCAGCCAAACGAAACAGTGTTAAGGGGAAAATTTACTATGCCCAGCAAGTGAGCGTTAATCCTCCTACAATCGTTGTGTTCTGTAATAATGAGAAATTGATCCCCGATAGCTACCAGCGATACCTTGATAAGCGCTTTCGAGAGAGCCTTCCTGGTTATGAGGGAACGCCCATTCGGTGGTTCTTCAGGGGACGGAGAGAAAGAGATGTGGAGCGGAAGGGTAATGCAAATGGAAAGGGAACGAACTATCCTTTTCCAAACGCATCATAACGCTTGTCGAATCGTCGAATGGAGAGGATGTTAAAGCTAATTTGAAATATAAGGTAGTTTTTCGCCCACTAACTTATTCATTCAATCAGTGATGAAATTCGAAAGAAAAAGAAGCAGAAGTGTTGGGAAAACTCTCCTACATCCAATTTTTTTACGACGAACTACATATCTTCAGGCATATCTTCGCCGTTTCGTCTGAATTCACGCACGCACACACACTCCCTATTTTAGAGTGTATCTTTGCTGGTGGTCCTTCAATTTGTAATTCTCTCCAACAAAATTGATGGTGAAATCTATGTCTAGATCACGTTTGTTTTGGGAATTTTGCTGACACGCGATAGTTCCCGTTATCTCTTCTCCTGCGGAGCCAATAATTTCTTTATCGGAATCTAAGAAAAACAAAGTCTGCTTCCAGTGTGTGCATTTCGCAAATGGGGCTGTACTAAAACCGATTGGCTTGTGAATCTGAGTGAAGGCGCATTCAAAGTAGGAGACAAATCCGTGCACATAATCATTCCTGGTCAGTTTCAGTTTGAATTCGCTCCTAAAATTTACATCCTCCTTGTCACACGTCAATAAATCGAGTGCAAGGATTTTGCTGCTCGTTGAGCAGACATCTGTGGGATTCACAAATTCAACTGTTGGTTCAGTTATTGCTATCTTCTTGATGGCACTCAAGTCAAATCCGTAAACGTTGTCCCAAAAATTGATTTTTTCTGCTCTGTAATCGCTTTCTTCGACCGCTGCTAGGTACAGAACAGCCTTGTCAGGAAGCAATAGACCCCCCGGTTTTAGCCATTTGTCACGAGCAAATAAAACTGTGTCGAGCATTGATTCATAGAGGAGAAAATATCCCATCCACTCGGACACGATAATATCGACCTGTTCAACCGGCAGCTCAATATCTTCAATTTTTCCCTGAATAAGCGTTATCTGACCATTCAGATTGTTCGCAGAGACAATTAATTTCGCTTGTTCTATGATTCTTGAGCAATCAACCCCGTACACATGCTTCGCACCTGCCCTTGCTGCAAACATGCTTAATATTGACGTACCACATCCAACGTCAAGGACTATTTTTCCCTTGAAAAGATGCGGGTTCTGCATTATAGCCCTCTGGTAAGATTCAGTCCTGACAGTGTCTTTTAACATTTCTTCATGAATTCCAAAATGCTGATAAGAATCAAAGTAATAGTCCTTTGAAGTGGGCTCTGATGTCTCCGGAGCTGCCGAGTCTGTCATAGTTGGCCAGCTGTCCACAAAATATGGGCTTTGAAGGGAGAATTGGGGTGATGTAAAATTGGAACACTTGGAACACCACGCTCGTCGTGAGCTGGAAGATTTTTTCGGGCAGTTCTGTAAAGAAACAACTAGTGTGATAAAACGTTATTTATTGTCGTAAAAGTTACCTGAGAGTGTTCTACTATGAAGAAGGCCTCTAAGCGCCGGATGTCCCGGCGAACATCTGACGTCCTGGCCCCACTTTTGTCGCTGCTGGAGAAAGACGAAGTTACCAGGAAAAAGCTGTCGGATCTGAGCATTGTAGAGGGGAATGAGATGCAATCTAATGCGGTAAGTTTTGTTACAGCAGTAGATGTCCGTCTTAAGTCATACATGTATCGAGTAGAGCTTGTTGTGCTGGGCAGTTGTCAGGCCAGTTGTTGCACCATCTCCTATTTCCACACTGTATTGTGGGAAAACCTCAGCTAACACAATCCAAACACATTTTGCTGTCTTAGAATTTGACTGACAACGTTTGGGTTTTCGACCGCCCTAATGGAGAGTGGGTGCTAGCCACCTACGCTGAGTCTGGCAGCACGCGTCAACTGGGATCCACTATCAGTGTAATAATCCCTAAATCCTCCCTCAACCCGGACGAAATTGTTAGAGAGGTTCCCATTGAAGACGTCCACGAGTTCGATTCTTCGCACATGAAAGGTGAGGGTGCTTAGCTTATCTCTTTTTTTTTATCTCACTACAATACTAACACCCAATACAGACTTTGATGATGCTGCCAAGATCAACAACTTGCACGAAGCCCCCTTGCTCTTCGTCCTCCTCCGCCGCTACAATGATCGAAAGATTTACACGAACTGCAGCGATGTGCTGATCTCTGTTAATCCTTACCGTCATATTGATGGTCTCTATGGCGAAGAGGTTATGGAGATGGTGGCGACCTCCAAGAATCCGAGTCCTCATGTTTACTGCATTGCTCACAATGCCTACACCACCATGGTCAAGCAGAATGCGGGAGGAGAAGGGAGCTTACGCAGTACGAAGAGGAACCAGAGTGTAATCATCAGCGGAGAATCTGGAGCCGGGAAGACTGAGGCAAGCAAACACGTCATGCGATACCTAATTCGTGCCAGCCGAGTTCAGGCGGAGAAGGAGGGTCTAAGTAACGTTGAGGACACCGCTGGTATTGAGAAAAGGTAAGCATAAGCCGCACAGTATAAGCCGCGCATGCACTCAATTCTGCGCCTGCCTAACACAGACAGCTAACCCAAACCACCTCTCAAACTCCTGAACCCAGCATCATGCAATCAAATGTTATCTTGGAAGCGTTCGGAAACGCTAAAACTGTCCGTAACGATAATAGCAGCAGGTTCGGGAAGTATATCAAACTGCGATACGACGACAACAGCCACTTGAAGGGGGCTTTTACCGAGCATTTTCTTTTGGAGAAGTCTAGGCTGCTGCAGGCTGATAGGGGGGAGAGAAACTATCACGTCTTCTATCAGTTGTGCAAGGGGCTCCCAGAGGAGCTCAAAAGTGAGTTATTCCTTGAGAAGTCGGAAAAGTACCGAATGCTGACCAACGGCAGGTGTGTAGATGTGGACGGTGTCGACGATAAAGAGGAGTTTGCCTTGCTTGACGGAGCCCTGGAGACGATCGGGCTGACGATGGAGGAAAGAAAATCCCTTTATCAGTCCCTTGCTGGACTCCTTCACTTGGGGAACGTCAACTTCGTGGACAATGGCGAGAATGAGATGATTGACTTCACGCTCGGGGAAGGTTTGACGGGTGATGCATTGAGCAAGCTCTTTAAGCTCGACTTCGACGTGATAAAGACGTCGCTTTCTGTGCGTCACAGTCGCTCCGGGAGAGGCTCTTACGTGACAATCAACATGTCGGCACAGCAAGCCAAGGAAAACCTCCATGCTTTAATCAAACACATTTACGGGAGTCTTTTCAGTTGGCTGGTGCAGAAAATAAATGTTAATAGTGGCTATACCAAGGAATCGGCTTCTCAGAGCAGGGACTTTATCGGAATTCTTGATATATTTGGGTTCGAGATTATGCAGCACAATAGCTTGAGTCAGCTCTGCATCAATTTTGCCAACGAAAAGCTGCAACAACAGTTCAACCACCAAGTTTTTGTCCTGGAAAAGGAGCTTTACGCCAAGGAGGGATTGGAAACGAATGTCATTTCGTTCAAAGACAACCAGCCTGTAATCGACCTAATTTGCAAACGTCCAAACGGAATTCTTTGTCTGCTCGAAGAACATAGCTTGCTTTCGCGTGAGATTGTCACTTCGCAACTCATCAACGCTTTCGAGAAGCCGCACCTGAATGTACACGAGAACTACGTTAAGAGCCGGTTCGGGAACGAAGACTTTATCATCAGGCACTTCGCCGGAGATGTGGAGTACAGTGGCAACGAACTGATTAGTAAGAATAATGACTCTCTCCAGGAAGACCTTCTCCGGATGCTGAAAGGAAGCAGTTCCCTCTTTTTACGTAATACTTGCACCACGGAAAGCGGCACGGTTGGAGAGCCAGGATACATTGATGTTATCGAAGACTTTGCCCCCGGAAACGATGAGGAAAGTGACGTTTCCAAGATGGCCGCTACGAACACCGTTACTAGCGTTTTCCGCGACCAGCTTAACAAGCTCGTCAACACTCTTCACTCTACGGAACCCCACTATATCAAGTGCGTCAAGCCAAACGGTAGTAAAACTCCAGGCCTGGCTAACGGCGCCTTAGTGTTGGAGCAGTTGCGTTATAGTGGCGTCCTTGAGGTTGTCAGAATTAGGAGAGAGGGGTTTCCGATTAGACTGCCCTTTGTTGAGTTCCACAAGCGCTATGAGATCCTGTGCTTCGGTGAGAACTTTCCCAATAGCAGGAAGGCGAGTTTAAGCGAGAGCATCGCTGCTTGCGAATTCATTTGCAACAAAGCGCTAATGAGCGAGACCGATGAGTTTGCAAAGGGAAAGACGATGATTTTCTTGAGAAACGGTGTCCAGGAAAAGCTCATGATGCAGGTCAGGGCAATTTACGCTGGCATGGCAACGAAAATCCAGTCAAGGCAGCGCGCCAAGGTCGAAAAGGACAAACTCCAGGACATAAAGAAGAAGACTGTGTTGCTCCAGAACATCCACCGTATGATTCAGAAGAAGAGCGAGTTTAAGCGTCAGCAACAAGCGACTCTGAAAGCCCAAACGTTCCTGCGTGGCCGAACCGAGCACAAGAACTTTGTGAGGAAGAAGGCTGCGGCCGAGAAGATCGAGAGCATCGTCAGGGGTCATCAAGCTAGCGACGGGTACAAGAAGACGAAGGCCAGCATCAAGTTACAAGCCAGAGTTAGGAGCAAGAACGCAGAGAAGGAGCTCCACAAAAGCAAGCAAGCTGCTGTTGCTATGCAAGCGATTGCGCGCAGAAGGATCGGAAAGGACGGTTATGATAATAAGAAGAAGATGGTCACGACGTTGCAGGCCGGTGTGAGGCGACACGAAGCGAGAGAACAATTCAAGACTCAGAAGAAGAGTGCGATAGAGGCTCAGAATTTATACCGAATGCACCAGCGGAGAAATAGCCTCTTGAATAAAAAGGCTGCTGTTACGAAATTGCAAAGCGTTGCGAGGGTAAAGCAGACGGAGAAAGAGTATCAGAAGCAACAAGATGCCGCCCTCTTACTGCACAACAATGTGCGTAGGTTTCTGGCCAGAGCCAAGCTTGAGCACAAGAAGCTGGGTTTGTTCAGTGGGAAAAAGAGGAGGAACAACAGCGTGCTGTACCGTGAGCTCGGCGACTACATCGAAGCCAGGGAGGATGCTAATTTGTCAAGGCTGATTGCCGAAATCAATCCGGATGAAGACGAGCACCCCGAGATCTTATTCGCAGACAATGTCGAGAAATACAATAGGAAGGGGAAGAAACAGGAGAGAAAGATCGTCTTGACGAAGGGCTTTCTCTACATACTGGCGGAGGGCAATGCTGTGAAGAGCATGATAAGCTTGAGCAATGGCAGCCTAGAGAAAACAAGTTTGAGCTCGATGGCTGATGACTTTGTGGTGCTGCACCTGAAAGACGACCGAGACCTTGTTTTGACGTGCCCACACAAAACCGAGCTCGTCAACACTTGTTCCAAGATTGTTCAAACCAAGTGTGGTAAGGAACTACCAATGGTCTGCGCCGACATGTTTACGTTTAAGACGTGGGGAAGTGGCTTCAGCAGGCTGAAAGGACTGAGTGAAATCACCTTTCATTTTATTGAGGATGAGGAAGTGGACATAGACCATAAGTGGAAACTCAGTGTCTCTGTGGATAAATTTGATGTCAGGGTCAGCCCAACTTTGGGCAGCTTGGCGCACCAGCAGCTTGGCACCCCCCGGGCGCAGAGGTTCAACATAATGAAGGGCGGGAAGGCAAGAGAGCAGAGTTTGAAGAATTTGAAAGCCGGAGGAGGGAGCTCCAAGAGCCTCAACTAAAAATGGAACACTTTGTAAGAAAGCGACTAATTTGTAAATATATAACTCTCTCCTAGCATATGCATCCGTTCGTCACGACCTATCATTCGCCATCCATTAGTCGCTTCAGCATCTTTCCGATCATCTTCATGTGCGGGCCATTCTGCGTGGCGTAATCTGAGGACATTTGACCGTACACGTCAAATAATCCCCTACCCACCTCCATTGCGTTTGGAAAGCGCTCCTTATCGAGATAACCCCCAACACAAGGTTTGAAAACAACTATATCATTCGTCTCTCCGTACTTGGACCATTCCTGGTCGCCGCCTGACAACGATGGCTCGGAGTCGCATTTAGAGGGAACAATCATCATTTTACACTCGTGCAGCTTTTGGCATCGTGTCGGAATGTATATACTTCCCTTCTCCTGGGCTCCCGTGCCATTGGTCATCTGTGACGGATCCTCAGTCTCCCAAAATTCTAACTGGTCAAACACAAACTCGTTCTTCTTTTTGTATTCGCCCGCCCAAGTGATCTCATCTTTGTAGATATGTCTCAAGCATTCTCCGGGCCCATCATAATTTGCTGGCTCAGAGGAGTTGAAGTGAGCCGTCCAGTTGTACGGAAGGGTATGGGGGAAAGGCTCAGTCCCGACAAATTTGATCTGCTCCTCGGGATGAGAGACTAGCTGTCCGTATAGGCCAGCAACATTTTCTACGGAGCCTGGAAGATAGCAGCTGTCCTGCGTTCCAAGGAACAAGAACGCACGTGTGTCAAAGAGATTGTGGTAATCGTCAATGCAGTCCTTGTAGTTGTTGCTAGGGTCACAGGCTCGCTTCACGTAGTCAGGAAGCATTCCAACATCTACCCATTCTGGGTGGTTCTTGCAGTGGTCGTAAGCCAGAGTCAAACCCTCATCGCATCCATCACAAAATGGAACACTAGATTCAACTGTCTGCGGTACCTGTTCATCATTTGCAAATTTTTGCACAGCGCAGCGATACGGTTGTCCTGCGAATACACAAGTATTCTTGATGTGCGCACTAAAAGCTATCTGAAGCTGGTGGGCCATATCCCCTGCATGAGAACACCCGGTTGTGCTTACCCCAGACGGCTTTATGTTTAGGTGTGGAAGCGAAATCACCTCACTCGCATCCACATGCAACTGCCCAAGAAGCGCAAGAAGCGTAAGAACCTTAAGAAAGAAGAACTCCTTCATTTCTAAACTCACTGAATGATGATAAATTCGATGTGAGATTTCGACTTTTTATTTTTTTCCGAATTTTTTTCTCTCTCGACGAGGTAAGCTGACGACCCAATTATGCAAGGCTTATTGAGAAATCTCCCTCAATAAAGAGTGGCGGTTTTGTCCTTGTCTGCTCGCCTTGCGTGCTAAGCACCCCAATTTTGTGACTGTAATCCTTTCCTGCCGGCTCACGGGCTGACAACATTTTTTAGATTTTTGACATCATCATGGCGTATAATGAGCCTTACCCTCTCTTACGTGCGATTTCCGATCTGGTTTTGTCAAATAGTGGGCCTGAGTTTCTCAAAAATCCAGCTCGTTTAACCGAGGAGTTCTTAAACAAATCTGGCAGCGTTTTTTCCTCTTACAAACAGGTCCAACAAAGTAGGGGTGACTTTGAATCCAATTTGGATCGAAACCACAAGCTTGGGTAAGTCGGATAGCACTCAGACACGAGAGAGCGCAGACAACTAGACAACGTGTTCAACGCCTTTCGCTCACCCCCATCTCTTAAAAAAATTGTTTGACAGTTGCAAGCTGCTGTTAGTGTGGAATACGAATGGATCTGAAGCTGAGAAGGAGAGGGCTCTGAATGCAGTCGGTGTAAAGTTTGATTCATTGTGGAAAGTGGCGGAGAAGTCTTTGAATAATGGTGTGGACAATGGTGCCTGTCCGTCGGTTCCGAGGGTACGATTCGGCAAAACAGAGGAGATGGTCAGGTAAATATTTTGCTTTGCTTTTGCTCATCTGGCAATCTCAATGAGACCAAGAAACAGAAATTTGTGTCCTCTCCCCCCTAACTCACTTCGATCCACTTGCGCAGTATCCTGACCTGTGGAGGTATGCGCCAGCAGCAGCGCTGGGGTCCTTCGATTCAAGAAATGTCTCAGGTGGAGGATGACTGCCAAAAGAATTTTAAGGAGATCATCCGATGGGCCCTTGCCCTTGGGATCAACCATTTCGAGACGGCCAGGGGTTACGGTTGCAGTGAGCTCCAGTACGGTGAGGCGCTGAGAGAGCTGTTCGAGTCTGGGGAGGTGAAGAGGGAGGAAATTTTGCTGCAGACAAAGGTCGGAGCGAAAAAGACCAAAGAGGCTTTTCGGGAGGATGTAGAAAAGAGCTTCAGGCTGCTGCAAGTTGACTACGTAGACTTCTTCTCTATTCATGGCATCAACCGTGACTTTCATCTCGATTGGCTTTTCAACAATGGCGCCGACGGTAATTGCTGGGACGTGGTCGAGGAGTACATGGCCGATGGGAAAATTCGACACATTGGCTTTTCCTCGCATGGTACTGTCGATCTCATTGAGCGGACGATCAAGACGGGCAAATTTGAATATGCGAACCTTCACTATCACTATTTTGGCAGCTACACGGCTTCTGGGGACGGCCCCGAGGGCGGAAACCTGTCCAATATTAAGCTGTTGAAGGAAATGGATATGGGAGTTTTTATTATTAGCCCTTTCGACAAGGGTGGGGCCTTATATAAGCCCAGCAAACGGTTGCAGAACCTTTGTAATCCTGAGATGGAACCGATCGAGTTTGGGGCAGCATGGTTGTGGCAGGTGAGTACCATGTGTTAAGTTGTCATGATGATGAGGGGAGGGGGTTGGTGTGAGGAAAAAGGCGCTCACCAAACTCCATTTTCATTTTTTCACCTCTCGCAACAGCACAAGAACCTCCCTGAAACCGGTAAATCCCCCATCCATACCATCGTGTGCGGCGCCGCCCGTCCCTCTGACCTTGATGATGCCGCGATGGTCGCTTTTTCTTCGCTTGATGAAGTGACAGAGAGGGCAGTCAAAACGGTTGATAGTAGTCTGCAGAAAGCGTTCACGGAGTCGTTTCCAGAGGGTTGGAAGGAAACCTGGTACAAAGGGGTCCCTAACTGCTATGAGACTAAGACTGGCGTGAACTTTACAAACGCGCTTTGGTGTTACAACCTCCTCACTGCTTATGGAATGCTTGATTTCGTGAACAACCGCTACGTCGTCGGCATAAACAATCGGAAAAAGTGGAACGACGATTTGTCCTATGATGAGAACATGAAGAATGGCGACTGGGGATATATGCCTGGTCTCAGTATAGAACCTGAAAAGGACTACAAAGAGGAGCTCAGGGATGTACCACGTGAGAACGTCGAGATGGTACTCGCTGGCATGAGGAAGGTGCACGCCTTGTGTGAGTTGGGAGAGAGGAAGAAAAATAAAGAGGAAAGTAACCCTAACGATGGCGACGATGAAATGGCCATCCCTGAGGATTGGGAAGCGGCCTTCGACCTTCGCCCTTGGACTGCTTTTCCGGAGCGCTAGATACAGCGTCTATTTGTGTTTGCACATGGAAATAATATTAACTTAAATGATTGCCACTGGCGCATATTAACAAAATGATTGCCACTGGCGCAAAAATTGTTGCTGCACCTTACTGCTAACGGGTTATTTTCTCTTGTCAATCAGAGTGCAACTTCATGGGCGAGGACGAAGATTCTATTCGGACAGCCCACATTTCCCCGAGCGTAAGTATGTAGAAACAGCAGAAACAGCCACATCCCACCAATGCATATAGCAGAGGATATACATCGGGCAGGGAGAGGGGCGGAGAGTAAATATTTTCAAGTATTGTTACAGAGAGCATGATGCAATAGCTGCAAAGATTTCGTTTTGTACAAGAGAACTCGGTGTAAGCATGGTATAAGAATCTATGTGATCACCTCTCTAAGCCTCACCTTGCGTAACGAACAAACCACTTCCACCTTTTCTTTCCGTCCTCTCCACCGCTGCCGTCAGTATCCTCTTCTAAGGAGAAGGCCCTCCCCACCATCAAATACAGACCAACACAAACGACCATAGGTATGACCAACTTGTCGACCGTCATCAAGGGTAGGAGAGTCCACGCACATATTAAACTGAACCACTCGACCTTTGTGAACCACTTATCGTACGAAAATTGCAGCAAAGAGAATGGCGCCAGAGCTATCAGGATACTCTTCTCGTGAACCTGGAAAGAAGCGAGGAAGAATGCAACCGCTGACAATGAGGTTCCGAGAAGAATTTTCTTGGCCAGAAATTCGGGATTCGTATTCTTACTTTTGAGGGCAATGAAAAACAGTTTAATGCAGACCGGAAGTAGCAAGCAGAGAGTGAGGAAGAGAGAAATAATCGGTTGAAGATCCTCATCAACCCTCGATCTGAAAGAGATCGGTTTTGTGGTCAGGGCGCACCAGATGTTGGCGACTTTCCCCTCAAATAAACCGCGCTGAAAGGGGAATTGGCGCTTTAGCACTTGAAGTGCTGTGTTGCTCGCTATGAAAGGGGCCCAAATTATCAAAAAGCACAGGATTACAGTGCCTCCCAGAGCAGAAAACCTGACAAGGGCTTTTGAAGTGGATGCCGCCGAAAAGCACCACCCCAGCAAGAAGAAGAAAACAGCAGGTGCATAGTAAAGTGTCATCTGTTTGAAGTTGAGCGCAGCGGTGAAGAAAATTGCCCCAATCACTTTGTCTTTTGTGTCAGGAAAGGAAAAGAAGTAGAACGCCCAAAGAGACAATCCCAAGGCAGTAGTGTTGTACTGAAAGTGACCATGGTCGATCAGGACAATCGCAGGTTGCAAAAGAGAGACGAAAAAACTCGCAGCCCTCCTCTTCTTTCTATCGGAGCTCTTGGGAGAAAAAACAATCGAACCATCTGGTAAATCACGTGATGAACATGTCAGACCTGACACCCTCCAGACAGCACTAAAATACACAATCACGTCCAGAACAAGCACCGTAGCCCGCATATAGCTTTTATGATCAGGGTCCTCGTATCCTCTACTCGAATCGAGCGCAACACTTGCCTCTCCACAGAGTAATTCAGAGAAAAAGCCACAAATCCAGCTCACATAGGCAGTGATAGGCGGATAGTCAAGACCCCAGTATTCTAAATCATAGTAATACCAGTCCTTTGCCGGTAGGTGGTACGTTATCTCCATCCAGTGACGCTGGGCCTCGTAATCCCCCCCATATGCCGCACCCCCATTGTGATCGTTGTTCTGCCCACTGTGCCCAAATAGACCAACACAAGCCCTCACCAACAGGCCCGCCACGGTTTGTATTATAGGCATCATAGTTGAAGAAGAGAAGAGTGAAGTGTTGGAGGGGTGTCTTACAGTTACAGAGTGGCTTCAGGGATTTCAACCTGCGCAACTTGCGTTCATATTTAGATTTTACATATTTGACGAAAAACGAAGCCAACGGAGGCACCCACCAGAGAAACAAACCCCCCCAAGCTCCCAAACTAGTAAAATCATGGGGAAAACGCAGAAATCAATCAAAATGATTGCTACGAGCTTGACCGTCGCAGTGCTGTCAATTTGGTGCAGGTTAGGCAGCGTAACCAATCAGTGATGGGTATCGTCCCGACAATCTGACACCTCCCACTCGCCAATCTAACACCTCCCGACTCTGTTCAGATTCGCCTTCACATATTCTTTCCCACCGCACGCCCCTCTGCATTCGTGGAAGTTTCCTCTCGCAATGACGGTGGGTTATCTTGCACTTGTTCGCCTGTTAGGATTAGGGTTGTCTTCTTCGCTTGGGCGGAGTGTCGATGTTGCGTCAATGAAAGATGCCTTGAAACCGAGCGTCGTTATCTACAATGTTTTCCAGGTTTTGGTAAATGGTTACATTGTATTCGATATCATTGCTGGTCTGGCTGTGCGGGGCCATCCATTCGTGGGCGATGTTGAGGCGACTGATTGTTGGTGAGTTCTAATTTGCTCAGTGAGATTTGGGGTTTGCTCGCTCGGAGAGAACAGCACAGCAACGCGCTTACACGTGATCACAAATGTTTTTCTTCGCACCACGCACACGCCCGCAGCTTCGCCGTCTGGCTGCATTACTGCAATAAATACCTCGAGTTCTTCGACACCATCTTCATGGTCCTCCGCGGCCGAATGGACCAAGTTTCTTTTTTGCACGTGTACCACCACACAACAATCGTTTGGGCGTGGTATTTTGGCGTTCGTCTATACATCGTTGGAGACAGTTATTTCGGAGCCTTGCTAAATTCCATTATCCACGTCTTCATGTACTCCTATTATGCCATGAGCCTCCTTAGGATTCCCTGCCCTTGGAAGCGCTATCTGACCATGGGACAACTGATCCAGTTCTGTATGGTCGTCGTTTACACAGTTCTCGTCGTCTTCAGTAACTATCGCAGCGGTCAACTTGAATTCAACCATCTCCTTGCGTGTGTTATTCAGGTCGGCGAGATGGTCAGTCTCTTCCTCCTCTTTGCTGTCTTTTACAAGCAGAAATATAGGGCGACAAATGGCAAGTCCGCGGGTGATGATTGTGCTGGTGGTAGTTCTCGAGCTAGTGCTCGCGTTAGTGCTGTCAAGGACGAATGCGAAGTTGCCGTTACTAGTGGAATCAAGGGCATCGAGCAGAGCAGAGAGAAGGCTATCAACGCCGTCAACGAGCTTTCCTTCAACAGGAGGAGCCCTCACCGGTCTTCATTTCGACTATTCCAGTAATTTGCACATCTCTGGTTTTATACAAATCTTGTGGCTTGCGGTGGTCATTTAAAATTATATTCCTTTATCCTTTTTATCGCTCCCGGTGTTTGTCTTTGACGAGGACGAGCCGGCCGCCTTTGCCATCCCATAGAGCCCCTTGGGCATTATGGGAATTGATGCATGTGTGCTGTCGGAACGTGGCGATTTTGAGTCGCCTCCCAGCCCGATCTCAACCTCCTGCGCCTTTACTGGTGTTCCCCTCGCAATGCCGCTGCTTTCACCGTCCAACACGCCCCTCATCCATTCGCTGAAAACTCGCCAGTATTGTCTCCCCCCTTTCACCCAAGTGTCATTGTGAGTCCCATTCGCCACCTTGTACATCTTCCCTCCGGTAATCTGGTGTAGTCTATCCATGTGCGCGGGCGGTACAAGCTCATCTATCGCACCAGATAGGTACAGAATCGGGATGTTGGTGAGTGCCGGGGCAAGCTCTTCGTTATTCCACCCGATTCTCAGCACGAGGTTCTTAAAGGGAGCAACCAAAGGCATCACGCTGTCCACCATCTTGCTGATGCTCAAAAATGTATTCTCTACGATGACACCGTCAATCTTTATTCCGTTCTTCTGAGCATAGTCAGCGAGGTAAAATGCGCAACCGCCTCCTAGTGATCGTCCGAATAGAAAAATTGGATTCTCCCGTAGATTCGGGTGCTCCTGAACCCATTTCAAAGCAGATATACTGTCGTCCTTCAGGCCCTCTTCGTTCACCACAGCTTGGTCGCTGTTTCCATACCCACGGTACTTTTGGGGGGTGTCGTCGAGGTAAGGTTGAGTGTGAGGAGATATGGGAGACGAGAAAAAGAGAGCAAAAGGAAAGAAAGGGAGGGAAGCCTGGCAAGAGACATATCACTCACCTCGACCATCAGCACATTACACCCAAGCGATTCCACCATATACCGCGCGTTGGGCAGTCTAAAGCCAATATTCCCAGCATTTCCGTGGAAGAAAATCAAAGTGGGGGGCCGCGAACGAGAATGATCACTGCGGAGGAGCAACCAAGCGTGGATCTTGACGTTCGGCGTCGTGGTTCCAATCATCACATCCTCGAATTCGATTCCGTGCTCCGCGGGAGACCTATAACCGCGCGGATTTTCAGAGGTCCGAAGGGGAAGATCTCCCATCGCAGGGTAGTAGAGTAAGTTGTCCTGAAAATAATACAAGGCGCCCACAGCCAGGCCCACCGCACCAAGACAAAACTTTAACGTGTTGGTAAAGAACGATAATATCGTCATGATTGACACAGTGCCTTGACTTAAAGGTTTCGTCCGGGAGGAACGCCTCTTTTCTCTGACATGCCTGTAACTTGCCACTTTGCCACTTTTTCGAAAATATTTTACGGCGTGTCCGCCCAATTAAAAGTTTAGTGCCTTTCGGAAATATTTTTCGCCTTCACTCACCTCTAAGTCCTTACTACGAACCCGTCAGCAATTCTGCTGACTCAATGTTTCAAAGGTCTGCACCAAGAATATGCGGTGCGGTTGTGTCCATAGCTGTGTTTTACCGTGCGTCTTCTTCTTTTGTTCTGCTGGACCAGGAAAAGCAGGATGAGCGAGAGAGACACCTCCGAAAATGGAAGGGACACCTCGGCAACACCTTTGACCATAAAAACCGTGGTGAACACTTGGATCCTGAGAGTAACCGTCACGTGGTCGCCGTTTTGGGCATTACTGGTAGTGGAAAATCGTCCACCGGAAACACCATGTCTTACAGAGCTGGTAAGCGCGATGGATTCAGGGAGGTATTGACTCGGGCTGGCCAATTGGGCACAAGAAAGAAGACAAGAAAGGAGTCTCCAATTACTTCGGACCTTGATGTTGCAGGTGTTCCCACGCAAACTCGCCTTGAGGAAACTGTGGACCACGCAAAATTGCAACTGCGCGTAGTTGATCACAAACCGCAGAGAAACAGAAGGTTTGAAACGGCAGAAAACTCCTTGACAAGTGTGACAAAATCCACAGTCTACAGAGACTACTCATTCCGTGGGATTCCCTATCGTGTCATAGACACACCTGGTCTCTTCGACACAAACCGCTCTCACGGTGATATTGCCAAGGAATTGACCGACTTCAAGCTGTATGCAAAGCATGGCGTGTGCACGTTCCTCGTTGTTCTCCCCACCAGCAGGATCACAGAAGAACACGAGCAGGCACTGATGCGCATGAAGGAAATTCTCGGAGAGGGCTTTGAGAAGCACGTCGTCGTTGTCTTCACTTCCGCGTTATCAGAACAACCGAACCCCCGTCTACTCACCCGTGACGAGATCTTGGAGCAGGTTCACAAATTACCAAGAGGTCATTTTCTCCGCAACCTCGTTGCCAGGTGTGGTAACAGAGTTCTTGGAATAGAGAACAAGAAGGAGCCTCACAAATTCACCAGCCAGCTCATTTTAAATCAGAGCGTTTTAGATGTTGTAGATATCAACGACGGGAATAGATTTGACGTCTCGCATGCGCTTCCGCCGACCAAAGCTACATCCATTTTTGAGGAGACTCCTACGGGCATTGGTCAAGGTCAAGGGCAGAGAAGGCAACAAAAAAGAAGGTGCATGAAATCTCTCCAACAGGCTATAGGTGATTGCGTCGACTGAAGGAGCGAGTGTGTGTGTGGGTATGTGAGAGAGAGAGTGTGTGTGTGTGGATTAAGTAGAATGTGGAGAGTTTTTGAGAGTTGAAGAATATAGTTTTTTTTGAGTTGAGTCTTTCCCTATTTCGTGCTGTTATCTATCCCATTTGCGAGCTGTTCACTCCGAAGGTCGAAGTGTCAGGCAGGGAGGGGGACCTGTTTGACAAAAAAATTGATATTTCGTTTACTTAAATACATTTTTGATTAA
>ERZ651776.853-NODE-853-length-39856-cov-4.574625_pt1 | contig 39856 bp, 40 predicted proteins | sample MGYA00514761_ERZ651776 | MGnify/ENA metagenome assembly ERZ651776
CGAACTCGTCCCTCGATCCGAACTCGACCCTCACCGAAAAGGAAACCAACAGCATGGCATGTATTCAAACTTTATTCTGATTCAAACCTGCGATTTGATGATGCGTGTTGGTCTGCGATAAACTGCGTCATAATATTGTTGAATCACCAATAGCCATTAAACTAGCGTTGCACAAACATTATATTCATCATATATCATCGTATGCAGTTTGGTTACCCTAACCCTAAAGTGCATTACATGCTGCAGCATACCATCCATCAATCACATCGGCAGAATTTTCTGGAAGTCGCCTTTACTATAGTTGTAGGTCCTCTCAAGGTCTCGGTTGAGCCAGCTGGGGTTTGTTTCACCGCCAAAAGGAGACGCTTGGAAGCCCTTCCTCGTTTTCCCGTAGTTTTTTGACATCGTGCTCTGTGCAAGAAGGATTGAGCTGCTTGCATTCCTAATCTTACTCTTCCAGTCACGGACAACAGTAGATACATTTGTCATGCGGTCGCGAAGTTCCCGCCGCCTGCCGACGTAACCTTCCAAATCGTCACATTGCATCTGAATCTGCTCCTTGGCGTGGTTCAGTTTGTCGGTCTTGAGCTCGAGCTCATTTGCAGTCATTTTCCCTCTCTCATAAAGCTCATCAGATTTCTCTTGTTGAATAATATGGTCGCAAACCTTGTCTAGGGCTGCTCGGCTTGTTGAGGCTATCAATTCATTTTGGAGGGCCTCGGTTGTTAGTGTCGTATGAACGAAGGACTTAGAGAAGGTTTCATTGAGGGAGGCCAATAACGCGTACCAGCTAGTTGTGGAAGTGGCAAGCTCGCGAAGCTGAAGGTGTTCGAGCTCGCTTATCCTCGCCCACCAATCATTTGTAGTAGTGGCAAGGGATAAAAAGTAAGATCTTGACAGGGAGTCGAACCGTTCTGAGTAGTTGTTTAGCTCTGTGACGAGCTTTGCTTCGGTTAGGGTGGCTCGAGTGGTTTCTTTGGTTAGCTCTGTTTGAAGTTTGTTCGTGCGTTTGACATGATCGTTTGTAACGGTGGCGAGGGAGATAAAGTAGCTCGTGGACAAGGTGTCGAAGCGTTCAGAGTAGTCTTTAAGCTCAGAGACAAGTTTTGCTTCGGTGAGGGTGGCTCGTGTCGTTTCGTTGATGAGCTCATTTTGAAGAGAAGCTGTCATTTGTGTAGTGCGTAGAAAGCTCCTGAGAAATATTTCGTCTAGCTCGTCAGACCTCTGCTTATCGTGATTCGCGTTAAGAGCAAGTTGCTTCAAAAAGTCCGCCTGCAGAATATGGATTCGCTCCTCATAATTTTGGAGTTCAACAGTCAGTTTGGTTTCTACTACGGCTGCATTCGCCGCCTCACTAATGAGTTCGGCCTGCAAGTTTGTTATGGTATTTGTGGATTCGTCCATGATTTTGTACCAGTGATTGTTCGTCGTTGCAAACTGCTTAAGCTGAATCTGCTCGATTTCGTCTAATCGAGTCCATGTGCTGTTTGTGATCATAGAGAAGGACATAAGTGCCATTCGTTCTAGCTCATCTATTCTCTGCGATCTCTCTCGAAGTGAGGCGGTGAGTTCCTCTTTTTCTGCCTCCAATGTTTGCTCGATGGAGCGTTTTGCTTCTTCCTGGTGGTGAAAGGTCATCGACCAGAGTGTCTCCAGGCTCGCTATTTTCGATTTCCAAGAATCGTCTGATTTTGCTTTTTCTTTGTCTTTGTGGGCCAAAGCAGCTCGATGCTGAGCATTCAACTCATCGACGGCAAAGTCGTGTTTCTCCTGCATGGAGCGCTTTGCTTCTTCCTGGTGATGAAAGGTCATCGACCAGAGTGTCTCCAGACTCGCTATTTTCGATTTCCAAGAGTCAACTCTTGAGACAAATTCACTCTGCTGCATGTATTCAAAGCTTCCTACAAATTGTAGAAAGTCGCTCTCAAGAGCACTCAGATGCTCTTTCCAAGAGTTTGACGTTGCCGCGATCTCTTCCTTCTTCTCCTCTTCTAGTTTGGTACAATTGTTGTCGAAATGCTCCCACATAACGTGAAAAGTTTGCCACCAAGTGGACTCAAGGTCATCTACGGTGCGCTTAGTAGTACTAATCTCAGAGTTACGCTCTGTCAAGGTAACAGCCATTTTGTCCCTCTCCGCCGTCATTTGCTGCAATTCTTTTTCCAGTGTTTTTTGTCTATCTTCTGCCAGCTTGGCCCGTTCTAATGCATGCTCCAGGACTGATAAATTGTCACCGTCTGGTGATCTATTTGTTCTGTCTCCTTCAGCTGAGTCCGTCTCCGGAATCTGGAACTTGGGGTCAATGTTTGAGGGGGGAATTTCTTGGTTTTCTTCCTTAACTTCTTGTTGTGCATCATTCGCTTCGCTGTCTGTTTCCGGCGAGTTCATAGCCTTTGGTTGCTCCTCCTCAGTCATAACAAGAAATGATGTGCGCAGGGTGACGTTTTATTTTATTTAAAAAAACAATATGAATACAATCCCTTTAAAGAAGTTATTTATTTAGTTGGCTCGCTCCCCTCAGGTCCTGATCTCTGAAGTTGAAGTAGGGACCCTACCGGAGAGTTGAAATTGAAAAGTTGTCAATTCGGTACGAATATCAGGACATGAGCACAGAAATAAATAAAAAAATAATAAAAAAATCGTACGCAAGCCGAGTTTACTAGAAAACTTGGCTTGGAGAGAGAAAATCGGTAATTTTAACGTAAAATGTCCTCAGAAGGTGACATGAATGTTGAGACTTTAGGTGGTACTCGCGGTACTCGGCATCATGGTTATTTGTCCTTGTCTATGCCCCTTGTACTAAATCCTATTGAACAACCTGAAAATGTTTCCACCAGATGTAAGAGAAGAACAGTTAGTGTTGGTAACTGTATATTAACTGACCCTGAAGACTACAACGAAATACCCAGCCCCATCTGTGTGCTTGATCATAGGGACAACTTTGTCATTTTGGGTTGGAATAGCAGTTTGGAAGATCTCACGGGTGTTCAGTCACAATCTGCCATTAGGTGAGTTCGGGGAGCAAGCAAAACCAAAACCATATGGCCATAACCCTCCGACAACCTGGTCGAAAAACAAATCACTAAGCCCTTTTTCACTTGACCACTTGTCTACAGCAAGCATATACTGCTCTCTACATATCCCGGAGACAAAGAAGATTATTCTGGTTTCTTGTCCGAGCTCGTTATAGGCAAAAAAGTGTACCAGGTGACTTGTGAGCGTATTTCAGTATTTTTCACACTTGGTCATGTGAAGTTTCTCAGGGAAAATGAAATTGAAGGGGAGGATCATTTTGCAGATGTTGGCACCATTCGGAGAATTCTCAGGGAAAATGAAATTGAAGGGGAGGATCATTTTGCAGCGGTTGGCACCAGCGCAAACAATTTCCCCCGTTATTGTCAAGAACTCATCAATGATATGGATATTCGACAGGAGGAAAGAAGGAAGTGTGACATCGCGTCACTTCCTCCTGATCCTCCTGTTTCGCACTTTCCCTGAAATCTAAGAGAGCTGCAAAACGCACCACTGTTGCTAGGGACACATAAACGAAGCAGGAATGTACGTACACTTTGACAAAAAAACTTCCTCTCGGTCCAAAAACTGTTAGTTTTCAATTTGTTCATACTACTATCACTGTTAGTCTTGCTCTACTGTAGCAGACAGTTACCACTACTAGAACCATTTGTGGGGGGGTGGCTCGTACAACGGTGTGATCTTCTTGTTCCCAGTGAGCCATCGCCCAAGAGCCCATCTGTCAATCTTTTCCCCTCCTAGTTTGATTGCCACAGCATTTGTCGTCTTTTTCACTGCAACAATTTGAGCTCTAGGGCTCAAGTTGCCAAGTGGCTCTAATCTTGCCCGTGGGCTACTCTTTGAGACGTGTTTAGTCGACACTTCGCGAATCGGGAGCGTTGGGATCTCCACAGTCTGCGGTATTTTCTTAACGGGCTCTTTTAATGGTGTCGGTGTCGGTGTCGATTTATCACTTGTTTCACTCAACGTTTTTGTCAGGTCGACAATTGCACCAGATTTTTTCAGATTGATTGGGTCACCGGTAATTAAGGAGGCGTCGTTCCCCCATCTAGCAACATTCACTCTGGCTTTTTTTTTTCGCTCCTGCGGGGGGGGGCGGTTTATGGGAAGTTAATATGCAGCAACGAGAAGCAGACACTGAACGAAGAAAGAAAAGCCAAATATGAGCGCTCTTACCTGGTGCCGCTTCGATAACGCAACCGATCCAAAAATTACAACCAGCACTAGCAAAATCTCGAGAATGGTCGAAAGTACTTCGGAATCACTCTTGCTGCCATCCAATCCAAGTCCGCTATCACCTCTCCCAGTTAGAATTGTGCTGATTTCATAGATTTTTGGCCGCTCGAATTCACTTCCATCGACAACAAGTGTTTTCGATTCTCCCAAATTGATCATTTCAAGGTTTATTCTCTCTGTGAGTTCATTGCTGGTTACAATCTGCTCCAGCACTCCCACTGCTCTTTGGAAGGCTAAAACGGGCTGAAACGCTGCTTAGGTGTTATCGTTTGTCGGCTGTTAGGAAACTTGGTGTGATAGAAACAGTGTCGTGTCGAGCGCGTGATCCCCGATGTAAGTACTTTCGCTTTTCGCGCGATTCCCTTGAAATTGCAACGTTGGTATTCATTCATCTTCGCTCTTTCAGCCGCTCTTGTAGCTGCTGCCCAGCCCTCAACTCACCATCATCCTCCGACGGACCCCCTCCGTTACTTCCGCTCCCACTGTTTCTGTCCAACACCACGTCAAATAGCACATCGATTGCCTCACTAGTGGTAATTTTTCGTACCACGCTGAGAAGACTGAGAAGACTGAGAAGGCGTACAGTTGACATCTCAACACCTTTCACGTTCTCAATCTTTGCACCTTCAATCAACGCTTCCAGAGCGCGTGCGAACGCCAATTTTGCTCTGTAGTTACTATTGAAGTCATCTGCTGAGACACCTAAGATGCGAACCGCAGATGAGAACATTATGCTTTGAGGAATTTCATTGTCCGGGATGAAATACGACGGCTGAGTTGTTGCTGCTGATGGTGCTGCAGATGATGGTACCGCAGATGGTACCGCAGATGGTACCGCAGATGGTACGGCAGTTGGCGACTTTGGTGATGCTTTCGAAGGTGTCGCTGTAGGTTCCATCGTTAAAAGGTAAGTTGGTATTGGAGTCGTCGCTAACGTTGGTCCAGATGTCGGTGCCAACGTTGGAGTTGAAGACAGCTCCCCATAGCTGTAGCTGTATGAAATTGAATATTTATATGAGTACGAGTAGTCAAAAGAGTCATCTATCGTGTCTTTTGTCATTGTGGGTGCTGAAGTTGGATCTCTGCTCGGAGCTGCAGTAAATGAGACGCTAGAGGGCAGTGAGGATGAGACGGTTGTTGGAGATCCGGTAGACATGACTGATGGGACGGTTGTTGGAGATCCGGTAGACATTACTGTTGGCGAAGTTGAAGGAGTTGATATCAAATCATCTGTGTCACCTTCGCTTGAGTGGCTGTAGCTGTAGCTGTAGCTGTCGCTCTCGCTCTCACTGTAGCTGTAGCAGTAGCTGTAGCTGTAGCTGTAGCTGTAGCTGTAGCTGTAGCTGTAGCCGTAGCTGTAGCTGTAGCTGTAGCTGTTGCTGTTGCTGCGTGAATAAGAGTAGGGTGGATCGTATATCGTGTTGTGCGTATCGCCAATGGCTAAAATCGTGCTCCAGCCTGACATAATCATCATGGAAATGATCCTTGTCATTTTTAAGAACTCTTCAAGAAATGGCGAGTTTGATTAACTTCCCTCCACCATGGTGGGGATTGAATATTGGGTTTGCTGCTATGCAGTAGAATACTCTCATCGGAAAGTTTGTCAGGTTTTGTTACTTTGAATCTTCTGTATTTAGACAACTCTTGATAACGGTCAAACGGAAATATTTATTTTTTTTTTCTTCTCTCCTCTCTGAATCTCTCTCCTCCTCTGTAATCTCTCATTAAATTCGATAAATTGTTTGTTCATTTTGCGTAAGGAACTTTAAAGTGTCGCCTGTAGTCGCTCCTTCGCAGGATTAAAAGCCTGAAAGGCCCATGGCATGCCAGGATGGTGTTGATGACATACTACTCCCAGTCGATTCTCAAGTGAGGAAGATGAGTAAAAGTCGGTGAGTTGACCCCTTATGTAGCCATGAATGTGCGGTGTCTATGACCAAGAGATGGCATTTTAGCAACAGCAACTGACCCACACTAGCAGGAAATTATGTCTACTCTTTGTAGTTGCTCTTGCTGGCCTCATGGCTGCCGTGATGGTGTCGATCCCTTCCAGAAACCCGAATAAACCTGACAACAGCGATAATAATCCACACTCTGTCAACATTACAGATGATGACGTAGATAACAGAGAACCGACTGTGGCTCCAACGTTTGCGCCACCGACATTAGCGCCTTCAACTCAAACACCAACAACGTCTTTCTGCGATGATGGTCAGAAAGATCAGGATGAAACTGATGTTGACTGCGGCGGGAGCGTCTGCAACCCATGTGATGATGGGAAAATGTGCTCCAAGAATTCTGACTGCAAATCTAATGACTGTACTTTGTCAACTTGTGGAGAGACAATTACCAGCTCTCCTACAATAACCCCAACCAGCCAGCCTTCCGAATGCCATCCTGTACTTGTTGTCGCTGTAAATAATTTCGTAACCTCCCACTCAATTATCTGGGTGCACAATAACGAAAATACGTGGAATATAAATGATGCAATGACCTCCTCAGCATTTTTCTGGACGAAGAAGGAGGTGAATGTGCCAGGAGACAAATTCAATCTGGCTCTTCCAAAGGGCACATACGGCGTAATGCTGATAGATGATGAGAATAATAATGGAAGGTTAGACACAAACTGGTTGGGCATACCCAATGAAGGCGTTGGGGCCAGTAGAGGTGCATCCGGAGGGCCGTTCGGTGGGCCCAAATGGGATGATGCAAAGTTCGATCTAATGGATTGTGATAACGCTCTTGTAGTACCATTAACACTTTGGAAAGAGTGAAGGAGAGATTTTTAGACAGGCGCGGCAAAAGCATCTCTTCTTCTTACTACTTAAGTTTTATTCGTTCTAAAATATCCTGTACCTGTGTGCAGTAATCGCGGTGCGTTGCAATGAGATCAGAGCAGTCCACATTCTCTATTCCTTCCACGTCGACCTCGGCACAGCCGCACACCCTGCCCTTCAGTAATGCCCCTGTAACTCGCTTAGACTGAAAGAGTAGTTTCAGGACATAGTCATTGTTACTATAGACATTTATGACTCGCCCAGCGGCAAGAGAGAGGCAACTCTTGAAGTGTTCGACGTGAATGTGACTTGGCAAACCCATGAACACGACGTCGTGAACAATACTACGTGGCTCACGCCAAAACAATCTGGCAAATTTGGCCTCCTCTTCGCTCAGATTTAATTCTTCCTCTTCGCTATCTTCTCCGTTCGCGTCGGATAGCGCCGCACTTTCCCTAGTCTTCTCATAAACAAGCTGAAGCCGGCGAAGCTCCTTCAAGCACGAAAAAATTATCCTCGCTCCGAACGAGTACCCTATCAAGTTCACTGGCCGTTGACCGTTGTTCCTTTCGATGAGCGCCAGAGCCAACAATCTCCCCGCCTCGTCTGCCCTCTCACAGGCCAGCGTCCAGCTACCATCAATCGAGTCGAGCATGCCTACAAGTCCCATGGGCAACATCGCAGCAGTCACGAGAGAGGCCATGAAGGTGTGTCTCAGGATTTCCTTAGTTCCCTTAACAGCAATCGTGTTGATAATTTCATTGACGCTGTAGGAGAGTTCCTCGAGCATGGCCCTCTCCCAGTAAACTGTGAATAAGTCCCCAATTGCTGGTCGATTCTCAGAAATGTCCCAAACCCGGTCTAATTTCGTGTTTTCGTGTAGATTGTCGGCGCCGCCATTGCCTACCCCACCACTCCCTTCCCCGCCGTCATTCATCCCGTCTTCGACGCAGTCATCAGTAGATTTTTCGTCTTCGCAGAAATATTTGAAACTCGGGTTGACGGTATTGTCACTTTCGTAGCTCCTGCAGTCTGATTTCCCATCGTTCTCGTCGCTGTGGGCAATCTTCCCTCCCTTCTCGTCCAATTCAAATCCAGACATTGACAAGAAAAGGTCGATCCAATTTTCGTCGTCGAGATAAGGGCTCGAGGTCGGTGAGCTTGTCTTTATTGTTAGTCTATCTGGTGTTTCCCCATACAACCTGCGCAACTCCTCCCACAACTCAACTTCCCTTCCCTTGAACTTTTTTAAAATTTTGCCACTCTTCTCCACATTGTCGACTCTATTGACGAAATAGAATCGCTGCAAAAGCTCAAGCCTTGACGGCTTTTTATCCCTCCCATTCAAGTTTACAGTACCCCAGGGACGCTCAAAATCGAGCGAATCCCGTAGCCAGCCGCTGATACAGATAGTATAGGTCAGCTTCAACGATAGAGAGTTTTCCTTCTTGTGCTGCGTAAGGTGGAACGTTTAGATACAAATAAAATAGCTTCAGCTTTATTAAAAAAAAACAAAGAGAAGAGAAGTCCTTTTCGTTCGCAAAATGATGAGTCAAGAGAACGACGTCTTACCTCAATAAATTCAAACTCCTTAACTCCCTGGGTTCTCCTCGACATCTTCCAGGTAGCCAAACCCCCACCCACTCCACCAAAAATCGCCGTGAAGACCGAGGTGCTCGTGATGAAGCCGACGAAAGCGCCAATCCCGGCAGCTGCTCCCATAGAAGACAAAACGCCCGCCATTCCGGCAGCAATCGCTGGAGCCGCGATTCCTCCAGTCACTGCGAAAACTGTTGTTGCCGCAACGGTCGTCGTTGCAATTTTTGCCGCGCGCATCCACCCGCTTTTTGTCGTGAGAGTTTTCTTTTCGGAGAGAGGATCGCTGGAATTTTTCGACGAGGAAGTTAAGATACGGCGGGTCAAGTAAGATGAAATGTGGTGGAAGCGAATGTTCCCATCTGATTTCATCACCCATGATCCAACAAGAGACATAACGGCCATCGTTCGCGCGTCGTAGCCCTCCTCGCTCGCCAATATCCCTCTGACAAATAGCAGGAGAAAGCTGTGTACAACTTCATCCATATCCGCGCCAAGCAAGAAAGGAGAAATGTCGCCTCCTGCTTCATTTTGGGGAGGTGAGGGCAGCTGAAGCAAGGGCAAAAAGGCGTTGGCATCGTCTTCACTTAAGCCGAGTTGTTTGGAACATTTTCGTAAGAACGCCACACTGTGACCGTTTCTACTTTCAGTTATTGCAGTGGTAATCACGCCAAGTAAAGCCTTTCGAGCTCTTCTCGGGGGCAGGCTATTTCTTTGGGGGGATTCAGACATTCCTAGGTAGTTTAAATACGAGAATTTTTGCTCAAGAATCTCGACCGACAACAAGAACAATGTGCATAAAACACTGGAGCTGGGCAATCTTTTTTATTTGTCGCCGCACATAATTAGTGTTTGGTGGGTGCGAGCTACGCCGCAATCCCTAATTTTCCTTTTGTTCATCCACTCAGTCATGAGGTTCCGTCCCTGCATCGATCTTCATTCCGGTGAAGTGAAGCAGATCGTGGGTTCTTCATTGACTGGTGAGACCTCTGGCTCGAATGAGCCGTCGACAAATTTTGTTTCTTCTAAACCTTCCAGTTACTATGCTGATCTGTACAAGAAAGTGAATCTTCTGGGGGGGCATGTGATCATGCTAGGGTCGAACGAGGCAAATGTTGATGCTGCGACTGCGGCTATTAGAGCGTACCCTAATGCGCTGCAGGTCGGTGGGGGCATGAATGACTCCAACTGCTTGGATTGGTTAGGGTTAGGGGCCTCCAAAATTATTTTCACCAGTTTTTTATTCAATGGTGAGTACAAGCTGGGCCTGTTTGTTGTGCTGTAGTCCTTTGATGTATGCCATGTCATGCCACTCCCGAGTCGTCTCTGTTAACACACCTCATGTTATGCAACCAGATGGAACTTTTTCTCTGCCTCGCTTGAAAAACATCCACTCGATGCTGGGATCTTCGAAAATCGTGCTGGACCTTAGCTGCCGTCGCAACCCCGACATTGGGTCAAGTTCCCCTTATTTTGTTGTTATGAACAAGTGGCAGACCTTCACGGACATGGTGCTAACGCCTGAGAAGTTTCTGGAGCTGAGTGACTATTGCTCAGAGTTTCTTGTACATGGTGTGGATGTGGAGGGTCTACGCTGTGGTGTTCTGATTGACCTTATCGCGCTGATTCGAGAAGCCCGTGAGCTGCTCGTTTCGAAGGGCAGGGGAAATGTATCGATCGTTTACGCGGGAGGGATCAGGGATTTTAACGACGTTGAAGTCGTAAGGTCAGAGGGCGGCGGGGAGGTAGATTTCACTGTTGGCAGCGCTCTTGATATTTTTGGTGGCGATATGGTTTTCGACGAAGTCGTCGAGCGATATGGGTAATAATTTAAGCATGAATCGTAGCGGGCATTTTTCTCTATTTATGTAACGGAAAGAATAATTTTGTTGAAGTAAGTGGCATTTAAATTTGTCGGTTGTGTTGACTTATTGTAGGAAGACAAGATTCACTCATTCCTTTGATAACGAAACAAAGTGGTGTGGAAGAACTTATCCCCGGGAGGGGGAGGGGGTGTCTTTGAGAATAGAGAGAAAGATGAGATGCTCTGAACAGATTAAATAAATGTACAAATAAGGGGGGTTCAATAGGGTCCCTCTACTTCTCCTTCTTTTTCCCCCGAAAAATTAATTGGAAAAATATATTAATTTCATTCCTTCAAAATGTATTAACATAGAATATTTTGGCCTCTTGGTCTTAATTAAATCACATCCATGGCCAAATCTGTCTTCTTTCTCGCTGTTTTTCTCCTTTTTTTCCCGAAAATAACGCCACAACAGCCCTCTCCCGCAGTCATAACCTTACGCTTACAAATCCTCTCACCGCCGCCAGACAGCCACAACCTTTCTGGCCCCGTTATACCGATTAGTGTGTCTTTTACTGCTGTCTCAGAGCCACCGTCTAGTGGCGAAGGGCGTGACGGCCTTACTCTCCCCCCTGACCATATCCAATTCAGTGTTAGTGAATACAATGACCTTCTGCCGCCCAAAAAGCTAACCCCGGCGATGATTTCAACTGCGAACTTGCAGCTTTGTCTGCATGTTGTAGGAACAATGAGAGGAAATTGTGTCCCGGGCGCGATCACGGAAGATATTACGACAGGGGGGAGCTTGTTCCGAGTTGAGGAAGGGAAAAGGCACAGGCTGGTTGCTTGGCTGCGTCCATATGAGAGCGGCCAGAACGACGAATTCGCAGTAGAAGAACCTTGGAAATCCGACGATCATTCTATCGTGGTAGTATCCGAGTCCTGTTTTACTGTTCAGGAACAAGTTACATACGATACAGGGGAATTGTCAGCGACCACAAACAACAACAACAAGCACTTCTCCACCTCGGATAGGTCAAGATTCTTTGACCAGGTGTACAACAACAACGTGTGGTCTTTTCCCGACTGGGAGGGCGCCGCGAATGGGGGCGGGGTGAGAAGCGGATTCGGGAGCACGCTTCATCAGACTGTCAATCTGCGCGAGTTTCTTGAAAGTTTCATTCGCGAGAAAAACATTAAGTCAGTCGTCGATATCCCTTGCGGTGATTTGCATTGGATCACGAATGTCAACCCTGTAATTAGTGGGAACGTCGTTTATTTCGGTGGGGACGTTAGTAAGGTTGTCATCGACGAACACAAACAGAAGTACGCCGACAGCCCTTCCATGAATTTTGATGTGGTTGACGCTGTCGATCAGGACCTGGTTTCGATACCTGGCGTCACCAACGCTGTTACAGGGGTTAGTATCGAGGAGGGAGTGCTAATCATCGTCCGGCACCTAATGTTTCACCTGAATGAAGACGAATGCTTCAAGGTTCTGGAAAATATAGAATCGCTTTCTCGCTTGCGGCCCATCAGAGTGATGTTGTCCACGCATCTAATCATGAGTGAAAATCAGCTCGAAGTGTATCCATTGGCGACAGGGCATAAGATCAACTTATTCAAATCCCCCTTTTGCCTCGAAGACCCAGAAGAAATGTTCTCCGATGGAGTGAGAGACTTGTACGCTGGAGTTTGGAGGGTTCAGGATGGACGAGGATTAAGGAGTGGGCGAAATTGTGATGGACGTAGATAATTTGTAGATGGAATGATTCGAAGATCTTTAAAAATGAATTAAAGAACGATGGGCGCAAAACAATCTGAGAGGACACCAGTAAGGCAATCGTCCATATTGCCGGGCAAACAAACCTCAGAAAAAGGTTCATCAATTCTACTTCTCTATGTTAGCCGATCACACTCCGACGATGCCCCAGCCCTCGTTTTCTAGTTTTTTCTCCTTATCAATTGCTTTCTGCGCCATTTCTAGCTCTAGCTCGATTTCTTCCACGAGATGTCTCCTTTTTGGGACATTTTTTTGGCCAAAAACTTTTGCCAAAATACTGTTACACATTTCCCCGGGAGGGTTGAGAATAATCCCTTTCCAACTATCCATCGATGTTGCGCCAGACTTATAGTAGTTGACCGCAATAGCACCGTCACCTCCCTCAAAAGTTGAAAACCTCCTCGGGTCAACGAATCCAACAAAAGTCGGAATTGGCCCCATCTCCCAGTCCTCCTCGGGCTTAAATCTACCATAGACGGACACAGTGGCACTACAGGGTATCATCAGTGTAACGCTTGCAGCGAAGAACAAAATTGATTCGCGCAAACATGCGAATGCCGCTACTTTGAAAGTTCTGTTGGGTTTCTTGAGAGGGACAGTGAGGAGGTACATGAGAAAGAGGGCAGCTGCAGCGACAGCATATAACACAGCCTTCGTGTACCCCTCAGCAACTGCCATCGGCCCCTCGCAACAACAGCTATGGAATGTCAAGCAACACCTGAACATTGAGATCGTCCTGTTCTGTTCTTGGCGTCTCGTTAATGTTTGTGTTGGGCTGCGGTCTTCATTCATTGACAAGACGGGGTTTTTGGTCGGGGATGATGTGTCAACCCCCAAAATGAGTGACTTCGCCGATGTTGTCGTCTTAGCTGGAGTAGACACAAGTGCTTGCGATTCGCTCTCCGCGCTGCTGCTGCTATCGCTAGCCTCATCGGTTTCATTCAGTTCACCCTCATTGGAGTTATTCCTGCCGTCCAGTTTATTAACTTCCCCCAGCTCAACTTCACTCAAGTTCATAAATTTCTTCATCCCCGAGGGCGAGTTTGAAGTGGTCCATTTCGTCTGGCCTGTACTCTTGTTGTAGAGGAACTCACGGCCTGACTCCTTGTCAACAAACTTCTCAAACCCCATCTCACTTGTTGGCCATTTTTATTGGTCTTGACAACGGAATTTAAATCAAGTAGGGGTTTCTTGGTGTCGTTTCAATAATGAACGGATGTTTAAAAACTCTGTTCGGAAAGAACACTGAGCTCCAAAGTTTTAAAGTAGTCAAAAATGTCAAAATCTTTGAAAAATTCGATGATCCAGGATCTGATCTATCTTCACTGTTATCTCTCGTTCGTTCTTCTGCAGATTTCCTGTCACGCAATCATCTTCTGATATGGCGAAAGAAAAAGAAGTAGCTTCTCCGAAGGCTTCTGACACTCCCTCAAATGATGATGAAGATGATGATTACTTTGAGCAAGATAACCCCTTAACTGACAGGGGTAGTGGCCTTGTGATTGATGCACGTACAAAAAAGGTCGTTAAAAAGCATAGACAGCCATCTCGTGTGACGTTCGCACCAGTTCCCCAATCTCATCGGATTTCAAGAAGCTTTCGAGAATCTGAATTGATTGCCGAGGATGAGTTGGGCGACGATGAAGTGAATGCTCACCATACCAACATTCGCCACAGTTTTGAAGACGGGCTCGTTTCGGAGGAGGATCAGCGAGCAATCGAGCTGGCGCAAATTGATTTGCAACAGGTAGAGGAGCGAGAAAGGACTGACAAACATGGGAAGGCTAATTCAGGGAATCGGAGGAGAAGCAGTACAGCAGCTCGGAAGGAAGAGTATGCAAAGAGAGCGCGAGGACGGTCGAGTGGAAAGCTTTACGCAGTATTTGAGCCGGAGCACAAACCTGTGTTTGTTGTTACTATTGCTATTATGTGCTTCGCAGTTATGTTTCTTGAACTGTACCTAAACAAGAAATGGTATGAAAACCATCAGGCTGAAATGACTCTCCACCAGAGTAATGTGAATATGACGAATAGCACAGCCGCGGATGAGGATGTTGAAATACAGAAGTGTCCTCTTCTTATATGGAAGTTTTGCCTCGAGTCCCCCAGTGTGAATTTTATGATTGGGCCACGAACGGATGTGATGCTTGACATGGGGGCGAAGCGAGGACTTGAGGTGGTAGAGAAATGGCAGTTTTGGCGACTTTTTTCGTGCATGTTCTTGCATGCAGGTGTAATCCATGTTGGCATGAATATGCTCGCATTTCTGCAGCTTGGAGTCGGTATAGAGCGTGCATACGGTACATGGAAGGTGCGAACAGAGCGCTTTCACTTTTGTTCTTCTCTGTTGGAATGTGAACTAATTGTGAGATTTCGTTTTATTCGGCTCGCGTTTTACTCACCTCGAGTCTTGCTCCCTCTCCCATAAATTCAAATACAGGTTATGACAATTTATTTTGTTGGGGGATTCTTCGGGTCAGTAACATCTACAATCTTTAGCCCCGACACTGTCGGTGTTGGGGCTAGTGGGGCAATCTTCGCGCTGTTCGGCGCCGCTTGGGGCGATTTGTTGCAGAATTGGGCGCTCTATGATACACCCTTCCAGTCTATGGTTACTCTTGCAATTGGAACTGCTTTTAACCTAGGCCTGGGGACGATGCCGTTTCTTGACAATTTTGCGCACTTCTTTGGCTTCTGCATGGGAGGTATAGTATCGTTCTCTCTGCTGGTTTCAAAAAGGCAGACTTCCAGCGGACGCGAAGTTGCAATCACGTGGTTTCATTTTTTCTTGGAATTCCTGCCAGTTGTTATAGTGCCGTTTTTAAACTTCGTCGCTCTCATTTGGCTATATACAGGCGTGAATCCCCACACAGTATGCGAGAGCTGCAGGGCCATCAATTGTATCCCATTCCCTTGGGGATGTGACGTCTACAAACATGATGACTGTATGTGGGACTGTAACACGTGTCAGGCCAGTGGAGTCACTGCAGACGCGAACTACAACATTATTGATGGCCAGCCCATGCTCACTGATGCGAATGTCACGCTTCACTGTCCTGTATTAACAGACTGGACAAACACTCCTATTGTGGACGTGCGATTGCAGCACCAAGACATCACAAACTTCGGCAAAGATGATTTTCTTTTATGGATGTGCAAAACACATTGTCCAGACGCATATTTATGAAAAATTAATACAACCAATGAATGGCAATGCACCAAGAGTTATCTTTTATGTTGGCAAACCCTTTCACTCAATTTTCGTCCTTTACGTTCACATTCTTTAGGCTGTTCTCGATCTCTCCGTCTAAATACTTCACAAACCCATCCCTGTCACCGTATTTCTGGTCTTTTTTGGCCTTGAACGTGTTCACTTCCTTCTCTGTGTCGTCATATTTCCGCAGTTGCTTCTCCTTCCACTCTCTTAGCTTTGTCTTGAAGTTGTCACTCTCTGCTGTCGAGTAGAAAGCCTTTTTGCCGTTGATCATGACCAGCTCTACATCAAATATTAAGTCGGCAGCGGCTGGAATAACAGGGGGGTGGCCCCTAGCCCCATACCCATAGTCGCTGCTGATGGTCAAGATGGAGCGCTCCCCTAGCGACATCTTGGCAACTCCCTCGTCCCAGCCCTTGATGACTTGTCCAACCCCAATTGTGAACTCGAAGAGTCTGCCCTTGTCGCGAGAGCTGTCGAACTTGGAACCATCGCTCTTTAATGTCCCCACATAGTGCATTGACAGTTTATCTCCGGTCTTGGGAAAGTCCTTCCCATTTCCCTCAGACTTAATTTCAATTTCGACACCCATGCTGGAATACTATTATTATTAGTGGTATTCTCTGTTGAAATAGGGATCAACTGCGGTTAGCGAAGATCGTTTTTTAAGTGGCCCGTGGTTTGTTTAGCTGGGAGATGAGAGCCAGAGCCGAGCCCGGAGCCCGGAGCCCGGAGCCGGAGAGAGAGCCTTTCGAGAAGGACAGATCTTGCATATGCACAGCTGATCGGCCATATTCAATAAAAAAGAACACATCTGGACAAGTATTTTGGTCTGAAAAACTTCGCGCGGGTCTTTTAATCAAGACTCAATACAGTTTGAGCAGATGGTGAGCCCCCTTTTATTACCCCGAGAGGATGCTTTGCTGTTGCTAACACACTTTTCTCTACCCGCAAACCAAAATACACGCACACTAGATCGAATTCATGTTTCTGATCTCGCGGCAAGGGAAGACCCGGCTGAGCAAATGGTATGGTAACTTCCCCCCCTCGACACGCCCCCGTATTGTGCGGGATGTTACCTCACTGGTATTAGGTCGTCCATCAAAACAATGCGCTTTTGTGGAATACAAGGACAAGAAGATTGTGTACAAACGATACGCAAGCCTGTTCTTTGTCGCCGGTATTGGAGGAGCAGAGAGCGAGGAGGAGAGTAATCAGCGGGGGGCTGAGAATGAGCTCATCACCTTGGAAAAAATTCACCTGTTTGTTGAGATTTTGGACCGGTACTTTGGAAATGTTTGCGAGCTAGATATAATCTTTAACTTTCACAGGGCCTACTACATACTTGATGAATTAATGATCGGGGGCTATTTGCAAGAGACCAGCAAAAAGGAAGTCCTCAAATCGTGCAGCACTATGGATGACATGATGGATGATCAGGAGGGCAAAGAGGGAGCTAATCGAAGGAAGAGCGGCGCGCGATGAGTGGAAAGTGATGAGCGAGCAACGAGTGACATAACATAGATGAGTTAATACAAGATGAGTGTTATACTTTTACTGCTAAAATTGATTTTGTGGGTGGGAGGTGTATGTCTTATAATGTGTCAAAGCCGAAAAATCAACAAAAAATTTTCTCCCTTTTGACCCGGAAATCTCCTATTAGCAAACCTTACTACTTTGGGTCCTTTTTTACAACAAAAATGGTCTCTGTACGCTGATACTGAGCTTAATTGGTTACGCTAATACCAAAACGGCAGAAAAGTCGTTCCTTGCCTCGTTGCAAGTCAGCAACAGTTCGCACTCCAAGATGGCCCAAACCCTGACGGTCAACACCCCGAAAAAGAATCAGTCCCCTCCTCCCCCGAACTTAGTCGCCCCAATCATTTTTTCTCCAAACGATCTCGGCCATCTGTGCAGTGATTTCAGTGCTGATGTCTCAAACCTTATGGAGGGTAGTAGGGCAGGGATTGTTAAGGTGAAGGTGTTGAAAGAGGAGAAGCCCTTGCCGAAGCCAATTGTGACTACGTCAATGTCAGAAATGTCAGAAATACCACCGCCCTCAGTGGCGGTCCCAGAAATACCACCTCCACCACCTGCACAAACACAGCAACAACTCACAGATAATAAAAAAGAATCAACAACTGACCCAGACATACAAAGAAAACTCTCGGATTTTCTTCCTCCCGCCCCTAGCAGTCCTCCACCCCCTAGCAGTACACCTCCACAACGGCCAAAGACCGCGCCGCCCGGTATGTATGCCCCTGTTCTCCCACCTCCAGCACCCCAAGACAGTGATAGTGATGATGACATACCTCCACCGCCACCTTCTATCCTAGAAATGATCACCGCTGTTTCCAGTATCCGTTCGTCAAGTGTTAATCAGCCTCTCCCGGGGCTGTCACCGCCTCCCGCCATTGCGGATAGCGATGATGACGTACCTCCACCGCCACCTTCTATCCTAGAAATGATCACCGCTGTTTCCAGTACCCGTTCGTCGAGTGTTAATCAGCCTCTCCCGGGGCTGTCACCGCCTCCCGCCATTGCGGATAGCGATGACGACAGCGTACCGCCCCCTCCTCGACATCATATGACCATGCCTGCATTGTCCAGCACTGCTACAGGGGGGCCGCCGAAGGGTGTGAAGAACGCAAACGATGTTGTTGAAGACTCCACTCCGATTTGCATAAGAGAGAGGATTTCTATGGAAGAAACGTCTATTTCCTTGACGGAGAAGCTGAAGATTCGAAAGAATGTTGCCAAAAACGATGAGCTGGAAATGTTACATCGACAGCAAGAACATGAGCTGAAGCAACAACAGGAGCAACAACAGGAGCAACTCCAGCAGCAAAAAGTGCAGCAACTCGATATTCACTCTCTCCGAATCCGAACACTAAATGCTAACCAGAAAAAGCTTGCGTCGCGCCGCAATGACGTTTTATGTTCCGCGTCCCACCGCATTCCTATTTCCGACATCGATCGCATGAGGAGCGTGGGGGACAGCATCTCAATGACTTGGGTACTTGGTGTGTCTGAATCTGTATCGGTGCCGTTCGACGAGAAGAAGAGCAAGAGGAAGGAAATTATTGATAAAAAGAAAAGAGGGGAAGGGACGAGGGAATTAGACGGAGAGAGGAGTGAAAGTCTCGACTCTAGCTCGAATAGTGCGCTGATGGATATTAGAAGAGAGGTGCTCGGCGAGACGCACCACTTAATTAGGCACTTGTCAAGGCAGAATAGGGCGCTGCATAGGAGTTATTTCGGAGAAGAGGCCGACGGGGGCGGTGGTGTTGACGGGGGAAGGGAGCATAGGGCCCTGACGGGGGTAGAACAGAGAGCGTTGGAGGAACTCGAAACCGATAGTGAGGGAACTTTTGACGAAGAGACTGACGATTGGAGGCCTAGAAGCGAAGTTATAAAGAGGAGCCGTGAAAGGAATGAAGAAGAAAAGGAGGAGAAGAAGGGAGAGAAGCCGAGTGGATGGGAAGAGGGTTGGGAAAGCGGAAAAGCCGAAAGTAAAAATGGACGAAGGAGAAGCCTCACGGTCCAGGAACTCATTGATTCTTCCTCTCGGCCCTCCGTCAACGTGGAATCTCATTGGAACGCTTGTCCGGTAGACATTGACGAGGACACGCTCCGACAAAGGCTGGGCGGGGAATGGTTTCATATGAGCCGCTCGTATCCCTTCAGCGCGCCAGACTTTAATGATGACAAATATCTCACTGAGCTCCTCGAGAAGTATGTTAGCATTGCTGGATTTGTCAAGGACAGAGAAGAAGGAAGGTGGGTTGAAGTGGAGAATTCAGAGGGAGAGCTCGAGGACACCAGTGATGACGATGGAAATGAGGAAGATAAGGATGGAGAAATTAAACCGAACAAAGTCTCTCGGCCAACGAGCTCCAGAAGGAGAAGCGCTGAGCTTGCCAAGAGGCCGAGCAGGAAGAGCCTTAGGATCGCAGTCCCTGATGACCTCGAGAGCATTGCAGAAGGGGAAGAGGGAGAAGAGGAGGGAAAAAGGGGGAGGGTGGACGCGGAAGGCCAAAAATACGGAGGCAAAGACGCAAAGATAAACGACGAGAATAGTGGTAAGAAGAGGGACTTAATAAAGGATAGGATTGAAGAAATCATGACAAACAGTGGCACTGTAAGAATGCAAGCAATGAAGAGGATGAGCAACCCGGGAGAGGGAATTGGGAATGGAAGTGGCGGAAGGGGAAACATGACTCCGCTACAGAAAGCGGCATTCAAGGCGCAGATGATGAAGATGAGGAGGGAGAAAGAGGAAAAGACCGATAGTAAGCCACCAGTTAAACGTGCAGACAAATCAAGCGGACCACCCCCTCGAGTTCCACCGCAGGGGCATTTGCTCAAGGCGGCTGCTACGAAGGTCCAGGCCGTCAATGCGCTTGCGAGCGGTCCTCCTCCTCTTGGTAAGCCACCTTCGACTGCGCCAGTATCGACTGCGCCAGTAGCACCGCCTGCAACAGAGCCAGCAGAAGGTGCCCCGCCTCGAGGTCCGCCGCCGGCGCATCTTCTCAAGGCAGCTACGAAGGTTCAAGCTGTCACTGCGCTTGCGAGGGGAGGTCCTCCTCCTCGAGGCACCCCTCCTCGAGGTGCCCCGCCTCGAGGTCCGCCGCCGGCGCATCCAACATCGACACCTCCTTGAAATTAAAATTTACTGTTTTTTAAATGTTGTCGCTAGCTAAGCTAAGAATAAAGAATAGTGCTATTACGTTTTGAAACGTTTTGAAACTATGTATCTTCGCAAATGTAGTCCTCTAGGCACCTTTTGTTTATTACGAACGAACCAATTTTGTAAACGAAATCAAAGAATGGCAGAGCGTTCAATTCCCTTCTCGATAATATCCCCCATCTCTGCCCGTGACTTCTTCGTGATTTCAATATCGTTATTCTTCTCATGTGCCCCGCGAACAACATTGTCGAACTGGAAGTAATCTTTGTGGTCTGTACTGATTGCAATAGCTCGGGGGCTAAATACGCTGCTGACCCGCCTCTCTCGCTTGAAGTCGTCAATATTCTTGTCTACAGACTGCGCACTCTTGTTGTTGTCCCGGTTTTTAGCATAGGAGGTGTTTGCGGTTGAGTTCGCTTTGGTTGCAGAGCCTAGATTGTTTTGTTTGAGGTTGCTCTTTAATGCCAAAGATGCTATTCGCTTCGGGGGCTGCAATTTCTGCGTCCTCTCCAATAGTTCTTCCTTTACTATATCACCATAAAATATGAGCTGCCAAGCTCTTGGTCCATAAATGAGAAGGAGCGTAAAGACCATACAATAGCAGGAGGAGCCTGCGTACATTTTCAGCTGGGTGACGCGGGCGATTTTAACGTTCTCGCCCATAATCATAATGCCCATTACCGTTGTAATCAAAGCGATTGTGTATATAATGAGCATGAGTGCTGTTGACTCTGCGAACTGAGGGTTAAATTTTCGAGTTCGGTAGGCCAAGAAGCACCCAGAGAAAACGAGCACGGATTTAAGCAAGAAGGACAACACCTCAAAAAAGTTCAGGTAGGCCACGACATCGTCCTCCATTAGACAGTCACAGCGTTCTTCCAAGACCTCGCTATTAAAGTTGAGAGCATCGTCGTTGGGAATGTAGCGGAGAAGGTTGACATTCTGGTTAGGGCTCGTGTAGACATTAGTCGGTTTAGCTTTCTGGACATAAATCCCCAACAACTGAAGAGAATGAATGGAGAAATGAAATGAATAATTACAATTGTTACACGCAGATGCGGAGTGGTGTGAGGAAATTATTGATGAAGTGAGAGTAACCAATGGAACTGTAAGACTTAGACTGGCGATTATTGTGCTGACGACGTTTTTCAACGACAAATGTGCGACAGCGTCACTGACCTGTAAAATAATGTCAACACTGGTGACCATTCCTATGTTCTTGTACAGATCTTTATTGGTGTAGGCCACCCTTTGCATGTATTTTGCTGCTTTGTAAACACGAAAAGCTCTGTCGATTTTCCACAGCAAACAGCTTGAAGAGAAAGTAAAGCCGACATGGACAAAGAAAAACTTGAAGTTGCAACTAAATTGAGTCGGCTTCCCGAGCATCAAAAGAGGAGAAAGGCTGATGATCATGGCCCCTAGCGCCAGCAGACACAAAAATGTCGGCTGCGAGAGCCGTATCACATTCGAGGAACCGAAATAGAGCGTAAATAGAACACAGCTCAAGCTCAGCAGGAACGATACTACACAAAATGTTACGACGAAATAAAAGTCCCCGGGGCTTTTTGAGTGCGAGCAGAGTTAGCAAAATTAGTAAGACAGCTTGTTAGGTAGTTGCAACTTGGGTTGAGTGTGTTGTGAACCGCATTCTCGGCTCACCTATCGTGTAAATTGATCCAAGGCCGCGGACTCCGGGTATCCAGCAACGTGACAACAATAAATTCAGGCTGATTCTTTCCCTCTCCCCCCGAACTCCAAAGTTCAACTTCGATGTCGTACTTATTGTTGTAGCCTAAGATATTTCGATGAGTGACTTTCGCGTATTCTACGCAGTCGCTTGGATTGAGGGGGCTCTCCACAAAGCAATGAGAAAAGAGAAAGTCGGACACAAGCCGAATTTCATTATTCTCACTCTCAAATACATTGATGCGGTTCTGGTTCTTGTCTCCGTCCGTCAGCCAAGAGTCCGGCAGATCGTTCTCTCCCCAGTAGTTGGTGCCGACAATTTTGTGAGGGAAAGCACGCTCAAACATGAACGCTTTTACACCCACAGACGGGCTGAAGTTTGCTCGCAGGATGGATGAAATCGTTGAGAGTTTGGAGCTGGCTGTCAGCGCACCGACGAAGGCGCTCGTTGAATTCGCGTACGGGGTAAAGACGGGATAGCTCAGAGAGATACCCAGATCGCCGCCATTCAGCCGGCGGACTTTGCTCCAAGAACCTCCAAGAAAAGACGTTTGTGCGTCGTTCTTAAGGGTACTGTAAAATGTTTCGGACCGACCGTCGTAACTTTTCGTGCTGACTTGCGGGGATTCGATAACTCTTCCAGTGCGCTTCTGGATACGGTACGTTGTCATATTATTTGCATTTGCGTTTGCTGGCTGTGTCATAAGGAGGGGGATGGAGGGGGGTTATTAATTAGTGAGGCGGAAGAGAGAGCGTTGGAGGGAGAAAACTTTGAGCATGATGCTGGAGGGGGCTTGTGCCGGCGGCGGCAGCCGGGGGCGCGACGCATTGTGGGTCGTATCTTTTCTACTTCTCCCCGTTAATAAACCTCCCTTGAAGAACTCGTAGCTCGCCTATGGCTTATGAGTACAAAACACAGAGGGAGTTTCTTGACCTGCACTCACCTTCAGCATTCTATTTTCTGACGATGCACCCTCCCGTAAGCCCAATATCACGTCATCCGAAGTCATTGAAACCTCGACCACCATCCCGTCCTCTGTTATCAAACCGAGCTCATCCACTTCAGCAAAGCTTATCAACTGACTCCAAAACAATTTCTGGATCCCCTCTTTCACTTCTGCAGCGTACCCTCCACTGGCCGAAGTTGGCAAATAAGCATTGGATGCGGTGGTGGTGGTGGTATTGACATTCTCGAATAAATTACCACTATACAAATTCAGTAACGTTTGGTTTAACGGAATGTGGAGGGAGTTGAAGGCTGAAGACAGCAAAGATAGAGAGGAGGTAGCCCGAGGGTGTGAGTTTGAGTGGGGTGCTGCAAGCCACCAGTTACTAGCCAGCAAGAAAAGCTCAAGAAACCTCATAACGCCCTCCAAGTCAGGAATGGGCCAGCTGCTAATGTGTGCAATGGAAGGCAGGAATCAGGCTGATTCAGGAGGGAGGAAAACTCTTTCCCTGAAAAATTAAGAGACAGGGCACATCAATGCAAGCAGTAAATGCAATTCCTTTGAAATATTCAGAAAGGGACCAGAAGAAGCGAAATTAAGATTACGCGATGGTCCGATTTGCTGGGAAAGTTAGGTTCGGAAAAAGTTAGGTTCGGCTTGCTTGCTTTAGGGATTTTTAGATTTTTCAATTTAAATGGGGGAGAGAGGATCTAAAAACCTTCTAAACCCTTACAGTAAGGTTTATAACCGTTTAACTCAACTGAGGACCCAAAACTATCTCTGTGCAACGCTATTTTTTGCCTAGTGAGTGATTGTCAAAATGAAAAATTGAAATTTAGTTTACTTAAATACATTTTTGTAATACAAATTTTTTTCATGATATTACATAAATATATGATATATTTATTTTGAATTTCTAAATAATCTTATAAGATATATTATAATTCTAAATATTTTTATGTAAATATTTAATATTTTATTATTTAAAAAATAATAATAATTTACTATTTATTAAAACTACATAATTATAACAAAATTAAAATAAATTTATCTATAAATAATATAATAAAAAAAATTGTATATCAAAAATGTATTTAAGTAAACGAAATTTCAATTTTTTTTTTTTGTCAAAAGGACCGAACTCACGAATTATTATCAAACCGAAAATTATTAAACCCAATCCCCACTATTTTTTAACAAGAAATTCACTATTTTTTGTCAAAAACAGTGTTGGGGAAATGGTTTTTAGTTTTTAGCTGATGGTCCGGAGGTCTGATTCCATCATCAAAACAGCTCAGAGCAGGAAAGGGGAATTTCCCCCTCCTTGCCTGACACTTCGACCTTCGGAGTGAACAGCACGCAAATGGCACAAATAAGAGCACAAAACACGCTATTTGGTTCGAAATTTCTCTACAATTTTAGTTTTTTAAGGTTTTTAACGAAATCTTTGGCGATTTGTCCCGCCTCCTTCGTGGTGGTTGCTACATCGGTCCTGATTCGTGTCTCAACGAAGAATTCATTTTGGGGAGTGCAGGCAAATTCACAGTAGTCTGAATCCGTGGTAAACCTGAACAACTGTTCGAGGTAGTTGTCGGATTTGTCTGTAACTACTGTACTGTTATTGTAAATGACGGTGAAAAGGACCACCCTTGAATCTTGGTCGTCAGTCTCCTCGGCTTGCACCCGTGCTATGCGATAGGTCCGTGTGGAGCGCCCTCGATTGCTGAACGGATTGAGGGCGCGGCGCTTTCCAAAGAGTGTTGGAGAAGACGCGTCGATGATAGACAAGGGGGATTCTGGAGTGATAGTTTCAAACTTTTCGGAGAAAAAGAGGGGCGGGATATTGACTATGTTTTCCGTCGGATACGTACGCAGGCGTACCTTTATGATTACATAGGTCATTATTTCATCATCTGTATCGCCACCGTTTATACATCCGCTGCCAGTACAATAGAAAACCTCCACTCCCTTTCCCACCCCCCCAACAACATGAAACTTGCGCAGCTCCAGTCCCAACAAATCATCAGTAACTGTATTTTGCCACTTCACAATCTGTCCTTTCTGAAGTTTCATCTGCCGCTGGACCTTGACTCCCACACCCTTCATTCGCTGGCGTTTCTCGCTCAATGCCTTCCCCGCTCCTCCCACATGAATTTTCTCAAAGTTCCGCACCAATTCATTTCCGACAGTGAGAGCACTCTTTCCGTTGCGGTTTTCGGCTCGCATTATCTTGTCGTTGATATCCCCGTTTAGTTTAAAATGCTGCTTTTCGCGAATCATTCTCTGATAGAGCAGACAGAAACAGATCACGCCGAAGTATGCGATGGTCTTCAGTAGGGATGATTTGTTGCCATTTTCATTGCGGCGATTACGGTGTAATCCACCGCTTTTCAACGCATTTTTGGAATGAGAATATGCATTAGGGCGCTTGCTGTGGATGCCTCGCCGTCGGCCCATGACGAGCCGCAGCATTTCTCTCTCCTTTGACCTTGTTAATTTTTCGGAGGAGTTCTCTTCGGGGGGCAGAATAACCTTGCTTCTAAAAAAATGGATAGTCCTCAGACTTGATTATAGTTGGGGAGCAGAAGGGTGGGTTTGGCTGTAATCGTACGTTCGTTGTGACTTCAAGTTTGTCCCATCAAAAAAAATACTCTCTCTCTCTCAACACGATAAATCATTCCATTTTCTCCACCGACACCCCCCCACCCAAGAACTTTTGGGGATGCCACCATCGAGGCCTGCCCACCGTGTCTCGTCAAAGACAACGAATTGGGCTACGTCATCGCGTAAAACGCGGGTGAGCGAGAGTTTGTCACTCCGAAAGAAGAAGAGGGGTGCTCACGTTGCAAAGAGGCGTTACATCTCTACCTCTGCCTCCTCTGCCTCCTCTGCCACCCCTTCCCCGAACCCCGTTTCTGCCGCCACTTCCATCTCAGGTAGCAAGAAGCAACGAGAGCTCGAGCAGCTTTTGTGCTCCCCCACATTTTCTTCTGGGGCACCTGATCATAATGTTGTCGCCTCTTTGGTGAGCCTCCTTACTGTGGCCAAAGTGGGCGAGACTGACACTCTAGACATAGACAGTGCCATAGCGGCCGCGGGGGGTCCACACAAAGTCTTCCTGCCTCTTGTCTCCCTTTTGACCTCCCCCACCGAGCTCCCCATTAAAGTGAATGCCTCTCTAATTTTGACTAATCTGACTGCATGTAGCGATCTGATTACCCTTGTTCGACATGCCAACAACGATATTTGGTTGGGAAATCTGATCGAAGGAACCGTTGCTACCCTAACGACTGTCATCGACAGCGGAGACCTCTCCGCAGACCTCTCCGCAGACCTCTCCGCAGACCTCTCCACAGAAATGCGAAGCCTAACGAATGCTCTTTGCTGGATCCTTGGCAACCTGAGCGGGGATTGTGACGAGATTAGGCTCAAGGTATTTTTGTCGGGAGCGCACTTAATTCTCACCAGGATATTCAATAGCCAACTGCGATTGTTTGACGAAAGCGCAAAGGGAACTTTGCTGCAGCAGCATCAGCAGAAAAACTTTTCCGAGGACTTCAATGAGATGCCCCGAACAGCGGCCTGGGCAATTAGCAATTTGGTTCGCATTGATTTTGCTGCTGGTGTTCTGCACAACAGCAGCAGCCCAAGAAAAAATCACTCAACCCTCTCATTTATCACCCCTTCTGCCCAGCTATCCGAAGACGACTTTCTCAGTCCCTGCGCCCTGGTGAATTTCGTCAAATGTCACACGATTTTGGCAACAAAAGTCACATATGTGGATGCCAACTACGATTCCATTATCGTGGAGGTGCTTTGGATTCTTACGTTTCTGACAGCAAGGGACGGTGTTTTGGCTGCTTTCCATGCAGGCGAGGTTAATTTGTCAGAAGTCATCGTCAGGCTTCTAAAGAGAGCCACTGATATGTATATTTCTGACCCGAGAACAATGGAAAAATATGTGACATCAGTAATTCCATCAGTCCGTATCCTGGGAAACATTGCTACCTGTAGCAACGGACGATTCATAAATTTTATTTTGTCCCTTGACCTGATTTCTGTGCTGCTGGTTCTGTTGGACGGCGAGCGGATGAACACAACAATCTCAAAGGAGGTGGCTTGGCTCACGGGGGCTCTCACCTGTGATGTTGGACTTAATGGGAGAGATAAGGTTTACGAGGTTGGCATTGCCGTGTGTCCCATTCTAGTTGCTAATTTGATCAAGGGTGGATTTGCCTTCGATTATTTGAACGAGTGTGCATGTAGCTTGTGGAACTGCATTGCCCCTCCCCCGATGACATCTGCAGGGGCCGAAAACAGGACCGAAAACATTCTCTTTCCTCCCACCCCCCCGGTCTCCCCGAATGCAAATTCTGTAATTTTACCTGAAGATAATGTGCGCTTATTGATGAGCGTTTTTGAGATTAACGATGGTGCTCTGATTACTCCTCTCTGTGACATGATAAGAGTGCTCGATGGTGGAGATGGTGTCGAGGCTGCTTTGAGGTTAATTTCCTCTTATCTGAAATACGGTGGAAAAATAGCAAAGGAAAAATGTTTGACGATCGGCAATGTAGAAGCTGCACTAGAGGTATTGTGCGAAAATGCGGTTCACTGGCCGAGGGAAAAATCATGGTTGGCAGACGAGGCTGCGGATTTAGTTGACAATTTTTTCGGTAACGACGACTACGGAGACGACGATAGGTTTGAGGACGCAGGAATGGCGCCCACCCAGGTGGTGGTTAATGGCAGCGGTCAGCAATTTTTCTCTTTTGGGACAACCTGTGTCAGCGACAACACCAATGGTTTATCTTTTGGGACCACCACCGCCGCCACTAACAGCGCTAACACTTGCATAAACAACACCAACACCGCCGCCGCCAGCGGACTTGGCCGCGGCCGAGGAATGAATAATAAGCCAGCCTGGATGTCGTAGTGGAAAATTTTAATAAAAAACTTGCTCTGCTGCAGCCATTCATTAATAGAATCAATCTTCTGCTGTCTTCTCTTCCCCTCCCTCTTCACCCTCATCTACTCTTGTCTCTTCGATTTCAGCATAACCTCCTACACCCCCCCCTTCCCCCACTCCGCCTCTTCCCTGCAAGCGCCCCAACACGCCTGCGTGCGCATCCTCTAACTCATGATCGCGCATCGTCATGGCCCTGCTCCTGGCCCTGGCATCTGCTGCGTCGGCCTCGCCACCGCCCCCGCCCCCTCCATCTGCGTCATCACGCAAGGTCTCGTCCACAGCCCCTCCTTCAATTTCCTCCTCTTTTTCATCTTCTGCAAAGTCTGTGAGCTTTTGCTCATGCCAGCCATTCGCGATCCGAATAGCTTCTAGACAGTTAAGGTGGGCTGGGGATAGTTTTGGGGTCATAGAAATCATTAAATCGTACAGATAACCGAGCTGAGCCCGGTTAACTGCAAAGCAGTCTTGGTTCTTGCTGCCTTTGTCACTACTTTTTTGAAGACAATCCAAGACCTCGTTTGTTTCTTGCTGGTTAAATTCAACCTCCTTGGTCATTCGCCCAATCATGCTGCTGTTGTTTGTCTTGAGGAAGTAAGTTGTCGGATCAAGGCGAGCCTTCATCTGTTCTTGGAGATTAATGGTGACAGTGGACCGTCCAAGCCGCACAGTCGTCGGAGAGCCGCGGGCAATCTCCAGTGGCTCCCGCAGGTGGATATGAGTACCATTGCTGCTTTGATTATCAGTGACAAAAAGCCGCTTGTCGTAATAGTGTAGCTTCGCGTGGTAATTACTGACACTACCCCAAGTGTGAGATTTTTTACATTTTGAGTTAGTTTTAGTTTTAATTTCGGTTTTTAGTGCTGCTGGGCAGCACTTTGAAGGGTAATTGAAAATGTCCTGTCTTTTGTTAACTCACCTCGAACATGGCAACACAATATCGTTTGAGGAATTTCTTCCGATGGAAAGTGGACGAGCGGGCCTTCCTTCAGCCATAGCTTGTCTCAGAACGCTCTCAAAACTGACGTGGAACCTCGTCCCAACGGCCAATATCTCGTCGTCAGCAGTGACCATGACTCTTAGAGTCAAACATGGGGGCTCTACATCCGACTCGAATATCTTTACCCCTTGTCGCACGTAGGCATAAGGGGTCTTACAAACACTGCAGACGTAACAGTTGTCGCCGTTCTCTTTAATAACTGTGCAGATACCTTGAACCTTGTCTTTTGTTGCCCATTGCCGAAGGCATGTGATATGGACATACTTGGTCCCACCCTTGCAAGCACAAGGGGCGACGAGAGGGTCAGATGGGGTGCTCTCACTATCAGTGCAAACGTAACAGCAGGCTCCCGGCGGAGGAGGGGCGTTCGGATCGTCGTCAGCAATTTCGTCATCGTTTTCGTCACTGGTCTTCTTGTCGTTCTCATCATCACTTTTTTTGAACTCGGAGGTCGAATCTTCTTCGCCAGAGTTACGACGGGGTATGTTCATGCTAGCTTCCCTATTAATACTCATCCCATTGTCGACGAAACTGCCCAAGTTGCCGCTTCTGTTCATGCTGTTGTTAGCACCCTCAACATTGACACCCCCCCCTGCGGAAACAGCCCCCCGACTGCCCCCACCGCAGGCTTTGAGCAAATCCCGAGACAGCTCCTCGGGGATACGGTGCTCTTTGTTTTTATCTTCCCCGCCTTGTTGTTGCGGCTCTCCCTCCTCCTCCAGATCCAAAGTCACTCTCTCAACAAGCAAAACACTGCTCCCCAGCTTAAGCATGTCCCCAAGCTTGAGCTGGAGCACCCTAGTGGGAAGAAAGCGGTCTCCGATGAGGAGCGTAATTCCGGAGTAGTCCGCATGGAACCGAGGCGACGGAACTATGAAGTAAGCACCGTCAGATTGACCGCCGTTAACTTGGGGTGCGGGGAGGTGACAAAGTGAAAAGGCCTGGGCTCGGTTCTCCTGCAGGTAGTAACGACAGACCTCCTCTCCACCACCCTCTTCGCTATTGAGAGTCACCCTTTTTACCCCATCGGTGTCAACAAAACTGTTCTTCTCCAAATCGCGCAAGTAAATCCCTCTGAGGGATTGGAACTTGCTTCCCTGTAATACAGCGCCCTTCTGAGGGTCAACATAGAAGCGACGGTGGAACTGGTCTGGAATATTGTGAGTAGGATGGCGCAGAGCCACTGAAACCTTGAAAACTAATTGAGGTTTCTTTTCTTTGAATGTGCACGAATGCGATAGTGCTGTGGCCAGTGATGTTTGTGAATCTGACAAAGATTCGACTTTCGACATGTAGGCAGCCTTGTGGGCATCCAGGTAAGAAGCGTAGCGAATGACCATGTCGCCTGTTTGATTTACGTTAGTTCAGATCAAGGGAAAATGCACGAAAAAATTAACCCATAACGACACGGGCAGGATACCATCAACTTCACTAAGGAGTCTTCCTTACCTGATGATAAATTGCCATTATTCTCCCGATGCATAGGTACAGGTATCACGGATAGTCCAGCGCCACCATTGGAGCCGTTGGTAGATGCACCAGAGCCCATGTGCAAAGGGAGTCCTTTTCAACAGTTATAATGTCAAGTCCCAACTTAACTGGGACTAGAGGAACACAATGACGACTGATGCAATCACCAACTGCAAAAAGACAGGCCTAAATAAAGAGGAAAAATAGACGCCAGGGAGCGGAAGAAGATAGTAGTGGTGGTGAAGGGATAGTTTAAATCGTTATGATTACTGATTAGAAAGTACTGATAAGAAAGACTTTGGAACCTGTCCAGACGCTGCGCTGCTTCCGGACCTGCTGACTGCTGCTGCTGTGTGCTGGTCGAATGGGTCAATGGGTCGGAAGTCGGAAGTCTGGAAAGAAAAATAGTGTGATTGTAAGAAATCCACAAAAAGGTCCTAGAGACATAATTCCCCAAAATAGCGACACTGTTGCACTTCACTACTCATTGAGACCATACCACAAGTAAAACATTGCTTTCACATAATTTCCTTCTTCCCTTGCACAACTCTATAACAGCCAACATGCCAATTTTGGAGTTTGATGATGCCGCTGAGTTGGAGGAGGCAATGGAGGAGATCCAGCGGGATGTCGACGCTTTGACATTGGAGAACCAAGTATTCGGCAGATATTTGCAGCGTAACCAGGAATCTGAGGAGAATACGGATGGGAAGAGGAAACGTGGGAGAAGGGCAGAGAAAACTTTGACAATAGAGCAGAAATTGGAGGTCGTGCAGAGTGAATTGGATGATATCAGCAAGGAACGGAACGAGAGCAAAATAGCAAGCGAGAAACTGATTGATACACTGAAGGCGGTTCTGGAAGAAACGGACATAAGGATTGCTGAGTTGAAGAAGGATGCTTATGAATTTAAGCGTGACATTGTTGTCGGGGCAGAAAACATGAGGACGGGGAAGACTATGGCAGAGAAGGTGGTAAGATACTTAGAAGACAAGTTGAGACAGCGAGATGCAATGATCGAGAAGCTGAGGCTAAAAAATGCCACTCTTAAAACAGCCAAAGGCAAGGTGGAAGCACAGCTGAGACAGAAGGAGGAGATGGGGGATGTGCTACATTATATTGACTTTCACCAGCTCCAGATTGAGAACAAGCAGTATGTACTCAAGATCGAAGAGAGGAACGAGGAGCTACTGAGGCTGAAATTGACGACTGGGAGCACAGTGCAGGCTCTGAATACTCTCAAAAACAGTTTGAACAAGCTTTTGACGGAGAGTGATTGGCTGGCGAAAGAGATCAAGGTCAGAACAGAGCAGCTCAACAAAATCAGCAGCGATAGCGCCGCTGTCCACAAGGATCTCATGCAAGAGAAAAGAATGAAGAAAAAAATGAGTCAGAGTGACACTGATAGCTCTGGTATGCCCCAGATCAGTGATTACATCAAGCAAAAGGCTGACATGTATGAATTAGAATCGGATCTCAAGAATTGGGAACGGAAAGTCGAGCTTGCGGATTTAGCGCTGAAAAGGGCCAAGGCCATGAGGAGGAGCATGAGCCGGAAATAAGCAGGATGGGGTGTTTTTTTAATATGTGTGTCTTTGTAACTAAAATGATGTTTAGTTTTGTACAGGCGAGAAGGAGGTATTTGGGCGAAAAATTATTTAATTTTGTAGCAATTAGCGGTAGGTATTCGGTCTTCCTCTAATTATATCTCGGATACGTTCACCAATCTTCTCCTTGATCATCAGCATTAGGGCAGCTGAGAGTACACCGCGGAAGAGTTCGGGACCGAGACCTTGAAAAATGTGAGCTGCACCCTAAAATGCACAACAAAAGGGGTTAGCCTTGAAGCTTTTTCTACATGCTCATGCCTAGAAAAGAAAATCTTCCAAACACTCTCAAAACAACGGCACACTCACCTCCTCCTTGTACATCTTTAACAGCATGTCAGTTATGGTGACCTTGCTTTCGTTCTCTTCATTGCTACCGCTCTTCGCAGACTGAACCATCACCTTCCCGCGCGTATACGGGAAGCAAATGATGGTGCTTACAGCCCTCGCCACCATGCCCAAAAAAAAGACCTCAGCACTGGCCAAGTTCTCCTCACCTGGGCGAGTCTTGAGAACAATTTCCTTGCAGTACTCGTACACCGTATACTGAATCGCTGGTTTTAAACACAGCACCTTATACGCCTCGACGCCATTATATAGCCCAGAGAGACCCTTTTCCGAAAAAACTGCAGGGGGGGTTTGTGAGAACGATGAAAAAATAAATAAAAAAATGTGCCTCATGGCAAAACTGCGACGGCCTGCCTGCCTACCTTGGGACATGATAACGTATGCCGAATCTCCTGTTTTATTCGTCTGAAGCTTGGTCGTTAAGACATCCAGAGGCATGGACACTGGAAGGTGCGCCCACTCTCCACAACATCCCAGCATTAGTGTCTCTATAGTCCCTGCACGTCTTCCCACCATTTTTTCATAACCACCTTTCAATGCACTGTAAGCCATAAAGTAAATGCTCTTCTCGGTTGCAGACTGCAGAGCACTGTAGTGAAAATTAGCCCAAAATCCAGCTATTCCAGCCTCCTTGTAAATTTCTGCAGCAATAGTCAAAGTATTGGGAGGTTCCTCATCTTTGCTGGTGTTGTTGTCGTCGTCTTTGCCCTCGTCGTCGTCACCGGTGGAAGTTTTTTTCGTGTGTGCTTGGGCCCGCGTCTTGATCAGCTCGAGGGGAAATAGGGTTGAGGAGGAGATCGCGCCGCCGCACATAGCCGAAATCGTCTCTGCTAAGACAGTCGACATGGTTCGAAAAGAGGACGGCCCGAAAGAGAGAGAGGGTTTCAGGTACTTTTAAGTAATTAAACTACGCAGTAATGATGAGTGTGCTTCGGAGAAGAGGGTGGCGAAAGCAGGAATTTTCCCCCTAACACGGTAGTAACCTGCAATTTTGTTGAAAAGCGGATTGTCGAAGATTGATTCTCAGGCCTTCATCTCATAGAATTCATTGAAATCGGATTGAAAGCATACACCAGCAGCTATCCTCTAAGAGATTTGCCAGTAGAGGACTTTTTTGAAGATAAAATCACTTTTTCCCAGCAGTTCGGCGGAGCTGAATCCATCTGCTTCGGCCTTTCCCCCACTGATTTGCCATCTCCTGATCAACCCCCTCTCGACTTCTCCTGGTCCTACATACTGCTGAGACATGGGTAATGTCCCTCAGAAGGAAAAGTCGGAAAGTGAACCCCCTAATGACAGAGGGTACCAGCAGCAGCAGAATGTAGGTGATAGCAGAGAGCATGATTATCTGAGGGAACCAGGTCAGGATCTGCAACGACACTCTCAAGACCAATACCCACGCGGGCAACAACAACATCAGCATCATCATCAGCATCAACAGCAACAACACTCACAGTACCCGCCTGGAGAATGGCGTGGGCGGAGAGAGAGCGAAGGAATGGCACAAGAATATCACCGGCATCAGCAGCAGCAGCAGCAGCATCATCATCATCAGCAGCAGCAGCAAGAGCAGCAGCAGCAGCAGCAGCAGCAGCAGCAGCAGCAGCAGCAGCAAGTGCAGCATCCCCACCATCAGCAACAACAGCAACAACAGCAATCGCTCCCTATAATCTCCCAAAATAACCAAGCAGCTATCAATTTGCCTCCCCCACCGCCACCAGCGGACGAAGATGTTGTGCCAACTGTTTTCCGATGGGAGCACGGCGGAAGACAAGTCTATATAACTGGTACATTTAATGGATGGAGGTGAGTACGAGGAGGGCCTGCGAGAAGATAATGCGTGCTCGAAGGCTAACCAACACACACCAATATCTCAAACTCTCAAACAATGAAATTTTATAGCCTCCAAATACCGATGAAAAGGAGCGGTAATGACTTCACCTACATCCATAACTTGAAGAGGTAAGTTGTGAAGTTGTGGGGATGAAGTTGTGAAATTTTTTAGATATTTTGCGATTGATTTGAGCAAGTGAATTTGGGCATGAAAGCGCGTGCTGGCAAACGAATGGACTGTCCCCCCTTCTCACCCTTCACTTAAACTTTTGACAGGGGAAAACACGCCTTCAAATTCGTGGTCGATGACGAGTGGCGATTCGCTCCTGACCAGCAGACTGTGGCTGATATTGAGGGGCGGATCAACAATTTCGTTGACGTCTCAAACTTTGAACCGTACACTGGCAGTACAAGCTTCGCAAGAAATATCCAAGCCTCTTGTCCCAAAGACGATGAAAGCGAGGTTTTTACAAATGACACACCTGATTTGGACGAATTCGCCAAAGAGCCACCTATTTTGCCCCCCCATTTGAGGTAAGTGGCGATTGGCGATTGGCGATTGGCGATTGGCGATTGGCGATTGGCAATTGGCGATTGGCGATTGGCGATTGGCGATTGGCGATTGGCGATTGGCGATTGGCAATATGCGAGTGACTTGAGAAGCGACTGAAGTCAAGTTGAAAACTGCTGCCATCATCAACTCTAACTTTTTTATCGTAATTTTAATAATAAATAATATCTCCGCAGGCACATCATCCTTAATAAACCACCACTGTTAGAAGACACTGGAGTGCTGCCTAAACCTCAGCATGTTGCCCTAAATCATCTCTATTGCACTGCCATAAAAGACAAAATGATGGTTTTGGGAATCACTCAGCGATACAAGAACAAATTCTGCACCACTGTCTACTATTCTCCTTGCTGAGGGGAGAGATAGGGGTCACTTTACGGGTGGGAGTATGCGGAGAGAAAGGAGAGGAATAACATTTGGAGGGAAGCATGTGGTGTGGCGCTCGAAGGTGGACATGACCATGTTGCCCTCACTCACTGCTTCCACTATTGGGCAAGTAGGACAAGTTGAAATGAGTGAATTTTTGTGAAAACAGAACCCTCGAGTGTTACGATTATTACGACTATATATTCCCAAGTCATCGACAAAATTTCATGTTACTTATTTCACAAATTGGTGGAACATGAAAGCATGCCCTCCGGCCCCTGACAACCCATTTTGACTAACAAGCAATCATTTATTTGACATAATACCTCTTTTCTACGTTCTTAAAAATATCTGGTTGACCTTCCCGAGAAAATAAAACCGAAATTGCAGACTTAGCTATAATTGGAAGCCCACAACACAACGCAGAAAACATCGCCTCTCTGCCCCCTTCAATATTGAACAACAATAACTTTAACGACGATGCACTTACTGGCCGTAGTACTTTTAGCTTACACGGCGAGTACAAACGCATTCACTGCGCCCGCGGTGATAAACACCTTGTACCTTAAGAGGCGATTCCACGCTGGGGGCCCGCATTATTTTGGTCGTCCCATTTCACCCTCCTTGAAGAATCGAATCGCCCTTGAGCTGCATGCGGAGCCCGAGAAGAAATCAAACTTGCCCATGCTTATCGATCCGGGTACCAAGGGTGGCTCTTTGTTCTTGTCCCTGGTCTTATTTTTGCTTCCCATTGGCCTTTACAATTTCTTGATTGCAACTCAGCCTTCGAGCGATCCCCTAGTTCTGGGAAAGTATATCAGGTACGGGGGCGCCAACAGATAAATTTGGTTTTTAGAAGCGACGTCGCAGCACCTTTGGCTAATCTCCCTCTCACCTCGTTCACTTCATTCACAAAGCTTTGGTTTTATCGTTCTTTTCGTCGGGTTATGGACGGGATCGTACTTATTCAGAGTAGCAAAGAAGGAGACAGTATATTCAAAACAGCTGCGGGATTACGAAGACTCCGTGATTGAGGCGAGGATGAAAGGTGAGCGAGCACTACAATAAATAGGTTGTGAGAAGACCTGAAAAAAACCCTCAGCTTTCTGACCCCTCCCCTCCCCTCCCCTTCCCTTTCCATGTGTAGAACTTCTCGAGTCTGAAAGCGAAAACGAGGTGGAGGAAGAATAAGCAAGTATATAACAAGACCCCTTTCGACCGACTCGTTGATGATGATGGTAGATGAAGTAAACATTGCTTTGCTGGGAACAAATTTCGTCAATATGCCTTCTCTCAAAATTCCATCTACTCAACACACTCCTTCTCTTTAATCTCCTCTTCAATCCTATGGTAGTAGTTCAAAATCGCAGTATTTTCCCTTGCCGCATCAACATCACCACCCTCAAAAGCAACACTCAAACGCTCAATAACCTCCTTGACCCTCTCATCATTATTCTCCTTCATATCCCTCAACCTATCCCCGCTTGCCTCATCATCAGCATCTATTTCACTCAGCGCCTCCCGAACTTCCATAATCTCCATTAAAAACTCCATCGGCAACACATTCTGCTGGTTATCCTCACTCAACTCATTCCCGCCAAGCTCTAGCAAATGACTCGCCCTTAAGTGAGGCTTACCGATCGTCTGGTAAGCAGTCGTGATCAGCGACGGATCTTTCGGCGCAGCACCACCGCTCGCGGCGAAGCGGTCCGGGTGGTTCTCAACCATCAGCGACTTGTAACGCTTCCGAAGCGATGAGGAATCAACGTCAAACCTCTCCGGGATTCCTAGAACAGAGAAGAAATTCTTCATCGCGACGCCGCTGCCGCCGCCGCCGCCGCCGCCGTTCAGTCGGGGAATCGTACGGAGCATCGTTTATTCTCGATTGATTCTGCGTGAGAGCCCACAGTGGGAGGGGAACGATGATGATAAGAGGAGAAAGATAGAATTAACAGTCGATCGATGCGGAAGTGAAGCCGGTATTTGTGTCAGACCGTTTCCCTGATTGGTTTAACGACCAAATATATTTTCAACAGAAAATACTTTACTTTCCAGCCATTATTTTTTCTGCTGCTGCTGCTCGTTTTTTGAACATTGTTTACACATGCAAGCAGTGATTTTCGGACTAGTATTACCTGCTCTGCCAATCGAAATCGACGCCGCTCTAAGAAAATTCCCCTCCCTCACAAACCAATCTATAGAGCAACTCTCTGGAACAACGTTTCAGCTCGCTCATTCATTCTTCTGGCCTATTGAGCATAGAGCCCCCCCCCCCCCCAACATCCCAAAATGAAATACCTAATCTTCTTCCGACACCTACACCTGAACTTCCGGCTGGCTGAATTCGACTCCGTCCTCTCCCTTTATGGTATCTCCCCCTCCTCCGTTTACGACGTTGCCGACCGTCCCAACCTCATCTCCCGACCCTGTCAAGTGATGAACTTCCCTAGCGATGACGTCGCTCGAAAGGTAATCGGACGATGCGTCCTCGTGCACCGTTGCATGCGGCTGTGGTCCCTCGGCTCGACTCCCTCCTCAGCGGCCGCCCAGCTGTCGGACGCCTCTGACGTTCACGTGGCGGCGTGCCACTCCGCCTGCCGCGCCGCTTTGACCTTCTCCATCGAATACGAGACGTTCGGGTCGAAGAAGACCCCCATGTCGGCGCAGAACTCCTCCCGTTCGGCGTTCACCGACGTGCTCCCCCTGAACGACGTGCGGATAACCTCCCCCTCCCTCCCCCTCCGCATCCTGGTGGAGCACCGGGTGGACTCCCGTTGCAACCCGATCCCCGGAACGTCCGCGACCGTGTGGTTCGGAGAGGACGTGTGCGGGGGGCTCGACTTCGAGAAGTACTCCCTGAAGAACCGGCCGTACCTCGGCCCCACCTCCATGGACAACGAGCTGTCGATGATAATGAGCAACCTGGCACTGGTCAAGCCCGGGTCCATGGTCTTTGACCCGTTCGTGGGCACCGGCAGCATCCTCTTCTCCGCCACGGTCTTCGGCGGCGTGTGCACCGGCACCGACATCGACGTCCGCGTCCTCCGCGGAAAAGGCTCCGTCTCCTCCTCCATGACCATACCTGAGACCTTCCGAAAGTTCAACCTCCCCCCCCCCGAGCTTGTGCGCTCCGACAACTCCCTCCACAAGCGTCACTTCAGGGACCACCTCTACTCCCCGGAACACGGCGGGGGCATGTACTCCGCGATCGTTACGGACCCCCCCTACGGCATCCGCGCCGGCGCCCGCAGGTCCGGTTCCTCCCGCCAAAACGTCAGCCCCGTGGACGAATCGCGCAGGAGCGACCACATTGCCATGACGCAAACCTACCAGGTTTCGGACGTAATGGCGGATCTGGTGCAGGTCGCGGCGAGGAACTTGGTGAAAGGGGGGAGGCTGGTGTACCTCATACCGACGGCGGCGGACTTCGACGAGGGGAACGACCTGCCCACTCACCCGTGCTTGAGGCTCAAGTACGTCTGCTTTCAGGGGCTGCAGATTGAGCTGGGGAGGAGGATGGTCGTCATGGAGAAGACTTGTGAATTCGACCCACAGAAGGAGGAGGAGTACTACCGGGGAATCTGGCCGAGGGGGGCTGAGAGCGCGACCAAGGTCAGCAACATGCGGGAGAAGCTCATCGAGAGGAATGCAAGGAGGAAGAGGGAGGAGAGGGAGAGAGAGATCAAGGAGGGGAAGGTGCTAAGTAAGAGGGAGAGGAAGAAGAGGAGGAAGATTGAAGCAGAGGCGGAGGGTGCTGGTGTAGGTGGTGTAGTTGGTGTAGTTGGTGTAGGTGGTGTAGGTGGTGTAGGGGGAGGGGTAGAAGGAGGGGTAGAAGGAGGGGTAGAAGGAGGGGTAGAAGGAGGGGTAGAAGGAGGGGTAAAAGAAGGGGGGTCGGCGACGACATCAGAGGATGTCGGGTCGAAAAAAAAAGAATTAAAAAGGTAGTTCTCAAACGAAATAAAATAAAAAGAGAAAAAAGACGGGAAAATGCAAAAACGATGCTCGGAAAAAAAAAAAATAAATAAAAAAATGGTCTCTCCTCTTTTAAAAAAAGGCTTCACCGTCGTGGTATTTTACTATTACCGCTAGCATCATGGTTGAACATAAATAATACAGTCCAAAAAAAAAAACAAACAATCGCAGGGGTCCCCGTTCTTGCTATCCACCGTTGTCTTGTCTGTCGGGTGTAATCGTTGTTTCTCTCCCTCGTTGTTTTCCCCCAACCCGTCCCGTCCTGTCCCGTCCCGTCCCGTCCCGTCCCGTCCCCCCTCACTCCACCTCAACAGTAACAAGCGCCACAGCCTCCTCCCCCCCCTCCGTCCTAACCCTAACAACCCTCTCCCACCTCCTCCCCCCTACCGGCACGACCTTAACCGGCACCATAACATAGCTCCTCCCCTTAATCCTGACCCTCTCGTGGGTGCACACGAACGGGAGGACGACGGGGGAGATCACGCATACGACGGGGTGGGGGTGAGGGTTGCAGAGGCGGAGACGGGAGGAACCGCACGAACCCACTTCGACAACCCCGAAATTCACCACCGACGGACGGAAGTAGACCTGCCGGGATTGGGAAGGAGGAGGGGGAGGAGGGGGAGGAGACAAACGAGGAGTGAACACCGCTTCCGAACCGAACGAGTTCGCGGCCTGCCTACCGTTGGAACCCGGGGCAAGCGGTGGGTGGTGTGGGGTGGTCGGAGGGGTGCGGTCCGCCGCCGCCGTCGTCGTCCTCCTCCTCCTCCTCCCCCCCATCCCCGTCGTCAAAGAACTGTCCTTGTCCTCCTCCTCCTCCCCCTCCTTCGACGTGAATATCCCCGTGATCGTGACTTCTTTATGTCCCGGAGTGTTCCACTTCCCCCCGATTCGACTACCACCATCCCCTTCCCCTTTCCCGTTGGGTGTGCGTTTGCCACACAACCCCAGACC
>ERZ651776.854-NODE-854-length-39835-cov-7.128679_pt1 | contig 39835 bp, 27 predicted proteins | sample MGYA00514761_ERZ651776 | MGnify/ENA metagenome assembly ERZ651776
ATCTTGTTGAAGAACGAAAGATATCTGATGAAGTAAAGAGTCAGTGCGTGTACTGTACTGCAGGGTGTGGTCATTTCGATTGCCTTAAATACTTAGTCGAAGAGGCGAGAGCGCCTCTTAACGACTGGCAAGACATCGCTTGGGCTCGTTACAACGAACAACCCGACTGCCTTAACTACTTGCTCGAAAAAGGGTGCCAGGAACCAACGGACGAAGAATACGCTGAATTTGTCGAAAATCGGCAACGAGATTCCGAGGATTAGAACAGCGGCGAATGACAACAACAACAACAACAACAACAACAACAACAACAACAACAACAACAACAATAATACAACAAGAAGGAGGAAGTCAGTCCGCACTAAAAAACACAACACATATTTTTTCTCCATAAAAAGAGGATACGAGATACATTCGTCTCACTCACTCTCGCTTTGTTTGTTCGTCTGTTATAGAATCAGACAGCACGAGCATACCACGACATTAACGTTCTTCCCACCTTCTTTGCCTTCTTTGTCGTCGCTGCTGCGTAAACAACGACGTGTCGTCTTTTACTACACAACATTAACAATGTCGACGTGTCAAATGATGAGCGCGTCGATGTCGTTCACGTCGTCGAGTAGCCTAAAAAAGAGACCAATAAAGAGGACGACGTATACGAAAACGAACGGAAAACGACAAGGAAGACGCGGTGTCGTTGTTTTCAACGCTTCAAATGGTGCAGGTGGTGGCATGTTCGAATCGTTCGACGGCGAATCCGTCACGCTCGTGAAAGAGGCGATGGACAACGCGAAAAAATTCAACAGCGGTAAAGTGAACACGGAACATCTGTTGTACGCGTGCACGAAGAAGCGAAATTCGACGACGAAAGCGTTACATAAATCCGGCGCGACGGAAGATGCGGTGAAGAAAGCGTTGTGCGATCGCGCGGGCGTGACGGACGTGGACCTCGTCAATCCGTTTAGCGGGTTGAACCAGAAGAAGAAAGCGGACGGGTTGGTACCGTTAGGAGACGATTTGAAAAAGTTATTCGAACGAGTCGCGAGTAAAAACGAAGTGACGATGAAAGAGTTGGTGCTTGGGATGGTGGCGGACGATCAGTGCACCGCTTACGACGTGTTGACGAATCCGAAGTACGAGATTGAAGTTGACGTGCCTTTATTGAGAGATTTCGTAAACGGCGTCGGCGACGAGAAAGAGTTAGTCGGAGCTGGTGGGAAAAAGATCGATAAGAAGAAAGTGAAGAATATATTGGCGCAGTGTTCGGTGGATTTGACCGCGATGGCGAGGAAAGGCGAGTTGGACCCGGTGTTTGGGAGAGACGAGGAGACGAAGAGGGCGGTGAGAATTTTAGTGAGAAGACGGAAATCCAATCCGTGTTTGATTGGCGATCCAGGGGTAGGGAAGACGGCTATCGCTGAAGGGTTAGCGAGTTTGATCGCAGCAGATAGCGATATCGTCCCGAGAAGATTGAAGAATAAACGAGTCTTGTCCTTGAACGTCGGTTTGTTGCTCGCGGATACGAAATACAGAGGCGATTTCGAAGAGCGCTTGCGCTCGGTGTTGGAAGAAGTAAAATCAGCCGGCGATATTATTTTATTCATCGATGAGATACACACGATTGTAGGTGCCGGAGGTACCGGCGATGATGGCGGTTTAGATGCCGGTAACCTCATGAAACCAGCTTTAGCGCGAGGTGAGATCCAAGTCGTCGGTGCGACCACCGTGGACGAGTATCGAAAATACATCGAAAAGGACGCGGCGTTAGAGAGAAGATTTCAACCGGTGCGAGTGGACGAGCCGTCGCCGGAAAACACGTTAAAAATATTAGCCGGTCTGAAAGAAACGTACGAGAAGCACCACGAAGTGTTTTTTTCGGACGACGCGATTCAAGCATCCGTGGCGTTGTCCAGTCGGTACATCACCGATCGATTTTTACCGGATAAAGCCATCGATGTTTTAGACGAAGCCGGAGCGTTGGTTCAACTGAGAGATAAAAAGACGGGCAATGGTGAGCAAGTGCTTCGAGTGTCCGTGTTGGACATTCAAGAAGTCGTTTCGGAATGGACCGGTATTCCCGTGAAACAGTTATCGGTGGAAGAATCGAAGAATTTACTCGGTTTGGAACAAGAGTTGACGAAACGAGTAATTGGTCAAAACGAAGCCGTCGTTTCCGTCGCTCGTGCCGTTCGTAGAGCTCGATCTGGTTTAGCCGACGCGAGCAAACCTGTCGCCTCGGTTATTTTTGCCGGACCAACCGGCGTGGGTAAAACGGAACTCTCCAAGGCGTTGGCGACGGTGTATTTCGGCGCCGAGAAAAATCTCGTCCGCATCGACATGTCTGAATACATGGAAGCCGTGAGTACGTCGCGATTAATCGGGGCGCCGCCTGGGTACGTTGGATATAACGAAGGTGGTCAACTCACTGAAGCTGTTCGACGCAACCCGCACTCGTTAATCTTGCTCGACGAAATTGAGAAAGCGCATCCGGACGTCTTCAATGCGTTGCTTCAAGTTTTAGAAGATGGTCGATTAACAGATGGCAAAGGCCGGACTGTTGATTTTACCAACGCCATGCTCGTTATGACGACCAACATAGCTTCGCGAGAAATATTAGAAAACTTTGCTGGCGCGAAAACACCGCAAGCGAAAATAGATGCCTACGAACGCGTGAAAAAACTCGCGCGCAAAAACCTCGGCAAGCGCTTTCGACCGGAATTTCTCAATCGCTTGGACGAAATCGTCGTGTTCAGACCGCTCGGTGAACTCGAAGTCGCGCAAATCGCCGAAAACATGCTCGAATCGGTCGCTTCTAGATGTGCAAAGAAAGGCGTCGTCATCACGTGCACGGACGCCTTCAAAAAAGCCTTACTTTGCAACGGCTTCTCGCCGAAATACGGCGCCCGACCGATGCGCAGAGCAGTCCAAGCGATGGTTGAAAACCAACTCTCCGAGTGTCTCTTGAGCGGCTTCGCCAACGACGGCGACTCCATTCAGCTCGACTTTGACGACACTCGCGACGAAATCATCGCGGCGAATAAAACCGAAAAGAAAACGTTTCCTTTGGAGCAGTTTGGCGGCATCGAAGACGGTTTCGACGACGACGACGATTCAGACGACGACGCCTACGAAGAAGTTAAAGAAGAAGAAGCCGCGCGAGCGAACGGAAACGGCAACAGAAACAAAGAATTCTCCGAAGAGTTCCCGACGCCTGCTTTTCCCTAGCGTTCATTATAGTAGTACCTAGGTACTCGTATTGTAGTATGTATAATATAAAAATATTTAGACAACAACCGGAAAGAAAGGCAACTTTGTTTCTTCACTTTTACACACACAAAGCTTCTTAAAAATGGGCAGAAGACGAGGCGGCGGTGGAGGTTTCTCCCGCAAGGCCCCGACTGCGCGCGGTTCCGGCGCGCCCCCACCCTCGACGCGACGAACAGAAGGCGGCGGTTCCTTGCTCGGCGGCGTGGCGTCGATGATTGGCCAAGGGATGATGTGGGGCGCCGGATCGGGCATCGGCCACCGAGTGACGGATTCCATCATGGGACCGAGAACGATCGCGTACGAATCCGCGCAAAACAACGCTGAAGAAGGAGCATCGTCGTCCAACGGTGCAGTCGTCGACGCGAGAACGAACCCGTGCGCGGGACCGATGGAGCTTTTCGGGAAATGTCTCGAACAAAACACGGACAACGTGGCGCAGTGCCAAGCGTTCGCGGACTTGTTGACATCGTGTAAAAGAGATCTTTAGATGCAATGATGCGATGATGGATAAAAAGTACGACGATGCAACACACGGGTAATACTTACTGCTGTGCGAAAGAGAGAGAGAGAGAGAGAGAGAGAGAGAGAGAGAGACGCTTTACTATCGTTGTAATACCGCGATAATACCACTACACATTCTAAGCTAATTTCCCCCAACGCACATCGTTGTGTATAGTATTACTTGGGTATTTCCGCGGGTATGACCTCCGTGATCACGGCAGCCTCGGGGGATCCTTTCACGTATTTCGTCGCTTTAAAGTACACCGCGTCCCGCGCTCGAGCCTTTTATGAAAGAGAGAGAAAATTGTCAGCAAAGAAAGCGACAAAAGGGAAGAGGAAAATGGATCGATCGATTCTCGAACGGAAAGAGAAAGAAGCGAGAGTAATAACACTATACCTTGGACAAGTGCGGCTCCTTGAGCGCGCCTCGAACGATTTCTGCGCACGCGTTGGCGTACTTCAAGTACGACATCCCGGCGATTCTCCAGTACGCGGCGGAGTTCGCAGCGGCGGACATTTGATCTTCTTCTGTTTGTGTGTTTTGAATGAAGATTTTTTTATGGTGTGTCGCTGTTGATTAGGTTCTCTGAGGAGGCAAATCCTTCCTTTGTTTTCGCAAAAATACGCGCGGAGAGTAGTAGTACTAGTAGTATTACGCGAACAACAACAACAAGACAACAACAAGGAAACGAGTACGAATGACTCATAAATCTAAACACTTTCGACCTTTTACTGTTTCGTTCAGTCTCTTTATTAGGTTCTCTGAGGAGGCAAATGCTTCGCAAAAATACGCGCGGAGAGTAATAGTAGTAGTATTACGAAGCAACGTTTACTACGAAGGACTAACTAAATCTGAACAACTTGACGGCGCCGTCGCCTCCGGCAGTTAACACGCCTTTATCTAATTTGCACATCGAGCTCAAGCCTACGGCGACGGAGGCGCCGCCGATCCTCGGCGCCATGAACGCGTGCTTGTCGTGCGCTTTCTCCGCGGATTGTAAGAGGCGTCCGTCTGAGAAAGAGTAGACGCGCAAGTCGCCTTTGTCGTCGCCGGAGAGGAGGATTTGGTGTTCCGAGGTTGGAGAAGAGGAGGAGAAGGTGTTGTGGTGGAGTAAAGAGGTGATTTTGGTGGAGTTGGCGGCGGAGCGCCAGAGCGCCGTGGTTGACGTGGACGTCGCAGACGTCGACGAAGAGAGCTTCCGAAGATCGTGCACAACAACTTCGCCATTTCTGTTGCCTGAAGCGAGGAGCGATGGTCCGTTGACCGCGCAATCCAACACGCTCGTAACGCCGCATGTGTCGTATAACACACCACATCTCGACGAGTTTGGTTGTGCGGCATCCCAGAGTAAAATGCCGTTTCCATCCGCCAGCGCTTTTTCCGAACGCATCATACCGCCGGTGACGCCATTGGAGTAGCCTTTGGATTCGCACGCAATCGCGCAAACCAGAGTTGAAACGAAAGCAACTTCCTTTGGTTTAGCGGCAACAAAAGCGGAACTGTTGGAGTTGCTATCAAACACGCACAAGCGAGACGCCATCGTTCGCAGAGAGGAAGAGGAATCGTACAAGGCAACTCGGCCGTCAGTAGTCGCGCACGCCAATCGTTCGCCGTAAGCGTTAAACGAGAGAGCGACGGGAGAGGACGATGAAGTAGAGTGCGAATTGCTTCCATTCGACGTGCTATCTTTCGAACTTTCAAGTTGAAATCGTTTCTTCGTCTCTTCGAATCCGAACCTCCATATTTGTAAGCCTCGATTTGCACTGCCGCACGCAAAAATCGGGAACGATGGGTGCGAAACGACGACTCTCGCGGAAACGTCTGCGGGTGACTCGCTTTCTTTTCCACCGGCAAGACTAAATCGCGGCGAAGAACCGGGAGACGATTGAGAATCTTGACGCGACAACGCCGCCGCGGCAGGTATTACGACGCCGAGCTCGTGGCCCCAATCGTGTAAGTGCGGTGTCTTTGGTGCCGAAGAAGGCGTCTCTGGACGCCTGTGCGCGTCCGGAGATGAAGGTTCTCTATCTGCGACATTAGCAGCGTTGGAGGACGAGGTCATTCGATTCTTTCGTTTTGAATATTTAGGAGCGAACGACATGTTCCAATCTTCGAGCGATACCGACGCTTCTGCCCAAAGATTTTGCTTTTTTGAAAAGCCGAACAGTTCCATCAAGGAGCGCGTAGGTTCTCTAGCTTTACTCTCTGCCGTTGCGCGTCGCATAGCTTCGGCGGCAGATAAAACGCCCGGGGCGCGCTTACTGTCTCCCGATTTCGAGAGTTCCTTCAAATCGACCGTGACTAAACCGCGTCGCACAGCAGCTACAGCCAACTCGGTCGTTTCTCTCGCATTGCAACACAAGTCGACGAATCCATCGCCGCTGAGACGCGCGAGCTCGACCGATTTCTTCAAAACTGGCATCGAGGCATCTCTGTCCGATTTTTTAGAAACAGCGCGTTTCGTAGATGAGGTCTGAATATGCAGTGCAGCAGCACTGGCAATTTTACGTTTCACCGAAGATCGAAAGAATTCAGCTAATCCATCATTCGCTGTTGCCGAAGAAAATTTTCTATTCGCGTTTGAATTCAAATTGTCTTCATATCGTCGCAACGTCAACGCGCGTCTCGAGAGGCTCTGTTGGAGCATTGACGCATCAACATCGAACGGTGCTCTAGAAAGCATCTCTGTGCACGCTTGCGCGTCGTCCGGGACGTCGCTGTATTTGGCTACGTAACTCCCACTTTCATCAAAAGCGACTAAAAGAGCACTCGCAGCGAGACGCGCCGCCGCACTTTTCGTGACAAACTGAACGCCTTTCTGTTTGAGCGCGTTGAGATGTTGAACGGAAGTTCCTTCTTCATCTGCGTTGCTCTGTTCGATCGGAAGGTATAAAGAACCTTTTTGTGTGAGCGCTTCGTCGTTCGCTGGAGTTGTGGGAACATCGATTCGCTCCGCCGCCGTTGTTGGCGTTGATGTCGTTGTTGCATTGTGATCTAGCTTCCATCCAAACGCGCCATCAAAATCAAACTGACCGGTGTTAACGAGCTGAGAAACTGAACGTCGCAACGGCGAAACCACATCGTTTAGACCAAAATTTTCTACCACGGTCGATGCGAGCTCCATCGCGTGATCAATGCTATCTTTTTGTTTCAACGGAGAAAGGCCTCCGACTTGTTCAAATTCAGGCACGTCGTCCTCGTTATCAATAATTGATTTCAATCCCAAGCTATTCTCGTGACCATCTCTTTTACCGCGAGAATTTGTTAAACGTTCTAATGCTGCTAAAGGCATTCCCGCGAGTTCAAACGCTCGGGAAACGCTCGCGCTTTTAGTTTTCACCGCTTTCTCACACGCCACAAGGACGCGTGGATCAACAACTTTACGTCTTCTCGATGCTATATGCGTCAAGAGATCTAAAGCAGACGCCTTTAAAGCATGACTTTCTTTTTTAGTATCAGCGTTGGTGAAGGTCTCGCCTCCTCCTACAAGTCGCGAAAGCATTGCCACGCTTTTCACGCAATCGCCAGACATCCAATAAAACGCCGCGAGTCGCCATTTTGTATCGAACGAATCGATAGCATCATTTTTGTCTTCGAGAATCTCTTTGCGGATAAATTTGGACACTTCGCTCTCCACCGAATACGAACCATCCTTACCAATCACAGACGACGAGGAAGGACCCGTCGCGCATCTCAAAATAGCTATCGACAAGCTAACGTCATTCAAATGCTTCAAACAAATCTTTGCGGCGTCTTCGTATTGTCCAGCGAGCGCGAAAAACGTCGCAGAGAGCTCATATCGGTGCTTTGAAAGCAACGCGTACGCATTTTTCAACGCCGCTTCTTGGTGTCTCTTCTCGTTGAAATCCCGCGATAAAAACTCAAACAATTTTTGGTCCCGCTTCGCCTTGTATAATCCAGCTAATACTGACGTCCGACCTAAACATACAAAAAGCAACGCGCACGATTCCGGATCTTTCGTTTTTGCAAACGAGGCGCGCGCGGCTTTATCGAGGATAGTTTTCAAGGTAGTTTCGTTGCGAAGCCAAATAGGGACGCCGAGCATGCGCAAGTCCCGCCAAGCAATTTGGGAAGACGAAGACGTGTGAAGGATGGCGTCGATGACAGCGTCACCGGTTTCGCAATGCGCTGCCCAGAGTAACCCTTCTCCAGTTACATCAACATCGGCGTTATCGGTTCCTCTTTGTCGTCCAAAAGTCAACTCGCGAACGCGATGAAGTGCGTGTAAACGCCTCCCGGCTTGATCAACCGTCGCTTCGATACCTACATCACTATCTCTCAAAGCGTCGAGACATCCGAGAACTTCGATTGCTTCTTGCGAGCTCAGTCCAAGGTAATCCGCGTGACGAGAGAATACATCTGCGGCAATTTCTGCTTCGGTCGCACTGAACGAAACCGATGAACCCGGCGCAGTAGCCGTGCTCGTATACGTCGTCGTCATGGACGCCGAATCATCTAAACTATTTGAATTTTGCCGAAACAACGAAGTAGATTCGGATGCTAAACTGTTTTGACGCGAGAGATTTTCCGGAGCAAACATATTTGGACTCGTTTTGTTGGTTGTAAAAGTACTGCTATTACTACCACCACCAAAACCTCCAAACGCGCTCAAATCAAATTCTGGAACGAGCGATGGCGTCGGTGCGCTGCTAAACGCTGACACTTTTGAAGCGCCTCTAGGGGAGATGACTTTTCCACGAGGCGTCGACGGCCGATCGTCGGCGTTTGAATTTTCTAGTTCCAATATTGATGAAATTGTGCTGCGCGCAGAGGATGTCAAGTCCGTGGGCATATCGATGTTGTTCACGTTTTCCAGGTGCGAGACAACCTTTCGAATCGCGGCTCTCGCGCGATGCGCCTTCCGGCGCACGATCCAATCGTGTAAGACTGCGGGATGGTAGCACGGTAACGGTGCAGAGATTTCCGCAATTTTACGCGCTAATGATTCGTGACCTTGCACTCCCAGAGATAGTATTTCACCATCGTCGAACGATACGATTATACTTGAACCGTTTGACTTCCACGCCGCTCGAGCGATTGGTTTTTCAAACGCGCGAGAATAAGCAACAGTCCATTCTCCGAGTTTTGAGTTCGGTGCCAGGACGAATACTTTCTGATTAACAGCGACTAAACAAGCCAGAGAACCACCACCGATATCTAACCATTCCGATGTAGGCGTTCCAGATCTCTCGAAACTGTCGCACGGAAAGGTTGCCACGCTCGTTAACTTACCATCGAGCTCGCCAGAGGCGTCGAGCAATTCAATAGAATTCCCGGATACATCAACCACACATGCTCTCGAGCCGCACGTCGAAAGACTCACGACATTTTTCGAGGAACTGACATAGCCGAGCAAATCGAAAATTTGCACTTCAGCATCAAATCGCCAGAAGTTTGTCCGAGTGTTGCCGTCGAAGCATGCGATTATTGGGCCAGAAACTGTACTTTTGACAACATCGAATGTACCGCGAGGCGTCTTTGATGCTATAGACATCTCTTTACACTCGTAAAGAGTGGTATCATTTCCACCCTGCCGAGCTTTGATTGAACAGACTTTGACGTTTCCAGAAATTCTCGGAGTGAGAATCAAAACATCGTCGTCACTTAACACGTTTAAACTGTCGTAATTCCAGAACGTACTTGAAGCATGACTCGGAAGCGATATCGAGATCATTTCTGAAACGTTCTCGTCTGTGAATGCGATGCGTGCGAGCGCCCCGTCTTCATCAACGCTACTATTCGAACGACGAAGAAGATATACCACGTTCTCATCTAAATTCGACCAGGCGAACGATTCTATATTTTCTATTGTCCCGCCTAAAGAAGTCCAGCTCGCGTTGCCGCTCGACAGCCAAAATTTCAATTTGCCGGAGACATCGAGCGTCCCGATTTTATCCGCCTTGGTATTTGAATCGATTTTCTTCAACGCGTGAGAATGTCCACTCGAAATAGACGTCGAAACTGAAGATGTGGACGTACCGTACGAACGTTCAATGCGTTCGCTGTCGTACGCGATCGCTTCTACGGCGACTCGATTTTGAGATTCAATCAGCGTACACTTCGCCATCACGGAAACGGGGATTTGGTTATAAAATGGCGCACCGAACATAGAAAAACGCCGTCGAACGCGAGTGGCTTTCGCTATTCTATTATTAATATCACCCCGGATGTTCGATAATAACCACGCCGTGGCAAAACCACTTGCATCGACGGTGAGAAGAAAATTTTCGTGCACGTCGAACGATACGAAAGCGTTTTTACCACCGCTTGTTGATTCGTCGTTCGTAACGCACACTTTTAGCGAGGATGTAGTCTTTGACGAAACGAGTTCACTGTTATTGTCGCCGTCGGCTTCGTCGCCGTTGGTGGTGCATCTAACGTTCCAAAAACGAACGCAATCGTCGGATGCTAACGTAGCAATTAACGCCCTAGAACGCGAGATATTTTTCTCCTCGTCGACTGCTTCGTCATCCTCCAATACGAGAAAGTCGAGCACGATGCTCCCTTTTGGGTGTGCAATTCTCGCACAAGCAGTACCGAAATACACGAACACGGTCTCCGCAGAACTCGACGCGATCACCGTGTCGCCACAACGTAACTTTGTCGCGTATTGATCATCTTTCAAAACGTCATACGTCAAATCCGACTTCCTTCCCACCCGTAAACTCTTCTGTTCATCTTCGTTCCAAATGTGTTCAACGCGCACGATGCATCGCTGAGATGTCGTTAAAAAACTCGCGTACGCAATCGCAATCTCATCGCAACGTTTATTCCACGCGATATCAGAAACTGTACCCCAATTTCCATTTTTATCGCGCTCGAGCGCAATCGACTCGGTTTCCACCCACGCGTCGTCGGGATGGGGTTCGTCCTCGCTCTCGTCCTCGGACGAGCTGAAACCGACCTCTTTCTCCGCATCTTCCTCATCTCCATCCATTCGTGTCGACACTCGGTGATACGTCACTAAAGTAAAACCATCCGTAGCCGCAATCGCGTCTCCGTCTTTGTTTATCGCGCATTGAAGAAAAGTCTCCTTTCTGTCACCATCACCACCACAACTCACGAACGCTTTCGGACGCATCGTGACTCTCGACACGTTCTTCTTTCTGCATTGCCCACCAATCGACGACGCCGGCGCGACGACTCGAATAATCTCAAACGAAGTGGCATTTATCCCTCGAACGATGTATGCACATTTTTTTTTCTCGGCCTCCTTTAAACTCGCACGAAGAAAAGCGCCATCCAAGCGACGAGAACTATTCTTCGCCGCATCGTTGTTCGCATCATCAACGTTCCCGCCGGGTAAAGAGAAAAACGTCTCCATCTTTTCCTCCTCCATTTCGCGCGCGAAATGCGCGATTTATTTTTCACCACCCGAAGTCATTTTCGCCGTTCTTTCTTTTCTTCTCTCTTTCTCTCTCTCGCCCACTCTCAAAAGTACTCTTCCTCTCTGACTCTGTCTCAAACGATGACGACAAACGAGAGAGATGCAACAGAATCTGTGTTTCTTCTCGCTCCTCCTCTCTCTTTGCGAGAAAAAACGTGCGTGAATGAATTCCTGGAATTGAATCAAAACTCTCTTCTTTCGCTTTGACGCGAGTTCGTTAAAATTTTAGTTTTTTTTCATGCGAAAAACAAGCCAATTGCCTGTGTTTTTCGGTTGGTTTCTGCTCCTTTTGAAAAACCTCTCGTCGTCTGTCGTTTTCATCACACAGACTTTCGTCATTTGTTTCACAGCGTTCTTTGTTTTCGAGTCTTTCTCTCTCGCTTTAAGAAGAAGTTAAAGAAGAAGAAGACAAAAAAAGAATCTCTAATCGCCTGCTGTTCGAGTACTGCTGCGACTGCTCTTTTAGTATCACATCGTTTTCACCGGAAGAAGAATTCGTGTGAGTCGATTTTGTCCGATAAGATCTCATCCGGAAAATGTGTACCACGTACCAAATCGCAGTTTTGCTCGCACTCTTATTCATAAGCAGCGGGACAAAAGGAGCGCTCGCGCAAACCAACGATGACTCCAGCGGCGACGCCGTGGCGCCGTTTTTTGGTTTCATGGGCGCCGCGAGCGCGTTGGTGTTTGCAAACATAGGCGCGGCGTACGGGACGGCCAAGTCGGGCGTTGGGATCGCGAGCATGGGGGTGATGCGACCAGAGCTCGTGATGAAATCCGTCATCGCGCCAGTCATGGCGGGCGTTCTCGGCATTTACGGTTTGATCATCGCCGTCATCATCTCCACGAACATCACTCCGACTGGGTACACGTTGTTTCAAGGGTACGCGCACTTGTCCTCCGGCTTAGCGTGCGGCTTGTCTGGCTTAGCCGCGGGGATGGCGATTGGTATTATCGGCGACGCCGGGGTGAGAGCGAACGCGCAGCAACCGAAATTGTTCGTCGGTATGGTTTTGATGTTGATTTTTTGCGAAGCGTTGGCTTTGTACGGTTTAATTATTGGGATTATTTTGTCCACTGCTGGAGCAGCAACGGGCGGGGCGGCGTAATAAAGGAGAGACGGAGAGACGCTCAAACAAACAAAGAGAAACATACACGTAGAAGTTTAATATACATCGGTGACTTATAATTTTATATACATAAAAAATAGGTGGACGAACGACTTCCGGAGCACATCGAAGCTGTGGTAAAGAAAGGCGCGACGATGGTTGTTTTGCACGATCCAAAATCATCTCTTTCTGCGAGAGAGTTTTTTAACTTTGTGCGCGAAAGGAAAAACGTTTCATTTCCTAACAGCACCCGGGCTCGGCTTTCAACAACATCGGCGTATCGTCCCTGAGCCCGGCCCGGGTTTTGAAACCATCGCATCCCTGCGCTCCAAAGCACCCGTATCCTTTCTCGTGCTCTTCTAATCTCACGTACTGACACGCGAGCTCCCCGTGTTTACCTCTCGTCACCACGCTCGGCCCGATCATCTCGCACGAAAACATCGTACAAAACGACCACGGTAACGGTATCCCGAGCCAACACCAGATGGTCCATAAACACGAATCCGATCCGCAACACGGCACGTTATACACGCACACCGGACACACGGCACAACACATGTCGCAAAACCTATTTTGCCCGCTCGATCGGCATCGATACATGCCTCCGTACGGTCGCATGTTCCTTATCGGCGTCTTGAAACTTTCGCAGTTTTGTATCGCCTCGCCGAGTTTGATTTTCTCGTCGTCGACCCCGGTTTTTGGAGATTTGTGTGAGTACACCGGTTCCATTCGCGTGTCGTTTCCGTCTTTTGATTGTTGCGCACCCCCACTCCCGTGGTAGTACGCGTACGTGTTTTTGTCGATGTAACTGTCTGACATTTTTAAACAACAACGCGCGTGTGTGTATATGTGATGGTGCGTGCGGGAGTATTATTATTACTATGGAGCACACGAGCAAGGTTGCCTCCAGGAATATTCACTTTCCGAACGAAAATCGCGACCCGAGGGAACGTTCACAAACAACCAACCAATTAATTCACCAAAAAATTCAAAAATCCATCTCTCTCGTACTCCCTTACTACTATCTGTTGAATACTCGTTACACGAAACTATGAGCAGCAGCAGCAGCAGCGAAGACGACGACGAGGATTTATTCTACGCGCCGAGCTATAACCGAAAACGAGAAGAGGAGAAGAAGAATAACGCGTTAGGTACGACGAGTAATAACGGTACGAATAAACGGAAAGTGGAGGAGGAGGAGGAGGAGGAGGAGAGGAAGAGAACTCGAGCTTTGATTTCAGATTCGGATGATGATGATGATGATGATGATGATGAAACGGACGACGAAAAGGACGACGACGACGAAGAAGAAGAGGAAAAAGAAGAAGAGAAACCGACGAGTAATAACGCGTTGGTGTCGGAATCATCAGATTCGGACGCGCCGCCTTCGTCGACTCTCGCGAGGAGAGACAGAGCGCACTATAACGACGAGAAGATGCGAGAGGCCTCGGCGCTGATGCGAGAGCTGACGAAGAAAACAGACGCGAGGGTCTTCGAGGACGAGAACGACGGAGATGAACAACGTAACGGCGTCGCTGCTTCTGATGATAATGTTGGAGCGTTAGGTGCGAACGGGGCTGAGGATGATGAAGATGAGGACGATGTGCGATACGAACCGATCCAGTTGGTGTTTGCGTTTAGCAATACGAAGAAAGTCGAGTTCGAGACGTCGAAGAGATACACTTTCGAACGGATATGGAAGGATTTTGTGGACGAACATCATCCGGAAGGAGACGTCGCGAAGGCGAAGTTCACGTTCGACGGTGATAGGATTAAAGTTAGCGAAGATACGCCGGAGACGTTAGATATGGACGATGAAGACGTCGTCGACGTTCTCCTGTGAATTTAGATTGAAGATAGAGATTGTTGTAGTGTAATATCGTGTACCGCCGCTTGCTATGTATGAAAAGAATTAAGAATAAATGCCTACTAGTTATTGCTCTTCCCAAACACGTTTTCTGTTTTATTTTCTCTCGTGCCTTTCAAAAACGACTTCGCTTCTTCCGACAAAGCTGGCGCGATTTCCCACCCGTCGCGTTCGCACTTCTTCCCGGCGTGTCTCAAAATAAAGTTGAACGCAAACAACATCGCAAACGCGGCGTACAAACTGGCCGTCATCCCCGGTCTCGTCCCTAAAGATTGGTAATGCCTCGCCGCAAAGAACATGCACACGGTACTGACTAAGTTTGTAACCACGGCTAACCCGGCGACTCCCCAATATCCCATGTCTCTCTCGTGTTGCTCTTTCGTTTTGCGCCTAAAGACAAACCGAGAACCGCGCCCGCCTAAACCTAACCGCACGCGATCATCGATGTACGTCGTCGCTAAGGTCACCTCTGATTTTGGCCCAATAGGTAAGGCTGGCAAACCAAAAATTCTAAACGTTGGCGAACCGAATTGCGCTCGAACCGTTTTCCCGTCGTTATCGTGCGCTTTCGATTGCTCAAACGTGCCTCTCAATTTCACCTCCCCTGGAATACAACCGAACAACTCAAACGCGACTCTGTTCTCCACAAAGTTCGGTTCCACTAAATTTTGCTCCAACCCTTCCGTTTTAAAAATGAGTCTCCCAAGTTTCGATCGAAACGCCCCTCCGGCTGGCGCGCCGTCTTGCTTCGACCCGGCTTTCGTGTACGCGACGTCGTAGTAGCCAAAAATTTTCGGGTTCGATAACGGTTTGATCTGGGAGACGAGCTCTAACTGTTTGATATTTTCAAAGGTTTGCTCGTCTTTTTCCGCGGACATGGCGCCGCCGAATGCTGTTTAATAATAGTAAGAAAGAGAGAAAAAGTGTGTCAGTTTGTTGCTCGCATCAAACCAAAAACTCGCGACGATGGATGGATTAGGGGAAATGCCAACATTATTCGCGTTCTCGAAAGCGCGCACCTCCATCGTCCACGTTTTCTAAGATTTCAGCCACCAGTCTCTCCCGTTCCTCGGACGAGGAAGAGGACGTAGAATCTTTGTTGTTGCTGCTAAGCCCTAGTACAGGCGTGTCATCCGCAATCGCTCGATTTTGCGAGTGTTCACCTCGCGCCTGTTTTTGGTTGTTTGGAAAGGAACAAAACGTTTTTTTTGTGAGTTTATTTTTAGGTGATTTGTTGCACTCGAGGCAATCTCCCCGCGAGAGAACGCCTTGCGAGAGCGCGCTTCTCGCGACAAAAAAGAAGCTTGTACGCGTTGTTTGTGCCGCGATGGTGGTGCGTGAACGCGTACCTTCCGAATAGATGATGCACTTTTCCTTGCGAAGAGAAGGTGCGATTGGTGAGCGTTTTTGCGCGTCGTCGATGACGACGACGACAAACAACGAAACGACGACGACGGTTTGTTGTTGTTCTTCTTCTTCGTTGACGATGACGAGAGAGATACGAACGGATGATGCGCGCCGTTGGCGAGGAAGGATGACGCAGAGAACATGCGAGCAATTATACAGTAGCAAAAGTGTTTGTTGCTCTTTTTGCAAGTTGGGAGTGCGCGTGTCTCGTGCGTGGAAATGAAGAGACTTTTGAGCAAAAAGAGGAGTTGAGTTGACTTTTTGATGTGATTTGATGTGAGAATAAATATAAAAATGTTAACTGCTAATACGGTTTCGTATCTTTTCTTTCCATCTCCTCGGTAACTTTTACGAATCGCAAACTCCTTTTCAGACGAGTCGTCAATCGACATAAACAACAACGGTCATCACTCTTCTCAGGCGGAGAGATTCGAGGGGGCATCTTTTTCTTGTTCTTCTGCTTCTTCTTTCGTATCGCGCCAGCGCGCCAGATTTTCTTTCTACTTGGTCAACGTCCAGACGCACCAGTCGTCGCCGAACGCTTCAACTTTCCATCCGTCACCTTTGGGTTCCCAGTGTTCGCGACCTAACTTCACGGCGACTTTATCGTCGATCTTAGCGGCGTATAAGTTATCCTTGGCGTGTTCTATTTTCAAGACGGATCGAGCGTGGATTTTCATCTTGTCGCGGACGTCGAGTAAAGAGTCGATTTGTTTGCGCAAGTTGTCGCCCCAATCGAAGTAATGGTCCCAGAAGACGCACGGGGTACCCGGGTGGGTCAAAATATACGCGTAACCTTGACCGGCTTGCTTACCGGGGAATGGCCAGTGCGCTTGAGTACTTCCCGTGTCGTGGTTGTCCAAGAAGGTTACCGCTCGAGCGGGCCATATACCGATAACGCCCGGAGCGCGACCTTGTGCGTCGATGAGACGCCAGAATTCGCCGCGCCCGCATGCTTCTTGTAAGATGCCTTTGGTCGTGAAATCAAACGCGGTGCAACACCCGCCGGTTTGATCGACCCAATCAACGATGGCTTGCCTGTGCGAGTCTTGGTTGTATTCTAATCCGACGCCGTAGTTCATGGTATCCCAAAACTCCCCAACGGCAAATTCGACATTATCTTCACAAGCCCGGACGTATTCGCCTGTAAACGAACCGCCGTAACCTTTGGAGAAATCAAATCTAATACCACCGAAACCAACCTCGTCGGAGGTCAAGTATTTCATGTATTCGCATAAATCTTGGCGAACCTTGTCTTGAGTGTGGTCGATATTCGGCGCGCCGTGGAAAACGTCGCCGGTTGGAGCGTTCCCAGAGCCGGCAAAGTCCGGTTGCTCGTTGGAAATAGCCCAATCTCCCCAGTCAATACCAGTGCCCTCCCATCGGTTCCACTTTCCGCCGGCACCTTGGTGCGTCGCACACCGATGGTTCAACACGGCGTCCAAGACTGGCAAGATGTTGTTTTCTTTCATCTTGCGAGTCAAAGATTTGAGTTTCTCGGCGGATCCGTAGTGAGAGTCGAGCTTGTATAAGTTCCTTGGTAAATAACCCTGCGGTGCGAGCGAGTCCGCAGACGGAGGGAGCCAAACTTGCGTGAACCCGGCGTCTCTGATTTGCTCCACGCGGTCGCTGACGATGTCGTACCATTCAGACTTGTGTGACTCCCAGTGGAAGCCTTGCAACATAACCTCACGACCGGTCGCGATGCGTTTCGGAATACCAGTTTCGAATATCTGTCCATCGATGAAGTCGTCCTCTTTTTCAACCTCCGGTGCCGGAGTGACTGGTGGAGCTATGGGAATGACAACGTCTGGCACGGCGGGCGCCGCGAAGAGATTCTCGAGCTGTTGTTTCTTCTCTTCCACAACTTCTTCGACAATTTCTTGTTCCTGTTCCTGCTCTTTTGCTACGTCCAACTCCTCTAATGTATCCACTTCAGTGTATGCGGACGAGGTGGGAATAATGACCTCTTCTTTTTCTTCTTCTCGTATAATTTCTTCTTCTTCTTCTTCAACTACCACGGGAGCCGGAGCGGCTCGCAAGCTCGCCTCCAATCGATCAATGTGCGCTTGTAAACGCTCGATTTCAGCACCGGCACCAGATTGGACGTCCAAAAGAGAATGTTCCAGCGCGTCCAACTTTGCAAACGCAATATCGGCGCGAGTGTCGCTTTCTCGGTCCTCTTTTAATTGTCTCGACGTCGCTTCCAATTGTTCGTTCAATTGGGCTTCAAATGCTTGTAACTTTGCAGTCACGTCGTTCTTCACGCTCGACAAAGCCATCGTAACTTGACCAATCGTATCGAGCTCGTCCAAATTCGAGCCGGCATCTTTCATCGCTAATTCAATTCTCTCGACATCGACGGCGAGTTGCTTGAATTTGCGCTCCGCCGCCACCTCGAGATTTTCAAATTTATCCTGCAAAGACTTGTTGACGAAGGATTCCAACTCGTCGATTCGACTGACTAAACTTTCCATTTTCGTCCCTTCGTTAACTTGCATCGCATTCAACTTCTCTTGTATTTCTTTGATGCGTTGCTCGTGCGAATCAGCCACGAAGGAGGCTTGACGAGCAATTCTCGAAACCTCCAAGAGTTCAGATTTTTGTCTCGCAAACGCCTCTTGTGCTTTGTGCTTTTCCGCGCGCTCGCTCTCGGCAATCCGACGAGCCTCCTGTATTGACGCTTCCAGCTCGCGCTCTTTAATCGCTCGTGCTGAGAACTCACTCGGTGCGAACAAGTTTGGAACTTTGCTCGGGATTTCGCGGAGGAAGTCCAAGCCTTGGACATACAGAGGCCCTCGATTGTGTTCGTCCATCGCGTCCCCCGGGTTGTTGTTGTTGTTGCTGCTGCTGCTGCTGCTACTGGTGCTGCTATTGTTACCATTTCTGTCGTTCTTATTCCCATACTCGCCAAAGCCGTCGTTCGCGTATCCCGGTCTCTCGAGCGTTTGCGTGCGAGCTTTCGCTCGAATTGGTTCCAAGGCGGCGTCTCGGGAGCCTAATTTTGTGTTTCTCTTTTGCGCCGGCGCATCGCCGCTACTGTTGTTATACTGCGCAAACGCCTGACTCGCGTTCCGTCGAGTAATTTCTTTTCGAAGTGCGTTCATCTCTTTCACACTCATCGAAGCCGACGCGTTCGTATTCATATGAGCAAACGCCGGCGAAGGCGGCACGTTTGACCCAGGCGCGTTCGCCGGCGGCACAAAGTTGGACGACGACGAGGAAGCAGAAGCTCCGTGGTATTCTTGCAACATGCGCGAAGTACGTCCAGTTTGCCAGTACGGAACTGTACCACCGTTACCACTGTCTCGTTGCGGAGACGACGAGGAAGAAGATGCATACGCCACACCTCGTTCGAAAGGTTGTTGCTGTTCCTGTTGCCGCTGTCCTCGTCCTCCTCCTTGCTTAAATGCGCGTTGGATTCGACCGCCGTTACCCCCGCTACCCCCGCCGCCAAAGAAGTTCAACTTTGGTAACAAACCTTCGTCGTTTGGTGTTTCGTTCCATCTTCTCTGGTGTTCTTTCGATTTTTGCCGACCGACGGGTTGCAAATAATCTTCAAAAAGATCATTCGTGAACGACACCGCGCTCGCCACGCCCAACCCCCAGACCAATCCGGTCAAAATATCTCCAGAAAGCCCAGGCTGTACGAACCGCTGCAACGCGTCACTACCGTCTCTGATCAAATCACGCGAATCCTCCACGCTCGTGTAATACATTTGCGCGTTTTCCAACGCCCTCTTCCCTCTCGCCGTCGGAGGCGCCAACGCTCGCTCGCCGGCGTTTCTGTCGTTAAAGTTGCGCACGCGTTGGCTTTTTTGCGCGCCTCCTTGAAACACCAATCTTTCCAGTTCAGTCCATTCGCCGGTGACGGGTAAACCGAACTGTTGCTGAAGCGTCGCGATCGCCTCGGTCGTTTGGCCGTTGAAGTGTCTGTTGTTTTGTTATCGTCAAAGGTGGTAAAAAGAGAGATTCGTCAGTATTTTTGGCACCAACACACAGGAGGGGCTCAAAAATCAAGTTTTTCGGCCGTTGGGAAAAAGAAGAAAAAGAAAGATATCTCTACTAAACTCTTCGACGTACCCGTTCGCGTGTTTCTGATCCAACAGCCCTTCCTCGACGAGATCTTTCTGCAAAAGCTCGACGTCGAAGCCTTCGTCGCCTTCGAATAAATCTCTGCTCGACGACGACGACGAGATCATCCTCCTCCTCCCCGCGTTCTTCGGTCGTCGCGACGACGACGATGATTTTTTCACGGCGGTTCGATGCAGAGGCCTCATCCCGGAAACGAATGCGCTCCTCCTCGAGAATGCCGCCTTCGTTCCTCCTCCTCCTCCTCCTGGAACGTGCACCGAAACCCGACGCGAAGATAACATCGCAGACATTTTCTCTCTCGATCTTCTCTCGGCTCCAAAGCCAAAGCTGTTCGTGAAGAAAGAGATTTGTGATTTTTGTTGTGCGGAGAAGTCTGATAAAATTTTGAAAGCAACGGCTTTTTTTTTCTCTCTTTCGAGGAAAATTTTCTCTTTCGCTTTTTTTCAGTCCGAGGAAAAAAGCAGCCAATTAATTTCTCTCTTCTGTTTTTTTTCAAGCACGTCAGATTTATACTCACACACGCTTTGCAGCATTCCAGCAAAACACTACTGTAAAAGCTTTTTGCGTGCGCGAGAAAGAGAGATACAGAGAGAAATGAGTAGGATGCTTTGAAGACGACGACGAAAATGCGTTTTTTCCTTTTTCTTCTTTCCTTTCTCTGCGTTCTCTCCTTGACGACGATGGTTTTGACGACGGAGGCGAGGAGGACGACGATGGAATTTCCCTCTTCTCATGTGTCCGTGCCGTTCGCGTCTCGGTCGGGAACGACCGCACCGGAAGAAGACAAAAGCGAGGCGTTTTGCGTTCCGAGCGGTGTTTTGTCGACCCCGAGAATGAATAAAGCGGCGTCGAAAGTTTTCGTCGACGGGATGCCGGAGAGGATGTTGCCGAAACCGTCGCAGATTTTTAAGACCGTCGATGTGGTGGAGGACGGACACACGTCTTCTTCTTCTTCGAAAGGCGTGCCGGAACGCATAGCGAGACGAGTGAAATTCAAAAGATGCGCGGTCGTGGGGAACGGCGGGATATTAAAGTCCGCGGAGTTTGGTCAGGCGATCGACGCGCACGACGTGGTGTTCCGACAAAACCAAGCGCCGACGGCGACGTACGAACTCTTCGTCGGAGAGAAGACGACGTTTCGCGTGCTCAATAAGAAGTGGACGCAACAGTACTCGAGAGGTGATAAGGAGTATTTACCGTTGGAGAAAGACGTGTATTTGATCGCCTCGAGAGGGATCGATAAGATTGCGAGGAATTTAGTGAAAGCGTATCCGAGAAGACCGGACGTGCGCGTGGTCGGTTTAGAGAGCGCGGTGAGAGGCGCGGTTGGGAAACTCATGCGAGAGTTTAAATCGAAAGCGGATAAGTGCTTAGCGAAAGGGTTTAAACCAAAAGGTGGGAACACGCCGAGTTCGGGGATTATATCCACCGTGTTGGCGATGAGCTTATGCGACGAGGTGAATTTGTACGGGTTCGGTGTGGACGATAGAAATGTCGGGAGAGGATGGAGAAACCAACTCCCTTCGGCGTTGCCGCCGGAGGCGAAGTATCAGTATTACGTGTTGAGAGGCACGGAACGGAGTGGTGTGGACGCGGTGCATTCCATGGAGTTAGAACACGCCATATTGGACGGGTTAGTCGGAGCTGGGTACATAAACCGTTGCGGTGCCGGGAAAGAGACGTGCGGGTTAAATCCGAGGAAGAAAATTGGACGGTTAGGCAATAGGAAAGACTTGTTGAAGGCGGAAAGCATGTTCAACGCGAGAGAAATCATGATGCGAGAAAGAGCGAGCAAAGGTAAAGAGGAAAAAGAGGAGGAGGACGGTGGCGGCGATGACGACGACGAGCACAAAGACGATGCGGTTTCAACCACGGGCAAAGCCTTCTACGGCGAAAACTCGAACGAGAGCAATAGCGACGATAAGATCGAGGAAGCTGGCGAGTTGGACGAACGTCTCTCCGACGACGAGTTGGACGAGGACGACGCGCTCACAAAAATGATGAACTTCGCCGCTAAAGGCATGAAATATTTGTTTTCTTCGTCATCCTCGTCCGTTCTCGACGAAGACGATCCTCTCGCTCCTCGATGATGAGAGGTATAAAATACCGAGGAGTACGAGCGCATATAGAGAAAGCGTACGACGAGTAGTAACACACACCATCTGCCAGTAGTTAGTTTTAAACAATACAAAAGGAGAACTATTATTCTATCACGCAAAGATAGACCGAAAAACAATATCATCATCAAATCGCCCCGCTATCTCTCACGCTTTCCAACTCGCTCTCCCACTGCGTCTTCAAACTCTCCACCTGTTCCGTCAATCTCTGATTGGCCTCTCGCATCGCCCTCACCGGGTTCGTCTCTCCGTTCGTGTGCACTTTAATCAAAATCCGGTGATCCGTAGGGTGTGGGTGCTGGTACCCCGCGAAGACCACGTTCGGGTCGTTGTGCAGTTCCATCCTGAGCATGTTCCCGAGCGTGTGATCTTCTCTCATTAAGACGAATTCCCCGGCGTTGGCTAATTTCGTGTCCGGGGTGTACGAGAGTTTCCGACTGCCCGGAGGCATGAGAAATTTTTCCGCTCGCGATGGTTGGTTCATATTTATAATTTAACACACACACGCGCTCCTATTCTTACTCTTCTACTCTCTCTCTCTCTCTCTTTTCCTCGTATTTTATCGTAGTCTCCGCTTTGTTTTGTGGTGTCTGTTTTAAAAGATGTGCTCGCTTTTTTACTCGATTTTCCCACGAAGCAGCCCCACAAAAAACGACTCGAAACACACAAAACGAAAGAAAAAACAAAACAAAAGAGATTAGAAGAGATGACGGACACCGCGCGACCACCGCCGATGAGCGAAATCCCTCCCCCCGTCTCTGCGTCTGCTGCTCTGAAAATGAATAGCGGTGGTGGTGGTGGTGGTCCAGACGATGTCGTCGCCGTCGCCGCGCTCATCGATGAGTTGAAGGTGCGATTTGATTACTCTTTGATCGGTTTCTTTTTTTTCCCGATGATGGTTCTTGTATTTTGACTCGAAATGATGTGATGCGTTTGTTGTTGCTGACGTCGCGTTTCATCTCTCTCTCTCTCAATATTATCATCAGTCGGAAGACGTGCGATTGCGCCTGAATTCCATCAGCCGTTTATCGACGATTGCGGCCGCGTTAGGCCCGGAACGAACGAGGAACGAATTGGTCCCTTTTTTAGTGGACATGAACGACGACGACGACGAGTGTTTGATGGCGGTGGCGGAACACATTCCATCGCTGGTCACCTCAGTCGGCGGGGATGAGTTCGTTCACGCGCTGTTGCTACCTTTGGAGAGTTTAAGCACGGTGGAGGAAACCGTGGTGAGGCAAAAAGCGGTGGAAGGTTTAGTCAAAGTCGGCGAGCGATGCGATCGCGCGAGCGCGATGGAACATTTTTGCCCTTTGGTGAAACGATTGGCCACCGGGGAGTGGTTTACGGCTCGGGTGAGCGCGTGTGGATTATTCGCGTGCGCGTTGGAAAAAGTGAGCAGTAATGGTAACGGGGGCGAAGAGGAGAAGAAGATGATTGCGCAGTTGAGGAGTTTGTTCGGGCAGTTGTGCGACGACGAGACGCCGATGGTGAGAAGAGCGGCGGCGACGAATTTGGGAAAGGTGGCCGAAGCGAGCGTGGAGGATAAGCAGTTTATCAACGACGAGGTGTTGAAGTGGTTCGGGAAGTTAACCGCGGACGAGCAAGATTCTGTGAGGTTATTGGCCGTGGACGATTGCGTGAGTTTATCGAAGTTGGTGAGCGAGGAGGAAAGGTTGAAGAGCATCGTTCCCGTGGCGTTGAAGTTTAGTTCGGACACGTCCTGGCGAGTGAGGTACGCGGTAGCGCAACAGATTTACGAGTTGTGTGAGATTATTGGCGCTGATTTTGCGAGGGAAGATTTGTTTCCAGCGTACGAGAACTTATTGGAAGACGCGGAAGCGGAGGTGCGCATCGCGGCGGCGGCGAAGGTGAGCAAATTTTGCGCCTTGGCTGGACCGGAAAGAAGCAGAGAAAATATCATCCCGAGAGTTCGCGAGCTCGCGAAAGATGCCAGTCAACACGTTCGAGCGGCGTTGGCGTCGGTCGTCATGGAATCCGCGCCGACTTTAGGAAAAGAGGAAACCGTGAATCAACTCTTGCCAATCTTTTTGGTGTTGTTGAAGGACGAGTTTCCAGACGTGAGACTAAATGTCATCGGTAAATTAGACCAAGTCAACGAAGTCATCGGCGTGGATACGCTTTCCAAAGAACTTTTGCCCGCTATTAAAGATTTAGCTGAAGATCGACACTGGCGCGTGAGATTGGCGATTATCGAATACATTCCGATTTTAGCCACGCAAACCGGCGAGAGTTCGTTTTTGTTTTCGAAAGAGGCGAGCACTAGCGATAGCGAAAATAATAGCGCGGAAGATGTTTTGAATTCCTTGTGTTTGCGATGGCTCGCGGATCCGGTTTCCAGCATTCGCCAAGCGGCTGGGCAAAACTTGCAAAATTTAACCGCCTTGTTCGGTTCCGCCTGGGCGAAAGAACACGTCATTCCTAAACTCGAGTCGTTGTTACAAACGGAGAAAAATTATTTGGTCAGAGTGACGGTAGCGTCGACTTTAGGGATGTTGGCGGAGAAAGTAGACGAGGGGGATATTACGGGAACGCTATTTCCGATTGCAAAAGCCGCCGCGGCGGATTCAGTGGCAAACGTACGATTTAATATTGCTAAATCGCTCGAGAAGATGGCGAAGAGCGTGAGCGCAGGGAGCGCGATTAGAACAGAAATCTTGGAAGTTTTGGACGGTTTAAAAGCAGACGCTGATGTGGACGTGCAGTTCTACGCGTCCGAGGCTAGAAATGCATTTTGAGTTTTATAGAGGTACTCCTTGGTGTTCGTTGTTGTTGTAATAATAATACTATCATAATAATTACATTTTATCAAATCAAATTCAACGCGCGCGTGCTTTCCTCTCTCTCTCTCTCTCTCTTCTTCGTCTTTCTCTTTCAATCTTTACATACTATTTATATATTATCTTCGGTGCATAGGCACGGCGTACCCATTTTCCCACGACCCAACTTCTCTTTCCACGTCCTCCAATATCCCTTCAACCTGTTTCACGAATATATCGCTCGCATACGGCGGGGTCAAACTCGGTTTAACACTCAACACGTGCGTCACCTTCGTCCCTTCCTCTCCGTTCTCCTCGACTTCCCACGAACCTTCAAACTCTCTCAAGAACCCAAACTTCCTCTGCGAGGCCGCGCCTTCCAACGTGCACGTCATGTGCCTCTTCGCATCGTTCTCAACCACGCCCAACTCGATGTTAAAATTCCCACCGAATATGAAAAACTTCCAATTGCACGTCTGTTTTATGCGTTTCACCGCGCCGGGTCTCCTCGCTTCGCCGTCCTCCAACTCCTCCTCCTCAAACCCGAGGTATTCCACTTTCTTAATCGTGCTCGGGAACACTCTGCTCGCGTTCTCGTAATCCGTCAGCATGTTATACACGTCGTCCGCGTTTACGTGTGCGCCGAGTAATATCGTTCCTTTCACCGTGAAGCGGTTCGCCACGTTCGAGACGAGTTCGCACTTCAAATTTTTCGATGATTTTGCCTCGAAGGCATCCATTTCGTTTGATGTCGTCGTCGTCGTCGTTGCTCTTCTTCTCGTCGTTGTTGTTCTTCGTTTTCTTCTTCGAGTATTCGTACTGTTATTCGTTTTCCTCCGCGCGGTTATTAAGGGGGGTACCGATGGTGACGATGATTTCGACGAACAACAACACGTCTTCGTCGAGCGCGTCGTCGCCGCAGTCAAAGTCGTCATCATCATCATCATCACCGCTTTTTGGAAAATCTCTCTCTCTCTCCTCGTTCTATTCACAAACAAAAAAGAAAGCCACGCGGAGAAAGAAGAGAGCGCTTTCAAAAGAGAGAGAAAGAGAAAAAGCAGTGTGTTTGTTTCGGCAGCGGCAGAAAAATGCGTTTCGCGCTTTGAAAGTGTGTGTTATTATATGATGCGCGTGTATAAAGAAAGTCTCTCGTTTTTCGAGAGGAGCGTTTCAACAGTTTTCTTTGTGTCACTCGCTTTTTTTCAAGAGGAGTTTTTTCACTTGAGTCACACTTGTCTCTCTTCTTTTTTTTTCGACCAGAAAAAAAAAACCTAAACTCTAAAAAGAAAAAAAGAACAAACTGTTGTCTGTCACAAAACAACACACCGACGACAACAACAACAACAAAGAGAGAGAGAGAGAGAGAGAGAGAGAGAGAACTATTAACCATTCATTGTTGCGAGCAGCGCGAAAAAAGAGAAAAGAAGAGAGATGAGGATGAAGTTTTTCGTGAAAGTCTCTCTTTTGATGACGATGCTTCTTCAAATTCGTTTTGTTTCCGCGCATATACAAAGCGATGATGATTTTGGGGAAAAGATGACGATGAAAAAAAGATGTAAAAACACGAACGACGCTCCGAAAAAACAACCGCTGACGTTTTGCGACGACTACCGCTCGCACACGTGTTGCACTTCGAGAGATACGGATAGGATTTTAGTCCATCACGTGGAGATGCAGCGGCAATCGGTATCGGCGACGTGTGCGAGTTTGTTCGGGAGATTTGAGTGCAGCAAATGCGACGCGAGGAACTTAGGAGGGAGTACTAGGAATAATAATAATAGCGAGGATGACGATAGATTTAAAGTCTGTTCCGCGTACGCGAAACAGCTGTATAGAGCGTGCAAAGAGGAATATTTCGTGGAAGGCGCAGTTGGTGGGGGCGTTGGCGCAGGAAGGGGGTCGTCCGGGTTGATTTCGAGCGGGGGTAGATTGACGCCGTGTAAAAGCACGGATGCGATATGCGCGAAATTGGAGGAGTTTAGCGGGAACTGGAAAGAAGCGGTAGAGATGATGGGTGCGAAAGTCGTTGGCAGGACGAAGAAGAAAGCGAGATTGGAGGATGATGAGGACGAATTTGACGACGACAAAGAAGAAGACAAAGAAGAAGAAGAAAGCGACGACGACGACGACCAATCGACGGCGGCTGTCGTAAACGAGTGGTGTTTCGACGGCTCCGTCCCGGCGAAAGTCTTCGAGAAGAAACCATCGAAAACAGACGAGAAGAAGAAAGCTACGGCGAAAGGCTATCGTCGACTCAAAAAGTTTCGATGGAGAAAGTTCCTCACCGCGCGATACTGGCGTCGCGACCAAAGGCTCGTCAAACTCCTTTTCGTCGTCTACGCCTTCGTCGCCGCTCTTCTGCTGTACAAAAGAAACGCCGCGAAAATCAAACTGTTCTTTTGGAAGAGGAAGGTGGAAAAGTTACGCGCGAACGTCGCCAACGCGGCGGAGATGCGGATGAAATCTGCGTGAATTGTGAATTGTGAATTGATGTATCCGTTTAAACCATCCATCGTCCGTGTCTCGATATCGTCTCGTAGCGCGTATTTTTGCACAATTCGCATGAAATGGCAGCACAAAAAGAACAACAAACACCACACTTCTTTCGCTTGAATCATCAAAACCACACACAGATTCTCGTCACCACGTTCGCAAAATCTTCCGCGAAGATGGTCTTGGCAATATCATCATCGAGCACACCGCGCGCGTGCAGCAGACAATCTTCCCAGTTCTCCGCGTCGTCGTCGTCGTCGTCAAAGTCGTCCTCTCGCGTAAACGCATTCGGGAAAAGTTTCCCTCGGAGCCGCCAAGCGCAAAATCATCATCAACGACAAAGACGACAAAGACAAACACTCCAAACGCCTCGCGCTTCTTCGAAGAAACGACCGAAAAAACAGCGAGAAAACATCTACACCATGCCGGATATCGGAACCACGCCGTACCAAATGAAGGACGATTTACCCGCCAAAGGGCCGGAATTTGACTTGAGCCAGAAAAAGCAACCGCAACCGTATTTCGGCGCGAACGACGAGAACAAAGAGGCGACAACAGAAATTGACATGTCGCCAGCAATGTTCGACAAACTGATCACTATTTTCCGAAGTAAAGACGAGGACGAATGGATTGGCCTTTTGGCGAGCTCGGAGAAATGGTACGATTTGTGCGACGGTTTATTCGCGAGGATCGAAGAGCGAGTCGAAAAAGTGGACGAAGATCCCGCGGTGAAGAACAGGGACGAGGAGGAGTTGTTGTTGGCGAGATTGCTGAGGAAGTTGAAAGAGACGCACGCGAGATGCACGAGTTATCGAGATTTGTTGCAGGAACTGTTGGAAAAAGACGACGACGTGTTGGAAGGTTTCGTCCCTTCGCGACGAGGCGAGTTTACGGCGGAATTTTTTAGCTACGTGACGCACAAAATCGAAAGAGCGCACGAAATGAAAGATGTAGAGTTAACGGCGAATTTAGCGAGAATTGCTTCGAGAGTTTTAGGTATCGTCGAACAGTTCGACGAAGCTTCGAGAGACCAGCAACTCTTGGACACCGCGGCGGAGAATTTCCAAGAACTCCTCAAAGTTGAAACCATCCAGGACATGGACGCGAAAATCGACGAACTCGCCTCCACGGGTAAACTCGACCCGGCGTTGATGCTCACCGCTGCCAAAGCGTACATGTCTGTCAAGGAATCCCCGTACGTCGAAGAGGAAGTGAAAGACGTCATGGTCCATCTCTATTCAAAAATGCGCGACACCGTCGGACGACAACAACCGAAAGAAGTCCGCATCCTCAAACTCGTCCTCAGCGTCGACGACCCGATCGAACAAAGAAACATGCTCGAACAAGCGTTCACGCCAGGACCTGAACTCGAAAACGTCGACGGCAACGAAGACATGCTCTGGTGCGCGCCGGAAAGCATGCTCCAAACCATCGACGTCATTCTCAAAACGAGAGAACAATCCGTCGTGAAGACTTCCTTGGGAGGCGACGCCGCGAGGATGATGACCCCGGAAATCATCGAGAGAATGCAAGGCTTGAAGAATTTAATCGAAGATCAGTTCATTTAATTATATGCTGTAATACTAATACGAACAACAACAGAGAGAAGACGCGCGCGGGAGGCATTTTTGCTCTTTTTTCTGCATTTTCATCTCTTCTCTTCTTTATCCAAAATCGTCACTTTTCTAAGCCCCTTGCGGATTACCTTCTGAAGACTTCCTTTTGCGACTCCTTTTTCATTCGAACGCCGACAAAAAGGACAACGAGTTAGTTGAACACTACTTTTTGTCGTCGTCGTTTCTCTGTTTTTTCTTCTTCTTTTGAGAGACGCAGAGTGATAAAAGATGTTGTCGAACCGCTGCGTGATAGGTTTCCTCAACACCGGAGGCAAAGGCGTTCACGGGAATTTAACATCGCTGCGGGATGTGCGACGCGTTTTCGTTTGGAACAACAACAACAGTTCGTCGTCGTCGTCGTCGTCCTATGAGACGATGAGACGAAGTCAAGGCGTCGTCGTCCGAGCGTCGTCTTCTTCTTCGTCCGACGAGAACACGAATTCCGGCCGAGCGATTCGAACAAAGTTCTTAAACTTTTACGAGAAGAAAAATCACGCGATTTTACCATCCTCCTCGCTCGTCCCGGAGGACCCGACGGTCCTCTTAACCATCGCGGGAATGTTACAATTCAAACCGATTTTCATGGGCCAAAAAGAACGAGAGGTGAAATCAGCGACGACGTCGCAAAAGTGCGTTCGAACGAACGATATCGAGAACGTCGGGGTGACTGCGAGACACCACACGTTTTTCGAAATGCTCGGGAACTTTTCCTTTGGAGATTACTTCAAGAAAGAGGCGTGCGCGTGGGCGTGGGAACTGAGCGTGAAAGAACTCGGGATCGATAAGGAGAGGATTTGGGTGTCCGTGTTTGAAACCGACGAGGAGGCGTTTGCGATTTGGAGAGACGAAGTTGGCGTTCCCGAGGCGAGGATTTTGAGGATGGGCGCGGAGGATAACTTTTGGGCGGCTGGGCCGACGGGGCCGTGCGGACCGTGCTCGGAGCTGTATTACGATTTTAAGCCCGAGCTGGGCGTTGAAGGCGTGAAAGATTTAAACGACGATTCGAGGTTCGTGGAGTTTTATAACTTAGTTTTCATGGAGTTATCGAGAGATGCAGACGGGAAAACGACCCCGTTGAAGAATAAGAACATCGACACCGGGATGGGATTAGAGCGAGTCGCGCAGATTTTACAAAAGAAACCGAACAATTACGAGACGGATTTGATGATGCCGATTATCGAGAAAGCGTGCGCGATGGCAGAGTTAAAGTACGACGAGTGCGACGAGAAACAAAAACGAATGTTGAAAGTTGCAGCGGATCACATCAGAGCCGTGACGTATTTAATTTCCGACGGGGTATTTCCGTCGAACGTGGGGAGAGGGTACATCGTGAGACGATTGATTCGCCGGGTCGTGCGAAGCGGTAAATTATTAGGCATGAAAGAAGAAGGCGACTCGAAGACGTTTACTTCTGCGATTGCAAAAGTAGCCATCGAGTTATCCACCGAGTGCGATCCTAACGTTATGAAACGAAGCGAGAAAATATACGCCGAGTTGGAACGCGAGGAGTTGGGCTTTAAAAAGACGCTCGCCAACGGCGAAAACTTGTTGGCGGATATCATCGCGAGAGCGAAGAAGGATAAAAATGGCGTCACCGGTGCCGAGGCATTTTTGTTATACGACACGTACGGGTTTCCTCTAGATATCACTACCGACGTTGCCGAAGATAATAACGTGGAAGTAGACGTGGAAGGATTCGAAACGGAAATGGAAAAAGCGAGAAACTTGGCGCGCGCGGCTGCAAAAACGGTGGACGTCACCACCGGAGACGCGTTAGCACGCGTCGCGGACGACTTAAACAACGACGAGCATTCTGCGTTTATCGGATACGACAGCTTATTCTCCCGAGAATCGAAAGTTCTCGCCATTGTCAACCCGAAAACCGGGGAGATGCTCGAACGCGCTCGGGAAGGCGACGAAGTCGACGTCGTTTTGAGTCAAACGCCATTCTACGCCGAGTCTGGTGGTCAAATCGCCGACGTCGGCGTTATGGTAATAGAAGATAGCAACACCGAAGTACACGTTTTAGATGTTCAAAAAGCCGCCGGTGGGCGCATCATTTCGCACCGCGTGCGCGTTGAATCCGGCGAAATCGTCGCCAAGACTTCCGTTTTAGAAACAAAAGTCGATAAGGATTCCAGGCGAAGAGCGAAAGCCAACCACACGGCTACGCATTTATTGCAAAGCGCATTAAAGCAAGTCATGGGCGACGATGTCTCCCAAGCCGGTTCTTTAGTCAGTTTTGACCGATTGCGATTCGACTTTAACTCCTCGCGCGGACCGAAACCGAACGAGTTGGAAGAAATCGAAGCTTTAGTCAACGAATGGATTTTCGACTCGACGAATTTAGAAGTCGCGGAAATGCCCATCGCGGATGCCAAGGCGAAAGGCGCGACGATGATGTTTGGCGAAAAGTACGGCGACGTTGTTCGCGTCGTGGACGTTCCGAACGTGTCCATGGAACTCTGCGGCGGCACGCACGTCTCCAACACCTCGGAAATTTGCGGTTTCAAAATCCTCAGCGAATCTGGTATCGCTAGTGGCATTCGACGCATAGAAGCCGTCGCCGGTCCTGCCGTGATTGATTTAGTCAACTCGAACGCGCAAGTCGTCAACACCTTGACGAAGAGTTTAAAAATCAAGCCCGAGGAGATCCCCGACCGGGTGAAATCTATGCAAAAAGACTTGCTCGAGCAACAAAAATTGGCGGAAAAGTTACGAGGCGAACTCGCCGTCGCCAAAGCATCGAGTTTGAAATCGTTAGCGGAATCGCATCCAAGCGCGCAAACGCAAGTCTTGGTCGCTAAAATGGACGAGTTTGTCGCCCCTGACGCGTTAAAAGTCGCGTGCGAGTCTTTACTCAAATCCTTGGGCCCGGACGCTCTCGTCCTCCTCGCCTCCGCCTCGGACGATAACACCAAAGTCGCCATCGTCTGCGCCGCCGGCGACGACGCCGTCCAGAAAGGCCTCAACGCCGGAAAAATCTGCGGCGCGACTGCAAAAGCGTGCGGCGGCGGTGGTGGCGGCAAACCCAACTTTGCGCAAGCCGGCGGAAGAGACGCCTCGAACTTGGCCGAGGCGCTCGCCGCGGCCAAAGCGAACGCGTTTGAAACTTTGAATTAAATAATAATACACATATTTATTTATAGCGCGTTAAAAAGAAGAATTGTAACAGTTTGAATTTGAAAATTAGAGCGTGTGTTGCGTGTGTGTGTGTGCGTTTTGTGCGCTCGTATTTATATCGTCCTTCTTTATACGTTTTGCTCTCTGGTGTATTTCGAAGAAAAATTTCGAAACGGGAACGAGAGGAAAATCGACCAAACTCCGCATAAAATTCCACCACATCCGCCCGCACATATCAATGCCGCAAATACAGTACAGCGAAAAATACTACGACGATGTCTACGAGTACAGGTACGCTTTCATTCTTCTTCGTGAGAACGTGCGATCGGAATTGGGATTACGCGGTCGCATCTGCCCGGAAAACGCGGAGAGATGAGAAGATTTTCGTCGGTTCCGCTTATTCTCTCTTTCGTTGTTGTTTGCGCTCGAGAGATGATTTGAAAATTTCAAACGCGAAGGAAGAGTTTATGTTGTGTTCTCATCATCACTGCGGCACGAGAAAGAAGGCAAAACGGAAAAAGAAGAGAGTGAGAAGTTCCAATCCTTCGAGCCCTTCGTCCTCCGCGTCGTCGTCGCTCGGGTGTCGAGGAGGATGAGAGAATATCGCTTTCTTTTTAACGTTTCCGTCTAATCATCGATCTCTCTCTCTTTGAAATTCCTATACACAGACACGTGGTTTTACCGCCGGATATCGCCAAGTGCTTGCCGAAGAACAGATTGTTGAACGAGGTGCGTTTTGTCGAGCTTCGTTTTGTCGTTTTTTCTCGTTCTTTTTTCCCGCTCGTCGTCCTCTCCGCGGAGGAGGAGGAGGATGGATGATGTTCTCTTTTCCTCTCTTCTTTTCCCTTGTGTTTTGAAAATATGCGTCAAAAGCGACGACGACGAGAGAAGAAGAATAGAAATACTCACCAAAACATCTTTCTCTCTGGTTTCAAAAACGCAAAACAACAGACGGAATGGCGAGGATTAGGCGTGCAACAATCTCGCGGATGGGTGCATTACGCGATTCATCGACCGGAACCGCACATTATGCTCTACCGAAGACCGCTGAACTACGGACAAGCGCCGTTGGGAGACGCGAACAAGTGAAGAAAACAAAAATATAAAAGAGAGATTAAGAACCAAAACTACTCGTCATAGAAACTCATAGCCCTGGACGCGAAAGAAGAGGAAGTGGAAGCAGAGGCCTTCTGACTATTATATATTGTAACATTACTACTAAGATCAACAAACACTTTGAACGATACGCAACGACACTTCTTAATTAACTAATGGATAATATATATATGAATAAAAATGACTCTTTCTCTCTCTTAAACTTAAGCAAACTCATTCGGAGGCTGATACGGTGGCGGCACGTTCGGGTCTCTCGGCGTCTCCGTCGTTTGCACGTCGTCTAATCTAACGCCTACGCCTGGCGAAGCGTATGCCTGCTGCGTTCCTACGTGTTGCTGTTGCTGTTGCCCTTCGAACGCGTCGTCGTTCGTCTCTCCGAAATCCGTGCTCCACATTTTCGACCACACGAAAAACTGTGGCACTCGCATGAAGAATAAAAAGATCACGCACGCCAACGTCCACTTCGTTCTTACCGTCGACGCCTCTTTCGCGTACGTGCTCATCCAAATCACGTCGCAAACCGTGAGCGGTAAAATACTCACCGCCAAATATTTCATGATGTTCGCGCTCTTCATCTCGTACGACACGAGCGCCAAAAGACCAAACATGGTTGAAATCGCGCACCATTGGCCTCCGAACCACCCCAAGGCGCCTAATATTCCCAGCCAAATCTGGACGTTTGTCATCAACGTCGAGTATCCCACGCAGTCGGCGTAGGAAATCGGAGGGACGAGACTCGCACAAATGTCCACGATTTTCTTCACCATTTTTTCAATGTATTGACGTGTAATACTACTAATACACTCCCGTCGTCGTCGCACAAAGTCGTCACTCGCAGGTGTTTTTCGCGTTTCTTTCGACAGAGAGAGAGAGAGAGAGAGAAAAGAAGAAGAAGCGCAACAGAAGAGAGAGCGTGTGATATTACAATCAGCCGAGGAGGGTGATTTTCTGGCAAATGCGATTCCTTTTCCCCTTTCTTATCGCACAGGCCAAACTCCGAAATTTTGAAGTTCAAAATATTATGAGAAAGACTCGAACTCGAGACACTTGACTGCTCTCGATGATGAGACTTTCTCTGAAAAAAAAGAGAACAAAAAAACATCTCGAGACCAAAAAAAGAAAAAGCTCCCCTCAAATTTTACTCGCAACTGAAACGAACAAAGAAAGAGAGAGAGATACGCGAGAGAAAGAGAAAGATCTGAGATCTGAGAGAAGACCGGAGATGCGTGCTTTACTGAACTCCTCTTCTTTGTCGTCTTTGTCTTCTTCTTTGAATTCTTCGTCGCTTTTATCGCGACGAAGAGGACGAAGACATGATGTGAAGACGACGGCTTCTTGTTCTTTTTCTCCGGCTTCTTCTTCTTCTTTCGTCGTCTCCAGTTTTGCAGTTCATGGGTGCAAAACGAAGCACTTTCGCCGCCGCGGTCAAACGACGGTGATCGTCAGAAACAGCGCGAGCAACGCTCCACCTACGCCGACGAAATCGACGAGTGGGGGAGCGCTTCTGGAAGATGTGCTCAACAAAATGTATTTTCCCGCCAAAAATTTCATCGGAAAGTATCAAACGATGTTCAAGTTTTTAGGCGTGTTCCTTTGCTGCGCGATGGCAGACGTCACGTTTCTGGTGATGTTTGGCAGTCAAACGGCGTCGTCGGTGAAAGCAGGGATGGAGTGGACGCGATGGGTTGGAACGCCTTTGTCGGCGTTTGCGCGCGCGGCGGCGGCGAGCGCTTTAGCCGGATACGCCTCGAGCGTCTGGAAGAAGGATCACGCGTTTTCGAGCAACACGATGCATTCGTACGCGTTGGCGTGCGCGACGTACGCGATGGCGAGCATTTTAATTGTTGTTGTTCTTCAAGCCGGGAAAGTGAGTTATGGCTTAGCGAGTCCGTGGCAGTTGGTTGGAGCGATCGGTGGGATCGCCGCGGTGACTGGGTTTTTTACCGCCGTGGCGTTTGTGCAAAACGTGATGAGAAGCGCAGCGAAAGCCGGGAGAGACTCGTTGAATAACGAAGCGTTGAGCGCGTCCGTGGATTTTGCCTCTGCGGTAGGAACGATTAAGAAAGCCATGGCGAGAGAGTTTGAGAAAGAAATGACCCGATCCGTGGAGAAGATTGAAAAAGAGATGCGAAAAGCGTTGGAGGAGAAGAAGAGGGCGGAGGAGAAGTTGGCGAAAATTATCAACGAACGCTCGGCGGAGATGCAAAAGATGAACGCGAGAATCGATCAAGCGATTGAAGGAAGAGCATCGGGGAGAGAACAGGGCGCAACGGAAGCTTTGGAATCGTCCTCGTCGTCGCAAAAAATGAAAGCGGAGAACGAAGAAGAGGTGAAGAGTTTGCGGGAGGAGATGGCGAGGATGAGGGCGACGTACGAATCGGCGATGAACGCGGCGCAAAGAGAGTTTACAGAAGCGTTGGAGAAGGAAAGAAATTTAAGCGCGGAGAAAATTGAGAGCTGGGAAAAAGAACAAACGACACCACCACCAGTCGTGCTTTCTTCTTCTTCTGAACCAGAAGGAGGAATGATGAGCGAAGAAGACGTCGTCGCCATGGTGTCCAAGTTGCAAGAAGAAAAAGATCGAGAGATTCAAAAAGTGGTCCAAGCGTTGCTTTTAGAAAATCTCGCCCGAGAGGCGTCTTTGCGGTACGACAACAAAGTGCAGAAAGCGACGAGCGAGTCTGCATTAGTTGCCGCCCAAAACCAAATAGAAATCGAATTGAGTGCGTATCGATCGCAAATCGAATCGTACGAGCAAAGGAGTAAATTCCAAGCGGCTGAACGAGACGCGTTGTATCGACTTCAATCGCACGAGTTTGCAAAAACCTCGAAGCGCGACCGGGAGTATACCAAAGCCGAAGCCGAAGACGCGGTCAAGGTACTATACGACGTCATCGCTGATTTAAAAGAGGAACAGTTGGACATCGTTGCCGCGTTGCAAGCAGAGAATGTGGACGCGATCGCGGAGGTATTACACGAAAGAGATGCCGCGGTATCGGCGATTGAAAAGGAGTTGAAGACGATGAAGGCGACGTATGAAAGTTCGTTGGCAGCGGCGCAAGAAAACTTTAAAGCGGCATCGGCAACGAGTTCAGCCATAGATGCAGAAGCATCCAAGATGCTCGAAGACGCGAGGAAGGAGTTGATCATGGCAAAGGCGGAACGAAATGCGTTGTATAAGACGTTACAAAGTGAATTCAGGAAAGATAAAGACTCGAAGACCGAGGACGAGGCGAACGCCAAAGTTGCCGCTTTAGAAGCACGGATCGAAGCGTTGACGAAATATAGTACCAACGACAAACGCGCGTTGCGCGATTTATTCCTATCTGAAGTCGCAAAAGCGAAGAGAATTGGCTCGGAGCAAACGAAACCGATCGAAGAGGCTTTAAGAATGGCCAAAGCAGAGCGAGACGCCTTGTATCGATTAGCGCAGCGAGAAAGTTTGAAGTTGAATCATCAAACGGAAATGGCTGCTTCGGATTTAGAATCGTGGGAGAGAGAGTTGGAGTCGATCGGTGTAGAACTTAGGACGAAAACGGCGACGTTGGAAAGCGCGTTGAACGCGAGTCAACAGAGTTTAACGCAAACCGCATCGGAGTGGTCTTTGCGCCAAAAAGATATCGCCGAATCGTTGGAGAAGGCAAACAAGAGTTTAGAAATGGCAAAAAGTGAACGGAACGCGTTGTATAGGCTGGCAACAAACGAAAGCATGAAAAACTCGGAGCGTCTTTCAAAAGTAAACGCGGTTGACGGCAGGTTCACCGCGGAAATGGAGCGGCTTCAAGGCGAATTGTTGGCGATGAAGAACAACTCCGCGCAAAAGGACGAAAAGACGAGAGCACAGATGGACAATTTGAAGAAGCAAAACGAGAGCGATGTTTTATTGGCAAAACGAGAAACCGAAAAAGCGAGAGAGGATGTTAAGCAACAAATAGCTGCGATCGAACAAAAACACGCGAAAGAGTTGGAAAATGCGAAAGAGTCGGCGAAGAACGCGGATGCGATTTTGGTGGCGAAAGTTGCTCGGGTGCAACAAGAGACGGAAGCGTTGAAAAAGCAGCAGCAAGAAAACGTGAAAAAGTTGGAAGAACAGCATAAAAAAGCGTTGAAAGAAGCGAAAGACGCGTCAAACTCTTCCTCTGCGATATTAGTCGAAAACGTAGCCGCGTTACAGAAGCAAATCAACGACTCGAAAGACGCGCAAAAACTCGAGATGGAGAAGATGATACAAACGAAAGACGCTTTAGTCAAGGACAAGGAGCAACTGAGTAAAGCGGTGGAAAAATTAGAAGCAGACGCGGAAAAGATGAAGGACGTGATCAGTCGACACGGCGAGGAGCTCACTCAAGCGAAGAAACAGTCCGTCCAGGACGTTCGCAAAGAGCTCCAAGACGCCATGGAGAAGGCGAAGAAAACCGCCTCCATGATTGAAAAGATAAAAAACGATAGCGAAGGCAGAATCGTGGAAGCTCGTCGCGCGGCGATTGCGGAGTACGAAAAGTTAGCGATGGAAGAAGCGAGAATTGCGAGAGAAGCATTCACGAAGGAAATCAACGCCACGACTGAAGAGCTGGAACGACGCGCGAAGCAGTTTGTGGAAGCCGAGAAGATTTTGAAGGAATCGAGCGAAGCGAAGAAGTATTTGAGGGACGTTTTGAAAGACGACGAAGAGAAATTATCCAAGTTGCCGAAGTGGTTGAGTTAATTTAATCAATCTTAATATATAATATGCTGTATATTTTTTGCTTCTTCTTTATTATTATTAAAATACGATGTATGTATATGGTACAAAAGAGGTTTTAATTAAAAGCTTCCCAACAAGCTCATCGCGCGGTTTCTGCCTCCCGTCCTGCCCAATCGAGGACTCGCGTTCATTTCTAAGTGCATTCTTCTCGCCAACTCTTCGTCCGTCAACGGTTTCTCTTCCTCTGGTTCTTCTTCTTCTCTTTTATTCGCCTCAAAATTCTCGTTGTCTGAATCGCTTGTCAAACCGCTTTTATTGTTAGTGGTCGTTGTATTCAACAACGCTCCTCTGTCAACGGATGCTTTCGTATCGATGCTCAAGGAGCTTTGCGATTTTTTCTGCGACGCCGTCAACGATCTCGGTTTCTTCGGCGTCTTTGGCTTTTCATTATTATGCGTTGCAACGGTAGCACCAGAATCGTTCGAGCTGTTATCGTTGTTGTTGTTGTTATTCTCTTTTACTTTCTTCTGTTTCTTCACCGGCGTGGAAACTGGAGTGGAGTTCAACGATTGCTCTTTGTTTTTCCTCTTCTTTTCCTGCGCTTCTTTCGCCACGCGCTCGGCGTGTTCCTGTTTCCTCCTCGCGTTCTGTTTCTTCTGTTCCGCGATTTTTCGCATCTCTTTCGCTCGTTCTTCTTTCTCTTCCATTTCTTTCCTCGCTTCTTTCATCAACTCTTCTCTCGATTTCACGTTCTCCGCGCCCGCCGCGTACCTTCGCAATAAATCCCCCAAATCGAGTAAAGAAATATCGACGTAATTTTTCCCTTGCGTGTATTGTTTGTCCAAAATTCGGTGTTTTTTCGAGCCGAGATCGAACGAACACTTGAACTTTTGTTCGTATCTTTTTTTGATCGGTAAGTGCGCGGTCGCGATCTGCACGGAATCTATTTCGTTGTTCCCGTTGGTGAAATGCATCATCGTTTGTGTCATTTCTTACTCTTCTTCTCGAGCTTCTTTTTGTGTTAAATTTTCGGGAGAATGATTACGCAGAAGAGAGAAAATTGGCGGCCGCCTTCCTTCTTCCCTTCGACAAAAAAAAAGAATCTCTCTCTGTCTTCTTCTTCTTCTTCTTTTCGAAGAAGAAACTCTCACGCGATAGTGTAGTACGTAGAGGTTGTTAAGCAGCAACAACACCACTTTGCGTCTTTGAAAGGAACGAACAAGACCACAGAGAGCAAAAGAAGAGTGCAGCAAAAGAAGCGCGTCTTTCTTTAATTCTTCTTTCTGGAAAATTATTGAGCTGACGCGATCCATATTTTACCACCTTTCATTTACTTTTTAGGGTTTCGAATTTAACAAAAACAAACTTTATATTTACAAACGTAAACCCTAACTCACTACCTGATAAAATAAAAGCTTGCTCCGAAAGGAGTATCAAAAGTGTTACTTTGAAACAGCTGGAGGTTTGATTCTCACAGAAGTAATTGAGCGAGAGAACTAACCTCCTTTAATTCAGCCTCGGGTAAGAATTAAATGACTTCAAGTAAAGAGAACTTACACTTCTCCCTTTGATAGATTCGATTTCGTAAGTTAAAACTCTAAATCAATAGATGCAAAGACTAATGCACAAATCTAGCGGCTAGCGTATTTAGTCATATAACTCCAACAAGCGCTTGTGGTGTAGTGGTAACACATCAGCTTCCCAATGTTTTTTTTTGTTTTGCGAAAAAAAAAAAGAAACGTTTGGAAAAAAGAACCGCACACAGACAGCCCCCCCGTTGACTTGACTTGAAGAAGAACAATAAGAATGGGGAAAAAGATATCCGGCGCGCAGAAGAGGAAGAAGAAGAAGGAGAAAGAAGAGCTCGCCGCGGAAATGGAGCGGTTGAAGCTCGGACCGACGCCGCTTTGGACGGGATTGGTGTTGCATCACAAGGATATTTTTGTATCGCATGTGCTTCCGAAATTGAATAGGACAGATCGGTTTTTCTTTAAGAAGGTGAATAGAGAGAGTTGGGGTGTGCTTGCGTACGCCGGGGTAAACGTATCGAAATTAAATTGGGGTATTTACGAATGTTCATCCATTTCGACGCTGGAATTCGCGTGGAATCACTTTCCCTGGGGAAAGAAAGATACCGAAGGAAACGTGATAGATCAAGCCTTGTTTTGCGCGGGAGTTGCTGCAACGAACAAACTCGAGTTCCTCAAGTGGGCGAGAGAAGTGAAACAGTGCGAGTGGGATGAAAGGACGA
>ERZ651776.855-NODE-855-length-39811-cov-12.755021_pt1 | contig 39811 bp, 33 predicted proteins | sample MGYA00514761_ERZ651776 | MGnify/ENA metagenome assembly ERZ651776
TGGGCTGTCCCCATCAGGAGAACTGACGACAGATGCAGCAGAAATTGATAAAGGGGTTTTGCTTCCATTTGGAGGTCATAAGGGGTCTGTCATTGCCCTTATGATTGAACTACTATCTGGCCCACTAGTAGGTGAGACTTTTTCATATGAATCAAAGGAGCGTGATAACGGAGATGGAGGCCCAGTTCAAGGTGGACAGTTTATTCTTGCCATGTCTCCTAAAATATTGTCTGGAAAGGACACAGCTGATCAAACAGAGAATTTTTTAAAAAAATACAATGAAATAGAAGGGACTCGTCTACCTGGTGAGAGGCGCCATAAAAATAGGCAAGACCTTGGACCGAGACAAGTAAACAGTGATTTAGTTAAAACAATTTCAAGTCTTATAAACCAAAATTAAATAGCCTTAAGAATAATTAGTCTGAAATTAGAAATAAGTCCATGAACTCGTTAACAGAAGTATTTTTAATATTCTCATTATCAAGACATAATGAGTAAATTCTGTTAGCTTGTTCATTAGAAAAAGTATCTTTTAGACTATTAAGAAATTTCATCTCTAATAATGGAATTCCCTCTTTGCGACGATGACGATGTCCAATTGGGTACTCAACTTCTACTTTCTCAGTATGACTCCCATCATTAAAAAAGATCTGTACTGCATTAGCAATAGATCTTTTGTCATCAGCAAGGTAATCTATTGAATATCTTTTATCTTCAATTAACAGCATTTTATCTCGAAGCTCATCAATTAAAGGATTCTGTTGATGAAAGCTATCCTCATAGAAGTCAGCAACTAAATCGCCTTTAATCAATGCAACTGCAAGCATATATTGCATACAATGATCACGGTCAGCGGGATTATCTAAAGCGCCTGTTTTATCAATAATTCTTAGTGCTGACTCATGCGTTGTAATTTCAATCTTTTCAATTTTATTCAACTTATCCTTAACTTCTGGGTAAAGAGCAACTGCGCACTCTACAGCAGTTTGTGCATGAAATTCAGCTGGAAACGATATCTTAAAAAGAATATTCTCCATCACATAAGAGCCATAACTCCTGGAAAAACTAAACTCTCTACTCTTGAAGCTTACATCATAGAAGCCCCACTCTGGCGCACTCAAAACTGAAGGCATACCCATCTCACCAGCCATCGTCATCATCGCTAAGCGAACCGCACGGGACGTTGCATCACCCGCAGCCCATGACTTTCTTGAACCAGCATTTGGTGCATGTCTGTATGTTCGAAGTGAAGAGCCATCAACCCAAGCTTGTGACAGAGCATTAATAATTTGATCTCTATTACCTCCTAGCATATGTGTTGCAACAGCTGTACTTGCAACTCTGACCAATAAAACATGATCTAAACCTACTTTATTAAAGCTATTCTCAAGTGCAAGAACACCCTGGATTTCATGAGCTTTGACCATATACTGAAGAACACTTTCAATAGTGAGTGGTGATTTATTATTAGCTATATTCACACGAGAAATATAATCACTAAGCGCCATAATTGCACCTAAATTATCTGAGGGATGACCCCACTCTTCGGCCAACCATGTATCGTTAAAATCCAACCAGCGGACTATTGCTCCAATATCCCAAGCTGCCTTAACTGGATCAAGCACATACGACCTGCCGAAAACCCTTGCACCATTTTCTACCGTTGTGCCAGGAACTAAAGGGCCCAAATGCCTTGTACAATTTGGATATTTTAAAGCCAATAAACCACAACCAATGGTATCTATTAAGCAATTTCTAGCCGTATCTAAAGCCTCCTCAGACTCTACTTTATAATCAATCACATAATCTGCTATATCTTGCAGAACTTGATCTGCAATGACTCTATCTGCTTTCATTTATTAACCTCTTTTATCTATTGGTATTACTTTCTGAAGAATTGGACCTATATAATCTGCATTCGGTCTGATTATTCGATTATTGTGCCTCTGTTCAAATATATGAGCACACCAACCAGTTATTCTTGAGAGCACAAAGATCGGTGTAAAAAGCTTGGTCGGTATTTTCATAAATTCATATGTTGAAGCATGATAGAAGTCAGCATTTGCAAATAAATTTTTCTCTCTTCGCATAACTGCCTCTACTCTCTCGGATACATCATATAGATGCTTGTCATTAACCTCTTTAGATAATTTTTTTGACCACTGTTTGATGACTTCATTGCGCGGATCAGATTCAGTATAAACGGCATGCCCAAAACCCATCACCAGTTGTTTTTGTGAAAGCATTTTAAGTAATTCTTCCTCTGCAACATCAGGATTATGCCACTGAGATAACATTGCACTAGCAGCTTCGTTTGCTCCTCCATGTAATGGCCCTCGTAAGGTTCCAATAGCACTTGTCACTGCAGAATGAATATCTGAGAGCGTAGAAGCGCAAACCCTTGCGGCAAATGTGGAAGCATTAAATTCATGTTCAGCATATAAAATCAAAGAAATACTCATTACTTTGTTATGAAGTTCGCTGGCTTTTTGACCATGTAAAAGATGCAAGAAATGACCACCAATTGTGTCATCATTTGTCTCTGTATCAATTCTTTTTCCAAAGTGGGAAAACTGATACCAATAGCTTAAAATTGATGGAAATGCGCTCAGCATTCGATCAGCATGATCAGTTTGATTTAAAAAGTCTTCCTCTTGCTCTAAATTACCAAGAACTGAACAGCCTGTCCTTAAAACATCCATTGGATGAGCAGTTTTAGGAATACACTCTAAAGTATTGCGAAGTTCAGGTTGCAGGCCTCTTAATGATTTAAGCTTCTCTATATAGTCTTTTAATTCCTTTGAGTTTGGAAGTTTCTCATGTAACAACAGATAGGCAACCTCTTCGAAGGTTGTATTTTCAGCCAAATCTACTACATCATAGCCACGATAAGTAAGGCCTGAACCAGTTACTCCAACTGTACATATTGATGTCTCTCCAGCACTCTGCCCCCTAAGACCAGCACCACCCATTTTTTTTCCACTCACTATTTTTTCTCCTTCTTGAATAACTTATCTAATTGTTGTTCATATTCATGATAGTTAAGAAAATGATACAACTCTTCCCTCGTTTGCATAGTATCAATCACCTTATGCTGATGACCATCTTCTAAGATATGCTGATAAACATTAAGAGCCGCATTGCTCATAGCCCTAAAGGCACTCAGTGGATAAAGAATCATATCTACACCAGCCTCAGAAAGCTCACCCCTACTAAATAGTGGTGTTTGGCCAAATTCAGTTATATTTGCTAGAATTGGTACACTTAAGGAATCAGAAAATTCTTGATATTGCTCAATAGTATTGAGCGCCTCAGGAAATATCATATCCGCGCCAGCTTCAGCAAATGCTTGTGCTTTTTCAATGGCAGACTGCATTCCCTCTATAGCCAAGGCATCAGTCCTAGCCATAATGACAAAGTCTGAATCTGTTTTAGCATCAACTGCAGCTTTAATTCGGTCGAGCATTTCACTGGTAGTCACAATAGCCTTATTTGGTCGATGTCCACAACGCTTTTGAGAAACCTGATCTTCAATATGAATTGCTGCAACACCGCTCTTTATCATTTCTTGAACACAACGAGCAATATTAAATGCACCTCCCCAACCTGTATCTGCATCAACCAATAATGGTAACGAAGTCGCCTGAGTAATTCTTTTAGCGTCCTCAATTACATCTGCAAGTGAAGTAATGCCTAGGTCTGGAACTCCAAGAGAAGAGGCTGCCACTCCTCCACCTGATAAGTAGATTGATTGATGACCAACTTTTTCTGCCATAATGGCACTATAAGCATTAACAGTGCCCACAATTTGGAGTGGCTTATTTTCATTAACTAACTTTTTGAATTTCTTACCACTGCTTTCCATTCCTGACTCTCCCAAAACATTTAGTGATTTACAAGTTAACTATGGATTTAAACCAACACTTCGTAAAATCAAATCAATAACTTCTTGTTTTTTTTCTTCAAACTCACTATCTGTTAACCTCTTACCATTATTTAAAATCATCACTTGATAGTCAAAATCAGCATAATGTTGAGTCGTTGCCCAGATCATATACAACAATGTGTGTGCATCTCCTACATCAACAATTTTCTTTAACTTAACCCATGTATTTATTGAGCTCACACAAGAATCAACCCATTTTTTTAATCTTGATGATAATACTATCTCCATTTCTGGAGCTCCACTAATGATCTCATTTGCCCATACTTTGGATCCAAATGGCCTCACCCTAGACAAATCCATTTTAGCGCCAACATAATACCTTATTGCTTCCCTGGGTTCTTCAAATGTATTGAATGTGTCAGCAGCCTTCATCCAATCAACCAAAATACTTTCTAAAACACATCGATAAAGATTTAATTTAGTATGAAAATAATAATGAATATTGGACTTTGGAAGTTCAGCCATATCTGCAATTTGTTTGGTAGTAGAGCCTTTAAGACCATGCTTTGCAAATACTTTTTCTGCCGCAAATAAAATAATAAGCTCATTCTCTTCACGAATACTCTCTTTACTTCGAGGGCTATCCTTGGATTTTGCAGCAACATTTATATTGCCCATTCAATACTCCATCATAAGCTTATGAGACTTTCAAAGGATTATTTTCATGAGTTGTCCAATCAGCTACCTCTGATGAAATCTCCTTACCTGTCCTTGGATCAGTTCCACTTGTCATAGCAACCATTGAAATACAATCTACTACAGGACAAACGCTGACACAAAGATTACATCCAACACATTCATCATCATTTACTGTAAAGACTCTATCCCCACTCTCAGTTGAATATTCAATTGCTTGATGTGAAGTATCTTCACAGACGATATGGCAACGCCCACACTTTATACATTTATCTTGATCAATAACTGCTTTATCAACGTGATTTAAATTCAAAAATTTCCAATCAGTTACTGATGGGACTGCTTTACCAATAAGCTCATCTACCGAATTCATACCTTTTTCATCTAAAAAGTTACTCAATCCAGTTTTCATATCTTCAACAATTTTAAAACCATAAACCATAGCTGCTGTACAAACCTGAACATTACTTGCACCTAAAGCAATAAAATCTACTGCATCTTTCCAGGTCGACACTCCCCCAATGCCTGAAATTGGTAAGTTTTTAGTTTTTTCATTTCGTGCTATTTCTGCAACCATATTCAACGCAATTGGTTTTACAGCCTCACCACAATAACCTCCATGCGTTCCCATACCGCCTGTAGTAGGAAACATAGTCAAGCTGTCATAATCAACCCTCATAATTGAGTTTATAGTATTAATTAATGAAACCGCATCCCCGCCACCTTCAAAGACTGCTTCCGCAGGATAAATTACATCAGTTATATTTGGAGTAAGCTTAACAATCACAGGCACTGTGGCGTACTTTTTGCACCACTCGGTTGCTTGTTTTATATATTCTGGAACTTGCCCAACTGCAGCGCCCATGCCGCGCTCTGACATTCCATGTGGACATCCAAAATTGAGCTCAAAACCATCGATACCTGTATCTTCAATAATAGGTATGTGCTTTGCCCAAGATGCCTCATTCATCGGAAACATAACGGATGCGACTACAGCTCTATCGGGCCAGTCTCTTTTTACTTGACGCATTTCCTTAAGATTAACTTGAAAAGGGCGATCAGTAATTAATTCAATATTATTAAAACCAATAACACGTCGATCATTACTCATCATTGTTGTGTATCTTGGACCATTAACATTCACAATATGAGGATCCTCACCCAAAGTTTTCCATGAAACCCCACCCCAACCTGCTTCAAAAGCACGATTGACGTTATATGCTTTATCTGTAGGTGGCGCTGAAGCCAACCAAAAAGGATTAGGTGACTTAATTCCCAAAAAATTACTAGTTAAATCTGCCATATTAAGCTCCTTGCCTAAGCGTTTCGTTTATTGAAATTGCTGCTAGTTTGCCATCTTGAACTGCTGATACAGTTAAATTATCTCCATCAAGAATGCAGTCCCCACCTGCCCATACTTTGGTCAATGAAGTTTTACGATGTTCATCTACAACAATCCTACCTTTTTCTAGCTCTAAGCTATTATCAGTCAAACCCTCGGTAACTAATTTTTGTCCAATTGCCTTAAATACAACGTCTGCTTTCAATGTAAGGTTTTCTCCAGTTGCCTTTGTGCTTCCATCATTTTGTGATTTCATAACATCAAACTCCATTGCAGAGACATTACTTTCATCAGCTATAAGCTGCTTAGGTGATAAATTATACTGAATTTGAACATCATGTTTTTTTGCCAGAGCCTGCTCATATTCACTCGCTGCCATTGCATTTTTACCTCTTCTATAGGCAATAGTAACTTGCTCAGCACCTAGTAATTTACTTTGAACTGCAATGTCTATTGCTGTCATGCCTCCACCAATCACAACAATATTTTTCCCAACCATCAGTTCGTCTTTATTGCTGGTTTGTCTTAAATTAGCTATATACTCAACTGCATCTATAACGCCTGCAATATTTTCATTGTCAAGATTTAATTGGTTGACCGTACCTAGGCCACACCCTAAAAATACAGCATCATATTGATTTTGAAGATCTTCAAGAGTGATTTGTTTTCCTAGCTCCATCCCAGTTTCAATATTTATACCACCAATATCTAGAATGTAATCAAGCTCTTGTTGTGCAAAATCATTAGTAGATTTATAAGCTGCAATGCCATACTCATTTAAACCTCCTAGCTTATCTTTAGCATCATAAACTGTAATTTTATGACCCAAAACTGCTAAACGATGCGCACATGATATGCCAGCTGGTCCAGCACCAACGACTGCGATTGACTTTCCTGTATTCTCTTCCCTAGAAAATAATTGCACTCCATTATTTAAAACTGAGTCAGTTGCATAACGTTGCAATAATCCAATTTCGACAGGTTTTTCTTCATGATCATTTCGAACACAGGCCTGTTGACAGAGCTCTTCAGTTGGGCAATCACGAGCACACATACCTCCAAAAATATTTTCACTTAAAATTTTCTCAGCTGCACCCGTTAAATTATCACTCCTGATACTTTGTATAAAACCTGGAACATCAATATCTGATGGACAGGCCTTAGTGCATGGAGCGTCGTAACAAAAATAGCATCGATCAGCTTCAATTAATGCCTCTATTGGAGTTAAAGGAGAATGAAGGTCTGAAAAATTATCTTCTATTTCTTTTTTACTGAGGCGATGTGACTTGATATTCAATCCCTCACTTTTTATTTTGTTATTACTCATATTTTCCTCCGAAAAATAATTGACCATTTGGTCAAGTTAAATATGTAGTTACACAATTAAAAATTAATTAAATTTTATCGTTTCACAGCTTTTGGTTTATTTTTCTCTGCCTGAACATCTAAACCCTGATAGAAGGAAGAGTAAGGAGGACGGTCAACATATCTTCCGGCTCCCCTTTCAACTTTTAACTCACCATTAGCATAAACTACTTTTGCAGCACTAATAGTATGTGAAGCACAGCCTTTGACTTCCATACCTTCAAAGATATTGAAATCAATATTTTGGTGATGGGTTTTAGCAGATATCTTCTTAGTTTTCTCTGGATCCCATACAACAATATCTGCATCTGCACCAACTGAAATACTTCCTTTTCTTGGATAAATATTAAAAATTTGTGCAGCGTTTGTAGAAGTTAATTTAACAAATTCATTCATATTAAAAAGACCTGTGTTAACGCCATGATGCCATAACACTTCCATTCGATTTTCTACACCTGCGGTTCCATTTGGAGTGATACGAAAATCATCTTTACCAGCTGCTTTTTGATCAGCACAAAAACAACAGTGGTCAGTCGCAGTAGTCTGTAAGTTACCAGATAAAAGCCCTTTCCATAAAGCCTCCTGGTGTTCTTTTGCTCTAAATGGAGGGCTCATTACATGAGCCGCAGCGCTTTCAAAATTTTTATCTAAGTAAACTGACTCATCTACAAGCAAATGGCCCGCTAAAACTTCACCAAATACTTTTTGACCTGAATTTCGTGCTCTAGTAATTGCTTCTAAAGACTGCTTTGTAGAAACATGCACAATATATAAAGGGACTCCATATACATTAGCAATACTAATAGCTCGATTTGCAGCCTCAGCCTCCACTTCTGGTGGTCGAGACAATGGGTGGCCTTCTGGACCTGTTATACCCATATCAAAAATCTTCTTTTGAAGCTGAGCAACCATTTCACCATTTTCAGCATGAACAGTTGGCATTGCACCCAATTCTAAAGATCTATTGAAACTATTGACAAGTATTTCATCAGGGGCCATTATTGCGCCCTTATAAGCCATAAAGTGCTTAAAACTGTTAACACCATGTTTTTCAACTAGTGTTTTCATATCAGCATGAACAGTTTCATCCCACCAAGTAATGGCAACATGAAAGCTATAGTCAGCTACTGATTTCTCAGCCCACTCTCGCCATTGATGATATGCCTCAAGAATACTGGTTTGAGGAGATGGAATAACAAAATCAATAATCATTGTTGTTCCACCAGCAAGTCCAGCAGCCGTGCCAGTATAGAAATCTTCACTAGCAACAGTTCCCATAAACGGTAATTGCATATGGGTATGAGGGTCGATACCACCGGGCATAACAAACTGCCCAGCAGCATCTATGATCTCAGCGCCACTCGGCGCTGAGATATTACTGCCAATTTCCTGTATTTTGCCGTCTGCACATAGCACATCGGCACTGAAAGATTGATCAGCATTAACAATTGTTCCATTTTTAATTAGTACAGACATAGTATTCTCCTACAAGAAATTAGATTTTATATTATGATCCAAATGCAGCATCCCAGACCTTATGAGTCCAAGCACCGACTGGCTCGCCATTAATTACTGGATCAGAATCACTACCAAGTAAAGTATCAACTGTACGTTGGTAATCGTTAACATTTAATTTACCGCCATTTGCAGTAAGTTTATTAACTTCGCCCATCATACGACGCTGATGCTTTTCAGTTTGAGCGCCACTCATGTCATTTTCAAGCACGATATCGGCAGCAGCATCGGAATTATTTGAAGCCCACTCCCAACCTTTCATGCTAGCACGAAGGAAACGCGCAGCTTTATCAACAAAAGCAGGATCAGTTAGGTTTTCTTCCAAGACATACAATCCATCTTCAAGTGTTGAAACACCTTGCTCATCATATGGGAAAACTACTAGCTCATCGGCTGAAAGTCCACCATCAATAACTTGCCAATATTCATTGTAAGTCATTGTTGACACGCAATCTGCTTGCTTTTGAAGAATTGGCTCTATCCCCCAGCCTTGCTTCAATACTGTCACTCCACCAGCGCTTCCATCAGTTGCCATATTAAGCTTACTCATCCAGCTCAAAAATGGATACTCATTACCGTAGAACCAAACTCCTAGAGTCTTATCTGCGAAGTCAGAAGGCGAACTTATGCCCGAATCTTTTCGACATGTAAGCATCATTCCAGAGCTTTTAAATGGCTGTGCTATGTTTACAAGGTTAAGCCCTTTTTCTCTAGATGCTAATGCTGCTGGCATCCACTCAATAAGAATATCTGCACCACCGCCTGCCATGACTTGTGGAGGCGCTATATCGGGTCCACCTGACTTAATTGTTACATCTAAGCCCTCATCATCATAGTAACCATTTTCTAATGCAACATAATAGCCTGCAAATTGAGCCTGAGTTACCCACTTCGTCTGAAGGGTAAATTTATCACCTGCTTGAGTATTAAAGCTCAAAGCTATAAGCATAGTAGAGCAAATTGCAGCTAATATCGTTTTACTTTTAAATATTTTCATCATTTCTCCTTTATTTTAAAAATAATAGTACTTACCCATAACTAGCTTTTTCGCATCGATGGATGCCAGAAAGTTAATTTTCTTTCTAAGAGAGCAAATACTCCATAAAACATCGAACCAGTAACAGCAGCAACCGCAATTGTTGCCCATACAATATCGATATTCATTCGGCCAACTTCTGCCGAAATTCTAAATCCCATTCCTACAATGGGTGTTCCAAAAAATTCTGCCACTATAGCTCCAATCATAGCGAAAGTTGAGTTAATTTTCAATGCATTAAGAATAAAAGGCATTGCATTTGGTAGTCGCAAACTAAAAAGTTCTCGCCAGTAACTTGAAGCATAAGTGTGTAATAAATCCCGATCAATCCTGTCAGTTTCATTGAGACCGCCTAAGGTATTTACCATCATTGGGAAAAAAGTCATTATGGCAACAACAGCCGCTTTTGACTGCCAGTCAAAACCAAACCACATTATCATAATTGGCGCCATGCCAATTATTGGTATCGCACTAAAGAAGTTTCCAATTGGAATTAATCCACGCCTTAAAAATGGGATTTTATCTGCTGCAATTGCAACGAGAAATCCTGCACCACTTCCCATAATAAAGCCAGGAATTGCTGAACGTACAAAAGTTTGATAAAAATCAGCAAATAAAGTAGCACCAAACCCATCAAATACTTGCCAAATAAGACTTGGTGCAGGTAATAACACCTGTGGAACGGACATACCTATAGTAATAACCTCCCATAGAAAAAATATCCACGCACCAAATAAAACTGGAATGATTATAGTTAGAAATAATTCTATTAATTTATTCTTCGGCTTTAAAGCTGATAGTTGAACTAAGTTATTCCATGTTAGAAACCACAATGCACTTACCAAGAACCAGGCATCCACACCCATAACTACGCCCTTTTCGAATGAATGTATTAAATTTAATACAGACCAAGCTCCAGAGAATAAGGCTACAAAACAAATAGATAAAAGAACTAATCCTTGTTGACGAATGATAAAAAATAATAAACTGACAGTGGCAATAATAATCACAATAAAAGGATTAAGCGCATAGTCATTTATTTCATTAAACTGCAACGAAATAAAAGAGGCGATTGAAAAAATTAGACATAGCAATCCACTTAAGGGACGCGACCTTATTAATGCCAGGAAATTCATATTTGCAGCCCCATACGATTATTAACTGCGCGCTCCATTCTTCCAACTAAGGTAACTAGAGTTGCAGAAATCACTGAAGCGGTTATCAGGGCAGCCCAAATAAGACTGGTTTGTCCGTAATATGAGCCAGATAATAGGCGCGCACCTAAGCCGCCTTGAGCACCTGCTGGAAGCTCAGCTACAATAGCACCAACAACACTCAGAGCAATGGCTACTTTTAAACTGGCAAATAAATAAGGAAGAGACGCCGGAAGACGTAATTTCCAAAAAACCTCAACCTTTGATGCTGAATAACTGTTCATTAGGTCTACCAAGATAATACTTGGTGACCGTAAACCTTTAACCATACCAACAACAACAGGAAAAAAACAAAGATAGGTTGAGATCATTGCTTTTGGAACTAAGCCAATAATACCCATTGAACCCAACACAACAACAATCATCGGAGCAATTGCCAGAATTGGAATAGTTTGAGATGTAATTATCCAAGGCATCAAAGTTCGATCCAGTGCTGCCACATAAACAATACCTACTGACAAGACAATACCAAGAAAGGTGCCCATTACAAAGCCAACCATTGCAGAAGATAAAGTCACTCCAGAGTGGTAAACCAAACTCCTGGGTGAAGTGATCTTCTTATCCCAAATTGTTTTCTTTAACTCCTTTGCAATTTGATGGGGTGATGGCAAAACAGGTCGTTCCATCGACCAAGAGTCTGAGACTAATTCTGAAAAAGTCCAATCTATATTATTTTTTTCATATCTGTCAATTAAAAAGGAGCTATTTAAATAAACGGCTCCCGCATACCATATCATGATAATAGCGGTTACCAGAATCATCACAGGACCAATAGTTCCTCCTACAATCATACTGAAAAGCCTATTAGCTTCCATCACTGTGTCCTTCTTTGAGTCCCTCTCTTACAAGTTGCGAAACCTTTAAGAATTCTTTTGATTCACGAATATCAAGATTTCTATCTTTTGGAAAATTGGTTTCGATGACATTTATAATTTTTCCAGGACGGGCAGACATTACTACAATCTTAGTAGACAAGAAAACAGCTTCAGGAATTGAGTGAGTAACAAATACAACTGTTTTCTGAGTTTGCTCCCATAACCTTAACAGCTCTTCATTTAAACGATCACGAGTTATCTCATCCAGCGCACCAAATGGCTCATCCATAAGGAGCATATCAGGGCTAAAACTCAAAGCACGTGCAATGGATACGCGTTGCTGCATACCTCCAGATAATTGCCAGGGATATTTTTTTTCAAATCCTGTTAAACTTACTAAAGATAAATACTCCTGAGAAAGTTTTTTTTGCTCTGATTTTGAGTAGCCAGACATCTCAAGCGGTAGATGGATATTTGACTCAATATTTCGCCAAGGCAAAAGAGCTGGAGTTTGAAAAACATAACCATAAGAGCGATCTAAGCGAGCTTGATGTGGGGACTTACCTTCAACTGTTATTGAGCCACTTGTTGGCTTTTCTAGATCAGCTATGACACGTAACAATGTTGTTTTTCCGCAGCCACTGGGGCCAATCATAGAAACAAAATCACCAGCCTCAACTTTCAAGTTAATGTCAGAAAGAGCATGGACCGGCTCTGTTTGTGTCTCAAATGTCAGAAATAGATTGTTAATATCTATCGTTGAAGATTCAGAAACCTTAGAGCTTGAGGGCTTACCCATATTATTTATCTGTTAACCTTCCATATAGGTCACTACGCCTATCTCTAAAAAATTGCCAAGTGTCTCTCACTTCTCGAACCATATCTAAGTCAATATCATGAACTAAAAGCTCATCATCGCCATAACTTGCCTGGGCTTCTATTTGCCCACGTGGATTTACAATGTAGCTTGATCCATAGAATTCACCCATTTGCTTTGCCCATGGCTCTTCTGTACCAACACGATTTATAGCTCCAATAAAAACACCATTTGCTGCTGCTGAGGCTGGTTGCTCCAGCTCCCATAGATATTTACTTAATCCAGCAACAGTAGCAGAAGGATTGACAATATATTCTGCGCCATTTAATGCTAATGCTCTCCATCCCTCAGGAAAATGCCTATCGTAACAAATATAAACCCCTAACTTAAGATAAGCCGTATCAAATACTGGGTATCCCAGATTTCCAGGTTTAAAGAAAAATTTTTCGTAAAAACCAGGTGCAACTTGAGGTATGTGAGTTTTTCGATATTTACCTAAAAAACTTCCATCTGCATCAATAACTGCTGCAGTATTGTAATAGACTCCTGACATTTCCTCTTCATAGATAGGAACAACAATAACCATTTGGTGTTTTTTAGCATATTCCTGCATCAGCTTAACTGTAGGTCCATCAGGAATCGACTCCGCAGCTGCATACCATTTTTTATCTTGACTTGGACAAAAATATGGCTGCGTAAAAACCTCCTGAAAACATAGAACTTTTACTCCTTGTTTTGCAGCATCCTCTATCATTGGGATATGGGCCTCAATCATTAAATCACGAATTTTTTCTGGTGACATCGTACCATCACCTTTTAAACCCATTTGGATTAGTCCACACTTTACCTTACTCATTCGATTCCTCCTTTTTCCGATTTACTTTATAGAACTTCTGATAAGTTCTTGACTAACTAGACAGGCTACATATTTTTTTAACAATTGTCAACTTTAATTGCCATCCTATTTTGCAATATAGTTCAACTTGATATTTAAACAAAAAAAAGGGCTTCCTTAAGAAGCCCTTTAGAGTTGCATTATTAAAGCTATTTAGGATGGGAAAGAAAAGTTAACACCCTCTCTAATACTTGATGATGGCCATCTCTGAGTAATCGTTTTTCTTCGTGTGTAGAACCTCACACTGTCAGGTCCATAAGCAGCTAAATCACCAAACATTGATTGCTTCCAACCTCCAAAGCTATGCTGTGCAGCTGGAACTGGTAAAGGTACATTGATACCAACCATACCCACTTTTATTTGGTCACTAAAATACCTTGCAGCTTCACCATCTCGAGTGAAAATACATGTGCCATTACCGTATTCATGTTCGTCAATTAAATCTATTGCTTGTTGCATAGTTTCTACTCTGACAACTTGTAATACTGGACCAAATATCTCTTCCTTATAAGACTTCATTGAAGCCTCTACACTATCTATCAAAGTACCACCAACATAAAACCCATTTTCACAACCTTTGACATCAACGCTTCGACCATCAACAATAATAGCTGCGCCTTGTTCTTCTGCACTAGATATGTAGTGCTTAACTTTTTCCATATGCTCTTTAGTTATGAGTGGCCCAAAATCATTATTACTATTGTCAAAATTACCAACTTTTAAATCATGCATCTTAGATTTCAAGCCTGCAATTAGATTGTCAGCAGTCTCTGAACCAACCGCTACGGCAACTGAGATTGCCATACAACGCTCTCCACTTGAGCCAAATGCAGCTCCTATTAAGGCATTAACTGTATTTTCCATTTCAGCATCCTGCATCACAATGGCATGATTTTTTGCGCCGCCCAGAGCTTGGCATCGTTTATCATGCGCAGTAGCTGTTTGATATATATATTTAGCAATAGGAGTAGAACCAACAAAACTTACTGCTTGCACCCTTTCATCTCTAAGCAGAGTATCTACAGCTTCTTTCCCACCATTAACTACATTCAGCACTCCTTTAGGCAGTCCGGCTTCATTTAATAATTGAGCTACGAATAAGGCTGCAGATGGATCTCTTTCAGACGGCTTTAATATAAAGCAGTTACCACAGGCGATTGCCATTGGATACATCCACAATGGAACCATTGCGGGAAAATTAAAGGGAGTAATACCTGTAACAACACCTAAGGGCTGAAACTCACTCCATGAATCAATATTGCTAGAAATATTTTTGCTATGTTCACCTTTTAGGAGTTGTGGTGCATAGCAAGCATATTCAACATTCTCTATACCTCTAGTAATTTCCCCAAGTGCATCATGAGCAATTTTTCCATGCTCTTCTCCGATTAGTTGAGCAATTTTATCAATATTTTTTTCTAATAAATCCTTGAACCGGAACATAATTCTAGCACGTTTAAGTGGAGGCGTTGCACGCCATGCTGGAAAGGCTTCCTGAGCAGCTTGAATAGCTTTTTCAGTTGTAGTTTTTGAAGCTATTTCTACTTGCTTACTAACCTCACCAGTCGATGGGTTATATACATCTTGAGTAGGGTCACCCATTGACACAACTTCACCATTAATGAGGTGCTTTACTAATTTCATTTCTTCATTCTCCTTTAATGTAATTCTTTAATTGAGTCAGATATTGCTCCAATAACATCCTTTATTTGTTTCTCGGAAACAATAAATGGCAGTCCTAATTGAATCGTATCTCCACCATATCTGACATAGAAACCTTTATCCCAACATTTCATTGCAATTTGGTAGGGTCGCAATGCGGGTTCATTTTTAGCAGATTCAATAGTAATTCCACCCGCAAGTCCATAATTTCGAATATCTGCAACATATTGCAAACCTTTGAGGCTATGGAGTTCTTTCTCAAATATAGGGCTCATCTTTTTAACCCGCTCAATCAAATTTTCATTCTGCAGAATATCTAAACTAGCAATGGATGCAGCACAGCCTACAGGATGAGCAGAGTATGTATAACCATGGAATAATTCAATCAAATAATTTGGTGCTGATGTATCCATAAAGGTTTCATAAATACTATTATTAACTACCACCCCACCAAGCGGTTGACTGCCATTACTAACTTGTTTTGCAAAAGTCATTATATCTGGAGTAACTCCAAATGCCTCTGCTCCTGTCTTCGCCCCCATACGTCCAAAAGCAGTTATCACTTCATCAAAGATTAATAAAATATCATTGGAATCACAGATTTTACGTAGCTTCTTAAGATAACCTATTGGAGGAGGAAATACTCCGGCAGAACCCGCCATCGGCTCAACAATAACTGCAGCAATATTCGATGCGCCATGCAGTAATATTTTGTTTAATAATTCATCCGCTAAATGCTCTCCAACTTTAGGCTGACCTTTGCTAAATGTATTTTCTGGCAGAACAGTTGATTGTAAATGATCAGCCTCAATGCCTTGCCCAAACATTTCTCTATTAGGACCAATACCGCCAACACTAATCCCTCCAAAATTAACTCCATGGTAGCCCTTGATTCTTCCAATCAGACGAGTTTTACCAACCTTACCTTTCTGCCTCCAATAAGCTCGAGCAATTTTTAGTGCACTATCCACTGCCTCTGAGCCAGAACAAGTAAAAAAGACACGATCTAAGTCTTTTGGAGTAAATTTAATAATTTTATTTGCTAACTCAAATGATTTTTCATGTCCAAATTGAAATGCAGGGGAGTAATCTAAAGTCTCAATTTGTTTACTAACTGCTTCAATAATTTCAGGGCGTGAATGTCCCGCACCGCAAGTCCATAAACCTGAAAGGCCATCAAATATTTCCCTTCCTTTATCATCTGTAAAGTAAGTCCCTTTAGCAGAGACTATCATTCGCGGATTTGCTTTAAATTCCCTATTTCCACTATATGGCATCCAGTGGGCATCATAAAATTTAGAATTGTTTTTATTCATTTACATACTCCCATTTACTGAGGATTGAGACAATACTATAACAATTTAGATTCATAACTAGTTGTTAGTTTTTACATTATTAAAGAGTCCAATCGATAACTTTTGATTCTTTTTTTGTATCAAACATTAGTTCACTTTGATTAGGACTTGCCTTTGCAATAACTTCGCCATTACGAATGACAAATAGACGCGCATTGCATAATCTAATTGCATCAATTGGGTTTTTGGCTTGATGAACAACCAAATTAGCATCACAGCCAACTTCGATACCGTAATTATCTAGTTGCATTACCTTTGCTCCATTTGAGGTAATGGCTTGGAATATTTGATGCATTTCTTGCATACCTGTCATTTGACCTACATGAAGTCCCATACTGGCAACCTCCAGCATGTCATGTTTACCAAGGCTATACCATGGATCCATTACACAATCGTGTCCAAAAGCAACATTAACATTACTATTTAGTAACTCTTTGACCCGAGTCATACCTCTTCGTTTTGGGTATTGATCATGGCGACCCTGAAGCGTAATATTGATTAATGGGTTTGCGACAACTTGTAGATCTGCATCTCTCAGTAAGGGAATTAATTTACTGACATAGTAATTATCCATTGAGTGCATTGAGGTTAAGTGTGAACCAGTAACTCTCCCCAAAAGACCTAAACGTTGGGTTTCAAAAGCTAGAGTCTCTACATGTCTAGACATTGGATCATCAGATTCATCGCAATGCATATCAACCAATAAACCTCGTTTTGCTGCAATTTCACATAACAGTTTTATGGATTGGGAGCCCTCATTCATAGTTCGCTCAAAATGTGGGATACCTCCAACCACTTCTACGCCTTTTTTTAATGCTCTATCCAAATTTTGAATCGAATTTTTATAGCGTAAATATCCATTTTGTGGAAATGCCACGAGTTGAATATCAATCCAATTCTGCATTTCTTTTTGTAATTCTAGAAGTGCCTCAACAGCTAACAATCGATCATCGCTAATATCTACGTGGCTTCTAATAGCTAAACACCCATTTGCTATTGCCCAATGACATAATTTTCTAGCACGTTTTTTTATCAGCTCTAATGTCAAGTGCGGCTTTAGTTCGTCCCATAGCTGGATTCCCTCGAGTAGTGTTCCACTTTCATTGAAGCGAGGCTGGCCGAGAGTAAGAGTTGCATCTAGATGGAAATGGCTATCCACATGACTTGGAGAAACTAATCGTTCAGTCGCATCAATAGTTTGAGATGCCTCACCAATAATATTTCTATCAACAGCTACTATTTTTTTATTTTGAATAGCAATATCAAATTTCTTTCGGTCATCTGGAAGATTAGCATTTTTGATAAGTAAGTCAAACATTAGATACGATCTCCTTGTCTAAATGGTATAAGTAAAGCTTTGGGATAGGCTGCTTTTCGAGCAACAAGCATCATTGCAAGAATACTAAGAAAGTATGGCATCATAGAAAATATTTGATAAGGAATAACGTCTGCACCTATTAATTGCGCCCTAATCTGTAATGCCTCAAATAATGCAAATAAAATTGCCCCCAAGAACGCTTTACCTGGCTTCCAGGATGCAAAAATAACCAATGCAACACAAATCCAGCCTCTACCATTAATCATACCAAAATAGAATGCATCAAATGCAGACATAGTCAAAAATGCCCCACCAATAGCCATCAATGCACTCCCAGCCATAACTGCTCCAGTACGAATTAGAAGAACATTAATACCTTGAGCTTCATTAGCAACCGGATTTTCACCAGCCATTCTAATTGTTAAGCCAATTGGCATTTTATAAAGCACAAAAAAAGTGACGCCCACTAATATATAAGACAAATAGGTTAATGCTGATTGATGAAAAAAGGCTTGACCAATAACTGGAATCGATGACAAAATTGGAATTTCAAATACACTAAATGGCACAATCTTTGGAGGTGTTGTGCTGAATGGTATCAATAGAGTATAAGCATAATAACTTATAGATGAAGCTAGCAAAGTAATTCCAATTCCACTCACATGCTGAGACACGCCTAGGTAAACCACTAATATGCTGTGAAGAAAACCAAAGATCATTCCAACAATTGCAGCGAATACAATTCCACCCCAAAGGTCTCCACCTTGATAAACCCATATCCAACCCGCCATTGCTCCAATAGTCATAATGCCTTCTATTCCAAGATTGAGCACGCCTGCACGCTCACAAATTAATTCACCCAATGTAGCAAAGATTAATGGGGTTGCAATTCTGATTACGGAAGCCCATAACCCTGTTGTCAACATCATTTCAAATAATTCCATCATAATTATTTACCCCACACAATTCGATATCGAGTCAGCATTGCTCCAACTAGAACGGATAATAAAGATATGGCAACTAAGATATCTGCAATATAGTTAGGTATGTCAATTGTTCGACTCATCGCATCAGCACCTACATAAATTGAAGCTAAAAATATAGCTGAAATAACCACTCCTATTGGATGTAATTGAGCAAGCATTGCAACCGCTATTCCTGTATATCCAAAACCAGGGGACAAAGTTAAGGTTAAATAGCCTTTCAATCCTGCTACCTCACTGACTCCAGCCATGCCCGCCAAACCACCACTAAAAAGGGCTACCATTAATACTGATTTGTTAATTGATATTCCATAAAAAGTTGAGGCTTGCTGATTATGCCCAACAGCTCTTATCTCATAACCCCAAACCGTAAAACGAATTATGGCCCACATTAAAATGGACATTAGTAAGGCAACAATTATTCCAAGGTGTAATCTACTTTTAGCGACAATAGTAGGTAGAACGCCATTATCAATAATTCTAGCAGCCTGAGGCCAGCCCATTGCCATAGGATCCTTCCATGGACCCTCTAGCAACATATTTACAAATAGTAAAATTACAAAATTAAGCAAAAGTGTAGTGACTACTTCATCTACTTTCATATGCGTTTTGAGAAGCACTGGCACCAACAAAATTAGACAGCCTGCTATGGCGCCTGCAATAAATAACATTGGTATCATAAGCGGCGCAGGAAGGTCAATCATTCCTGTACCAACAAGCGTTGCCGCCATAGCCCCACAATATAATTGACCCTCTGCACCAATATTCCAAAATTTTGCTCGAAATGCAACAGCAGCAGCCAAGCCTGTAAATATCAATGGCGTTGCTCTAGATAAAGATTCAGTAATTGCAAAAGTTGAACCCAAAGAACCTTTAATCAAAGCTATGTAAGCACGGATTGGTGATTCTCCTGCCCATAGAATAAAAAAAGCACCAATAATGAAAGCAACTCCAATTGAAAGAATGGGTAAAGCTGCAATTAACCACAAAGGCGCATTTCTTCTTGTTTTAATTCTCATAAATGCTATCCTGTTTCATCTCACCACTCATCATAAGTCCGACTTGATTTATATTAACTTTATTAGAATCAAAAGGCCCTTGAATTTTTCCATCAAATATTACTGCAATTCGATCAGATAATTCAAATATTTCATCTAGGTCTTCACTAATAAGTAATACACCCGCACCTTTCGTTTTAGCATTTACTATTTGTTGCTGTACAAAACTAATTGCGCCTTCATCTAGTCCTCTTGCTGGTTTATTTGCAATAATAAAGCGGGGATTATTAGACAAGCTCCTTGCAAGAATTAACTTTTGAATATTCCCGCCAGACAATAACCTAGTAGATGCATATGGACCCTCACAACGAATATCATATTCTTCAATTAATTTTTCAGCACTACTTACTGCTTGCTTTTTATCGATAAAAAACCCTGATTTCGATTTAGAGCGTAATTCTTCACCAAGGAAATTTTCCCATATTTCCATTTCACCTATAACACCCTCATTTGTTCGATCCTCTGGAATTCTGGCTACTCCAGATTCAGTAAGATAACTAGGACCATATTTATTCAATCTCTCTCCAAAGAGCTTGAATTCTCCTGAGCTTGGAGAGGCAAGACCTTGAAGAATAGAGGCTAATCCAGTTTGACCATTACCTGCAACTCCAGCAAGACCAATAATTTCCTTTTCATGAATTGTAAGGTTTATATTGCTGAGTGAAGTTGACCCCTCCTTTGCATTCAAAGAGACATCATTAAGCTCAACAACTGCTTTACCTTTTTTTAGTTTTTCATAAGCTGGTCGTGTAACTTTACGTCCAACCATCATTTCTGCAAGAGATTCCTTACTTGCATTTTTAGTAGCAACCTCACCAACTAGTTTGCCATGGCGAAGCACCACAATTCGATCACTAATTTCTAGTATTTCATTTAATTTATGTGAAATAAACATGATTGATAAGCCAGCTTTTACCATCCCTTTAAGGACTTTGAAAAGGTGCTCACTCTCTTGGGGAGTAAGAACTGCAGTGGGCTCATCAAGTATCAAGATAGTTGCATCACGATAGAGTGCTTTTATTATTTCAACCCGTTGTTTCTCACCAACCGTTAAATCGGCAATTCTAGCATCTGGGTTAATTAATAAACCAAAACGCTCTGATAACTCTTGTAGTTTTTTATATGCTTGTTTTTTTTGACTCCAAAACCTCGTCAAAGGTTCAGTTCCTAGGATAATATTTTCGAGTACTGTAAGATTATCTGCAAGAGTAAAGTGCTGGTGAACCATACCAATTCCAGCATCTAGTGAGGCTCTTGTTGAACCAGGAGTTAATTTTTTACCCTCAACCTCAATAAACCCTTTATCACTTACATAGTGTCCAAAGAGTATATTCATTAGTGTGGTTTTACCCGCACCATTTTCACCCAATAATGACAAAATTTCACCCTCACCAAGTGAGAGTGAAATATTGTCATTTGCTACAACAGATCCAAAACTCTTACAAATTTCAGAAAATTGTAACTTCTTCATCTGATAATCTTAGTAGGTTGATTTTGGTTCGTCGTCATTAATTCCAACTACAAGACCACCACCTAAGATTTTTCTAGACATTGCTGCTACTTTAGTTTTAACATCACTCGCAATCCTACTATCAAACTCATAGTAAGGTGCTAAAGTGGCTCCACCTTTTTGCATCATTGTCCATTCTTTATAATCCTCAGCAGCAAAAGTTCCTGCCTTAACACGAGAGATTGCATGATCAATTGCATTTTCCATATGCCATAAAGCTGAAGTGACAACAACATCTGAGCCATTTTCCTCTTTATTCATATCATTAACGTTACCGAATGCAAGTATACCTTTCTCTCTTGCAGCATCAACTACACCAGCACGCTCTGCATAAAGGACATCAACACCAGCTTCAATTTGAGCAAATGCAGCTTCTTTTGCTTTCGGTGGATCATACCAAGAGCCGATAAAGCTAACTTTAAACTCAACGTCTGGATTAACTGATCTTGCACCAGCCATAAATGCATGGAACAAGCGGTTTACTTCACCAATTGCATAACCACCTACCATACCAATTTTATTGGTTTCAGTCATACCACCAGCAATAATTCCCATCAAATAGCAAGGCTCATGAATATAATTATCAAATACTGAAAAATTACCTCCATGTTCTCCACCATACCCACTTCCAGGATCTCCCATTAGATAAGCAATATTTGGATAGTCATCTGCTACTTTTCTAGCCTCTGCACTAATACCAAATGCTTCACCAACTATCAGGTCAACTCCACTTTCAGAATATTCCCTTAGTACTCTTACGTAGTCTGTATTTGAAACTTTTTCTGAGTTTACGTAATCAATTTCGCCTCTATCTGCTGCAGCCTGTAAAGCTAAATGCAATCTTGCATCCCATTTTTGCTGCAGTGGCTGAGTGTAGACTCCAGCTACTTTGATTTTGTCAGCTAAGACCTGGCCTGACAAAACAAAGCTAGATAAGGCTATAATTAATAGTTTACTAAAACTTCCTATTTTCATTATTTTCTCCTTTATATTTAAAAAATGTAATACAAGCATTAAATCTTAATCAACTTTAACGCAGAAGTATTACCCCTCTTATTAAGCCTCAAAAATAAATTAAAAAGCTCAACAATTTCTCCTTTACAAAAATCATATTCTGATTTAGTCGATTTTTAAACTAAAACTTCTTGACTAGATAGACAGGCTACATTTTTTTTATATTCTTGTCAACTATAAAAATGAGACCAAATTTAAATAAAATTAAAAATGAATTTTCTTAGAGTAATTAAAGTTTTGCTAACTAAAAACTACTAAACTCTTTCAACGGCCATAGCAACGCCCATTCCCCCACCGATACAAAGAGTAGCGAGACCTTTATCTGCTTTATCACGCTCCATGCCATGCAGAAGTGTTACTAAAATTCTAGCGCCTGAAGCGCCAATCGGATGACCTAGCGCGATAGCACCTCCAGTAATATTTACTTTAGATTTATCCAGGCCAAGTGAGTCATTCACAGACATGGCCTGCGCTGCAAATGCCTCATTAGCCTCAATTCTATCAAGTTCAGAAGCCTTCCAGCCAGCCTTTTCTAAACACTTAGTACTTGCAGGTATTGGCCCAGTTCCCATAATTTTTGGGTCAACCCCAGCACTAGCATAAGAAACGATTTTGGCCATGGGTTTCAAGCCAAGCTCTTTTGCCTTAGATGCGCTCATTACCATTACAGCTGCTGCTCCATCATTGATACCCGATGCATTGCCTGCAGTCACTGTTCCATCTTTCTTAAAAGCGGGCCTTAGCTTTGACAACGATTCCTCAGTTGTTCCGTGTCTAGGAAATTCATCAGTATCAAAAACGATATCTTCTCCCCGTCTTTGAGGAATAGCAATTGGTGTAATTTCGTTACGAAATAAATCAGAAATCTGAGCGGACTCTGCCTTTTGCTGAGACTCTGAGGCAAAGTGGTCTTGAGATTCTCTTGAGTAGTCAAATTTTGAAGCAATATTTTCTGCAGTAACGCCCATGTGATAGTCATTAAATACACACCACAAACCATCAACTACCATTGTATCGACCATCTCCCAAGGGCCCATTTTTTTGCCTTCTCTTGACTTCGGTAGGACGTGCCCAGAGAGGCTCATATTTTCTTGACCACCTGCAATAACGATTTCAGCATCTCCACAAGCGATAGCTTGAAATGCTAGTTGGACTGCCTTTAAGCCGCTACCACAAACCTTATTAATGGTCATTGCTGGCGTCACATTTGGGAGGCCAGCATCTATAGCTGCCTGCCTAGCTGGATTTTGGCCACTGCCAGCAGTCAGCACTTGACCCAAAATTACCTCGTCAACTTGGTCATTAGCTACTCCTGTCTTCTCGAGCAATGAGGCAATAACAGCAGAACCTAGCTTATGAGCTGGAATTGACGAAAGCGAACCTCCAAAAGAACCTAAAGCTGTTCTGGTAGCAGAAACGATTACTATTTCATGATTCATAATGCACATTAATAATTTTTAATGGAATTATTATAGTGCTTGAAATTGCTAAACGTTTACTTATTCTCTCTAGGTAATTTATTTATTTTATTATTATTTTGATTTTTTAGTAGGATGCATAATCATTCCATTTTTTGCATCATAAACGTTTAAAGAATCAACAGAATAGCTGACATAAACAGACTCGCCTACAATGTATTTTGAATCATGAGCAACCCTTGCAATGACAGCAGTTTCTCCGCGTGTTAATTGAATAATTGTTTCTGGGCCATTTGGAAGAACTGCAGTTACAGAATACTTTTCACTGGACGTAGCTTTTTCTTTTGTAACCAATAGATTCTCTGGATGAACTCCTAAAACTATTTCATTAGAATCTGGAATCCAGCCAACATCGATTTGTACATCTGTATTCTTAAAAAAAGTGCTATCTTGATCCACTTTATTAAGATTAACAAGATTAATTCGGGGCATACCTATAAAATCTGCAACAAATGTATTGTTTGGCTGATGATATAGATTACCTGGTGAAGCTACTTGTTGTATTTCACCGTTTTTCATCACAACCACCCGAGTTGACATTGTCATTGCCTCGGTTTGGTCATGAGTCACATAAACAGTGGTAGCCTCAGACTCTGATTGGAATTTTTTTAACTCGACTCTCATATCCATCCTGAGACGCGCATCGAGATTTGACAGTGGCTCATCCATTAAAAATACCGGTGGCTTCGTTGCTAAAAGTCTAGCAAGTGCAACACGCTGCTGCTGCCCCCCTGATAATTCAGATGGATATCTATCTTCAAGCTGGTCCATTCCAAGACTCAAGAGAACGCTATCAAGTGTTTCGCTGGAAACATCTTTTGGGGTATTTAAAACATCTAAACCGAATTTAACATTATCTCTAACTGTCATATGTGGCCAAAGTGCATAACTTTGAAAAACCATTCCCACATTACGTTTCCCAGGTGGGCTCATAATTTTTTCTGAAGATGAAAAAACAACTGTATCTCCTATGATTATTTCACCTTGATCTGGAGTTTCGAGACCTGCAAGACATCGAAGTAATGTTGTTTTTCCACAACCTGAAGGGCCTAGTAAAACCATAAATTCTCCAGATTTTATCTCTAGTGAAACATTATTCAGTGCTTTTTCTGAACCATATTTCTTAGTTAAGTTACGAATAATTATGTCTGCCATTTTTTATCCTAATTAGTCAAGTTTTTCTCGCAATCTTGCCATCCTGCCTTTGCCAATTCGCCAAAGAATCAATTCACCTAAGATTGTTAAAATTGCAACAATCAATACAAGTGCATTTGATAGCTGGGTCAACCCCTCTTCTGCATAGCCAAAGCCAGCAGTCATGAGAACTCGTGTTGATGGAGTAATTAACAAAATAATTAATGATAGCTCACGCATTACTCCTACAAAGCTAACCATCATTCCTGAAGTTAAACCAGAACTTGCAAGCGGCATAACAATTCGTCGAAAGCGCATACTCCAACTCGCTCCAGCAACTTCAGCAGCCTCTTCAAGTTCTTTGCCAATCTGTGTTACCGCAGTCACTCCTGTTTTTACTGAATAAGGCAATCGACTGACTACTGAGATAAGAACTAAGAGTGTAAATGTTCCATAAAGTGCAGGTATTGGGCCAACTGGCTCTGCAAATAAAGTTAAATACATAGCACCAAAGGCAATGGTTGGAAACAAGAAAGGAATAAAAGCAATTTGATCTAGTGCATTTGCTAAAGGATTGTCAGATCTACGAACCACTATATATGCAATGATAAGACCAATAATTGATGCGATTACTGCTGATAGAGAGGCTAATTTCAAAGTATTCCAAGTAGCTCCTATAATATTATTATTGTGAAGAACTCCAGGCTCACCAAAGGCAATATCTGGATTAGACGTTCCAACCCAAAAATGCCAAGTCAGATTCTCAAGACCAAAAAATCCATCAATCAACATAATGGATTGAACTGCGAGAAGAATTAAAGGAAGGATTCCAACTATAAATGCAAATAAGGCAACAGTTATAAATACGGGCCAACGCCAACTTCCAAGATTTACTTCGCGACTTCGAAAACCCTTGCCACCTATGGTTTCAAATCTGCCAGATTTTTTCTTAATGAATCGATTTGATAGCCATATAGAAACTAGAGATATTGCAATCAAAATTACAGCTAATACAAAAGCTAAAGAATCTAGTCCAAGTGCAAGATTGGCATAAACCATCGTAGCAACTGTATGAAACTGAACTGGAGCACCTAATAAAAATGGAAGTGCAAACTGTCCTATTGTTTTTCCAAAAGTCAAGATAAATGCTGCTACAAAAGCAGGAGCAACAACAGGAAATGTTATTCTGCGTAAGATTGTCAGCTTTCCAGCTCCCGAAATAAGAGCACTTTCCTCCATCTGAGAATCAATTGTAGCTAGAGCACCCGCAACTAAAAGATAAGCAAAAGGGAAATAGTGAATCGCTAAAGTAATTGAAATTGGTATCGTTCCGTAAGAAATCCATTCAGGTGGAGCAACTCCTAATATAGACTCATACAATCCTGGCTGTCCACCTACTTTTGGACTTCGAAATACTGTTTCCCATGCCAGTGCTATTGCAAAAGAGGGAATGATATAAGGAAGCGTAAGAATGGGTTGAAGCCAACCTTTTCCAGGCATATTTGACCTCACCACACACCATGCTAAAGTTCCTCCCGCTAAAAGTGCGAGAACTGTCGAAATCATGCCTGTAATCAGCGTATTTACTAGAGGACTATATAGCATTTTTTCTGAAATAGGACTAGCGGTTGCTTGAAGCCAATGAAACCAAGTAAACTCACCAGGGACCGCATCTCTTGAAAGACGTCGGTCACCTTCACCCCAAGTAAGTGTTTCTAATACTAACTGAAAAAATGGCCACAACACTAAATAAGAGAGCACCAACAAAAGAAGAGCCAATGCAATATTTACTGGATTAAGCAAGAATTGACGAATCATTGTGTCAATCCATTTTTTTTGTGAAGAAAAATTAATCATTTATTATTATCAGTTTCAAGAAAATTAGCTCTAAGATGCTCTAATGACTCCACTCCCTGGACAGCTTTTTTAGACTTTTTATGCAAAAGAGTCATTGCCAATGCCTCACAAATTAGCATTGGACCAGAGCGAAGTTGCATTACTCCTTCTTTTGGTCGACTTACGCTTAAAACTATGTCTGGTTTTGGCCTAGCAGTCAAAATAGTTGAGTCGCCAATTGCGATTGAATGGGCACCAATACTTTTTGCACTTTCAATTAGAGATGAATAACCTGATGGAAGAGAGTTAATTGACTGAAAACCAAAAACAACAATTGCATCACCTTTTTGAATTCCAATGAGTTGTTCAGCTAAATCCCTTCTTTGCAAATTTAATGCAGCACGGCACTGAATACCTGATCTTCTGAGACGACGTTCAAAATGTGTCATTAATGGAGCAGCGCTACCTCGTCCAACTATAAAAATACTTTTTGCTTTATAGATTTTGTTTACTACTTCATCAATTTGATTCTGTGAAACAGTATTTGAGATAGCAGCAATAGCAGCAATTTCACTTTCAATGAGATCACTAAGATTTGAACCTTTTTCAATAAGATCAATTCGCTGCCTGATTTTATCTGATGAATTTTTTTTAAATTCAACATCCTGTCTTAATTTTTGACGCATATCTGGAAAACCATCAAACCCAAGCTTCCTTGCAAGACGCACAACAGTTGACGCATGAACAGCAGCTTTAGATGCAAGTTCAGCCGAAGATAGATAGACTGCCTCTGAAGGCTCTCCAAGAATAATGCTGATCAATTCTTGATCAGCATCAGTTAGTTTTCCCTCAAACGAATTTATCAGCGATTCAAAGCTTTGTTGATATTCAGTAGTCATAGGGTATCTATTTTATTTTTGCAAAAATTATAGCACGATTTAAATTTATTGCAATAATTATTGCATAAATCTAAACTATATGGTATAAGAAAATCGTAAGTATAAAAAATATTAATAATTTGTAAATATCAAATTGTAAGTCAAACTTAAAAAGGAGAACAAAAATGGAAAAAATGGCATCAATTAGTGTATTTGCTTTATCCTTAGGATTAGCATTTTCCTCTATTGGATCAGTTCAAGCTGATGAAGCGTGGCAAAAAAAAGCAGGTGTTGGAAGTTATGCGTCTGACAATCAAAACTGGAGTGCAATTGAAGCTGCTGCACGTGAAGAAGGTGAGGTAGTAATTTATTCAGTATCCTCACGCATTGCAAAATTAGTTGATGGATTTAAAGAGCGCTATGATATCGATATTATAGGATACGATATTCCCTCTGACCTTCAACTAGAAAAACTATCGCGTGAGCATCGAGCAGGTGTTCATTCAGTAGATGTTTTGTTTAATTCAGAATCTTCGATTCTACTTAATGAAGCCCTACCAAAACAATTGGTTTGGAATTTCATTCCAGAAAGTGTAGCCGGAGATTTGGAATCTGGCGAAATGAATCCATTGTTGATTCAACGTCACTCTAGTCGAATCGTTTATTACAATACAGCTGTACATCCAGATGGAGCGCCACTTGACTCACTATGGGACATGACCCGTGATGAATGGAAGGGTCGCGTTCTTTTACCTAGCCCTCTTGAAGATAGCTTATCTGCTAATTTTATTCAAACAGTCTTAAATAACTCAGATGAAATGGCTGCGGCTTACAAAAGAGAATTTGGTGAAGAGATAACTTTTTCAGAGGATGTTATTGAAGCCGTAGAAGAAAACGCTACATTAGATTCCCCAACTGCTTCAATGGAATGGCTCTATAGATTCTTAAATAATGAACCCGTATTTCAAGGATCTACAACAAAAATCTTTAAAAATGTTGGAGATGTTACTCAAGAGAAGCCACCAATTGGAATCACTACATTTTCAAAACTTCGTAAAAACAAGGAAGGAGTATATTCTTCAGGCCCAGCCTACGATCTTGATCCAGCCTTTGGTGTAACTTATCCAACTGCGTTAGTGATAGCTGATATGGCACCACATCCAAATGCAGCTAAACTTTTAATCCGATATATGATGGAGGAAGATGGCTTTAAACCTTGGAACGAACCAGGTGATTATGCTGCGCGTTCAAACCTTGAAGCTAAGCAATTAGTAAAATTTGATTTACCGGCATTTGGAGATCTTGGCCTATGGCCAGTAGATCCAGAGGAAATCTATTATTCAAAGTTTGGTTTCCTAGCACTTTATCTTACTTTAATGCCTTAAAATACCACAACTTTCGCCTTGGTTATATTTTAGCCAAGGCGGTTCACACCGATGTTTAATATTAAATTTATCTTAAATAAATAAGGAATTAATGTGCTTTTAAAAACCATACTCTTTGATGCTGGTGACATTCTCTACAACAAACCTAATCGTAAATCATCAGTCATTAAATTTCTTACTGAACGAGGCTATTCTGCTCCACTTGAAAATGATCCAGTAGAAAAGGCAAAACGACGAGACGCACATGCAGGGAGAATTGAAACAGAATCTTTTTTTGAATGGCTAATGGAGCATTATGGCGTCACAAATTCATCAGATTTTGCTGATGGAATTAAGTTACTGAAAAACCAACAGAGTGATGTACATTTTTTTGAAGGCGTTCCCGAAACACTTCATGAGTTAAAAAGAAGAGGATTTAATCTTGGAATTGTAACAAATACATTCAACTCTAGAACAGAAAAAAATACTTGGTTTAAATCTGTTGGAATTAGTGATATTTGGGATTCTTATGCTGATTCATTTGAACTTCAAATAACCAAGCCAGACCCTAGAATATACCTTGCAGCACTTGAACCTCTTAATGAAAGCCCAGAAAATGCTGCATTTGTTGGACATGCTAAAATTGAAATTGATGGTGCTAAAGCAATAGGATTGACTACAATTATCTTCAACCCAGATCCTGACTGCAAAGAGTCTGATTATCAAATTGAGAAATTTAAAGACCTATTAAAAATTCCACCAATTTTAAATTCAAAATAAAAGAAATATAAATTTAAAAACACTCTTAAATTTATGAAAACCTTGATCTAACAGTCTTAAACATTTCGAGAACTCTACAAAAGGAGAAATAATGCAGAGCTCTCAAGATGAATTAATAAAATTAAAGCACTTATTTATTGCACCTTAATAATTAGCTGTTTTCCTTTAACCTAGTTTCTAATATCTCACCAGATGCAAATAGAATTGGATAGGCTATCGATGATAAAAGGCTATTTATTCTTTTATAATCTCTTATCACATCAATATGCATTGAGCTAGTCTCAAGGCTATCAGTAACTCCCTTGCCAATTCGTTGAAGATGTTTTGAGACTGATTTAGTTTCCAGTTTATGAAGCTCTTGTTTTTTTCCATACAGAACTTTAGCTAACTCACAATCATTCGACATAAATGTACTAATAGCAAGATCATAATCAGAACATACTACCTCATGAATAGAAATAATCTCACTGAAACCTTCTTTAGAAAACTGTATATGTTTTGAAATTTTCTTTTTAGAAATGTCCATTAAACTATTATTTACAATATCACCTATATGCTCCATATTCGTAGTAAAGTTAAGTATATTGAGTGCTTGTTGGCTTTCTGCTGGAGTAAGTTCTTCTTGCAATATTTGAGCAATATAAAGCTTTATGGAGTCAAAGAGATTATCAACAGTATCCTCATTTTTGATAATTTCATTTCTTAACAGATCATTATCATCTCGCATTACTGCAAGTGATGACACAACCATATTTTGAGAGACTTCTGCTATCCTAAGTGCTTGTCTCTTAGCATTCGCAAGAGATACGGCAGGCATAGAAAAATCATCTGATTCTAAAAACTTTGAATCACTGTTAGTATCATCAGTATTGCTCTCTAGTTCAAGTTTAGAAGTAAAGCCAAGAATCTGAGTTGAAAATGCAATACCTATAACAGCAACTATAAGATTCAAAGTAAGGTGATAAAGCGCCGGAACTAGTTCTATTGAAGCAAAGCTTAGGAAGAATTGAGCAAATAAATCAACAAATGGATAAAAAATTATAATACAAAAAATTCTTACAAGTAAATTAGCAATTATTGGAGTCTTCTCAACTACAGAAGAATTCCAGCTTGAAATAAGAGGCAGCATACCACTTCCAAGGTTCGCGCCCAAAACAAGATAGAGCCCTTCATTTAACCCAATAACACCCGTTGCTAAAAAACTAACTGACAATAACACGATTGCTAAACTTGAATAAGAAAGATAGGTCATCACAAGAGCCAAAAGAACAAAAAATATTGGCTGATTACTAAAAATCTCTAATAGTGACTTAAACTGCTCAAATTTAGAAAGTTCTCCTGCAGTATTTGATATCAATAACAGTGCAAATAAAATTAAACCTAAGCCGCTTACTGCGCGAAAAACATTTTGCCACTTGTTCTCTTTTGAGCCTATAAAACCAAAAACACCAATAGCTAACAATAATGGAGCAACAGTCGTAAATTTCTGAGATGCAATGAGAACAGCAATTGAAGTTCCTACATCTGCTCCCAACATTGTTATAAATGCTGATCCAACTCCAATAAGATTTTGGCCAGCAAAAGATGCGGAAATTAAAATAGTAGCAGTACTGCTTTGGAGAAGAGCTGCAACTACTAAGCCCGACAAAAATGCTGGAAAGATTTTTCCTTCTGATCGACGAGCAAAGCGCTTTAAATTCGTACCATAAGCACGCATTACGCCTGTACGAACCATTCTTAAGCCCCATAAGAGTAGCGCTACTGAGCCTAAAAGTTCGATGAGTATAGTCATACAGTCTCCACTATGTTATCTTGCTTAACAGAACTTTCAGAAGTTTTACTCAGCTTTTGGTATTTTTCTAAAAATTGATCTAGCTTCTGTTTTTCATTTTTTGTTAGAGACAGTCCAAGCTTTGACCTTCTAAATAAAATATCTTCAGAGGTTCTAGCCCACTCATTTTGGACCAGGTAGACGACCTCTTTTTCATAAAGACCTGAGCCAAAACTCTCACCAAGTGACTCTATATTTTTAGCACTAGCAAAAATATCAAACGAGACTGTCCCATATGACCTGACTAAGCGCTTGACAATCTCTTCATTTAAGAAAGGATATTTTTCCTGAATCTTATTATTTAAGTCAAATAGCCCATCGACATCAAAATCTCCCCCTGGAAGAGAAGAATTATCAGTCCAAGGATTACCTCTTTGCCCAAGGAATGTTTCGATATGTTTAAGAATGGCCTCAGATAGGCGGCGGTAGGTCGTAATTTTACCCCCAAAAATATTGATCATCAGTGATGAGTCATGCTCTTCAGCTTTAATGACATAATCACGAGTGGCTTCTTGTGCTTTGCTTGCTCCATCATCATAAAGAGGCCTGACCCCTGAATAACTCCAAACAATATCTGATAGTTTGATTTCTGAATTTAAATATGTATTGGCTGAATCACAAATGTATTGTTTTTCTTCTTCACTTATCTCAACTTCACTAGCTGATCGACCATGATCAATATCTGTAGTTCCAATTAACGTAAATTTATCTTCATACGGAATCATAAAAAAGATTCGACCATCATCATTTTGACAGATAAAGGATTTGTCATGATCGTAGAGCTTATTAACTACGATATGACTCCCCCTGACGAGACGAACATTTTTAGAATTTTTATCGCTAAAGGATTTTTGTAATACATCATCAACCCATGGTCCAGAGGCATTTATAAAACATTTCGCTTTAATTATATTCTGAGTATTATCTATTGAGTCAGTAGTGGTAATAAGCCAAATACCATCAGACTTAGTAACTTTTGTTACCTTAGTATAGTTTTGTAATTTAGCACCATTTTTAGCTGCATCAACAGCATTTAAAATGACCAGTCTTGAATCGTCAACCCAGCAATCAGAATACTCATAGCCAAACTTATATTTATTTTTAAGTGTACTTTTTAATATGCCAGTATTTAAATTGACTGAGCTCGTACCTGGCAGTATTTTTCGAAACCCTAAGTGATCATATAAAGCAAGGCCTAATCTCAAAAGCCAGGCAGGCCTCATTCCTTTAGAGTGAGGCAAGACAAACCTCATCGGCCAAATGATATGGGGCGCCATTTTAAGAAGCACTTCACGCTCCTTTAGAGACTCTTGCACCAAGCGGAATTTATAGTGCTCTAGATATCTGAGGCCACCATGAATTAGTTTTGTTGAATTAGATGATGTGCCAGATGCAAAGTCATTCATTTCACATAGACAAACTGAATAACCTCGACCTGCTGCATCTCTTGCGACGCCAAGACCATTAATACCACCGCCAGCTACAAAAACATCATAAATTTTTTCACCTTCTTTGAGCATCTAGTTATCTTTTAATATGAGGTCTGCCAGTTCAACAAAGCCTTCACCTGAGTATTTTGAGGTTATATATTTTGGCGGGCTATCAATTTTATGCATCATATCTACAACGTTAGCAACGCCAATCGAATTATTAAAAAAACCAAACATCATAGAATCATTTGGAGAATCTCCAACAAACAAGGTTTTGCTCTGCATTTCTTCATCATTAAGACCAAAGCTTTCTTTTAGAATTTTTAAGCTAGTTGTGAGTTTATTGTGCTCACCAATCCAGCAATTTACATGAATCGAGCTCACTTTTGCTGTAGCGCCATTATTCTCAGCAATGTCAACAATTTCATTGATTTTATCAATAGAGAGTTTCGGAACATCCTCAGCAAAATCAATAGCTAAATCTGTAACACGATAATCTTGATCAGATGCTACAGCGGTTCCTGAAACGCTACTGAGAACGGTGTCTTTAATTTGATGAAGAAGTTTAAAGTTAGACTTTCTTTCTAATTCGGTTTGACTGTAGACATTGTGCATTTTTTTATTCATATGATCATATTGGTAAAAAAAAGCACCGTTTTCTCCAACCACTCCATCGACTGGCCACATTCTTGCTATATGATCACACCAACCAGCACATCTTCCAGTAACAGGGATTACTTTATATCCCGAGAGGGATAATCGCTCCATAGCATTATAGGCATCGCTTTTCAATCTTCCCTCTGTGGTCAATGTGTCATCAATGTCTGTAAGAATGAACTTTATATTGTCAAGTTGAGTCGAAGACATAGTTGATAGATTTTTCATTTATTTACCTGAGAATTAAAATTTAATAATTTGCATTGCAGCAATTATTTAAATGAAAATAATTATTTTCATATGAACATATATATGAATATTTTAGCATAATTGTCATTTAAATATAGAAAAATATTCATTTGACTAAAAAATATTGTTCATTTTTTATCTTTTATGTTAGAATTAGCGTTCAAATGAACAATTTGGAGCTATAGATGGATTTAACTGCTAGACAAGCAGAAATTTCTGACCTACTTCGCCAAGAAGAATTTATTACTGTTGAAAGTCTTGCTGACCGTTTTAGTGTCACAACTCAAACAGTAAGAAGGGACATTAACGTCCTTTGTGATTATGGGCAAGCAAAAAGAAAGCATGGAGGTGTAGAGCCTTTATCAACTGATGGTAATCTTGCTTATGGCACTAGACAGGTGCTTAATAGAGTAGCCAAAAGATCTATAGCAAAAGAGGTTGCCAATCAAATTCCAAATGGTAGCTCTATATCTCTTGGGATAGGCACTACCCCTGAGATGGTTGTGAGAGCACTTTTAAAACATAAAAACCTTAAGATTTATACCAACAACCTAATCATTGCTCAAACTGCAAGTACGAATTCCAGTTTTGAGGTATACAGCTCGGGTGGCAGAATACGAAGTGGTGATTTTGATATGGTTGGAAGCCCTGTTGAAAACTTCTTTAATTCATATAAGACTGACTTTGGAATATTTGGCGTTGCTGGTGTTGATAATGATGGTGTATTACTAGACTTCTCTGATGAAGAGGTTCAGATAAGAAGAGTTATCCTTGATAATTGTCGCGAAAGCCTTTTAGTTTTGGATCATGAAAAATTTGGCCGAATTGCCCATGTGCGAGGAGGACAGATTGAAGAGGTTACTAAAGTTTTTTGTGACCAGAACCCTCCCAATGAAATTATTCAAATAATAGATGATTCAGAATCTCAATTAATAATTTGTGATAAGGAAGATGTATGAGTGCAATTGAAGTAAAAAATCTATCCAAAAGCTGGGGCGATATTGATGCCGTAAAAAATGTTTCTTTTTCTGTCAAAGAAGAATCATTTACAGTTCTACTGGGTCCTTCAGGTTGCGGTAAGTCAACAATTCTGAAAATGCTATCGGGCCTGGAAAATGTGACCTCTGGAACAATTAAAATTGAAAACAAAGATGTTACTGAAGTTGAAGCCTCAAAAAGAGGGGTCTCTATGGTCTTTCAGTCCTACGCCCTATTCCCTCACCTGAATGTCAAAGAAAACATACAGTTTGGTTTAAAAGTAAGAAAAGTGCCTCCTGCTGAACGTGAAAAACGAGTCAATGAAGCAGCAAAGGTTGTTGGACTATCTGATTTACTCGATCGAAAACCAGCAAATTTATCAGGAGGTCAGCGTCAGCGCGTTGCTTTAGCTAGATCAATTGTATCGGATCAATCTGTTTGCCTGATGGACGAACCATTGTCAAACCTAGATTCAAAGTTACGAGCAGAAATGCGCGATGAAATTCGTGACCTTCAGAAAAGGTTAGGATTGACTGTTGTGTATGTGACACATGACCAAGTAGAAGCAATGTCTATGGCTGACCAAATAATACTTCTCAATTCTGGTGAAATTATTCAAAAAGGCGCCCCTGAGGAAATATATAACTATCCCAATAGCATTTTTAGTGCTCAATTCATTGGGCTTCCACCTATGAATATTTTAAAACTCAAAGATCTTGATATTGCATCTCTTAGCAAAGAGAATCAAGAAAAAATTAAAGCCAGTAATAATTCTATTAATCTTGGAATAAGACCCGAACACCTGGTTTTTTCCAAAAAAGGACTGCCTGTTGTTGTCAATGGAATTGACTACTTTGGGGGTGAGACTGTTTTTAAAGTAAGTCACTTAGATCAAGAGTTCTTTCTACGTGAACCAAGACAGCCAAAAATTAATCTGAATGACAAGCTAAATATTAGCTGGAGTCCAGATGATATGCATTTGTTTAAAAAAAATAATCAACGTATAACTTCGTAGGTGCGTTGATAAATAGCAAATGAAAAGAACTACGATTATATAAACGAGGAGAAAGTAAATGAATAAGCTCTTAAAAAAAGTTTCGTATAGCTTGTCTGTTGCTCTTGGTATTTCAATGATATCAAGTGCTGCAATAGCGAAAACGGAATTAACAATGTACTACCCCGTTGCTGTGGGTGGCGCATTAACGCAAACCGTTGATGCAATTGTTGCAGACTTTATGTCAGAAAATCCTGACATTGAAGTAAATGCAATTTATTCAGGCAACTATGATGATACGAGAATAAAGGCACTTGCTGCACTTGAAAGTGGAAAGCCAGCACAGTTGTCTGTTATGTTTTCAATTGATGTTCATGAATTACGTGAATTAGATGCAATCATACCGTTTGATGATGTTGTTTCAACAAGTGAAGAAAAAGCATGGTTAAACTCTTTTTATCCATCACTAATGGAAAATGGAATTGCAGCAGGAAAGACTTGGGGTATTCCTTTCCAACGCTCAACTATTGTTATGTACTACAACAAAGATGCATTTCGTGAAGCTGGTCTAGATCCTGAAACACCACCAGCAACTTGGGGTGGTCTTCTTGCGGCATCAAAAGCACTAACTAAAGATGACGGCTCTCAGTGGGGTCTTATGATTCCATCAACTGGCTATCCTTACTGGATGTTTGGTGCACTTGCAATGCAGAATGGTCAAACACTTATGACAAGTGGTGATAAAACTAACTTTGATCATCCAGATGTTGTTGCAGCACTTGAACTATGGAAGGCATTCGGAAGTGAACATAAAATCATGCCAGAGGGAACGATTGAATGGGGTACGCTTCGTCAAAACTTCTTAGAAGGCAAGACAGCTATGATGTGGCATTCAACTGGTAACTTAACTACAGTTAAAAAGAATGCTAACTTCGACTTTGGTGTTGCAATGCTTCCAGCAGGAAAGCGTCGCGGAACACCTACAGGTGGAGGAAACTTCTACATGTTTAAGGACACTACTGCAGAAGAACGTGCAGCGTCAATGAAACTAATTAAGTTCATGACTGCTCCTGAAAATTCTGCCAAGTGGTCTGTAGCAACTGGCTACATGGGTGTTAGTCCTGATGCATATGAGACAGATACTTTGAAATCATATGTTTCAGATTTTCCACCAGCGGCAGTTGCTCGTGATCAGCTAGCATATGCAACAGCTGAATTTTCAACATACCAAACGAGTCGAGTTAAAAAAGGATTGAATGATGCAATCCAAGCAGCACTCGTTGGAAGTAAATCTCCAAAAGAAGCTCTTTCAGAGGCGCAAGCCGCTGCAGAGCGTATTTTAAAACCTTACCGTTAATTTGGTAATTTTGGTGGACGTCAAGTGACGTCCACCAATTAATTCTAAGACTAAATAAAATAATAATGAAAGATAGTACTCGTAATTTTCAAGGTTGGTTATTGTTTGCACCTGCAGCAATATTGCTTTTGGCATTTACTCACTATCCAACCATAACGACCTTTATTCATAGTCTTTATACAAATAAATCTTTTATAAGACCCAGAAGATTCTCTGGCATTGAAAGTTATGAAAGTATGTTTAGTGATCCAATATTTTTTAAAGTTTTCATAAATAATATGTGGCTTGCTCTTGGAACTATTCCTACATCAATTGGGCTAGCAATTATTATGGCCTTAATTGTTAATAAAGCTATTCCTGGAAGAGGATTACTTCGAATGGCTTACTTTACTCCAACCATGCTTCCGATGATTGCAGTTGCTAACATATGGTTGTTTTTCTACGCACCAGAAATAGGATTGATCGACAAAACAATGGCTATTTTTGGCTTTGAAAGTACAAACTGGCTTGGAAGCCCATCAACTGTGCTTCCTTCTATTATGGTTATGACAGTTTGGAAAGAAGCTGGTTTTTTTATGGTTTTTTATCTTGCAGGCTTACAGACCATTTCACCAGAACTTGAAGAGGCCTCAAAGCTTGAGGGCTCATCTCGTTGGAATTATTTCTGGCGAATCCAATTTCCTTTGCTGTTGCCAACTACCTTATTTGTCCTGATTAATGCTTTTTTGAATTCTTTTAAACTTGTAGATCATCTTTTTGTTTTAACAAAAGGAGGTCCAGATAATGCAAGTAATTTAATCCTATATTACATTTATGAGACTGCTTTTGCATTTTTAGATATTTCTTATGCCTCAGCATTGACGATATTCTTACTTGCACTTCTTGCCCTTACGGCTTTGGCGCAATTTTTATTTATTGAAAAAAGAGTACACTACAGATGACATATAGCAAAAGAATTTCATCTAATATAGAACTAATGGGTGCATATATACTTGCAGCATTTTGGGTACTCCCACTGCTGTATGCTTTTTGGGCTGCGTTTCATTACAGTAGTGATGCTATTCATTTTGATATTCTAGCGCCGCTTACACTAGATAACTTTCGTGAGGCATGGAGTCAGGCTCCTTTTATGCGATATGGCTTGAATACATTCCTACTTGTTTCCTTTATACTTCCATTGCAGCTATTAATTTCTACTCTGGCGGCCTATGCATTTGTTCGTTTTAAATTTACTGGTGCAAATGTTGCGTTTGCCTTAGTGTTGGTTCAGTTAATGATTACTCCAGAAATCTTGATTGTACAAAACTATGTAACACTCTCCAAACTAGGCTTAATTGATACAATAACTGGTATGGGATTGCCTTATGTTGCTAGTGCATTTTGTATCTTTCTATTACGCCAAACATTTAAATCAATTCCAAAAGAATTAGAAGATGCGGCTCAATTAGAGGGTTGTAGTACAATGGGAATTTTATGGAAGGTCTATGTTCCTTTGGCGACCCCTACTTTTATTGCATTTTCTTTAGTTTCTGTCAGTCACCATTGGAATAACTTTTTATGGCCACTCATTATTTCTAACTCAGTTGAAACTAGACCACTGACAGTTGGTTTGGGTATTTTTGCTGCGCCTGAGACGGGTGTTGATTGGTCAGTTATGTCTGCTGCAACATTAATTTCAGTAGCGCCCCTTTTGATTGCATTCCTCATATTTCAAAAACAGTTTGTCCAATCATTCATGCAGGCTGGTATTAAATGATTCAAATCCTAAGCTGGAATATCCAGAATGGAGAAGGCGTTGATGGGAAAATTTCTTTAAATAGAATTGCTGATACTATTTTTAGTATGGCTACTCCCGATGTTATTTGTCTTCAGGAGGTCTCTCGTAATTCAATCCTTAAAGACAATACAAAGCCTGATCAATTAAAACAATTATCAAATTTATTTTTAGACTATGAAGCTTTTTATGGTCCAGCGTACGATGTTTTAAGGGATGGAGAGAGCCAAAGAGAGCAGTTTGGCAATATCATACTTTCAAAACTACCTGTCTTATCTTCTTTTAATCACATACTTCCACAACCGACAAATAGTAGTTTCAGACATATGCCTAGACAAGCTTCAGAAGTTACTGTCCAAACACCCTCCTTTCCTTTGTGCGTTATTACAACTCACTTAGAGTACGGTTCTCAAAATCAACGTTATGAACAATTTAAGCGAATTTTATCGATTAAAGATGACATTGATAATTTGTCTATTAACCCTGCAACCATCCAAGAAAATAGTCCATATGCTAAGCTTGAACGTTCCAATAAAGTTGTCATTTGTGGAGACTTTAACTTTGAATCAAGTTCTAAGGAGTATGGTCTT
>ERZ651776.862-NODE-862-length-39664-cov-25.791876_pt1 | contig 39664 bp, 41 predicted proteins | sample MGYA00514761_ERZ651776 | MGnify/ENA metagenome assembly ERZ651776
CTTTGGACCGAAACGGGGTTGCGGGTGCTACCAGGATCATATCTGGGGCAAATCGCAAATGAGCAGAACCCTGGGTCTGGCTACGTTCGGGTCGCTTTGGTGGCTCCAAAAGAAGAAATGCAGCGCGGATTAACCATTTTGCGTGACTGCCTATATAAATGATGTTGAGGTACATATGGCTTATCCAACCCGCGGACGCGATCCGTTTTTGGACGCAGGGACACAGGCTTTTTTAGAAAGACGCGGCGTTGAAGCGCTCGGTTTGTTCGTTTCGGCGGTGGGCGTGGCCTTTGCCCTGGCTTTGGCCAGCTATGCACCTGAGGATTCTGCTTGGATTTCTGCTGGTGGTCCGGAAATTCAAAATTGGCTTGGGCAGATTGGCGCCATCGTCGCGGCGCCCCTCATTAAGATCATGGGTCTCGGCAGCTGGAGTATTGCACTGACATTTTTGGCATGGGGCCTGCGGTTGATCGCGCATACCGGTGCGGACCGCATGATCATGCGCTTGATCTATGCGCCAATTTTTTGGGCGCTGTGTTCTCTTTACGCCGCAACCCTCACACCTATCAGCAGCTGGTCCCATAGTTTTTCAATGGGCGGCTTGTTCGGTGACACGGTGCTTTTCATGATTTTGCAATTGCTGCCGGGGTCGGTGACCTTGGGTGCAAATATCGTGGCTTTGGTTTTGGGCACTTTAGTCGTGATCCTGGGCGGCTATGTGACTGGGTTGATCTTTGGCGAAATTAAAACCTTTTTTCGTGTCACCAGCTTGCTGTTCAGCCGGCTTATCCTGGGATTGGTTTTCATTTTGGCGCGTGGCTGGAGCGGGCTGCGTAGCCGTCAAGAGCGCCGCGCCTCTGAACGAAGTGATCCGACTATGGATCCCTTGTCGCAGAGTGAAGCGGAGCGTGTTGCATCTGTGATTAGAGCCAATCCCGTGATGCCGAGTGCGCCTGTGGGTCCTGCCTTGCCGGCGCAACCGCAGCCTAAATCACTTTTCGCGCGGGTCCTGAAGCGCGGGGTCGCCCCAGAGTCTGCGCAATCCCCGATGGAGCCAGTTGTGGAGAGCTCTTTGGGTGGGGCGATTGATCCAATGCAGGATCGTATTCGTGGGAAAATTGTCGAGGCTATTCGGTCGCGCGATCCGCAAGCGGCCATAGCAGCACAGGGGCAAACTCCCATTGTCACCGCCAAACCCGGTCGGCCTACGGGTCCTGTTCCGATAATATTGCAGCATCCTGCGCCTGAAGCGCCTTTTATGGAGGATGAAGCTGAGAGTTTTGAGGAGCGCCAGCCGGCTGCTGTGCAACCTGACTATATGGCCGAGCCCCCGCTCACCGCTGCGCATAAGCAGGTGGTGCAACATGGCGTGCGTCGGGCCATCAAACCGTCCAGCCAAGCAATCGCTGAAGCGCAGCCAACTTTGGATCTGGAACCGCAAGCTGCGGATCCAACATATGAAAAACCGCCTCTGAACCTGTTGATGAGCCCATCTTCCGTGGAGCGGCATGTCTTGAGTGACGATGCGTTGGAAAGCAATGCGCGCATGTTGGAAAGCGTGCTGGATGATTACGGCGTCAAAGGCGAGATCGTCAGCGTGCGCCCCGGCCCGGTTGTGACAATGTATGAATTGGAGCCGGCCCCTGGCTTGAAAGCAAGCCGGGTGATTGGTCTGTCGGATGATATTGCGCGCTCTATGTCCGCCCTCTCAGCGCGGGTGAGCACAGTGCCGGGCCGGTCGGTGATTGGGATTGAGCTGCCCAATGAAAGCCGTGAGATGTGTGTTCTGCGTGAAATTTTGTCCGCACGTGATTTTGGTGATGCGAATATGCGTCTCCCCTTGGCGCTTGGCAAAGATATCGGTGGCGAGCCAATTGTGGCAAACCTCGCAAAAATGCCGCATTTGCTGATCGCTGGAACCACAGGTTCCGGAAAATCTGTTGCGATTAACACGATGATCTTGTCTTTGCTCTATCGTTTGACGCCAGAAGAATGCCGGATGATTATGATTGACCCAAAAATGCTGGAACTCAGCGTTTATGACGGTATTCCCCACCTCCTCAGCCCCGTTGTCACAGATCCTAAAAAGGCGGTGGTGGCATTGAAATGGACTGTCGGGGAAATGGAAGAGCGGTATCGCAAGATGTCGAAAATGGGTGTGCGCAATATAGATGGCTACAACAGCCGCGTTAAAGATGCCCAGGCCAAAGGGGAGATGTTCAGCCGCACGGTGCAAACAGGCTTTGACGAAGGCACGGGCGAGCCCCTGTTCGAGACCGAAAAGTTCAAGCCGGAAACACTGCCCTATATTGTTGTTGTCGTTGATGAGATGGCAGATCTGATGATGGTTGCGGGCAAGGAAATCGAAGCCTGTATCCAACGTTTGGCGCAGATGGCGCGGGCCTCAGGCATTCATATTATCATGGCGACCCAGCGCCCGTCGGTGGATGTGATCACCGGAACAATCAAAGCCAACTTCCCAACGCGCATCTCATTTCAAGTGACCTCAAAAGTCGACAGCCGGACCATTTTGGGCGAAATGGGCGCAGAGCAGCTTTTGGGCATGGGCGATATGCTTTACATGGCCGGTGGCGGTAAAGTCACGCGTGTGCATGGCCCCTTCTGTTCTGATGAAGAAGTGGAAGACGTGGTTAATCACCTCAAAACCTTCGGTCCGCCAGATTACCTGTCTGGGGTTCTGGAGGGTCCGAGCGAGGGGGCTGAGAGCGATATTGATGCGGTGCTTGGCCTCGGTGGCAATACGGATTCGGAAGATGCGCTCTATGACACCGCCGTGCAAATCGTGGCCAAAGATCGCAAATGTTCCACCAGCTACATCCAGCGAAAACTGGCGATTGGTTACAATAAAGCCGCGCGGCTTGTGGAGCAGATGGAAGAGAATGGGCTGGTCAGCGCCGCAAATCACGTGGGTAAAAGGGAAATCTTGATGCCAGAGCACAATTGAGCAGGTGCTGCGGTGACGCAATCGTGATGCGGGCGGGCTTCCCGTCTTTTTGGAAACAGGCTAGGATTGTGACATGAGACTCATTTCTGCCCTTTGCGTAATATTGGCCAATCCAGTTGCAGCTGAAAAAATCAGCCTTAATGAAATATCTTCTTATTTCAATGATATGGTCACGGCAGAAGCCCAGTTTTCGCAGTTCTCTGATACGGGGGAAACCACGACAGGGCGGCTGTATATTCGGCGGCCGGGTCGCATTCGTTTTGAATATGACCCGCCAGACGCAACTTTGGTTGTGGTGGGCGGCGGTCAGGTGGCCGTCTTCGATCCGAAATCCCGCGATGAGCCGCTGCGTTTTCCCCTGCGCCATTCCCCGCTGAATCTGGTTTTGGAGCGGGAGGTAGATTTGGCGCAACGCGATATGGTGGTCGCGCATTTCGAGGCCGGATCTGAAACTGCCGTGACGCTGCAAGACCCGGAAAACCCCGACTATGGGTTCATTCAGCTGATTTTCACCGACAACCCGGTGCAGCTGCGCCAATGGGTCGTGCAAGACAATTCCGGTGGTCGAACTCAAATCGTCCTAGACAGCCTGACCGAAGGCGGCCGTGTGTCGAATGTGCTGTTCAACATCCAATATGAGATGCAAAAACGCAGCGAATGAGCTGTGACCAGGGTGGATTATGACCCGCGTCCATTGATTTGCAAAAACTTTTGAACAACCCATTTCCGTATGGAAATGGCGCTATGCAGAGGTGTTTTTGTTCACATCAAGGCTTGGCGATTCAACCTGCCGCCTTTCATGATCCTGTGGTTTGCGGGTAACTGTGGCCCCTATCCCTTGCCACAGCTGATCAATTGCCGCTTATACATCGCCGCCCGGCGGTCGAGGCCATTTGCGACATTCACCAGCCAGCGTTTGGATTTATACGATCCCCGGCGGTACCCTGTTCGGCCTTCGTGATAGGCGAGGTATTGGTTGCGGGTGTCGGACATGGCAATGCCTAAAGAGCGGCGGCTTTGCGCCATATACCAGCCCATGAAATCTGCGGCATCACGGATATTTGTGCGGCTGGCCCCCCAGCGTCCGGCGCTTTTCTTATATTCTTTCCAAGTGCCATCCAGCGCCTGGGCATAGCCATAGGCTGAGCTTTGACGGCCGGCGGGAATGATCCAAAGTTTGTATTTCTTTGGCGTCTTGGCGTTGGCTTTGAATTTGCTTTCTTGCCAGATGATCGCCATTTGTGTCGAAATGGGCACGCCATATTTGCGCTTGGCGGCACGAAAGGCTGGCAGGAAGCTGCGGCGCTGGTCCAATATCGAGCAGGCGTTGTCCAAATTCCGAGGCGGATTTTTATTGCCACCAGAGAAAGAGCACCCCGCAAGAAGGGTGATCAGAACGAGGCTGCGAAGAATACTGCTCATGGTTGTGGCCGCTTTTTGTTAAATTGCCTAAGTTTTGCGTATATCAATAGCGTTACTTCGTAAATTTTGCAATGGTGCGGCGGTTTTGGACGCCTGTCGCCTGTTTGCGGAATTATAGCACGCAGTGGCATCAATTCTGCGTGACCGCATAGACATTTTGATCCAAATCCGCGTAAAAGGAGGTTCAATAAATAGGTGACCTGTGCAAGCTGAAGCGAAATATCATTTGGGCCAAATCGTGCGGCATAAGAAACACCCGTTTCGCGGGGTCGTTTTTGATGTGGATCCAGAGTTTTCCAATACTGATGAATGGTATGCAGCTATTCCAGAAGAGGCACGGCCGGTGAAGGATCAACCCTATTACCACTTGTTGGCCGAGAATGATCAAAGCTATTATATTGCCTATGTGTCCGAGCAAAATCTTGTGGCCGATATTTCGGGGGACCCGGTGGATCACCCCGATATTGAGGATATCTTCGGCCCGTTCGAAAACGGCGCCTATCCTTTGCAGTTTCAGCTAAATTAATAGCCCAAGGCGCAACCGTCTTTGCGGGGGTCAGATGCGCCTTGCAGCACCCCATCCGCTCCGATCAATATTGCCTGAGCGCCGCCAATCGGCCCGGCAGGTATTTCGACCTTATGGCCCATGTCTGACAGCTCTTGAGCGACCTGCGGCCCATATCCGCGCTCAACTTTCATTGTGCCTGCGTCGGAAAAACAGCGGGGTGCGTCAATTGCCTCCTGTGGGTCCAAGCCAAAATCTACCATGTTTGATAGAAAACGCGCATGGCCGTTGGATTGGTAGGAGCCGCCCATAACCCCAAAGGGCATGGTGATCCGCCCTCCTTCGGCCAGCATACCGGGGATGATGGTGTGCATAGGGCGCTTGCCGCCGGCCAGCTCATTAGGGTGGCCCGCCTCAAGCGAGAAGCCCGCCCCGCGATTTTGAAATAAGATTCCAAAGCGGTCTGACGCGAGTCCAGATCCAAAGGCATGGAAGATTGAGTAGATCAATGAAACGGCCATGCGGTTTTTGTCGACAACGGTGATGTAAATCGTGTCTTTATGAATCGCTTCTGACAGCCCATGCGGATCTGCCATGGCGCGGTTGGGGTGGATTAATCCAACCAGCTGCGCGGCGGTTTCGGGTGCCATCATATGATCGACGCGGCTGGCATAATCCCCATCGGCAATAAAGCGATTGCGCGCATCATAGGCCAGTTTGGAAATTTCAGCTTCGATATGGGCCCGTTCTGTCCCAAAGGGCGCCATGGCGGCGATGTCAAAATGCTTCATCATATTGAGCATCAAAAGCGCAGTGGCGCCTTGACCATTGGCCGGATGCTCCAGCATCTCAATACCCTTGTAGGAGGCGCGCAATGGTGTGCCGTAGGTGGATTTGGTCGCGGCAAAATCTTCAAGACTGTGACAGCCCCCCGCAGCGCGCAGGCTGGCTTGCATATCTTCGGCAACAGCGCCGGTATAAAACCCATCGCGGCCTTCGGAGGCCACGCGCTCGAGAACTTCCGCCTGCCCGGGCGCGGCGAAGAGCTGCCCAATTTTCGGCGCAGCGCCAGCGGTTAGATATTTATCGCGCGCGGATCCTTGCAGCGCTTGCGTGTTTTGCGCCCAATCAAAGGCGACTTTTGGGGCAACTGGCACGCCCGCGCGGGCATAATGAATGGCGGGTGCTAGGGTGTCTTTTAATGGCAATGCGCCGAAATCTTTTGCCAGGGTGCAAAATCCGTCTATCGCGCCGGGTATTGTCACGGCATCGACGCTGTGCAGCGGCACCGTGCCATGGCCCGCATCTCGCAGGGCGGCTGCATTGGCAGCCACCGGCGCGCGTCCCGATCCGTTGAGGGCGACAACGTTTGCGGTTGGATCCTTTTGGATCAGGGCAAACATATCTCCGCCAATGCCAGTCATTTGTGGCTCACAGATGCCTAATAAGACCGCCGCTGCAATTGCTGCATCCGCCGCGTTACCGCCCGCTTTCAAGATATCAATCGCTGTAGCGGCGGCCAAAGGGTGAGAGGTCGCGACCATGCCGTTGGTTGCAAAGACGGCCGATCGGCCGGGAAGGTGAAAATCGCGCATGTGCTGTTGAGCCTTATAAATTGAATTTATCCAAACATAGCGGATAATGCGGCGGAGGCGAGGGGGCTGTGCCGGGTTTATGATTTTCTGATGCAAAGCCTTGCCCTCAAGGCATCGGGCGCGTCATAAGTGGGCAGCAACTGTTTCAAAGAGGCGCGTTATGGAAGATGTTTATATCGTAGGAGCGGCCCGTACGCCGATGGGTGGGATGCAGGGGGCTTTGGCCGATGCATCCGCGAGTCAGCTGGGCGGTGTCGCGATTGCAGCGGCGCTTGCTGCCGGTGACGTTGCACCGGATGATGTGGATGAGTTGCTGATGGGCTGCGTCTTGCCCGCTGGGCAGGGCCAAGCGCCAGCCCGACAAGCGGGATTTGCTGCGGGATTGGGAGAAGATGTCCCCGCAACCACGATCAACAAAATGTGTGGCTCGGGCATGAAAACCACCATGATGGGGTATGATCAATTGGCGTTGGGTCACGGTCAGGTGATGGTCACGGGCGGCATGGAAAGTATGACCCAAGCGCCCTACCTTTTGCCCAAAATGCGCGGTGGTGCGCGGCTGGGACATGGGCAAGTGCAAGACAGCATGTTTCTTGATGGCCTTGAGGATGCTTATGACAAAGGGCGTTTGATGGGCACTTTTGCTGAGGATTGCGCGATGCATTTTCAATTCTCCCGCGCCGCACAAGATGCTTATGCGCTGCGCTCCCTCGAGCGGGCGTTGGCCGCGCAGGCCAGCGGCGCGGTCGCGGCCGAAATTGCCCCGGTGACAGTGGCGGGGCGCAAAGCGAAGGTTGAGGTTGCCATGGATGAGCAACCCGGCACTGCGCGGCCAGATAAAATTCCACATTTGAAACCCGCGTTCCGTGAGGGTGGCACGGTGACGGCGGCCAATTCTTCGTCGATTTCTGATGGGGCGGCGGCCTTGGTTTTGGCCAATGCCTCTGGTCTTGCGGCGAAAGGCTATACCCCGCGGGCGCGCGTAATGGGCCACGCCAGCCATGCACAAGCGCCCGGTTGGTTTACCACCGCCCCCGTGCCAGCGGCCCGAAAACTGTTGGATCGTCTCGGCTGGAGCGTTGCGGATGTAGACTTATGGGAGGTCAACGAGGCCTTTGCTGTGGTGCCCATGGCCTTTATGCATGAGATGGAACTTTCTCCGGATGTTGTAAATGTCTATGGCGGTGCTTGCGCCTTGGGTCACCCGATCGGCGCCTCGGGCGCGCGAATCTTGGTGACCTTGCTAAACGCTTTGGAACGGCATGATCTCAAGCGCGGTGTTGCGGCGATTTGCATCGGTGGAGGCGAGGGCACTGCCATTGCCATTGAACGCATGTAAAGGCCGCGGATATGGCACGGGTAAATTATGAAGACTTGAGCAAAACCATCGCAAGCCTTTGTGCTGGCGAGGACGATGTGATTGCCCTTATGGCCAGTGTGGTCTGTGAGCTGCATCACAGCGATGATCGCTTCGATTGGACGGGGTTTTATCGTGTAACCGGACCGGAAATGCTCAAGATTGGCCCCTATCAAGGTGGGCATGGTTGTCTGCAAATCCCGTTCTCACGCGGAGTTTGTGGCGCAGCGGCGCGCTTGAAAGCCACGCAATTGGTGCCGGATGTAGAGGCCTTTGAGGGCCATATTGCTTGCGCCAGCTCGACTCGATCTGAGTTGGTTTTGCCCGTGTTCAACAGCGCCGGTGATGTGATGGCTGTGCTCGATATCGACAGCGATCAACCTGATGCATTTACCCACGAGGATGCAAAGGCTTTGGAGGCCATTCTGGCTTCGGTTTTTAGCATGTAAACACCCGTGAAAATTTATTGCTTTTTTTCATGGCTTCTGCCAACCATAAATTTGAGAATGAAAAAATGCTGGAAAATTTCACGCAATGCTGCACGGTCAGACAGATCTAAACACCCTTGGAGCCGACATTCGGGCACTGCGTAAGGCGCGGGGATTGACCCTTGCTGAGTTGGCGCAAACCCTTGGGCGTTCGGTGGGATGGTTGAGCCAGGTTGAGCGGGATATGTCCGAGCCTGGGATTAATGATTTGCGCGACTTGGCCCGGGCCTTGGATGTGTCGATTTCATCTCTGTTTGGGTCTGGTCCCGCGCCGGCCGATGAGGCTGGCTATGTCGTGCGCAAAAACAGCAGACGCCCAATTGGAAGCCGCGAAGCAGGTTTGGTCGAAGAACTGCTGTCTCCCGATCTGACAGATGACTTCGAGATGCTCCATTCCACATTTGAACCGGGTGCAAAGCTAAATCCCGCGGTTTCCCGCCCCACCCAGGAGGTGGGATATATTCTTTCTGGGCAATTGAAGCTTTGGATCGGCGATGCAGATTATCTTTTGGCGCCCGGTGACAGTTTTCGGATCAAGGGCGAATTTTTCCGCTGGGAAAACCCCACAGACAAGCCCTGCCAGGTGATCTGGGTAATCGCGCCGCCGGTGTATTGATGACATTTCAGGGCTGGATCATATTTGCGGGATTTTGGGTGGTTTTCGTGACAACACCCGGTCCCAATGCCGTCAATTGCATCAGCAATGGCATGAGCTTTGGCCTGCGCCGGGGTCTTTGGGCTGTGTTGGCGATTTTAACGCAAGCGACTGCTTTCCTGATCTTATCGGCCTATGGCATCACCGCATTGCTCTTGGCATCACCCACAGCATTTTTTGCGGCCAAGCTGATCGGTGCGGCGGTTTTGATCTTTCTGGGCATGCGCGGTTGGATCATGGCAGCCACTCCGCCCAAGCTCAATCCAGCGGCCGGCTCCATCTATGGGCGTGCTTTGGCGATTGCGACCATCAATGCAAAGTCGGTGGCAGGATATTTGGCTGCGTTCAGTCAATTTGTTCAGCCTGATGTGCCCATTTGGGATCAAATGGCGGTGATTATGCCCACAGCTTTGGGTCTGACTGCACTGTCCTATACGGGCTATACGGCTTTGGGTGCCGCTTTCGGCAAATCGGCCATGGCCAAAGTCTTCAATGTCTCTTTGCGGCGCGGGCTGGCGCTTTGCTTTATCGTCTATGGGCTTTTGCTTGGTGGCAGCTCCATGCGGAGCACGGCATGAGGGAGACGTTGCGATGATCTGGGAAATCCTTTGGGGATTTGAGCCTGCTCTGATCACCGGGTTTGTGATCGCTGGTTTGATCTTAAACCTCACACCCGGGGCAGATTTCCTGTTTATTACGTCCAGTGGTCTGTCGGGCGGTCCGCGCATGGGCGTGGCAGCGGCACTGGGTGTGAACCTTGGTATTGTGGTGCATATTTTGGCGGCGGCCGCTGGGCTGTCGGCTTTGTTATTGGCGCATCCGGCGGCCTATGATGCCATCCGACTCTGCGGTGCGGCTTATTTGGCTTGGATGGCCGTGCAGGCTTGGCGCAGCAGCAGCACCCTGGCCCGCCCGCGCAGCGGCCGCGGTGTTTGGCAGGCGGCGCGGCGTGGGTTTTTCATCAATGTATCGAATCCGAAAACCGCACTTTTTATCTTTGCCTTTATTCCGCAATTCACCGACCCCGCCATTGGCCCGATATGGGTGCAAATCTTGATCCTTGGTACAATATTTCTGGTGAACGGGGCGTTGTTCACGCTCTGCCTTGGTGCAGGGTCCGGCTATTTCGCAGCTGCGCTGGGTGCGCGCGCTGGCGTTTTGAACAAAATATCTGCAATTTTACTCGGCGGGCTGGCGGCCCGTTTGATCATCGACTGAGGGAGACCAAAATGAGTGATTTTCCAACCACGGCAAGGGTTGTCATTATCGGAGGCGGCGTTGTTGGCGTGTCGACCCTGTATCATTTGGCCAAAGCCGGGTGGACCGATTGTGTCTTGCTCGAGAAAAATGAGCTGACCGCCGGTTCAACCTGGCATGCGGCGGGCAATTGCCCGTCCTTCTCAACCAGCTGGGCTATTATGAATATGCAGCGCTATTCGCTGGGCCTCTATGCCGGTTTGGCCGAGGAGGTGGATTATCCGATGAATTATCATGTGACGGGCTCTATTCGCCTGGCTCATGACAAAAACCGGATGCTGGAGTTTGAGCGTGCGCGCACGATGGGCCGCTATCAGGGCTTGGGCATTGAGATGATGTCCGTGTCAGATATGAAAGATGCCTATCCCTTCTTGGAAACGCATGATCTGGCTGGCGGGCTTTGGGATCCCGATGACGGGGATATTGACCCAGCCCAGCTCACCCAAGCCCTAGCCAAAGGTGCCCGGGATATGGGTGCCAGTGTTCAGCGGTTTTGCCCGGCGACAGGGGTCACGCAGGTGGGAGATGAATGGATTGTCCACACAGACAAAGGCGATATCCGCTGCGAGAAAGTGGTCAATTGCGCCGGTTATTATGCTCAACGCGTAGGGGAATGGTTCAAACCCTATGGTGGTCGTACTGTGCCTATGACGGTGATGAGCCATCAATATTTTCTGACCGAAGAAATTCCTGAATTGAAGGAATGGACAGAGGCCAATGGGCGCAAAGTGCCGCTCTTACGGGATGTGGATTCCTCCTATTACCTGCGGCAGGATAAACACGGGTTGAACCTTGGCCCCTATGAGCGCAATTGCAAAGCCCATTGGGTGACGCCCGAAGATCCTATGCCTGAGGATTTCAGCTTCCAGCTCTATCCTGACGATCTCGAGCGTTTGGAGTGGTATATTGAAGACGCCATGGCGCGGGTTCCGATTTTGGGATCTCAAGGCGTGGGCCGGGTGATCAACGGCCCTATCCCCTATGCGCCTGACGGGCTTCCGCTGATCGGTCCCATGCCAGGTGTGAAGAACGCCTATGAAGGTTGCGTCTTCACATTTGGCATCACCCAAGGGGGTGGAGCCGGCAAGGTCTTGGCGGAATGGATCACGGAAGGGGAAACAGAATGGGACATGTGGGCGGTCGATCCGCGCCGCTATACGGATTACACGGATCAAGACTATTGTGACCGCAAAGCCATGGAAGTTTATGGTCACGAATATGCCATGCATTTCCCGCATCACGAATGGCCCGCCGGGCGGGACAAAAAACTCTCGCCGGTGCATGACAAGGTGATTGCCGCGGGCGGCATGATGGGGGCTTATAATGGTTGGGAACGCGCCAATTGGTTTGCCCAGCCCGGAGATGACACCTCCCATGAGGCCACTCAGACTTGGGAAAGACAGGGCCCATGGGCCCAGCGGATCCGCGAAGAGGCCGAGGCCGTGCGCGATCATTGCGGTGTCTTGGATTTGCCCGGCTTCAGCCGTTTTAATCTGACAGGCGACGGCGCCGCAGAATTCTTGCGCGGTAAAATTACCGGCGGCTTGCCAAAGATTGGCCGTATGAATCTGGCCTATTTTGCCGACAATCGGGGTCGGATTTTGACGGAGATGTCGGTTGTGCGCCATGCGGAGGAGCATTTTACATTGATCACAGCCGCCAGTGCGCAATGGCATGATTATGACGTGCTCAATTCGGATCTGCCTAGTGGTGTGGAGCTGGTGGACCATACGAAAGACTTTTCAACTTTGATTGTCACGGGGCCCAAAGCCCGCGATGTTATGATCCAAATGGGGACGGATGCGGATCTGTCTTTGGGGTGGTTGACCCATCAAACGGCACAGGTGGCCGGGCAAGAGTGCGCGCTTCTGCGGGTGTCTTTTGCCGGTGAGCTTGGCTGGGAAATTCATGCAAAAAATGCCAATATGCCAGCATTGTATGATGCAGTCATTGCAGCTGGGGCCAAACCCTTTGGCATGTATGCACTCAATAGCCTGCGGATCGAAAAAGGATACCGCGCGTGGAAAGGCGATCTGTCCACCGATTACAGTCTTTTGGAAGCGGGGCTTGAGAGGTTTGTTAAATTGGACAAGCCCCAAGATTTCCCTGGCAAAGCCGCCTTGCAGAACGAAAAACAACAGGGTCGCAAAAAGGCTTTTGCCAGCCTGATTGTGGAGGCGGGTGCCTATGATGCGCCCTATATGTCAACGATTTGGCATGATGGTGTGGTGGTGGGGGAAACCACCTCGGGTGACTTTGGGTACCGTGTTGGTAAGTCCATCGCCTTGGCCATGTTGCGCCCCGATTTGGCCATGCCAGGAACAGAGGTTGAAGTTGAAATTTTTGGGCAACGCTGCAAGGCCGTGGTGCAGGATGATCAACCGCTTTGGGATCCAAAAAATGAGCGCTTGCGCAGCTGATAAGGAGCGAATGTGATGATAATTCTCGATGGTGGTATGGGCCAAGAATTGGTCAAACGTGCCGGAAAGGCCACGGATTTGTGGTCAATGCAGGCCTTGCTCGACAGCCCGGAAATGGTGCGTGCTGTGCATGACGAATATTTTTCTGCCGGTGCGCAGATTGCCACCACCAATACCTATTCGGTTCTGCCAGACCGGCTGGAGAGCAAAGGCTTGGCCGATAAACTCCGCCCGATGACGGTCTTGGCCTGCGAAATGGCTGTGGCCGCTCGGGATGCCCATGGATCCGGGCAGGTTGCCGGTTCATTGGGTCCAATTGGTTTCTCCTATCAACCAGATAAGGCACCACCGGCCGAGCAGGCTGCCGAAACCTATGCAGACATTGCGCGCCTTCATGCGGATTATGTGGATTTTCATCTTCTGGAAACCATGGCCTCGGTAGATCAAGCGCGCGGGGGCTTGATGGGCGCCGGGGTGACGGGCAAACCGATCTATGTCTCCCTCTCTGTGGATGACAGCGATGGCACCAAACTGCGATCAGGGGAGCCTTTGGCTGATGCGATTGCGATGCTCAAGACCTTTGATCCCGCCGCGGTTTTGATCAATTGCTCCTTGCCTGAAGCGGTCTCGCAGGGCTTGCCGATCTTGACCGGTCACGGGTTTACCCTGGGCGCCTATGCCAATGGATTCACAGGCATTCATGAGGAGTTTAATTCGATCCATGCGACGGTGGATCTGCTGAAATCTCGAACAGATTTGGGTCCGGCGGAATATCTCGCCTTTGCCCAGGAGTGGGCCAAAATCGGGGCGGAAATTATTGGCGGTTGCTGTGAGGTGGGCCCGGCACATATCGCTCTTTTGGCACAGGAACTGGGAGATTAATTCGATGCTTAATGCTGCCGCAGTGGCCTGTATTGAACAGGTGCGATTGGGGTTTGTGGCCTCTGTGACATCGGGAGGGCGGCCCTCTGTGTCACCGAAAGGAACCTTTGTGGTTTTGGATGAGCGCAAGATTGCTTTTGCCGAAATTCGCTCGCCCGGCACCATCAGCAACATTGGTCACAGCCCCGAGGTGGAGGTCAATTTTGTTGATAGTTTTCGCCGCAAGGGCTGGCGGATGCGCGGGGTCACGCAAATATTGCGCCGTGGCAGTGCGGATTTTGAGGAGATCTTTCCCAAGTGGGACGCGCTCTGGGCAGACCTATCCGCGCGCATACGGGCCATTGTTGTGATCAAAGTGAGCGAGGTCAAACCGCTCTCCACCCCGCCCTATGATGATGGGGTGACGGAGGCGGAAATGATTGCTCTTTACAAAGAAAAATACGCGAAGATGTATCCCTAGGGATCATCTTGCACATCAATTTAAATTCCATAGGAGATGGAAATGGCTGAGGTTCCTACAAAAGCGCGTGCGGTCATTATTGGCGGCGGGGTTATTGGCTGCTCATTGGCGTATCATTTGGCAAAATTGGGCTGGAGTGATGTTGTATTGCTAGAACGCAAACAATTGACCTCAGGCACCACATGGCACGCAGCGGGCTTGATTGCGCAACTTCGGGCGACGGCCAATATGACGAAATTGGCGAAATACAGCCAAGAACTTTATGGCAATTTGGAAGCGGAAACCGGCGTTGCCACTGGGTTCAAACGCTGCGGTTCGATTACTGTGGCTTTGACCGAAGAGCGCCGGGAGGAAATTTATCGTCAAGCGGCTATGGCACGGGCCTTTGGGGTGGATGTCGAAGAAATCACCCCCGCGGAGGTTAAAGCAAAATACGAGCATCTCAATATTGATGGGGTGACCGGTGGAGTTTGGTTGCCTCTGGATGGCCAAGGCGATCCGGCCAATATCGCGCTGGCTCTGGCCAAGGGCGCGCGTCAGATGGGTGCGCAGGTGTTTGAGCAAACCAAAGCCATGGGTGTAACACGCGCGGGTCGCCGGATCACAGCGGTGCAGTGGCAGAATGAGCAGGGCGAAAGCGGCTCCATCGCATGCGAGAATGTGATCAACTGTGGTGGCATGTGGGGCCATGAGGTTGGGCGGATGCTGGGCATTAATGTTCCGCTCCAGGCCTGCGAGCATTTTTATATCGTCAGTGAGGCGATTGAGGGGCTGAGCCAAATGCCGGTGCTGCGCGTGCCCGATGAATGTGCGTATTATAAAGAGGATGCGGGCAAAATGCTCCTTGGGGCTTTTGAGCCGGTTTCAAAGCCTTGGGCCATGGAGGGCATTCCGGCTGATTTTGAATTTGATCAATTGCCGGAGGATTTCGACCATTTTGAGCCCATTTTGGAAAAGGCTGTCTCTCGCATGCCGATGTTGGGTTCGGCGGGGATCCATACGTTTTTCAACGGACCAGAGAGCTTTACCCCCGATGATGCCTATCACCTCGGATTGGCGCCGGAGATGGACAATGTTTGGGTGGCGGCCGGGTTCAACTCTGTTGGCATTCAATCTGCGGGTGGCGCGGGGCAGGCTCTGGCGCAATGGATGGAAGATGGTCAAAAACCTTTTGATCTTGGGGATGTAGACATTGGCCGGATGCAACCGTTTCAGGGAAACAAACATTATTTGTTTGAACGCTCAAAGGAAACGCTTGGCCTGCTTTACGCCGATCACTTCCCCTATCTGCAAAAAAAGACAGCCCGCGGTGTGCGGCGCACGCCGTTTCATCATCATCTCAAGGAAAATGGCGCGGTCTTTGGCGAATTGGCCGGGTGGGAGAGGGCCAATTGGTTTGCCAATCCCGGACAAGATCCAAGCTATGCCTATAGCTGGAAGCGGCAAACTTTCTTTGACAATGTGGCTGCAGAACACAAGGCGGTGCGCAGCAACCTTGGGCTTTATGATATGTCCTCTTTCGGCAAAATTCGGGTGGAAGGGCCGGATGCCTGTGCGTTCATGAACTACATCGGTGGCGGTCAATATGATGTGCCCTTGGGTAAGATCGTCTACACGCAATTTCTAAATGACCGGGCTGGGATCGAGGCTGACGTCACCGTTACCCGGTTGTCTGAAACTTGTTATCTGGTGGTCACCCCTGCCGCGACCCGTCTGGCGGATCAAACCTGGATGATGCGCCACAAAGGGGCGTTCAATGTTGTGATAACGGATGTCACCGCAGGGGAAGCTGTCTTGGCCGTTATGGGGCCAAATGCCCGCAAACTTTTAGAGCGGGTTTCTCCCAATGATTTCAGCAATGCCCACAATCCCTTTGGGACGGCGCAAGAGATTGAGCTGGGCATGGGGCTGGCGCGGGCGCATCGGGTCACCTATGTGGGCGAGCTGGGCTGGGAGGTTTACGTCAGCGCCGATATGGCGGGCCATGCCTTTGAAACGATCTGGCAGGCGGGACAACAGATGGAGGCTAAACTCTGCGGCATGCATATGATGGACAGCTGCCGTATCGAAAAAGGTTTCCGACATTTTGGCCATGACATCACCTGCGAGGACCATGTTCTGGAGGCGGGATTGGGCTTTGCGGTGAAGACAGATAAAGCTGAGTTCATCGGCCGCGATGCGGTGTTGCGCAAGAAGGACGCGGGGCTTGATGCGCGCATGGTACAGTTCAAACTGACCGATCCAGAGCCGCTTTTGTACCACAATGAACCGGTCCTGCGGGATGGTGAGATTGTTGGTTACCTGTCGTCTGGTAATTATGGCCATCATCTTGGTGGCGCGATTGGCTTGGGATATGTGCCCTGCGCGGGTGAGAGCGTGGCTGAAGTTTTGGCCTCCAGTTATGAAATCGACGTCGCTGGAACGCGGGTTGTGGCGGAAGCTTCAATCAAGCCGCTTTATGATCCAACAGGCGCCCGCGCCAAGGCTTAGGACCCTTGGGGAGGCGCCTGCGGGCGCCTTTCCGTATTAACCATAAAGTAATTTTACGGCTCAATTCCATTGAGTTTCGGTGATCGCATTTTCCCGTCAAGTTAATGTCGATTAACAATTGCCACCTTCACCTCAGTGGGTTCGGATGTAAATAATTGATTAATATATATTTTGATGGATACTGTGCGAGCTTCAACGGCAGGTTCAGAGATGAATTGCGCAACGGAGAGATCTTCTACAGCCTTTGGGAAGCGCTGATCATCATTGAAGAATGGAGGAAACACTACAACACAAAGAGATCACTGAGTGCATTGGGTTATCGTCCACCAGCTCCTGAAGCTATTGTAAACATGGATCAGAAGCCAATCATGCACCAACAATTAACTTGGCCCAGTAAGATGGGGCTGCTCATTAAACTTAATTCCTAATACGATTAATGATGAAATTATCTGATAAATTTTAACGTGCATAACGTCTGATTTTATTATTTTGTATATATTCGTTTGATAACAAAAGTCGTGTCATGCGGCAGCTGGCTGTGGCTCGTAAAACTAGTTGGCCCAAATAATACGCCGCATCGCCTTGCGATAGCGTGTTTATTTCCATAAAAAATATTGCCATGTGATATGTAGGGCTTATTGCATGTCTGTAAATTGAAGATTAGAGCCGTTTGTGTCTGCTGCCAGCAACTGGTTAAATTTCTGAATATATAGTTTTCCCAGTCAGAATAAATTTTCGTAGCACTTAGGTTGAAGGTACCAGAAATAAGGCAAAAATCTAAGCTCTTTTGGGGCTTCGACCCAACAGAAAATGTAGCACCGGTTTGGCAATAATTTTTTCTGCAGTAATCAATTAATTCTTTTGAGATATCGTAGCCATAATAGTGTATTTTATCATTGCTATATTTTTCCATGATGAACTGCAGAAGTGCACCGTATCCACAACCAATATCGCCAACAGAGAATGCTTTTTTAATCCCAAGTTTAATGATTTCTTTGAACATGATCTCAAAGCGCAAATTTTGTCTTTCAGCATTAAGCCAATAACTGCCTTTTGGATTTGCGCCGTATTTATTGAACCTTTTATTGAACTTTGTTTCCAGTTCAGAATTGAATTTTGCATCCTTATTATACAGATTGTGCCCTTCCAAATATCGATCTCTACTATATGTCATTTAAAATATATCGCATATGAATTAAACAGGGCGTAACCGGGTCTTAGTAAATGTGAAATACCATATTCAGCTTGTGCTGAAAAACAATCTGGAATGTGATTTGAAATGAAAAATATCACCATGTTAGTCCTTTTGCTTCTCATCACCAATGCAATTACTTTTTGGGCCGCATCAAAATTTTACTCAGTTTTTGATCGTTCTCAAGAAAAAATAGTCGCAGAAATTGAACTGATAACTAATTGCGAACTTTCAACTGACTCTTATGTGGTGGTCGACCTGGAAACAAATAAAAGTGTCAACTTTAATTTAAGTAGGGCGTTCCTTGGAACTGTTGAAGGTAATAGGCTTCAAATTCAGTTAGACCCGAAGTTCAGTGATGTAACGTCAAACTTTGAGGTGCATTCCGCCGAAAAGAAAATGAAAATTGAGGTAGATTGCGATATTTCTAACCAACTAAAAAATACGTTGGATTCGCTTAGGAACACATTTAAAATTAAATGACTTATAATCAGTTTTAGTTAATATAGCACATTCATATTGCGGAGAAATTAGATTACTTGCCGCTGCAATTTTTGAACTGTAAGAGTTTTTAAGTGCTTAGACTTTGTGTATCAAAATTTAATCTAATAAGAGAACCCAAGTACTTCACATTTTTTAACAGCATTCAATTTGGCGAGTTGTGTATTAACTATTTCTGTCCATTTCTCACTTCCAAAAGCGTTCATAAATGCTCCATCTACCCTTTGTAAAATTCCTACACAACTACCATAACTTCCTGGTTTGACATCATTTTCAAGGCCACTCGAACAAACCAACATTGTATTGCCAAGCTGTTCATTGTTGAGGTCACTATATATTACAGATGCACCAGAAATTTGCCGTCCCGTTGTATTCTTCAATTGCAGTGAGAGTATATAGTTGGCGACTGAACCTTTGGCGTTACTACCGAATTCTAATTTTACATTACATGGAATATCTGCGCTAAGACATGCTGTGGTTACCAAGGCAAAATTGATTGAAATTAATGTTACAGAGATTACTCGATTAATTTTTTTTCGCATGATTTCACTCATTAAGCTTATTTTGGACTACGTCAAAAATAACTGTGGGTTACCACGAGTATTTTTTACCTAAACAACTTTTAACATATTTTGCATTATAAAGCTAAATCTTTAATACCTTTTAAATTTTTTCGATTAAACAAGGTTCTCCGTGAATTATTTAAATCTAGGAATAATACATCTGATTGTGGTTGATTATTGATTGCACACCAAAAGTGGTATAGTTTTGAATCACTAGCTGTCGTAAGTCTTATGCAAATTATATGACTTTCAACGCAGGTTTAGAGTTGGATTTGGGAATGTATCAAGAGTTTGATGATTTTGAAGTGACTTTGGGTGACATTATGCGCGGTGAGCGAGCAACTCGAGGTAAATCAATCACTGACGTTAGACTAGAATTGCGGCTACCAAAATCTTATATATTGGCAATCGAAAATGGGGATTTATCTGCTTTTCGATGTCCCAAATTCGTGCCCGATTATATTTACTCTTATGCGCATTATCTCGGTTTAGATCCCAGCCAAGCATTTTCTGCTTTCTGTCGAGAGACGGGCTTTTCGTTACAGACAAAATGCCGAAAGGGTATGTGGACACAGCTACGAGAATGGATCATGTCCGTGCCTGCAAAGGTGTCAGTCGAAGTTTCTTGGCCTGTACGTCTGCGCTTTGTATCTTAAATCGGTTCGTCAGGGTTTGCTGGAATTTTAAATTCATTAAATAAAAATTTTATGGTCATTAGCTTAGAGGTCACAGGATGTGATTTTTTTATCACATTATTTGGCCATATATAGTGTTTGTTTTGGGCAATTATTCAATCTGTAGGTAGTGCACATACGCATCCTTTCAATTCGTATTTTGATGTGGATTTATTGATTAATGTTAGTAGTTTCTTATCAATAAAAATAAAAGAGAGCAGTAAAATGAGCGATAGTTCGCATACACACAGCTACTTTTTGTGGCACATAGCGCGTATTTTGTTAACACTGGCAATAGTTGGTTTGCCAATCTTGGGCGGTATGTATGGCGTTTCCGTCCTACTTTGAAATTGTTAACAGCCTTGGATCAATCGCGTTCTACATTTCCGTGAACTTGTATCACTAGTAACTGTAACGAAATAGCTGTTTTGGGTTCTAAGGTTTGGGCCCAATCCGAATTGGTAACTTGTATTAGGCTTGAAAGTTCAGCCGTAATCGAAATTGCTCAAAGAAAGCTATCAAATGTTTGTTGAAATGTACTCAGCCATTTGTGTGCCGAAATGATGCAAATTAAGTATTTGTTGTTGAGTTTATAATACCCATAATGATCCTTAAAAACTTACTACTTCTGGAGAGTTTAGGTAAGACAACCATGTTTCGGATACGTTAAAGTGACGATTTTCGCGCTGAGTTGGTAGAATTATCTCTTATTGTTCTGTTTCAATAGACTACCATTAGATACATACAAGTTAACGAGCTTTGTCTGAGTTTTCTTAATGCCAAGGGAAGTTAAATTATTCGTGGAGCTAACCGATGAAACTTGTTAGTTTTCTTGCAATGAAAATCTATTTGGTAAGTAGTCAAATAGTCTTTTCACAAGGCTTCGATAAAGGTTTCGGAGCATATATGCTTGGGAATTATTCTGAGGCAATTATTGAATGGCGGCAGAAAGCAAGTTTAGGCAGTGCAACAGCAATGGCAAACTTAGGAAACATGTATGAAGTAGGAGCTGGCGTTGAAGAAGATAAGGTTTTGTCTCATCAATGGTACAATTTAGCAGCATCGAACGGTGACGTTGCAGCACGCAAGAACAAAAAAAACTTAGAACACAAAATGACGCAACTACAAATTACGAATGCAATTAGACAAGCAAAAAAATGCATGCTTAGTGGTTATCTAGATTGCGAATAATTTTTTGAAAAGTTAATTTTTTGTAAAATAAATCTTAAGCCAAAATGTGACCAATATAAATTATGAATGTGCTTTAGATGGATTTGGTTTTATTAGAGCAATTTAAATACAATAAAATTTTTTAGCATTAAGTATAATTTGGGGACCTCAATTATGACCATGTTCTATGGGGACCGCTGTCGAGGTGGACGAAAGTTTGGTAGCTCCCCACACCGCCTTTAGTGTTGGCTCTAACTATTTTTGCCAGGTTTTTGATACCGGTGCCGGGGATTGAAAAATCTATAGCTTTACCCAAAATATGCATTGAGTTTTGAGCTACTTTATGGCTGTTTCGTCTTAAATACTCATTAGTTTTTTTTGATCTGAACCCAGAGTGTACGTTTACTGATAGAATACTATTTGTCCCAGAACAATTTAAGCAAACTTTTAGAAAATCGTTTAATACGACTTTATCAAAGTTCTTAATTTCGTTTGTTCTCCAATCCTTCAGGAAGGAATTTAATTTTGACAGATCTTGATTAGATAATTTGTAGTTTTTTGGAAACTGAAAGGAAATCTCTTCTTTTGTATTCGAGTTTACTAGATGCAAATTTAATTTTTTATTAATTTGGATATGAGAAATTCGATTTGATTTAAGCTCACCTAAGTTACGTAGTTCAGGTTCTGGATCATTGTATAGCTCTAACCCAGTAAATTTATTGTTACTGATTGGGTTTTTTTGATCAGAAAATAATCCAAGGCCGCGATTAAAGTCTACAAGTGGCTTTGCATCCACGAAGGTTGGCAGAAGAGCCAAAGAAAAGAACGCGCGCCGTGTTATTTTTTTTTGAACTGCCATGTACTAGATAAGCAACTATTGTACCAAGCTGATTTAGGTAAACAAATACCATGCAAAATGAATTATTTCTTTTCTAAATCGATTGTTTGACCCTGTATATCGAGATAGACTTTAAATAAATCACCTTCATTTATAGTGCCGAGTAATACACCAGTTTTTCTATCAACTATTGGTATTGTTTCGCCCACAAAGTCTGCGGCGGCTTCAATAGCTTGCTGCAAAGAGGCATCCGATTTAATGTTTAGAGCCTCTTTATCAATGTATTTTACGACCGTATCACTTGGTCTTGCAAATATTATCGAATTTAGGTGACATTTTCCAATATATTTTCCCTCATTCGAGATTATGTAAGCCTCGTTACATTGAAGTTTTACCATTTCTGCCATTGCTTCTCTTATACTAACTCCAGGTTTAAATTTCAGGACAGCCAAAGACATAATAGATGTAATATTTTCTTCCATTAGCCTTATGCCAATTCGACCCTGCGAAAGGTCAATTCCCCGATTTAGAAGTTGCCTGTCAAATAATGAATGATCAAATAATCGACCGCTGACCATAGTTGAAGTAACGATCCCAATTGTAGATGTTAAGGCTAAACCGTACGATCCCGTAAGCTCTAATACGATTATGATCATTGATATTGGTGCCCCAATAACGGATCCTGCAACTGCCGCCATTCCACAAATGACAAGATCAAGTCCTTGAAAGTAATGTATTCCTAAAAAATTCAGAACAGATGTTGCGACAGATCCAGCTGCAGCACCCACAAGTAAAGCCGGCGAAAAAACACCACCAAAAAATCCAAATCCTAAAGATAAAGCTGTTGCAATAATTTTGGCTACTAGAATTGTAGTCGCAGCAAATAATAGCGTATTTCCAGTAGTAAGATTTACTATAGTAGAGGTCCCTAATCCCATTACTTCAGGATAAAATGTACCAATTGAACTTAACCCAATAATGGCTATTAAAATCGACTGGAATTGATTTAAACCTATTTTTCTGGGGAGCTTTGAAAAGGTGATAAGTGTAAACATGAACAGGATTGCAACAACGCCAAAAAATGGACCGGCCAGAATTGTAAGTAGCATCATGGGACCAAGTTCTATCCCAGAGTAAAGTCCTATTAGCGGTGTAGATGCATCCCATAAGTAATTGTGAATTACGAACGCTGTACCCGACGCTAAAGCTATTGGAGCCAGCGCTTTCAACGAAAAATGGCGTAATATGGCTTCGTGGGCAAAAATTATTCCTGCTAATGGAGCGTTGAAGCCGGCAGATATTGCGGCGGCAACGCCTCCTCCCAGAATAATATCTGTGCTAATACGTAGCTTGAGGATAGCTTTAATCCACGAGCCCAAGGTTGCACCAAAATGTACTAATGGACCATATTGTCCTACTGATGCTCCACCAGCGGCTGAGAGGAATGCTGCTAGAGTGCTTGCCACACCAGTTTTAATATCAAGCTCGTTGTCTACTCTGTGAGCAGCAAAGATTGTATCAGCTGGCCCTTGCCAGTTCGTTACGCCAAATCTTATTTTTATTAATGTTATTAGACATGCGGCGACACTGAGACTGCAAAAAATTATAATGAAATTATTCGTAGTCTGAAAATTACTTTCAATAAATTGCTCAATAAAATATATTCCAGTTCTAAAATAGTGTGCTGCGGTTGCTCCTAAAATACCTAAAAGTATTCCCACTAAAATGGATGTTAACAATAAATATAATGTATTATGTGACATGAGATGTTTTCACTAAATCTCTCCTGAGCTTGGCATTCTCGTAAAGAGTGGATTATTTCAGGTATTTTATTTCTAACAATTCCAGAATTAATTTTTCATATGAATTGCCTTCTATTGTGGAAAGTAGTTCCCCATAGAGTGAAGTCTGCACTGGTACGTCATTTCTAATCAAGTAAGAAATGTTTGTATGGGATTTACCATTAGGGATTATTTTTTGCTGGATTACGAAGTCATGAAATAGTTCAGGATTATTCCAGAATTTTAATCGTATTTTTGCATATACAATAGTTTTTTTTGTGAGGTTAGTAATTGATGGCATAATGCGAAAGGCATTGACGTACCCAGAAATCCTTTTCTGTTCTAGCCTTGGTAGCCTTAAAATTAAGCTTGGATTAATTACCGATATGTTTGCGCAAAAATATTTCTCTGGTATGTTTTCTACACAATGAAACATGATTTGCTTATGGCTATGTGGAGATGAGATAGCGTAAGCGGGATGGGCAAAAAGCCACAAAAGACTAGCTAATATAAAGCTGGGATATCTAAGACATTTGCGCAAACACATATTTTACACTTCAACACTACCATTTTTCTTTATTTTTTTGTTAACTGTTGCCCAAATCTCTTTAGCCTCTACGGAATCAAATTCAAATTTTCGACCACTGAGCTTCTTTTCATTCTCCAACCTAAAGTATGTCAGCATGGCTGCCATTTGCTGCTCAACTTTTTCTATATTGGTTATTGCAAATTTTACATCTTTGGCCTCTAAATATTCGTTTTTTAGGGCAGCTTGCAGCCTTTGGATTGTATCAGCTTTAACCTGCGAGAGTGATGATCTTGCCGTATTTGCAAGCACCTTTATTTTTTGTACCGCTATCTCGATGTCTTGGTCGCTTGGCTTGGGAATCTGACACACCATAACGTTGTTAGCAATCGATTTAACCCGAATGTTATGATCTCTCAGAACTTCCTTCACATGAGGTATGTATTCATCTGCGCTATAACGGACGCTGATTGTTGTATCCGTATTCCGTTCTTTCATAACTTCAACATAAGTTCCCAGTTTGCGGGGTCTGAATTTAATCCAAACGGTTACAGTCTTAAAGATTTGTGAGAAATCACTTAACGAAACGGAACCCTCTGCATTAGTTACGAATAAACTTACTACGTCAAACATTCGCTCTTTTGAACTATTGATATATGTATTTTCGTCCTCTTTGACTCGTAGAACGTCAACAGTTATCTTTGCCTCGTCTGTTTGTTTCTGATCAGACACTTTGACCTCCTAGCTGCGGTTGAGCGTGGGAATACAGGTTCACCTTAACAGGTTATATTCCTTGAAATATATTTTAAAGCGAAAAGTTACATTGAGAAAGTTTCACTAATCAACTCATAACAGGCGTCTTTTTTTGAAAATGCATTTTTAATCTTTGCAATTATATTAACCTCGTCAGTATCATCACTGTTATAATGCCTATTCTTTTGAATGTTTAGAACTGCTTCGAAGGTTTGCTTTCCCCACAGGCCATCAATTTTTCCGGAATAAGAACCGTGCCGCAAACATCTTTGTACATTTTTTCTTTCATCTTTGGACAAACTTCGAAATTTCGAACTAGTCGCAGCATATAAGTCTTCTAAACTTTTTTCGGTGGCAGGTTCGTTTTTGTTTGTTGACGGCACATTTTGGGGATCTTCAGGAATTTCTGAATTCGGTGAAAATTTAATTTTGCTATTTTCGTCCAGAAATGGACCATTGTATGATATGCTTCCAGAGTAATAGAGCTGTATGGTATCTAAATTTGAGCTATTTTTTGGTTTTAATGACCGTTGGTCATTAACTGCATCCTCGCAAACCTGTATATTTTCTGGAGTGTTAATGCATGCCGACTTGGCTTCAGCAATTATAGGCATGGCTACAACAATCAATGTTACAAGACGGTTTTGACTTTGATAGAAAAGCATTAAATGGGTTCTCCAAGTTAGCCGAGCAGGTAGAGAGCGCAATTTTTATGCCAAAACTATTTAATTTTTGGAGAAATGTTTTGCATAAAATCTAGCTTGGAATAAGATAGATTAGAGATCAATGATGTAACTGATTATCCAAGAGGGCTCACTACCAAATGGACGTGATTGCAACCGTAAATATTTCGAATGGTGAATTTGAGGAATGGATTGAATTTTTCAAAAGTTATGAGCAGCTACGTCATAAGTACGTCAAAAATGAGATCATAACACCAATTTCTAGTTCAAAGGCTGAGGTGTCGTTTACAATAACTGATCTCGATGGTTTGACGGAACTCTCAAGTTCTCAGTTGCTTCGTGAGGGTGAGGACCGCTTGGGTGTGAGCGTTGAAGTGAGGGAAAGACCTCACAATCAATTAACTTAGCTAACATAAAGTTCATGGCATGTTTTTTGCTGGGCGCAACACCGGGGGAGCAATATGTTTTATTTGCAGATATTTTTACCGGCTGGACTAGTTCTGTTGCTATTTAGCTTCGGGCATTTATTAGTGAAAACTGATTATTCGGGTGTGTACTACACAGAGCAGGTTGATGCTTTGATAGGATCCGAAAGTTTGCAGGGGTCAACAGATACGGAATTGAGTTCAGAGGGTGTGCCAGGCGACGGTAACCCTGTACTTGTTGACAAATACAACTATTTAAAAATTGAAAACGTTTTCCAGGGACGTCTGCTCGATACCAAAGAACTGTTCAGTTTCGAGGTTGCGGTAGCCACATTTCAGACTAACGTCACAGCTGATTTTTTTATAAAAGCAATCTATGAAATTGAAGCCGACCTCGTTTCTGAAATTTCTACCCTCGCTGTGGATACTACCAGCGCAGAGTTAACAACCATTGAGGGGCGCAAAGTAATTACTGACAGAATAATGGATGGACTAAACGATTACTTAGTTAAAAACGGCTACAATCCAGACATTCATTATGTCTATATAATAAATTACAACATAATCTAATTTTTGGCACGAAAATTGCGGCTCAGCCTGTAAGGAGGACCATTTATGACGCTAAATGAAAAAAATAACCGCTCGCACCGAGACATGAAATTTGTAATTTCTTGTTCCTATTATAATGGCAAAGATGAATGTACACACAAGGCGGATTTAGTTGTTAATTTAAATAAAGAACAGTCTATTGAGCCATCTCTGCTGAGTTCAGTTGTCACATCCGCGGCGTAGACTGATTTTGAGATTAAGGTGATTAATCTCTTTTAAGTAACAGCTTAATTAAAAACGCCACTATGCAAAGCCCCAGTGGAAGCTTTAATATTTGGAATGTAGTGAGGGCATCATTAGAGTACACAAGATTAAAAACGGCATTTATTATAATCACCGAAGCAATAACCCAGATAAACGCTAAACGAGACTTTTCGCAAAAAGCGCATTTTCGCTTCATTATGTTTCCTTTTTAGCAAAATCTTGAAGTAGCTTCGTAAATGTGTCTATGGTTTAGTTATGCTAGCTGTAGACTTGAAAACTCCTAACCTTCCGGCTGTTAAATTTCCAGATCAACCGATAGTTTCTGGTGTTCTTAACTCAAGTTCTTTTGGCCCTGCAGGGCAAACTATAACACCTGTACATCGCACGGATAGATCCCAAGGTACTGCAGATTATACGTCTCGATTATTTAGTCCTTATCTTACTCCGTCTGCTATCCTTACAGAGAATAGACAGTTAGCGCAGGGTGCTGTATCGCCTGCCTACCAACAGAATATAGCGGCCACCAAGTACTTCAATATATCTACCACACCTAAACTTAGGCCACACTTACACACCAATTTAATCGCTTGACTTAATTATATCAAAAGCACTTACCTCTAAGTTTCCTAATTTGTTGAGAAAAGCATTTGTTGTTTGGCTGCTTAGAGACCATCCTGGTGGGCAATTGTAAGCTCCACTTTGCTTCGTTCTGTAAACAAAGGCTTTGAAATCTCGATTTACTATTGTTGGTGTATAGAGCTTTTTTTTGATGCCCTGCATAGGGTCCCCAAACATCGGTGACCAATTTCTAATTTTGCCGTTGCCCTTATACAGAAACTTTTCGTATTGATAATTCAATAGAATAGCATCGGAATTTTCGATGCCTGCTTCAAGCATACTATGCATAAACGACTCAGCTGTACTTTTAATATTTTCAGAATTTTCACCGCTATAGTTAGATTGTAGAAGCATCGATATTTTGTATGCGATTGTTTCAATTTCCAGACTTGAGGTTATGTAACGGGAAGCCAGCTCTGCTGAAGCTATTCCGAATACAAATTCTGGTGCATACATTGCGCTGCCTAACCGGTTATTTATTTTTTACGCTATCCCAGCTTAACCGGATTTCATTCACAAAGGAATGACATTTTCGTATTTCGTGATTACCAAAGCTGTCTTGAATACCTATTTCGATTAGCTTGACCCGACAGAATTCATATAAGCGATATAAATTTATTGCTAAATTCCCCTGGTCTTTAAAATCTAAGCTTTTTTGTAAAAAGTAGATTGTGAGTAAAGCTGCTTCGAAGGCTTTTGCAGATTTTTCTGGATTCGTCGACGTCAAGAGCGATTGCAAACTTGTCTCAAGCTTAATTAGAGCGGTGCTAACTACATTGTACCCGATGTCTTGACTAGAAAGTGTTTGTGTTTTTATCGCAGTATATTTGTTTATAGCGGCTTTTGCATTCATGATATTTTCTCCTTCATAAACCTTAACGACGTATTTTATTTTATGTTAGCTAAGTGTCAAAATTATGAATGTTGCACTGCGTCATTATATTTTCCTACAAAAAATTTATTTAATTAATTGTTTTTTAATATTATATTTTATTTGGCATGAGACGTGCATCACTGCGGTGGAGGACGAAGATGACAAACTTTTTAATTGATGCTGGGGATAACACCTTTACCAAATCTATCTGTAGCGCCCTTAATAAAAGAGGTGTGGAGTGGTCTATCTTGGATGATGAAGCTTGTATCAATACGATTTCCAAAGAGCGGCACTTAATCATTTCTGGAGCATCGAAAAATTGCGACGTTAATTCTGATAAGTTTGAGTCGTATATTCGATCTAAAAAAATCACTAAAGTATTTGTACTCATAGCTGCCTCTGAGACATTTGAGATTAAAGAAAAGCGCAACGGAGCTATTAAGTTCGTTCATGTGCCAGTAGATTTGACGGATTGTTCATCTATAAGCTGTTTTTATTTAAATATGTTTGTAGAACAATTTTTGGGAAAGTATGTTAACTTGCCCTGTGACGACCCTGAAACTGCAGATTTAGTGAACCTACTTTGTAGAGTCGCAGGATCCAGTGCAAGTGTACTGGTAAATGGTCCAACAGGCACAGGTAAAGAAGTGGTTGCAAAGCTTTTGCACGCCAAATCATCACGAAAAGATGAAGCCTTTATAGCGGTGAATTGTGCGGCAATTCCTGAAAATATGTTAGAATCCATGCTTTTTGGGCATGAAAAAGGCTCCTTTACAGGTGCCATGCAATCAAATACCGGTCTTTTCCGAGCGGCACATTCTGGAACAATCTTACTCGACGAGATATCAGAAATGCCCCTTGCGCTTCAGTCCAAATTACTCAGGGTTTTGCAGGAAAAAGTAGTGACTCCGGTTGGAAGCACAAAAGAAATTCCTGTCGATATTAGAGTTTTGGCAACCACTAACAGAAATATGGTTGAAGAGATCAGGTTAAACAATTTTAGAGAAGACCTGTTTTATCGTCTAAATGTCTTTCCAATATCGACGAGTGCACTGAAATCACGAAGGTTTGATATACCAGCGATAGCTGCACATCTTCTTACAAGAAATTTTTCTGAAAAAGCCATTCTAAAAGTGCTCTCGTCAGAGGCATTAAAAAAGCTCATGGAGCATGACTGGCCTGGGAATGTAAGAGAACTCGACAATGTCATTCAGCGCGCTGAAATATTCAGTCATTCAGCGGAAATTGGGTGCGCCAATATCGTTTTTGACAATGAATTAACCTTGAGCCCGAGAAATACTATGGACGCGCTCAGTTCAAAACTTCATGCAAAGGTTGGGTGAGGAATATACTATGAAAATTCAAGGCTCAAATATTACCGCTGTTAACACAAATTTGTCATCTATTAAGCAGAAGGTTCAGCTTTCAGCAGATGTCTTACAGGCGAAATCTGTTGAAACAGGTCCATCATTCTCCAAAAGAGTTTCTGATGGCTTGAACGAAGTTGCACAAGCTCAAAATTCAGCTTCACAATTAGCTCGAGACTATGAGCTTGGTACTGAAAGTGATTTGTCTAAAGTTATGATTAATCAACAAATTTCATCAGTCGGATTTCAGTTAACTCTCAATATCCGTAATAAAGCGTTAAGCGCTTATAAAGATATCATGAACATGCCGGTATAAGGCGGGTAGGATAAGAACTATGGCAAATACAGATCAGATGGTTAGCATTGAAACTACCGAAGTAAGTTCAAAAAGCATGCTTACTTCGCCCAAGAATGCTGTCGCCAATATTCGTGAAGCTATCGATCAACCTAGCTTTCGACGTGCATTCCCAACTATTTTAGCGGCACTGACGGCAGTAACGGCTGCGATCGTTTTTGTATCCATGCGCGAACCTAACATGACTACTTTGTACGCCTCTGTGTCTGATGCAGACAAATCTAAGATTTATGAATCTCTGAAAAATATGGGCATGAGTGTGGAGCTCGATCCAGCTACTGGGGAGGTTTTGATACCTACGAACGACTATCATCAAGCCAGAATTTCACTAGCAGCTCAAGGTCTCCCAGAATATTCCGCAAATGGCTTTGAGGAGATTGATAATCTGCCGCTTGGCGTTTCCCGTTCCGTTGAAACAATGAAATTAAAAAAATTACAAGAAAACGAGCTCTCGAGATCTATCGCTGAGATAAGTAGCGTACAGGCTGCACGAGTGCATCTAGCGTTGCCAGAAAAGTCAGTATTTATTCGCAATCAGACAGCTCCCACCGCTTCGGTATTTGTTACTCTAAAGAATGGGCGGCAGCTTGATCAAACCCAGGTCAGGGCAATCACCAACTTAGTTGCGTCGTCGATCCCAGGCATGGGACAAAGTGGCGTATCTATCATTGATCAATCTGGCCGCTTACTATCGTATTCTCCAGATAATCCTGATGAAGTCATGGCTGACAGTCAGCTCGCATACAGGATGCGATTAGAGGGTATCTACCGGTCTAGAATTCAAAGCTTGGTTGCGCCAATTGTCGGTGCTTCAAATGTGACCGCGCAAGTGAACTTGGAAATTGACTTTACGCGTCGCGAGACCTCTCAGGAATTGGTTGATCCAAATGACTCTGCCATCTTGAGTGAACAAAGCTCTCTGAATGTAACTGCAAAAAAAGATGCAGTTGGTATTCCAGGCGCAATATCTAATCAGCCGCCAGCAGAGGCTCAAATAGATACAGCAAATTCGCGTGCAAAGCTTGGTTTGAGTGGAGCTGAAGAAAATAGTGAATTTGAGACAAAATCTTCAACAGAGCTTAAGAATTATGAGGTCAGTCGTAAATTTGAAACCGTCACTACACCATCTAATACGATTTCTAGAATTGATGCTGCGGTACTAGTTAGAGATCGCAAAGTGATTGATCCAGATACTGGCGAGGTCAGTTATGAACCCATTTCGGATAAAATTAAAAATGAGTTGGAGCAATTAATTTCTAGCGCAATTGGAATAAAAAGTGATCGTGGCGACAGCTTAACAATTACATCCCAATTGTTTAATGATGAAATTTTTGGTGAGCAAATCCAGTGGTATGAAACGGCTTGGTTTAAATCGATTATTGAAAAAACTTTGATTGTTATACTGCTTGGTTTTATATCCCTTGGTGTAGTGCGTCCAATGCTTTCAAGGATTTTAGTACCTACTTCAAGTACCAACTCAGTTATGGAGTTGTATGCTGAGGCCGAAACTATGGCTGATTTGGCTACCCAACGTGTTGAAAGTACAAAAGCAGTTGAGGTGGATGAAGGAGAAACGCTTGAAGGCATCAAGGCAAAATTAAAGCCTAAAAAGAAGAGTGGAATTTCCGCAGATCTTTTGGACACTGCGAACACGTATGATGATAAAGTTGCCCTTGTTCGAATGATTGTGGCAGACGAGGCTGGTCGAGTGGCTAACGTCTTTAAGCAGTTAATGCGGCAAGATCTCGATTTGCTATCTTAGGAGTGAAAAATGGCTGAAGAAGTATCAGACATCGAAAAATTAGCAGAGCTTTCTGGCACAGAAAAATCTGCTATCCTCATGATGCTTCTTGGTGAAGAAGAAGCGGCGCAAGTCTTACAAAACTTGACGCCTCGAGAGGTTCAGCACTTGGGTACGGCAATGTATTCTGTGGCGGGCGTCGATCAAAACACGGTCAATATGGTTTTAGATGAATTTCTTGAAACCATTAAAAAGCAAACTGGTTTAGGACTGGGTGCTGGACGCTATATTGAAAATGTTATGATACGTGCGTTGGGTGAAGATAAGGCTCAGTCTGTTCTAGGCCGAATTACACCAGCGAGCTCAGAGTCAGCCATTGATATTCTAGATTGGATGGATGCTCGCGCAATTTCTGAGTTGATTATAGATGAACATCCTCAAATTAAAGCTTTGATTATTTCCTATCTAGACTTTGGATTAGGAGCGGATGTCCTAACGTTACTACCGGACGACATCCAAGCGGATATCGTTAGGCGGATTGCCACAATTGAGACTGTAGAGCCAGGCGCCGTCAAAGAGCTAGAGCGCGTGATGAAAGAAAAATTTGCTGCGAATACCTCTCTTCGTGCGTCAAAAATTGGCGGCGTAAAAGCGGCTGCTAAAATTATGAACTTTACAAAAACAGAAATGGAAACACGAATTCTCACCTCGATCAAAAAAGAAGACAAAGATCTCATGGCGGAGATCCAAGACAATATGTTCGTTTTTGAAAACCTCTCAAGTTCGGACGATAGATCGCTACAAACACTTCTGAGGTCTGTTGATCAAGATGTTTTGATCATTGCGATGAAGGGAGCGGAAGCTGCTCTTCAAGACAAATTATTAGGCTGTATGTCGACTCGCGCAGCAGCAAACATTCGCGATGAAATGGAGGCCCTTGGTCCTGTCCGACTTACTGAAGTCCAAGAAGCTCAAAAACAAATTATTAACGTAGCTAGAAAGCTATCGGATGATGGTACAATTGTTCTTGCTGGTCGAGGTGGTGAGGAAATGGTCTAATGAATACGGCCTCAGATGTACCTGATGATGAGAAGGCTTTAACCAGTTCCGACTTGGTTGGTTTGCTTAAAGCGGCTAGCCTAACTGAGTTTCGACCCGACAATATTTCTGATATTGGCGAGGAAAAGTTTGTGAAATCCAATAGTCTATTTGATTTAGTGCGTTCAAACCTTGCGGATAGTGATGAAAAAAATGATATCATAGATCAACAAGAACTCGGCGCAAATGAAACTCTCTCTTTGGATGAGATTGAACAAAAGAACATCCTTGAGATTTCTGAAGACAAGGATTTAATGGAGGCCGAACAGCAAGCGTCTGTTGTAACGTCTTTTTTAAATGAAAATGATGACATCATTGAACGCAAAACACAGGACTCACAGGAGACCGGTGAGGTTGTTTTATTAAATTCGAATAAAAAAGAGTTTAAAGATTCTAGAAATGAAAATCATATCGAAATTTCTGATGACACGTTTGTGAACTCAGATTTAAGTAGTCAGATAGAAGATGTCTCAACACAAAGGCGTTCTGGAAGTGAGGGCGTTGATTTTTCGAAAGAAATGGCGGAACTGAAAACAAGTTTTGAAGAAAAACTAGCAGAGGCTGAAGAAGATTTATCGGTTACTCTAAAGGCAGTAATGGGAGCATCCAACTTTATTGCTGATGAATTAGAGACGCAAATATCTAATTTTATATTGTCCGTAGCGTCGGATCTCGCAGGCACGAAAATTGATAAAATGCCAGCGCCTTTTGGCAAAAAAATTTCCCGTGTAGTAAAACAAATAGCTGATAATGATAATGAAGTGAAAATTCACCTAAATTCTAAAGATTTTACGGTATTGAATAAATTGGTTCTTGATGGCGATCTACAGTATCGAATTGACGAGAAGGAAACTCTTAAGCGAGGCGAATTTGAGGTATTATGCAATAAATCCTCCGCACGAGTTTCATTGTTTGATTTCGCGAAAGGCGACTGAATCAGATGCCTGCTAATAAAGAAAATAATCAGGTTTCAGGTGGTCAGTCATTGCTTGAAAAGGTTTTTCGTAGTGTCGAGAAACGCGTTTTTGAGGTCGAAAGGGTAGAATACAGTGGAACGGTCACTTCCTTTGACGGCCAGGTTATAGAAAGTAGCCATTTCCCAGCTTCAATTGGCTCGGAATGCGTTATTAAATCAAAATTTGGATCATTATCAAAGGGAGCTGTTATTGGTTTTCGGGATAATAAAAACATAATTTTTCAATACGAGAAAGGTTCAGAAATTTTTAGTGGTGACAGTGTTACTGCTACTGAGGGGCTTAAAAAAATTGATGTCGGTTCAAAGCTTTTGGGGCGGGTGATTGATGGGTTAGGTGATCCGCTTGATGGGCAGGGTCCTATTGAGGTGGTGGAGCGTTACCCTATGGCGGGGAAAACTGTGAATCCATTTGACAGGGGGGGGATTACAGAGATTTTTGATGTTGGCATTAAAAGTATTAACGCAATAACATCGATTGGCCGTGGTCAGAGGATGGGTATTGTAGCTGGGTCAGGTGTCGGTAAGTCAGTGCTTTTGAGTATGATTACTCGAAGTGCTGAGGCAGACGTAATCGTCGTTGGGCTTATTGGAGAAAGGGGAAGAGAACTAGCTTCTTTTTCTAAAGAAATCACTAGCTCTCACTCAAAGCATAAAGTTGTAATTGTTGCCGTTCCCGCGGATCGATCTGCACTTCTTAGAATACAGGGTGCGAAAAGGGCTACCAGCATTGCAGAGTATTTTCGAGACCAGGGTAAAAATGTTTTACTTATTTTGGATTCTTTGACGCGGGTCGCGCATGCTCAGCGAGAAATTGGATTGTCTTTGGGAGAGCAGCCGACGGCTAGGGGATATCCTCCATCTGTCATTTCTCTAATACCCGAGTTAATTGAGCGAACCGGTGTGGGTGTAAATGGCGTAGGCTCCATAACTTCGATCTACACAATTCTTGCTGATGGTGACGACACAGTTTCGGATCCAATTGTTGATAATGCTCGCGCCATTCTGGATGGTCACATTGTATTATCACGTAAACTGGCTCAACAAGGAATTTACCCTGCAATCGATGTCAGCAATTCTGTAAGTCGCCTTATGGATGAACTATGTGGCGAAAAGCATTTGCAAGACGCTCGTAAATTGAGGAAATTAGTGTCTGTATATCAGGAAAATCAGGATCTTCTTTTGATGGGTGGGTATGTGCAGGGTCAAGATGCAGACCTAGATCTGGCAGTCCAGGTTTGGCCAAAAATTGTAGGTTTCCTACATCAAGATCAAGCAGAAAATTTCTCATTTGTGCAAACTGAGCGTTTGCTTTCAAATGTATTCGGGTAATTGATCTGATGGCTAAGTATAAGATTTTTGACCTAATTTACCGCCAAGGTAAAAATAAAAAATTAAAAACACAGTTTGAATTATGCAGTGTCAATGAAAATATTGATAAAATTCGTAAATTGGAAAATGATTTAACCTTCAATATTGAAGAGACGGTGGAGTTGGGGGTGGTTCAAAGCGGTCACCGAGCACTGATTAATAGTAAACTGCGTGAAAAAATGATCAGTCAAAAAGAAATTGTCGAAAATAGAATAGAATTTCTTACCAAGGAAAAAATACATTTGCAAAAGCTGGTATCTAATTATGAACGTAAGAATAAAAAAATGATAGAAAAATTAAATGATTTGAAAATAGAAGAGTTTAGAGAAAAGGAATTAAAAAAAATTGACCGAAATATATTCTTTCGGAAAAAATAATTGGTACAAAATTTGCAGCATTGATCCTGAAAAGGCTTGAGGTTTTGCATATGAGTATCTCTTTCAGTGGTGTTATTGGGTCGGCTAATGCCGATTGGCAGTTAGGACTAAAAGGCGCTGACGATTTGCGAAGCGATGGTGAATCACTCTTTGCAAATTTTTCTATTGTGTTGCATTCGCTGAGTGATGGAAATCCTGAGACTCTGTCGGAAAATGAAAAGTTAAATATTAGTATTGGTAATCTAGATCAGGCCTCTGAAAATAAACTTTCTCCAAAAGAATTTCTTTCTCAAGCAATTGATAATGGACTAATAAAATTTGAAGATAGTTTAGAAGGCGCTATCGAAGAACAAGGGGTTGATGGCCTTGTTGGTTACCTGGAAAGTGGTGGAAATATCGGGGCCCGTATTGATTTAAATGCGACGGCTGCATTTGTGGACTCTAGGTTAAATTTGGTTTCAGCGGATATTGTTGCTGACAACAGCTATCCCGGATCTAACATATTTACCATGGAACAACTATTTCGGGCACTGAACTTTTCTGATGAGAACTCAACCGATGTAAGTCAGCCCGATAAGACATTAGAGAATAATTTGGCCGAGGGCGGCGCTTTAAGCATTTTGACTGGGCTTTTAAAAGGTGCACCTGTGAAACTTGAGGTGAATGATACTGGTCCATCGACAATATTGTTTGATATCAGAGATTTAAAAGTAGATTTGCAGGATTACGTATACCCTGAAAGTGACCAAAAAACCAACGAACCAATTACTGGTGAATTTTTAATACCGCAAGTCGTGCCAGTTAAGATTAGCAACTCTGACATAGTAACGGAGGAATTTGATCCATTTATTCCCGTTAAAGTTAATTTGTTTGATCATCAAGGTGATTTGGGTGCGTTCGACATAATTGATTTACCTGAGCAACAAGACCTAGTTTTAGGTACAAATTTGATGGGGGTAACGAAGACTGTTGAGATTGACCCCAGCGTCGACCCACGTTCCAAATTGCTCGTTGTACTAGCGATACCTAATGATACAAATTTAAAAGAACTTCCAGATTTTGTTAGATTTAAAATAAATTTAAAATCATATACAAATAGTGAAATTGGCACAGGCCAAGGTTTCGAGGTGCAGCAGTTTTCTGGAACGGCTGATGGTGTCATTGATGGAAGTGCCGATATTAGAGGCGACGCTAAAGCACTCCTGCATTCTCTAGAAGAAATGTCAGCTTTTTCTTCTAGCGCCACACAAATAATATTAAAAACTACTGGAATGGACGTTGCGGGTTTGAATATTGATGCCTGGGCAAAGACTGGTGCAGAAAACAACAAATTCATTTCATCAGATAAAAACTATGGATTTCAGATTTTTGAAGAAAATAAGAAACCTATCGATGTCGATCAAATTCAATTGATTTTAGATCAAAAAATAAAGTTAGTAGCCGGAGTACATAACGATAATAATGATAGTGTGGCTTCCAGTGCTCTAGCTTTAACGGCTGAGCTAAAAAGTTTTTTCAAGTCTAATTTCGAAAAGGCTAACTTTATAAGCAAGAAACTGGATAAAGTTCTGGTTGAAGGTCAAAATACGTCTACGTCTTTTGATCCGAAGTCTTTTATTGAGGCAGCAGAAGTTTTAAGGTTAAAGTCGATTTCGAGTTTAAGCTCGCTCCCGTCCACAATAGCGACCTCTGGCTCTAGGTTGGTTTCTGGCGAAAATATAAATTTATTAAATTATTCTAGTGAGAAATTTAGTAATCAAAATACGTCTCAAGCTCAATCTGGATCAACAGCCAGTACAATCGGCCATCAGTCTAGCGTTAATAATAATGTTTCCCTTTATGATGCTCAGTATGCCTCAAGAATAAGTATGCTAGTTGTTGATAAGGTTCTGAACGGCCAAGAAAATTTCGAGATTAATTTAGAGCCGGAGAGCTTTGGAAAAATCAAAGTGAACATTTTGATGGACAAACAGTCTTTAGACATTCGGATGTTCGCAGAGACCCAGGCTGCTGCAAGTATTTTGCGTGCAAACGAAGATTCGTTGCTGCAATTAACCGGCCAGAATGGTATGAAACTTGCGAGCTTTTCCGTCGGTATGCAGAGTGGCGCTGATCAGCAAAGGCAAAACTCAAGTCAAAACAGAAACAAGCTTACTGGCAAAGCAGACAGTGTGCTAGAAAGTGCTACAATTCAAAATACTCAGACAACCAGTTCTTACAGAACACCAACTGGTTTGAACTTGATCGCTTAGGATAAGATTATGGCTGAAGAAGCTCCAAAACGAAAAATCAATTTCCAGAAAATCGCCCTTTTTGGATTGGGTCCAATCGTATTGTTGGGCATAGGGCTTGGGGCGGGGGCTTTCTTATTTATGCCCACTCAAACGCCAGTGGAACAGGTTGAAGAGCTGATTGAGAAAAAACTCAAACAAGCTGGACAATTGCCCAGTGCAGATGGCCTCAATGAAGAGGACCTGGAGCCACAAAAGGTTTCAAAAGAGACGCCTGTAAATGAGACGTTTGTTACGAGCTATTACACTTTTGCAGATAATTTTACGACTAACTTAAATAAATCAAAGCAATTTTTACAAATTAGCGTGGGTGTATCTACCCAATACGATGAAACTGTAATTGAAAACGTCGAAAAACATCAGATGGCCCTTCGTTCGGAAGTTTTGGGGGTTATGGGCACTTATTCTGTAGATGACATAGACGGAAAAGTTGGCAGAGATAAGCTTGCCGACAGCATAAAGGATGCAATAAATGTAAAACTAGAGGACCTCGAGGGCTTTGGCGGTGTTGAAGGCGTTCATTTCACATCGTTTGTACTCCAATAAAAGGCCCAAATTAAATGGTTGGTTCTAGAAAACTTTCTAATGACGAAGTGGAAGCCCTACTTAGTGGATTAGATAATGGTGCTAGTAAGGAAGACACTCCTGCGGTCTTTGATACCACAGCAGTTAGAGAGTTTGATTTTGGTTCAGAGGACCTTTCACTTCTTGGTGACTACTATGCACTCAGAATGGTTAATGAAAAAATTTGTAGATTTACACGCTCTGTATTTCTTCCGATGCTGCGAATTATGCCGCGGATCTCATCCTTTCCTCCAGAAGTGAAATCGTTTGATGAGTATGTTGAGACTTGCGATAACTTTGTAAGTGTGACGACCAATAGACTAGACGAGTTGAGGGGGAACTCTCTCTTAGTGGTGCAGTCTTCTTTTATCTCGATCTTGACTAATTCCTATTATGGCGGCTCAAAAATAAAAGCTCTTCATCAAGCGAAGGGAGAGTTTACGGCAACGGAACAGCGAATTATTCAAATTATTACTGACGGTATGAACCGGGCAATGGAGAATGCTTGGAAAGATCTTTTTGTTACTAGCTTTGAGCCATTATCTCGAGAAGAGAATATCCAATTTGTGTCTTTTGTTGACGGCGCAGATACAGTGATTGTGTGTTCATTTATGGTTCAAATGCCAGATTCAGAGCCGGCAAGCTTTGACGTTTTGTATCCCTTGCAAACATTAAAGCCAATATCGTCGCAATTAAGGTCGCGTGTTCAAAACGAATTTGTACAAGACGATCGCACTTGGAAAGAAAAATTAGAGCAGGCAGTCCTGTCCATAAATTTGCCTTTGTCGGCTGAGTTAACGACTGCCAAAGCGAATTTAGGACGCCTCTTAAAAAGTGGTGTAGGCGATACTTTTCCGATTTCCATGCCAGAAAATATTACCATAAAGGTATCGGGTGAGCCCGTTTACAAAGCTGAAATTGGGAAATTGGGTGGGAACGCCGCGGTTTCAATGACAAAAAGAATTTCACTTAAAAAGGACAAAGAAAATGGCTGAAGATAAAAAAGCTGATGATGCTGACAAAAAACACGTTGGAATTGAAAACTTAAAAGTATTGGAAAATATTGATGTAGAGCTGACTGTCGAAGTTGGACGTACTGAAATCACGATTCGTGACCTTTTGAGGTTGAATGAGGGATCTGTTGTGGAGCTCGATAGATTAGCTGGAGATCCACTTGATATTCTCGTAAATAATACCAAAATTGCTAAGGGCGAGGTGGTTATGATTGGAGAGCGATTTGGCATCCGTTTTGGCGAAATTGTAGAACCTGAAAAACGGATGGAGAGTATCTAAGTATCATTTAATTTCAAATAAATGACACTCAGATTGCTTTCAAATAAGTATATGATATAATTTAAAATTTTTAGAATGGCACCTGTTTTGCTCTCTTTTCAGGAGGAGTGAATAAATGCCAGATTTCGACCCAAGTAAAATAGTTATAGTTCTAATATTTTTAATCATTCTTGTGGCTATACAAGTTGTGGTTAAGCGCTCCAAATTTTCAAAATTCAAGTCTGATAAGTCAAATTATTCAGCAATTAAAGTCATTAATACTGTAGCAGTATCAAAATTTGCTTCAGCCACTGTTTTGGAGTGCTCTGGTTCATCCTTTCTGGTGGT
>ERZ651776.863-NODE-863-length-39597-cov-4.573456_pt1 | contig 39597 bp, 31 predicted proteins | sample MGYA00514761_ERZ651776 | MGnify/ENA metagenome assembly ERZ651776
ATTATCTGGTGCGATAGTAGAGCAGTTGACATAGGAAAGAAGGCATTTCAAGAATTAGGTGTAAAAAAATGTGCCGAGCAACTTTTGAATTCTCCAGGTAATTTTACCGCATCCAAATTAAAATGGGTAAAAGACCATGAACCCGCCATTTATAATAAGATTTATAAGTATATGCTCCCTGGCGATTACATCGCCTATAAGCTCAGTGGTGAGATCAATACGACTAGCAATGGCTTATCTGAAGGTATCCTCTGGGATTATCAAAATGAGTGTGTTGCAGATTGGTTACTAGAGTATTATAATATAGATACTCATCTTACGCCAACCATTGTAGAAAACTTCATCACGCAAGGCATTATTACACAAAAAGCATCTCAAGAAACTGGATTGCCAGCGGGAATGCCCATTACCTACAGAGCAGGGGATCAACCCAATAATGCACTGACGCTAGGCGTACTCAACCCTGGACAAGTAGCAGCCACAGGAGGAACTTCGGGGGTAATCTATGCAGTGACTCAAAAAGCGACCTTTCAGGAAATACGTAAAGTCAATCACTTTGCGCACGTCAACTATTCAAAAACGAATCCTACCGTAGGTCGATTGCTCAATATCAACGGAGCAGGGATTCAATTTCGATGGTTACTTAAAAATACAGCCGCAACTTCTTACCAAGAAATGAATGAAAAAGCCGAGGCTATTCCCGTCGGCTCTGATGGCTTGGTCATATTGCCTTTCGGGAACGGCGCAGAACGTATGTTTGATAACCGAATGATCGGTTCTCAAATCAAGCACCTTAATTTAAACAGACATCAAGATGCACATCTGTATCGCGCCGCATTAGAAGGCATTGCTTTTTCTTTTGTCTATGGGATGGAGCTATTAAAAAAGGATAAAACGATTATTGACGAGCTACGCGTAGGAAATGACAATTTGTTTCAGTCTTCCATTTTTTCTGAAACCATTGCAACACTCATCAACCAAGAAATTAAAATATATAACACCACAGGCGCCGTAGGAGCCGCAAGAGCTGCGGGATTGATCGATGGTGATTTTGATACCTATACAAAAAACATCAATAACAATGATTATGTGATGTCCTACCACCCCAGCAAAGATACTACACGGTATAAAAATGCATATAAACATTGGAGAAACGAATTAGAAACGATATTAAAAAACAATTAGAACTATGGCAAGTCGAGAATATTTTAAAGGAATTGAAAAGATAGCCTACGAAGGAAAAGAGTCAGATAACCCTTTGGCGTATAAATACTATGATCCCAATAAAGTAGTCGCTGGAAAAACCATGAGGGAACACTTTAAATTCGCAATTGCCTATTGGCATACCTTCTGCGGACAAGGAGCAGATCCTTTTGGTCCGGGTACTCAGAATTTTCCTTGGGATCAATCATCAGATCCTATTCAAGCAGCCAAAGATAAAGCAGACGCCGCCTTCGAGTTCATTTCAAAACTAGGATTTGAGTATTTCTGTTTTCATGATTTTGACCTTGTACAAGAAGCACCCACCTTCGCCGAATCAGAAAAAAGATTAGCGACCATTGTCGATTATATCAAAGAGAAAAAAGCAGCGACAGGAATCAAATTACTATGGGGTACTGCTAATTGTTTTTCAAATCCACGTTATATGAATGGGGCCGCTACAAACCCAGATTTTAATGTACTCGCTAGAGCAGGAGGACAAATAAAATTAGCCTTAGATGCCACCATCGCTTTAGACGGTGAGAACTATGTGTTTTGGGGTGGACGCGAGGGATATATGTCTTTGCTCAATACCGATATGGAAAGAGAACTAGATCACATGGGACAGTTCTTAGTCATGGCAAGAGACTACGCAAGATCCCAAGGTTTTAAAGGAAGTTTCTTTATCGAACCAAAACCTATGGAACCCATGAAGCATCAATACGATTTTGATGCGGCTACGGCTATCGGTTTTTTACGAGAATATGGCTTAGATAAAGACTTTAAATTAAATATCGAAGTAAATCATGCCACGCTCGCACAGCATACGTTTCAGCACGAATTAGCGGTGGCGGCAAAGGCAAATATGCTCGGGAGTATTGACGCCAATAGAGGTGATTACCAAAATGGCTGGGATACCGATCAGTTTCCAAATAATATCCAAGAAACTACCGAAGCAATGCTTGTCTTTTTAAAAGCAGGCGGACTGAAGGGTGGAGGCGTTAATTTTGATGCCAAAATTAGACGAAATTCCACAGATCTGGAGGACGTATTTTACGCACATATCGGTGGCGCAGATACGTTTGCAAGAGCACTATTGACGGCTGAAAAAATTATGGATTCTTCCGCTTACGCGAAATTAAGAACAGATCGCTATCAGTCATTCGATACTGGAAAAGGGAAGGCGTTTGAGAAGGGCGATTTAAGTCTCAAAGATTTGTATGAAATCGCACAAGAAAACGGAGAGTTAACACCAAAAAGCGGAAAGCAAGAACTCTTCGAAAACATCATAAATCAGTACCTATAAACGCAACACTATGTCATCATCAACCCATTCTAAATACCTTCTTAAACTCACGATGGTTGCTACCCTTGGCGGACTATTGTTTGGCTACGACACAGGTGTTATCTCAGGAACCGTAGGTTCTTTGGACAGCTTTTTTGTGATTCCAAAAGGATTAAGTGAAAATGCTGCCAACGCTTTTAAAGGCTTTATCGTTTCAAGCGCCTTAATAGGTTGTATTATTGGTGGTGGTTTTAGTGGACTTATCAGTAAATGGTTAGGCAGGAAAAAAGGACTCATTTTGGCAGGAATCTTATTTTTGATTTCGGCATTAGGTTCTGCGATGCCAGAGTTATTAGTAGGATCTATTGGTGAAGGTGATCATACATTTTCAACCCTATTTATCATCTACAGAATCGTTGGGGGTATGGGTGTAGGACTAGCATCTATGCTTTCACCCTTGTATATCGCCGAAATTGCGCCAGCAAATAGTAGAGGACGCCTAGTATCCTACAACCAACTAGCCATTGTCGCTGGATTTATGGTCGTCTATTTTGTAAATTATTTCATCTCAAAATCAGGTGGTTCAGATGATTGGTTGAATGCAGTGGGTTGGCGATGGATGTTTGCTTCAGAAGTCATTCCAGCTGGATTATTCTTGCTGTTTTTATTCTTTGTACCCGATACGCCACGATCGCTCATGCTGAAAAATAAGCCTGAAGAAGCTTTAGCCGTTTTGATCAACGTCAATGGAAAAGAAAACGCCCATCAAATTTTAGACGAAATCAAAGAATCAATCAATAAACCAGCCACAGGAAAACTGTTATCTTTTGGCTGGTTGGTCATTGTCATCGGTGTTGTGCTGTCTATACTCCAACAGTTTGTAGGAATTAATGTAGTCTTATATTACGCTCCAGAAATTTTCAAAAATATCAACCCAGATACCGATGGGGCGCTATTGCTTACCATTATCGTTGGGATTGTCAACTTCTTGTTCACCATTGTCGCCATAAAAACGGTCGACAAACACGGTCGAAAACCATTGATGATGATTGGTGCTCTAGGAATGGCAATTGCGATGTTCTCATTAGGTTTTGTATTCTTTGCCCAATCTACAGGCTATCTCGCATTGCTATGTATGATGGTGTATGTGGCGAGTTTTGCACTGAGTTGGGGACCTGTCACTTGGGTATTATTATCTGAAATTTTCCCAAATAAAATCCGCGGGCGTGCCATGGCGGTTGCGGTTGCTGCGCAATGGATTGCTAATTATGCCGTATCCATCACTTTCCCGATGATGGATGATAACCGATATCTCACCGAACAGTTTAATCACGGATTCGCCTATTGGGTGTATGGTTTTATGGGCATATTGGCATTGCTATTTGTGAAGAAATTCGTTCCAGAAACCAAGGGAAAGACCTTGGAGGAAATGGAAGAATTATGGAAGTAAATATCTATTAGAATCATAGAATAGCCCTTAAAAGGAAACGAATAAAAAAGTACCCGTTATGAAAAATATATCCTTATGTATCATCGCCTTCATCAGCATGTTACTGATATCTTCTTGCGAAGAAAAAGCAACGTATGAATTTCGATTTCAAGATCTTAACTTGAGTTTAGAAGAACGTGTGACAGATCTAGTATCTCAGATGACCTTACAGGAAAAAGTATCACAAATGCGATACGATGCGCCAGCTATAGAACGTTTGGGCGTGCCTGAATACAACTGGTGGAATGAGTGTTTACACGGCGTCGCTCGTGCAGGTGAAGCTACTGTCTTTCCGCAAGGTATCGGTATGGGATCGACGTGGAATGCGCCACTGATTCATCAGATGGGAATCGCTGTTTCGGACGAAGCTCGTGCGAAGCATCACGCTTTCGCGAAAGCGGGTAAAAGAGGTATCTATCAGGGATTAACCTTTTGGACTCCCAATATCAATATCTTTAGAGACCCACGTTGGGGAAGAGGACAAGAAACGTATGGAGAAGATCCATATTTCACCAGTAGAATAGGCGTCAACTACATCAAAGGACTGCAAGGAGATGATCCAAAATATCTAAAAGTCGTAGCGACTGCCAAGCATTTTGCCGTACATAGTGGTCCTGAAAAATCCAGACATGAAGATAATTATCAGACCTCCAATAGAGATTTATACGAAACCTATTTACCTGCTTTTGAAGCAGCCGTAAAGGAAGCAAAAGTGCATTCGGTGATGTGTGCTTATAATCGGTATCGGGATGAAGCGTGTTGTGGGAGTAATTTGTTACTTCAGAAAATATTAAGAGATGATTGGGGCTTTGATGGCTATGTTGTTTCTGACTGCTGGGCGATCAATGATTTTTGGGAACCTAATCGACATGGAATCACAGATACCGCACCAGAAGCAGCGGCACTAGCTGTTGATCGCGGGACAGATTTGAACTGCGGAAGTGTGTATGATCCCAATTTAAAAGAAGCCGTTCTTAAAGAACTGATCGACGAATCTAAGATAGACAGAGCCTTGATAAGATTGTTTACGGCACGTTTTAAGTTGGGGATGTTTGATCCTGATGAAGATGTGAAATGGGCACAAATACCATACAATGTGGTCGCAAGTGAAGATCATTATGCCTTATCTGAACAAGTGGCTCGTGAGTCGATGATTTTATTAAAAAATGAGAATAACACACTGCCTTTAAAAAAGGATCTTGCATCGATTGCTGTGATTGGTCCTAATGCTAATTCAAAACAAGCTTTGTTAGGAAACTACCACGGAACACCGCTTCAATTTATAACACCTTTAAAAGCCATTCAAGATAAATTGCCAAATACACAGATCAATTATACGTTGGGAAGTGATGTTGCCGAAGGTTGGCCAATTTTAAATCCAATTCCGTCATCTGTGCTTAAAAATGGAAATGAAGCTGGATTGAAGGGAAGCTATTTCAAGACGATGGATTGGAAAGGAGAACCCGCATTTGTGCGTAATGATACCTTAATCAATTTTATATGGACCCCGCAAAAACCTATAGATGATCTTGAAAAGGATGTCTTTTCTGTACAATGGACAGGGCAATTAGTCCCTGAGGAAGATGGCGAGTATCGCGTAGGATTGAAAGCGAGCAGTGGTGGGAAAGTATATTTTAATGGAGAACTTCAATTTGAGTTTAGTGATGATCACGAACCAAAAACTCGATATTTTGATCGCACATTGAAAAAAGGTACTTCGTATGATGTGAAGATTGAGTATTACAACTATCATACAGATCCTCAAGCACATTTTGTGTGGGCAAAAAGAGATCAAGATTTATTAACCCCAGCCATCAATGCCGCAAAGAAATCGGATGTGGTGTTATTATTTTTAGGCTTATCGCCAACTATTGAAGGAGAAGAAATGCCTGTTTTATTAGAAGGTTTTGACAAAGGAGATCGATCAGAGATCACACTTCCTAAAACACAAATTGAGTTAATGAAAAAAGTACAAGCGGTTGGAAAACCAACCATTGTAGTATTAATGAACGGAAGTGCGCTGGCGGTGAATTGGGCAGGAGAAAAGATCCCTGCCATTCTCGAAGCATGGTATCCAGGTGAATTTGGTGGTAAAGCCATCGCCGATGTTCTTTTTGGAGACTATAATCCTGGGGGAAAACTACCTATTACATTTTATAAATCTGTGACGGACCTCCCAGATTTTAAGTCCTACGATATGGAAGGCAGGACCTATAAATATTTCAGAGGGGATCCTTTATTTCCATTTGGACACGGATTAAGTTATACGACGTTTCGCTATGAGAATTTGATGTTAGATGATGAAATTTTACTCAAAAAAGAGATGCCTCTAAAAGTGAATGTCACTAATGCTGGAAGTAGAGATGGAGACGAAGTGGTGCAAGTATATCTGAGCCATGTAAATAGTACAAACAACGCTCCGATCCGATCCTTAGTTGGTTTCCAAAGAGTACATTTGAAAGCTGGTGAAACTAAAACTGTTGAATTCTTAATTACTCCCAGACAATATGCAGTACTCAATGAAGATGGTCAGCCAGCGTTTGCCAAAGGAGCATTAACAGTAAGTGTAGGAGGGAAGCAACCGAATTTTAAAGGATTGGCAGATGCAAAAACCACCAATGTTTTGACAAAGACAATTCAATTGAAATAATTAGAGTATGTGTTCTTTTTACATTTTGAAGCTTATGCTAATTATGGCACGGTGGTAAATGTATAGATGGTAGTAGATCTATACGTATCCTCGGGAGTTAGAATCGTTGAAGGAAAATCGGACTGATTCGGACTATCTGGAAAGCCTTGTGTTTCAAGGCAAAAGCCATGTCTGTTTCCATACAATGTTTTGTTCTTTCCAAGGATGTCACTATGTATCAGGTTGCCACTATAAAACTGTATACAGGGTTCAGTAGTTACTATTTCCATAACACGTCCTGATATAGGTTCTTTAACCGTTGCAGCCTTTCTTAGGTCTTTACCATAAAGTACGTAATTATGATCGTATCCTGAGCCTATTTTTAGTTGTTCGTTTGGCTGATCAATTCGTTTGCCTATTTTGGTGGCTATTCTAAAATCGAAAGGGGTATCACTTACAGTTTCAATAGGACCTCTCGGAATCAATGATCTGTTGACTGGCGTATAGTTTGAGGCATCAATCTCCAATTGATGGTCTTCAATAGAAGTCTTACCTGCATCTTGTAAATTAAAATACGAATGATGTGTTAAATTGACAACTGTTGTTTTATCTGTTGTCGCAAAATACGTTATAGACACTTCGCTGTTGTCACCGATGGAGTAGATCACTTTAACCGATAGCGTACCAGGAAACCCTTCTTCTCCATCTGGGGAAACATACGTTAATTCCAATGCAGTATCAGATATTTGATGCGCATCCCAAACTACATTATGAAAACCTCCAGCACCACCATGAAGGCAATGGGTTGTGTCATTTGCGTTGAGTGTGTAGATTTTATTATTAAGTGTAAACTGCGAATTGGCAATTCGGTTTGCAAATCGGCCAACAGTAGCTCCAAAATAGCTATTTTTTGTCTTTAAGTAATCTTCAATACAATCATATCCTAATACAATATCTTGAGGGACACCATTTCTGTCTGGTACATAGAGACTCACTATACGTGCACCATAATTGGTGACTTGCAAAGAAACCCCATTATTATTGTTCAATGTATAAATAGAGATCGACTTTCCGTGAAGTGTTTTTTTAAATCTATTTGCAGGAATATGGCTCATTATAAATTGTTAAATAATAATATATGGAAGTTCGACTTAAAAATTTAATTCACAAAACGTCTTCATAAAGAATATGAACTCTTTAAAAAGAGTAGCTTTCATCTTACTATGAAAAAAGCCTCATTATCTTGAAGATAGCAAGGCTTCATAGTAAAGACTAGTATGTAAAATAAATTATCTAATATCTTCCAAATAATCTGCTGTATCGTGACTTTTTTTAATAGCCTGATGTTGTTGACGTAATACATTAGCAGTCGTTGGAGGTAGTTTTTTATCTTCTAAGATATCTTCATAATCGCTCAATGCGGCTTTTTCACCATTTCTTACTTCTTCTAACATAGACTCTTCGTTGTCTGTTGAGAAAAGTGCTTTTGTATCCATCCATGTTCTGTGAATTGCTCCAGCAACACTTCCGTCATCTTCATTAACTTCCAATCCCATGCTTTTTAATTCCGTTTTTAATTCTGATCGAAACTGTCCGCGTTCATTAGCTTTATGAATAAAAAAATTCTTTAAACGAGCATCAGATACATTTTCTGCAGCTTTTTTAAATCCTTTTTCAGCATCGTACGCTTTTTCTACCAAATCATTTAATTTGTTTTCTGTACTTTCTTCAAAAATTCCCATAGTAATATCGTGTTATATTCTTTCAGCAAAAAGGAGGATGCTTGCTGATTACATCACTGATTGTAATACTATAAAGTTCTAATAGTTATAGGGATTTAAGTGACTTAATACCATTAAATGCTTGCTTATATGATATTTAAAATTAGAAGATTTACCTTCTTGGGTTCATAAAATACACACTAGGTAACACTGAAAACGAGCTTCCGTTTTGAAATGCTATGGTGAGAGGAATTGAAAGAGACACAGAAAGGTTATATCTCTTTAATACAAATATATAGTGCGAATTTTTCTTAAGAGGATCGCTTCATTCTGAAATGAATATTCCTTCTTATTTTGAAGCTTGGTCAATAAAAGATTCCCATTCTTTGAACTTTTCTTCAGACATCACGCGTTCCATTTTGACTTGTCCTCCTTTTTTCTTTTGAGCGCCACTCCATTCTGAAAATAAAAGTGGATCTACAGTTGTGACTTTAACGCCTTTGAGTGCTTTGGTCCTTGCAACCCTATAGTTTTTATTAGCCTCTTGTAGTAAATGATCTAGCGCTTTCGCGAAAGCGGTCTCGTCCTCATTACTATCAGTACCTAAATACCAATGATGGTAAAATTCTCCATCTATTCTCACAGCTGCCAAGGTGAATTCAGGTATTTGAATAGTAAATTGCTTTTCTAAGGCACGCAAGGCCGTGTTCATTTTATTTACAGAAAGTTGAGAACCCACAACGTTAAGAAAGAACTTTGTACGCCCTGTGATTCTTATTTCAGCACGTTCTACATCTGTAAACTCAATAGTATCTCCAATTACATAACGCCACGCTCCTGAAACCGTGCTAATCAATAAAACATAATCTTGATCAAGCTCGACTTGGTCTAGGGTTATGGATGGTGCTTCTTGTTTTATTGATCCGTCTTGATTTATATAATTTGCGTCAAAAGGCACAAATTCAAAATAGATACCCCCATCGGTAATGAGTTGCATCCCATCTGTTTCTGGACGTTGTTGTGAGGCAATAAATCCTTCAGATGCGAGATAGGTATCAATGACGGTAATAGGATTCTTTAATAGTTTATTAAAACTCTTTTCGTAGGGTGAAAATGCAACCCCACCAGAGGTATACACTTGTAAATTGGGCCAGATGTCGTGAATAGTATCTACTTGATGATAATCAATCACTTTTTTTAACATCAGCTCCATCCAAGAGGGAATCCCACTTAAGGCACCAATATCAAAATCTGTTGCTTGTTCTGCTATTTTCTGTACGCGTTCGTCCCAATCATCAATTTTGGCTATTTCCTTTCCAGGCTTGTAGTAATTTTCAAACCAAAAAGGAATCCTACTTGCCGTAATTCCGCTAATCTCTCCTTCCAGATGTCCGTCACGTTCTTCCAGATCTGTTGAGCTTCCTAGCATCATAATATCTTTATCAAAGAAGGAAATGGGTAGGTCAAAATTTGAAAGCGCTTCTACTTGTTTGATTCCCGCTTTTCGTATCGCAGTTACCATGGCTTCGGTAACAGGAATACGCTTACTTGTCTTTCCAGTAGTACCTGAGCTGAGCGCAAAATAATCAGGGCTACCTGGCCATGTAATGTTCTCCTCTCCATCTATTACTTTATTCCACCATTCTTTTTTAATTTTATCGTAATCAAAATAGGGAATGCTTTCTGAAAATGCTACTTGCGGATTATCTGATTGGATAATTGCCTCAAAATTATGGGCAACTCCAAAAGCGGTGTTCTTAGCAGTATCTAGTAAATGATCTAAGACTTCTTTTTGTGCTTGGATATGATCTACACTTGGTGTTAATCCATCTTTAAGATGAATAGCGCTCTTTATTATTGCTCCTATTATTGACATATTTCTAACTTATAGAGGTAGTTTGTTCATTAACGAATTCTATAATCTCTTCTGGAGATACATACAATCGTTTTATTTTATTTTTGTACTCATCCGATAATTCTGTATGGTTGAGAATAAAGTTTTTGGTTGCTAGAATATAGTCTTTCATTTGATGTTGGACAGCAAAACGATCTGCTCTCTGTTCTGCTTTTTTTATAAATGAACTCGAAAATAAATATCCTATTCCAAAAGCAACTAAATTCAAGGAACTCCTGTCGATATAATCCATAATATGCCCTAACTCATGACCCAACCATCCAACCATGACTTCTGTTGGTATATTTGCCGTTGAAAGTTCTTTGCCTTTAATCCCAAAGCTTCGACTAATAAAAATGATGTATTTGCGCTCACTTTTTTTATTCAACAGACTCAAAAACTCAGGTTGCGCTTTCATGATTGAAGAACTTACCTTTTTAGTAAATCGAAATTCGATAGGGACTGAAATTAATTCAGGATAAAAAGAAAGTGCTGTTTTAGCCTCTTCTGTTAACTCTGAAGGAATTATTTTATTAGTGAATGAGATGAATTTTTTTGTTTTAGGGATCATTAAAATACAAATAAGTAATTTAGATTGCAAGGTACGAGAACTCATTTAATTATTGAATCCATACGAGACAAATGATAGCTCATCCAGTAATTACACTGTCAAATTTATGGTGATACGCATTTTTTTAATTCTTACATCTCAAAGTTATTTACTTGATTTTCTAAAATGTTGGTTAGTCTTTTTAAGTGCCGTCAAAAATCGCAGTTTTATAAAAGATTTTACTCTTCACGTATCAAATGAAACGCTCCATCTATTAAAACTTTTGAATCTTTTATTTCGTCGGTGTTTTTTATGGATACAAAATCATCATAGGTGTTTTCTACATCAACTTGTCGCTGATTAAAATAATATCCTTCCTCCGTTTCTTGGTCCAATTGCAAAACATAAAATAAAGCATCAATTTCTACTACTGCTGTTTCTGGCAACGCTTTCGCGAAAGCGGACTCCGTAATAATTGTAGCTTCTACAAACATACCTGTTAAGAAATTTACACCTGCCTCGTTCTCTATGTGTCCATGTACTTTGATGGTTCTATTTTTCTCAATGGCAGTTCCTATAAGGAACACTTCTGCCTTGTAGGTCTCCGTGGAAGATTCTGGAATGTTGAAATTGATTTCTTGCCCTTTTTGTAACTTTAAAATATCTTTTTCAAACACCGATAATTCCAAGTGAATATGGTCATTATCTATAATTTCCAGGATAGCAGTAGCGGGGGAAACATAGGTGCCTCTGCTGACTTGAACCTTTGTAATACTTCCCGAAATAGGCGCATAAATGGTCACTATCGAATTAATATTTCCAGCCTCAACGGAAGCAGGTGAAATATGGAGCATCTGTAATTGCTTGCGTAATCCGTTGTGGCGTGCTTTTGCCGTTTTATAGGCACTCTCTGCTTGTAGAAAACTTTTCTGCGAAGTGATATTCTCTGCTTTCATGGTTTTCTGCCTCTCAAACTCAGAGTGTAAGTAGGTAAGTTGCTCGTGTACTTCCATATATTCTTGCTGTAGCGATACAAAATCAGGATTTTCAATGGTGACCAGTTTCTGCCCTTTACGCACTTTATCACCTATTAATAGGGGAGTGGTTTTAATATAACCACCCATCGTAGCATTGACAACTGCACGATTTTCTGGTGGCACGTCAATCATTCCTGTTGTTTTTACCGTGATAGGAAACGATTTTTCTTCCAAGTTTCCTAGCATCATATTGCTGTTTTTAAATTGTGCTTTGGAAACAAAAATCCGAGCATCTGTTGTAGTTTCATTCTGTAGGTCTGCCTGCTCGTTGGTTACTTCTTTATCGCCACACGCAATGAGCGAAAGGGTTATAGTTACTACGACTATGTTATATATAATACGTTGCATAAAGCTTGATTTATAAGGTGATATGGTTGATGTTGATGATGATGGTATTGTATTCTTTTAGCTTGTCTAAGTACTCGAGCTTGACCTCATACGCACTTTCAATACTTTGGATGTATTGGTAAAAGTCTATTTCGCCATTTCTAAAACTACCGTTTGCCGTTTTTAGAATTTCATCAGACAGTGCAGTACCTTCTTCTTCATAATAGGTAAGTGCTGTACGTATCTGTTCTAATTGCATCTGAAGTGCATTCAATTTAGCTTGAAGTTGAATGGTATATTCATTAGAGACTTCGGTGGCGATTTCTTCGGCAATACCCGCAGCTTTGATCTTAGATGACTGTCCTCCAAACAAAAGCGGAATCTTTACGCCCACTTGGTAACCGTACAAAGTAGAGTTCAATCCAGTATTGGTTCCTTGAAAGTAATTGAGGCTGATGTCTGGTAAAAGCTGTTGTTTCTCAAACCTTCGTTGGGCTTGCAATAGCGAAATTCTATCCTGATAATATCTCAATTCTGCGCTGGAAGCAATATCTAAGGTACGAAGTGGCACTTTTAAAATAAGCTCCTTCGCAATGATCAATGAATCTTCTGGCTGAACAATCTTTATAATGTCATTGTACGCCAATAACACATTTTTCTGAGACGCTACATACTGAAGATTGATTTGTTTTTGCTTGGAAGCCGCGGTTATCTTTTCCAAATAATTGGTCTCACCTAGTTCAAAACGCCTGGCCGCAATGGTAGCAAAGTTAGAATACAAGCTATCTAAGGTGTTGAGTACATGCTCTTTTTCTTTTGCAATTTGATAGGTATAATAGGCAGTTGTTAGGTTGCGCTCTATGGCTTTCTTTTGAATCTCATATCGGCTGGTCGCTATGGCGACATTGGCTTGATTGACTTTCTTTTCAGAGAAATATACCGTTGGAAATCTAAAATCTTGCTGAATCCCAAAAACACGTATAGGCTCATTATTTACTGCCAGATTATTTTCATCAAATTCGTAATACACCTGTGTTTTATCAAAACTAAACGCACTATTTACAAGCGCATCCGATTGATCTACTTCAAGACGATTTCCCTGAAGACCCGCATTATTTTCAAGTGCTAATGGAAGTAATGCCTCAAGATTTAGTGGATTTTCTTGCGCATGGCTACTCAGCGTAACTAGAAATAGTACTACACTTAATGTAGCCACATTCTTGCCTTTAGATCTTTTCTTTTCCTCTTTAGGACTATTAAAATAGGCATACAAAACTGGGAGTACTACTAAGGTAAGTAGCGTAGCGGTAATCAAACCACCTATGACCACAGTCGCTAGTGGGCGTTGTACTTCGGCGCCTGCATTGGTAGAAATCGCCATTGGTAAAAATCCTAATGCCGCTGCCATGGCGGTGAGCAACACCGCACGTAATCTATCCTTTGTTCCTTGTTTGATAAGTGCCTCCATAGAGTCGAATTTTTCTTCCTTTTTAAGTTCTTTAAAATGCTCGATGAGTACAATCCCGTTTAAAACGGCAATTCCAAAGAGGGCAATAAAACCAACCCCTGCAGAGATACTAAAAGGCAAATCCCGTATCCATAATAACAAAACGCCACCTACTGCGGAGAGGGGAATCGCAGAGTAAATCATCAAGGCTTCCTTCACCGATTTAAAAGCGAAGTAGAGTAAAATAAAAATCAGAATTAAGGCAATAGGCACTGCCACCATGAGTCGTGCTTTGGCACTTTGTAAATTTTCAAATTGTCCTCCGTACGTAATGGAATAGCCTATTGGTAGTTTTATGTTTTTAGAAATTAATTGTTGTACATCATTTACGACAGATTGTAAATCTCGATTACGAACATTAATCCCCACAACAATTCTGCGTCGCGTATCATCTCGTGCTATTTTGGCTGCTCCTTTTTGATACGAAATCGTGGCTAATTCACTCAAAGGAATTTTACCACCATTAGGTACATCGATGTATAAATTTTTGAGATCATCAATGTCTTGTCGTTTTTGTTTGTCTAATCTCACCACAAGATCAAAACGTTTTTCGCCCTCAAAAACACTTCCTGTGGTTTTACCAGCAAAGCCTAACGCTACCATATCATTTACCTCTTGGATGTTAAGTCCATAGCGTGCGATTTTTCTTCTATCAAACGTTACATTCATTTCAGGAAGACCTGCTATTTTCTCCACCGAAATATCTGCGGCTCCAGGTACGTCTTTAATTAAAGCGCCTATTTCATTTCCTTTTTTTACCAACATATCAAGATCATCACCAAAAATCTTAATCGCAATATCTGCGCGTACTCCTGTGATGAGTTCGTTAAAACGCATCTCGATAGGTTGGGTAAATTCTACTTCCATCCCAGGAATAATAGCCAGCGCTTCTTTAAACTTGTCTGCTAACTCGTCTTTGGAAGTCGCAGAAGTCCACTCGCTTTTTGGTTTCAGGACAATAATCACATCACTTTCTTCCATAGACATCGGGTCTGTGGGGACTTCGGCGGCACCTATTCGGGTGACCACTTGCTTGACTTCTGGAAATTGTTCAAGTAAAATCTGTTCAATTTCGGTGGTGATTTTTACGGTATTACTTAAAGACGTTCCCGTTTTAAGTATAGGCTGAATCACAAAATCGCCCTCGTCTAGCGTAGGGACAAATTCACCTCCCATCGTAGCATACAGATACACAGAAATTGCCAGTAACAGTCCTGCAATACCAAGCACCCATCGTTTACTTTCTAATGCCCAATGAATCACAGGCGCATACATCTTATTTAGCCACTTCATGAGGCGTACCGAGATATTTTTGTCTGATGCCTTAGAGGGTTTTAGAAATAAAGAAGCGGCTACAGGCACATACGTAAAGCACAGTAACATAGCGCCAATTAAGGCAAAACTAAACGTCAGCGCCATAGGTTTAAACATTTTACCCTCTACACCAGAAAGCGAGAGAATGGGGATAAATACAATTAAAATAATGAGCTGCCCAAAAATGGCAGAGTTCATCATCTTTGAGGCGCCTGTAAACGTGATTTTATCTTTGATAGCTTGTTGTTCCGCTTTCGCGAAAGCGTATAACTCCTCTTTCTTTTGCGTCATTTGAAAGGCGATAAACTCAACGATAATCACCGCTCCATCGATAATGATCCCGAAGTCAATAGCACCCAGGCTCATCAGGTTGGCATCAACCCCAAAAATATACATCAATGACAAAGCAAACAGTAAACACAAAGGAATTACGGAGGCGACCACCAATCCAGAACGCAGGTTTCCTAAAAGTAATACGACTACAAAGACGACAATCAAACAGCCTAAAATTAAGTTTTCAGAAACGGTAAACGTTGTTTTGGCAATGAGTTCGCTTCGATCCAAAAAAGCATTGATATACACTCCTTCAGGCAATGATTTTGAAATCACATTCACCCGTTCCTTCACCGCTTCAATTACTTTTTTAGAATTAGCATCTTTAAGCATCATGACCTGTCCGAGTACTTTTTCACCTTCGCCATTGCCAGTGATAGCCCCAAAACGGATAGCACTGCCAAAACTAACCGTAGCGACATCTTTTATGTAAATAGGGAAGTTTCCCTCGTTCTTTACTACGATATCATTAATGTCTTCAAAGGAAGAAATTAAGCCCTCACCCCGAATAAAAAAAGCTTGATTGACCTTCTCAATATAACCGCCACCTGAGATACTGTTATTCATTTCTAATGCGGTTAGGACTTCACTAGCGGTGATGTCCATAGCGTTTAGCTTTTCGGTGTCAATGGCAACTTGATATTGTTTTAAAAAGCCTCCCCACGTATTTACTTCTACCACACCAGGAATGCCTGAAAGTTGGCGCTTTACGATCCAGTCTTGAATAGTGCGTAAGTCTTCGGCAGTGTACTGGTCTTTGAATTCAGGTTTGACATCTAGAGTGTATTGGTAAATCTCACCCAAACCTGTTGTAATAGGTCCCATTTCTGGCGTTCCGAAGCCTTCGGGAATTTTTTCTGAAGCCGATTTGATTTTTTCGGCAATCAACTGTCTTGGCAAGTAGGTTCCCATAGCATCGTCAAAGACAATGGTCACTACGGACAAGCCAAACTTAGACACTGAACGAATCTCCTGAACTCCAGGTAAATTAGCCATTTCTAACTCTACAGGGTAGGTGATGAACTGCTCCATGTCCTGTGTAGAAAGATTGCGAGAGGTGGTAATGACTTGCACCTGATTATTGGTCACATCTGGGACAGCGCCAATGGGAATTTGAGATAAGGAATACAGCCCAAATCCTATGATAAAGGTTGTAAATAAAAGAACAATGAACTTATTCTTTATACTGAAATTGATGATATAAGATAGCATTTTTCATAAAATAATAAACATTAACAGCTCCAATGGCACACAATTGCGAATGGAAACTAACTAGTTGAACTATGTATTTTATGAGTGCCGTGGCGGCTGGAATAACCCTTCTAGATGAAGTGATGATGAAGGCTCCTGATAAAAGAATTGATGTGATTTATATTCTGTAAACTCAGGAATTTTAAATTCGTCTTTGGTAGTAATGGCTATAAAAGCGCTCATACAAGATACATGAGACTGATGCTGAAAGGGCAATTGCTCGTGGTCATCTTTTTCTTCCTGATGTTCTTTATTGTGCGCTACTTTCAACTCACCATAATGTTTTGAGATAAAAACAAATACATTATCTCCATACTGCTCACTATGAAATTGTGCGTGCTCAATAAAATCATCTATCTGAGATAGATCGTTGATACTAAGTCCCATACTTTGTATCAGGATAAAAAAAGAAAATGATATGGCGAATAGTTTGCTCACTATCACAAATATAGTGAATTTTAATTTTTGGAAATAGCTTAGATACAGTACGAAAAAGGAGGGGTTTTATTTCTACCTTATTAATAACTCTGCTGTCAGTTGGAGTGGTGCTAAGAACAGCTAGTTGTCAAGACAAGATGACATATCCTTTGAGCCCTCTGAATCTTACGTGATAAAGTAGGAGTGGAGAGGTTGCTAAATTTTTTAAATATGACTAGTAATTAGTAATATAACTATAGGATAAATAAACTCACTAAAGAATTTTCATAATTTTAGTCGTTAGAAAACTTTAAAATATTTTTATCATTTTTGAGATTATCAATAATTTCTTGAATTTCATCTGTTGAAAATATCTCTTTATGATCAAGTTGGAGATATCTAAAAGTAGAATCTTTTTTGGGTTTAATTAATATAATATTACCATAATTTAAATCAAACATTTTCATATTAACTATTGCATGAGAATTACCTTCATAGGCTTTAAAAGCTACATAATCAAATTGATCATTCTTGGTTTTAAATACCCCTTGTCCAATGTAATCAGGATGATTTCTTGAAACAATCATATTGGAAATTTGATTGGTGAGATCAGTATCTATATAATCAGTAAAAATTCCAATTAAAAAAAATACTTCATCGTTTTTTTCTTTTAATAGATGGCTATTTAATGAGCTTTTATTGATGAAAAAGTAATTAAAGAAGACGTCGTTTCCATTAAATTTAGAAAACTTACTAGAAGAACCAACTCCCTTGAACCCATCTTTTTTGAAAAGATCATATTTAGATACAGGGAATACACCATATTTGAAAGGTAATATTCCCTTATCGGTCAAAAAACTTTTATCAAATTCGAGTAACCCATAATCCCAAGTTAGAGAATCGTATTGATTTTTTAAGTGATTTTTATAATTTGGCTGAGCCATCTCTCTGTTTTTAGTAGGAATACAAGATGTGAAAACGAATATCAATAAAAATATATATTTATTTGATAACATAATAAAATTTTAAAATGTTTAATTATTCTCGTACGCCTTAATAGCCTTTGCTTTTAAGGGGTTTTTGCTCCATTCTTCCCATTTCCCAGTATAAGGATCATATCCACATTTTAAAGGCTTTGATATATCCAAACCTTGCTTATTTATGTGTGTCCTCTCTGTGTAAGCTCTACAATCAGTACATATATATCTAAACTCACAATCCTGACATATATTTATTTGATCTTTATTGATGTTCCAGTATTTCTTAAAGCTTGTATTTGCTGTTATTTCTTTTAGTGAATTAGATTTTATATTGCCATAGCTTTTAGACATTGAGGGGCAATTCTTTATTTCACCATTAACGTCAATAGATATTTTTTTATACAAGCAGGAATTAAAATTGATATTCTCTGATGTCCCATAAATATCTCTTATAACCAAACTTTTTTCATTGATTATACCGCAACATTTATTTGAATGAATTTTTTGGGTAGTAAAAATGATTATCCGAGTACCTATATTAGTAAATAACTCTTCGTCTTTAACTATTTTGTTTTCAATACTACTATGAATATAAATTTTAGTAATTATTGGAAATTTAAACATTAATGATTTTAATTTTTTAGTAAAATCAGAGCAATCTTCATATTGAAGAAGTAAAGTTATACCTCTAAGACTATTACATTTAAAATTTTCGAATAATTCAAATATAAGAGCAAGATTCATAATCGAGTAGCTTCTAATTTCTATGAACCTACAGTCCAAATCATCTAGTTGCTGAATGATTTTCTTAAGGCTATTTATGTCAGAATCTTTATGTATTTCGATGATAGAATTATTAATCTTTTCTGTAGAGTAAAAATTTGACGAAATCTTAGGAAACTCATGTAAGCTATCTGTTAATTCTCCTAAGTCATTTTCAATTATAAAATTTATAAATGCAGTAGTTTCAGACTCACTATAAGTTTCCTTAATTACTTCAATAGTTTTTTTTCTAAAATCTTCTATTAAAGAAAAATAAGAACACGGTAAGCTATATATGTTTTTTCTAGACGTATCCATGAGCAACATGTTTTTAGCTCCTAAGACTGAAATAACATCAGTATAAATGAGTAAATATCTCTTAGTATCAATCATCAAATTTTATATCATAATTAATTATTGTCGATATGTGTTTATCATTATTCACATAATATTCACGACCATTAACTCTTTTACTTGGATAAGAATAAACAGATTCATCTACTGAATCAATCTCATTGTATAAAATAAAATTCAGGAATAATGGCAAATTATTCTTTTTTAATTTTAGGGTCTTTACCTTTGGTTGTTTCATTTTTTATACGGATTAATTCTAGAGCTACTTCTTTCTCTAGATAGTAATTACAAGGTGTTGAAGTCATTGTAAATTGACCAACAGGATTAATTTCAAGAAAGTAAAAATTGTTCTCCTCATCAACTATAATATCTGCAGAACCTGTATTAAGACCTACTTTCTCATATATTCTAATAAGCATATCCTCGATATTACTTGGAAGCTCGTACGGGATCATTCTGTTAGGTATTTCGGAGTCATATTTTCGGTAATCAGTAGATGTTTTTTTATTCTTTTGAGAGAAGATTGCCATTGAATAAAATCTATCTACTAAATAAAAACTCCTTATTTCTATCTTTTTTTGTATTTTAGATTGTAATAAAGAAGGTGTAAAACTATCAGAGAAAGTATCTAGTGTACTATTATTAATTTCTTCTGTGTATGTATAATATGCGGTATCATCTGTAAATTCATATAAACCATCACTTATAGCTTTAGTGACCACCTCATTTTTGGATAAAATGCTCTCTAACTCATCTAATTTAGAAACAATAAAAGTATCTGGAATCTTAAACCCTTCGTTTTTAGCAAGGTCAAGCATCTTTAATTTATTTAATCCCTTATTAAAATAACTTCCAATATTTTTTCCATTTTCGATTTTAAACTGTATGAATAAAGCTAATTGATTTATTTCATTTTTTATTTTGTGTGACAATATGTTTTGAATGATACCAAGATTTTTAGGTATATGTATAGGGTCATTCCATTCACTCAAAACATCAGATAATCCTCCTCTTCTAAACCAAACTGCAGTTATATCTTTTATATTGATCTTGTAACCTTCAATATTTAAAATAATTAAATCGTTACCTAAATCAAATTCTTCTATTCGAACATTTTGAGTTTCTTTGTTTAAACGGATATATTGATGTTCATAATACCGTAACCAGTCACAAACTTTGTTAGTTGTGAAATCGTCTTTTGAGCTAAATATAAATATCATAAAAAAATAGGAGGAGGTAATCCTCCTCCCTAATTAAATTACCAAATAATAAAACAATTTGGATTGTTAATTAAGTACAATTGTTATATAATTTTATTATAACCGAACTTATGTACTTAAAAAGATCTTGTCCTAGAACTTAATTAAGCTTCTACAATAATAGGTTTTGGTTTAGGGCTGCCACCTCCAGGTTCAGTATCCGAATCTGAAGTCCCTGTTGAATTGTCAGAGTCACTATCTGCTCCTCCAGTTGCGGTAACGGCAGTTCCACAATTTGTTCCTTCACCACCTGTTAAAAAGCTTAATGCTTTAATTTCTAATTTTTCAAACTTGAATTCATCTAATGATTTTTTCATAATATTTCTTTTTAAAGGTTTAACTAATAGTAAGTTAAATATATTATTTTTTTTTAATTTTTACAATTTAATTTATTTTTTTTAAAAAAATAATAGATCCAAAGAGCGAGTATCGATTTTGAATATTGATTTTGTCATAGAGCTATCTAGCTATATATTTCTTTATAGTGAGAGTTTATGATAGTGTTTAATTAATTAAAAAAGGTGTTTTTTAGACAATAAAAGGAACTATTGTAAAATCATTAATGTTGATATGATTTTTTCGTCCAAAGTCAGTGCGATTTAGGTGAATCAATGGATTCCCCAAGACTTTGTCTCGGATGTCTTTTAGAAATAGTTATTTTGTATTTATGCGTCAATCTGTTTACAAGAGTATAGTATAAAGCTTGCTATTTTATTATTCAGTTTGTTGATTCGAGTATTGTGCAGAACTGTTGGTTATTTTTAAGTGATTTTACAAGATGACATATCCTTTGAGCCCCTCTGAATCTTACATGATAAAGGGGTAGTGGGGAGGTTGCTTTGTATGCTTCCTCAAGTTGTAACGAAATAGTTAAATTATTCGCCCTGAAGCATTGCCATAATGCCTAATACCAAGCAAATCGCAAGACTTGCAAAAAAAATTGCTCCTACACCCATAATAGTTTGATTTAAATTCCCTTCAATTTAATAAAAAAAATGGACTTACAATGACATGTAAATTTTAATTGAATAAAGCTTAAAAAGGTTTATTATACGTTAAAATGTACTATTTAATATTATTCTATATCAAAAGATGTTAAACTTGCATTACAAATATTTAGTTTACAACGATGTTAATAATTTTAAGGAATGCTATCCTATTTACTCTAATTATTTTTAATTGCCAGCTCGTACAAAGCCAAAATTTAGAAAAAATAGCTGAGTTCTTCACTTTCTATCCTAATAAAAAGGCGCACCAGAAAGATTCTACACTCTATTTACAGAAGTTTATTGCAGCGCCAGTGATGACGTATAGTCCAGAAACAAACTTGGCCATTGGTACTGGTGCTAAATACCTTTTTAAGTTTAATGGTAGTGGAGAAGAGACAAGGGCTTCAAATATTCCTATGTCTGTAAGATACACGCTCAATAATCAATTTATATTTTACTCTGGTTTCGAGGTATTTACAAATCAAGAGAAATGGGTGATAGAAGGGAATTTACTTTTTCAAAATTATCCACGTTTGTTTTATGGGATAGGACGTGATAGCCCTAAAGAAAATGAACTTGAGTATAATTATTATCAGTTTTTATTCGAGCCTATTTTTTTAAAGCAGATGTTTGCGAGATACCTTTTTATTGGAGCTGGTATCCGCTACAATACCATTTCGAATGTAGAATTTGATCTAGAGGATGGATTAGAAATGAATCAAAATAGTATAAACGGGTTTAACGGAAGTACTTCATCAGGTATCGAAGCTGCGGTCTTATATGATAGCAGGAATAATATACTCAATGCAGAAAATGGATGGTATGTAGAGGCTACCTATGGAATTTATGGAAAAGTATTGGGTGGAACACATTCTTTTGAGTTAACCCGTTTTGACATTCGTCATTTCCTTGGATTATCAGAAAGTGGACAAGATGTTTTAGGTTTTCAGCTACTTGGGAGTTTTTCAAGTGGCGATGTTCCTTTTAATGAATTGTCTTTACTAGGAGGTAACGAAATTATGCGTGGGTACAGGGAAGGCAGATATGTAGATAGGCATCTAGTTGCTGGACAAATGGAATATCGTAGATCTTTTGGAGACTCTCGATGGGGTGCTGTAGCATTTGTAGGTGCGGGTGATGTGGCAAACAGCGTATCTAATTTTAAATTCTCCAATTTAAGGCCTAATTATGGTGCTGGTATACGTTTTAAATTGGATAAAACCGAAAATTTAAACCTGCGATTTGACTACGGGTTTGGACAAAATTCTAATTATTTTTACTTCACTATCGCCGAAGCGTTTTAAAGAATCTGAGAGCTTCCAACTAAACATGAATCTATTTTTAAGTGTTTACATTATGTAATATGTATATATGATAACATCCAATAATTCAGAAATAGAGGATTGAAAAGAAAAAACTAACAATTAAGCAGGAAGAAAATAAAAGCGAACCGAAGTCCGCTTTATAAATTATTTTAAGACCCACAAATACAACCAACGGTTTCAGGTATTGGGGAATCAAATGGATTATCATATATAGGGGTATTACCATCTCCTGGGCCGCATATAGCTACACAAAGAAAATCAGAAAGACCTCCACTAATAGATTTTTGTTCTGCTTTGTTTAAGACCGTACCTAAACTTGAAATGTTTTTTAACATAGTATAAAATTTAAGATTAATAAAAATAAAGATATTAAAAATATACAAACCAAGCAATTACGGTTTAACCGTAAGTGACTAGTTGTTAATTATTTTGATTAACTTATGTGTGTGTTATGAATCTTAAAAAATATTATATTATGAAGAACAAAATCAAAATTATTTTCTCATTAGCTATAATTGCGATGGTTACTATAGCTTGCTCTGGTGATGAAGAAATTACTAATGAAACAACCAGTTTAGATTTCGTACGGATGCCTACTCCTATAAATCCTGTTCCTGCATTGGATCTGATTATTTCTAGCTATACGACCAATATTCCTAGCGCCACCAGGACTACCGCTTGCGGAGGGGTATCATTACCAGATGTAAGTTGTGGAGGACAGCGAGGTTTTGTAGCATTTGCTACCGTTACAAATGTAGGTCCTGGAAATCTCCCCGCAGGAAGTTTGGACGTTGAATGGACAGATTTTACGACAGGTTCATCACAGCTGCAAACTATTTCTCACGGTGGAATAAGCTCAGGAGGGACACTTGTTTTTCAGAGAACGTACTTTTTAGGTCCTTGTGATTGTCCCGTACCATCTTCCAATTTTACACATGTATTTTTTGCAGTAGTAGATCCGAATAATAATATCCCAGAGACCAATGAGAATAATAATACGTCTCCTAGGTATGTTGCTTGCGATGGATGTTAAGCCATGATTTAAATACACTCAAAAAGTATATCTTATTACTTTTGTGGAATTAAAAACCTACGAAAAAGAAGCGACTGTATAAAAAGATAAAATAACTTAATTTTTACTTTGAGCTTGTTAAAGAGGTCTCGATAATCTAAAGATTTAAAAATTAAATGAGTTCAGTTTAAAAAACTAAAAGAACTTTTATACAGCTACTTTTTTTATTGCAACTTCCTTACTTTTTCTAACTCTTTTTGTTTTCCAATCCTTACAAAAGCTTTCTGTCCGTTCGATTGCCGTTGAGAACTACGTAAATATTTAAAGAGTTTCTTTGAAGGTATGACCTCGACTGGATTACATATCCATTGAGCTCCCGTGTGAAAATGAAAAGTGCACAACGCAGAAAAAGCGTTGCTTTTGACAGTTTGAAAAACAAAAAAGTCTGCATTCTCATGTAGACTTTTCGCTTTAAGTGACCTCGACTGGATTGACTCCGTCTTTCCAGACAAAGCTCCGCTTTGAAAATCAAAACTTCACTAAAACAAAAAAGCAAGCTATTTGTTTTAGCTTGCTTTTGATTTATTCGTGAACTCAACGGGACAGAGTTCGAACTTTTTGAAGAGTGATATTTCTTTAATACTCTCAAAATCAATGCTTATTGAAAACACTATTAAATTGTAATGTTTACTCCCACTTCATTTTCTGTAATCGCACAGCATTCAAAATTGCAAGCAATGCTACACCTACATCAGCAAAAACTGCTTCCCACATTGTGGCAAGACCACCAGCGCCTAATATTAAAACAATAACTTTCACGCCAAAGGCAAGTATGATATTTTGCCAAACAACCCGACGTGTTGAACGACCTATCTTTATCGCTCTTGAGATTTTACTGGGTTGATCTGTTTGTATAATAACGTCTGCGGTTTCAATGGCCACATCGCTGCCAAGACCACCCATCGCGATTCCTACATCACTGGCAGCAAGTACAGGTGCATCATTAATACCATCACCTATAAAAGCCACCTTAGTATCTGGTTGCTGTTTTAATTTTTCTACCTCGTTAAGTTTGTCTTCTGGTAGCATTCCACCTTTTGCCCAGTCGATGCCTAATTCTTTTGCTACTTCTTGAGTAATAGAATCCTTATCTCCAGATAACATAATAATCTTATCGATTCCTGCTGCTCTTATTTCTTTGATCGCTTGATGTGCATCGTCTTTCAATTCATCGGCGATTGTTACATAACCTGCAAATGCGCCATCAATGCCTACCATCACTATAGACTCAACAATGTTGTCGGTTTCTGCTGGAACTTCTATCTGATGTGCTGTCATCAATGCTTTATTCCCAACTAAGACTGTTTTTCCATTTACGCTACCTTTTAAACCTTTACCTGCGATTTCAGAAACGTCTGTAGCATTATAATCTGCTCCTTCAGCTTTATATTCCATAATGGCTACTGCAATTGGGTGTGTGGATTGCTCTTCCATTGCCATTAGGTATTTCATAAATTCTGCTTTCGCGAAAGCGGAACCAGTAACAATTTCCTTAATCTTAAATACTGCTTTAGTGACAGTTCCCGTTTTATCCATCACTACGGTATTAACTTGTGTCATTGCATCCAAAAATGATGCGCCCTTAAATAAAATTCCATTACGTGATGCAGCTCCCAAACCACCGAAATAACCAAGCGGTATCGAGATAACCAAGGCACAAGGACAAGAAATTACAAGAAATATCAATGCACGATACAACCAATCTCTAAACACGTAATCATCAATAAAGAAATATGGCAAGAAGGTCAGGCCAATAGCGAGAAATACTACAATTGGGGTATAGATGCGCGCAAACTTCCTAATAAATAATTCGGTTTTTGATTTTCTTGCTGTGGCGTTTTGCACCATATCGAGAATTCGGGCAATGGAACTGTCCTTAAATTCTCTCGTGGTTTCAACCTCGATAACACCGTCGAGATTAATGCTTCCAGCAAAAACAGTATCGTCTTTTGCAATAGTATCAGGTTTGCTTTCGCCTGTGAGTGCTGCGGTATTGAACGAGCCTTTTTCTGAAAGTAAAATTCCATCTAATGGTACTTTCTCGCCCACACGTACTTGAATTTTCTCGCCTATCTCAACAGTTTCGGGATCTACCGCTATGTAGTTTCCATTGCGATATACAAGAGCTTCATTAGGTCGTACATCGAGTAGTGCTTTTATATTGCTCTTTGCTCGATTGACCGCTGCGTTCTGGAAGAGCTCGCCCACGGCATAAAATAACATTACGGCTACACCTTCTGGATATTCTCCTATCGCAAATGCACCCAAGGTGGCAATAGACATTAAGAAAAATTCTGTGAAGACATCGCCACGCATAATACTTTTCCAACCTTCTTTAATAACTGGAAAACCTACAGGTAAATAAGCAATAGTATACCAGACAATACGTACCCAACCTTCAAATGCTGGGATAGCATTAAAATAGTCTACCGCAATACCTACAATTAGCATTACAAAACTAATTATCGCAGGAATGTATGTTTTAAATGAACTACCATCTCCGTGATCGTGATCGTGTCCATCATCGTGGCTATGTTCGCCTTGATGTTCTTTGGGATCGATATCCCTCAAATTTTGTTTTCGTTTTTTCATTCTATTTAATTGTGTTGATTTAAAATAAATTTCAAATCTGCTGGAACTTCCATTTTCTTTAATGGCGGCACATTTGAACCACCTGTATTACCTTTAGGGACGTGATCAATGAATGATTTCCACCCACCCACAAGTAACCGTATCAATTGTCCAACAATTTCTCTAAAGTCCTTATGTCTAAAACCAAATTTCAACATTAACCAATGCGAGTAGCTGTGCTCAAATGGATAGGATTGACCAATTATATGAGAGCGTTCCAAGTGTTGCCACGCTGTTGACCAGTTTTGTTCCTTTAAAGCAACTCGATATGATTCTATCTCTTTATCATAGTACGCTTTTAATGCTGTGGGAATGGCAATATTAAATTTCATTTATTCGACTTATAGATTAATCCATTCTTGTGCATCATCTTTATTTTCTAGTTCAAAAAATCTTACTTCAGAACTGGTAAAGAAATCAGTAGCTTTTGCTACCCATTTTTGCCAATCTTTATCGCCTACAAAAGCCATTTTTCCGTAGTCTGAAATATGAGCCGCATCTACTTTTATATCTTCCCAAAAACCCTTTAGGGTATAGCCTTTAAAATCGACCAATTCAAAATAGAAATGGGCTTTCATTCCTTTATCAATAATATCGTAAATGAGTGTATGAATTTTTTCTACATCGTTTTTTGAAACCTTTTTTGTGATGCGAGCTGCAATTACATTTTCCTTATCCGAACTTATTATCTGTATCATTTTATCAGTTTTTTTAATTTGTTAAATTTAATGAAATGATTGCGCAACAGTTGTGCAAAGTCAACCACTACACTTTTCACAAATACCTGTCACAACAAGATTTACATCTTCTGCAATATATTTATCAGGTAGGTTGATGTGTGGTATTTTATGTTCTGTCAAGCAAACAGTTTCGTCACAATTACTGCAATGAAAATGCAAGTGTAAATCTTGATCTATCTCGCAATTGCAACCTGGTTCACACAATGCGTATTTTGTGATTCCTGTTCCATCTTCTATTTGGTGTACAATACCGTTTTCTTCAAAAGTCTTTAATGTTCTAAAAATGGTAGATCGTTCCGCTTTCGCGAAAGCGGTTTCTATGTCCAATAATGCCTGTGCATTATCTTTTTGTGCTAGATGCTTGTAAATTAAGATGCGCATAGCTGTAGGACGCACTTCGTGATCGTTTAATGTTTTTTCTATTTCAGTCATTTTGTGCGATGTTATAATTAATATCTTTTGCCTTGTTGTACGCTTCCCAACCTTCTTTTGCTGCATACGGGACGATAAGTAATGCTGCTACGGGATCTGCCCACCACCAGCCCAGCCAGTTGACCAATAGCAATCCGATCAATACAACTACAGTCTGATACAAACAAATAAAGGTATCCTTGGCATCTGCCAATAAGCCTGGACTGTCCAACTTATTACCGTACTTTCTCTTGTAATAAATCAAAATAGGATTCACGACTAGCGAGACCAATAGTATAATAAGTCCAAGAGTACTCCAGCTTGCAGTTTCCTTAGTGATAAGTTTGGTAATCGAGTCGTAGGAAATGAAAATGCAGATGAGCGTAAATGAAACTGCAATCACGTTCAAAGTGATTTTTTGTCTCCGCTTTACTTTTTCTTCATCGATGCCTTTGAGTTCGCCGTGTAATCGCCATCCCAATGTTGCTGCACTTATTACTTCTATAACGCTATCTAAAGCCCAACCTATCAAGGCTGAACTATTTGCCGTGATTCCTGCTATGAGTGACACAACTACTTCTATAACATCATAAATAACATTCCAGATTTGAAGCGTTCTGGCTTGTTTTAGATTATTTCTTCTTGTCTTATCCATAGTTATTAATGTTCGTGTTCAGTTTCTCCCTTTTTCATTTCTCCCATCAGGTAATAGGCATTATTGTATGCAAAAAGAGCATTAGGATCTGGAGTTTCAAAAAAGCGTATGGCAATCCACTCGCCATCTTTCTCGCCTTTAGTAACCTCTACTGGTGTAAAACTCCACGCATCGTCTTCCCTTTGCGCTGTAAATACATAGTTCTTTCCAGCTTCTGTAACTATAGCACTTTCAGGAAATGCTGTAGTCTTCTCATTATCAACTTCAATCTTACCTTTAATATACATTCCAGGGATAAGACCACCTTCTTTATTTTCGATTTCAGCGTGAACGTGAACTGCTTTTGGGTCCTGCTCAAAAGTCTGGCTGACTGAATAAATCTTTGCTTCCAGTTCTTTTCCTGGTCGAGATTGAATGCTGAACCGTACCTTTTGTCCCTTCTTCACTTTGTCCACATCCTTTTCAAAAACCATCAAATCTGCGTGTACGTGGTCTGTATCTACTATTTCCATTAGATTGGTCTGTGGCTCCACGTATTGACCAGTTTTTATGAAAACTTTTTCTACCACACCTGCAATAGGACTGCGCAATGCAACACGCTGATAAATTGTACCATTGCGCACGCCACTCACATTAATATTATACTGTCGTAATTGTGCTTCCAGCCCGTTTACCATTGCAGTAGATGCTTGATAATCTGCCGTGGCTTTTTGATAATTCATACCAGATGCTACGCCAGCTTCGTAAAGCTTTTTTTGACGTTCATATTCTTGTTTTAAAAACCGACTATTGCTGTATGCATTTAGGTAATCACTCTGTATCTGTATAATACTGGGATGAGATAGATAGGCAACTGCTTGATTCTTTTTGACTTGGTCGCCCTCTATTACCTCTATGGATGCAATATTTGCTCCCGTAAGCGCTGTAATATTTGCTTCATTTTGCGGTGGCACTTCCAACGTACCGTTTGCTTCTACATAACCGCTCATACTGCGTTGAGAGAGCGTATCAATTTCCATCTGCAAGGCTTCAAACTGTTGTGCTGTGAGCATCACTTCTTCAGTTTCGCCTTCTGTATGGCTTTCTTCAGTTTGTGTACTTTCTTTAGTTTCATCTTTGGCAGTTTTTGAGTCGCCACAACTGGTCAATAATAATGCTAATAGCATCGCTGTAATAGGTATATATTTTATCGTTTTCATATTTTTAGTTTTGAAAATATTGTAATTCAAACAAGACATCTAAATAATTATCGAGTGCGTCCAGCGCATCTATTTCTGTTTGTATGGCATCGCGTATGATTTGCGTGAATGCGGCATAATCCAGCGCTCCTTCCTTGTAAGCGAGCAATGCGCCTTTACGCTGGTCTATGGCAAGTGGCAGCGCTTCGGTTTTATAGAAAAACCAGGTGTCTCGCCACTTTGTAAAATTTTGCCGTGCCTGTATGAATTGTGATTGCAACTCTCGTTGTTTGAAAGTAGCATTTGTTTCTACTATCTGTGTATCCAGTTTTGCAGTCTTTGCACGACTGCGGTCTGGACCAGAAAATAACGGAATGGAAATTCCAGCTTGATAGGTATAAAAACCACTATCGCCATTTACACGTTGTAATCCACCTTGCAGATTGAACTTGGGTAATAAGTTTGCTCTAGCTGCGTCGTAGCTTGCTTGTGCTTCATCTATACGCTTTCGCGAAAGCAATAAATCAGGATGTTCATCTAATGTATCATCGGCATCCAAAATCGAAATTTCGGTAGCTTCCAAATCATCAGTTACGGTATACATCGTTTCTGGTGTTAACCAAAGATTGAGTTTTTGTAACGCGATGAAATAATCAATTTCTGCCTGCTGAAATTTGTTATTGATTTGCAAGACCTGATTACGCGCGGCGGCATATTCCAACCGTGAAATAGCTTCGACTTCGTAATTGAGTTCTACAGATTTTGAAAATTGACCATAAATGCTATCCAATTCACGGTACAAAAAGAACTTCTTTTTTGCTTGAAATGTTTCTGACCACGCTCTTTTGACTTCTAGTTCTATCTGAATTCCAGAAAGGTTAAATGCAGTTTGTGCCAACTCGATACGTTGTTGTTGCAAACGTTTTTTGGCTCCTATGCCCAATAGATCAATATTCTGTTGCCCAATGCCTATCACGGTATAAATGCCTTGACCGTCTGCAATCTCTTCGCCACCAGTAAAAACTTGGGTATTACCGAAGTCGTAAGCAATGCCCTTAAGTGCGTTCTGTCTTTCGATTTCGAGTTGGCTCGCTTTCAGCACAGGATAATTCTCTTTGGCAATTTCAATGGCTTGTGAAATTGCGATGGGTATGATGTTGTCCTGTACAACAATGTCTTGCACAGGTGCTTGTGGTTGTTGCGCTTTCGCGAAAGCGGTGCCACCTAACATAAAACCAACTACCAAAATCGTAGTTAACGCTTGCGAATTAAAAGAACCAATCTTGTTCAGATCTTTGCGCTCACGTCTCTTTTCTATAAATGTATAAAGTACGGGAAGAACGATTAATGTAAGCAGCGTTGCCGTAAGCATACCACCTATAACCACCGTCGCAAGCGGCTGTTGCACTTCTGCACCAGCCGATGTGGAAAATGCCATAGGTAAAAAGCCAAAAATATCTGTGGTGGCCGTGAGCATAATAGGTCGAATACGTTCTTTAGTCCCTTGAAATATTCTATCTTTTATGCTTATAACGCCTTCTTCTTTAAGAGAATTAAATCGGTTAATAAGTACCAAACCGTTAAGAACTGCGACACCAAATAGTACTATAAATCCTACACCCGCCGAGATGCTAAATGGCATACCGCGAAGCCATAAAGCAAATACACCACCTATGGCTGCCAAGGGAATCGCGATGTAAATCATTAAAGATTGTGAAAAGGATTTTAATGCAAAGTATAGCAGTATTAAGATTAAAAACAGGGCGATGGGCACAACGATTATTAAACGATCCTTTGCGCTTTGTAGGTTTTCAAACTCTCCACCATAGGTAATATAATACCCTGATGGTAAGTCCAATTCATCATCCAGTTTTTGTTGAATATCCTTTACGACAGATTCTACATCTCTGCCTCGTGCATTTACACCTACATACGTTCTTCTATACGTATTGTCACGTGAGATTTGCATAGGTCCAGGGACATATTCAATCTCGGCTATTTCGATAATGGGCACCTGAATACCATCCTTAAGGTCAATATACATATTACGTAGGTCATCAATACTTTTTCTATGGCTTTCATCAAATCGTACCACGAGATCAAATCGCTTTTCACCCTCAAAGATGACTCCAGCGGTTCCGCCAGCAAAAGCGGTACTTACGTAATCATTTACTTTTTGAATATTCAGTCCGTATTGCGCCATTTTATCACGCCTATATTTTACGGTCATCTGTGGTAATCCAGCAGTACGTTCTGCACTCACATCACCAGCACCAGGAACGGTCTGTATAATAGTTGCCATTTCCTGAACCTTTTCTGATAAAATCTCTAAATCCTCGCCATACAGCTTTACAGCAATATCTTCTCTTACGCCTTCTAACAGCTCGTTAAATCTCAATTCGACTGGTTGGGTAAAAACTAAATTTACACCTACCAGTTCATCATCCAGTTTATCTCTTATAGCATCTATTAAACCTTCTTTAGTAGAAGCTGTTGTCCACTCGTCCATATCCTTATTAAGGATAATGTACATATCTGCAATATCCATAGGCATAGGATCTGTAGGAATATCTGCAACACCTATACGAGCAGTTACCGTCTTGATTTCAGGAAAACTTTCTAATAGTATGGTTTCTATTTTCTTGGAAACTTCAATAGATTCTGTTAGCGAACTTCCTGGTCTTATAAGTGCCTGCATTGCTAAATCTCCTTCATCAAGCTGTGGTACAAATTCTCCTCCCATATTAGAAAATATGAAACCAGCTATAACAAGTAGTACGGCAGCAGCTGATAAAACGATAAACTTCAGTTTAAGAGCACCTTTTAATAAAGGCATATACGCACTATGAATAGCACCTATGATTTTATCACTTATCTTTTCGAGCCAGCGCTCAAATTTGCCAAACGAATTTTTGGTGTTTTGTACTGGTTTCATAAAAAGTGCTGCCATCATAGGAACATAGGTAAGACATAAAATGATGGCACCTATCATTGCAAACCCAAAGGTGTATGCCATAGGTTTAAACATTTTACCTTCTACACCAGTAAGAAAAAGTATAGGTGTAAAAACAATGAGAATAATAATCTGTCCAAAGAACGCAGAACCCATCATCGTGCTTCCGGCATCATAGGCAACTTTATCCATCACTCCTTGATTGAATTTTAGCTTACCAGACCTTATTCTTTTTTGGATTTCATACACCGTTCCTTCAATAATAATCACAGCACCATCTATGATGATTCCAAAATCTATTGCTCCCAAACTCATCAAGTTTGCCCATACATTAAACTGCTTCATAAGAATAAAGGCAAAAAGTAAGGACAATGGTATCGTAGTGGCAGTTATAATTCCACCTCTTAAACTACCCAACAATAGGACAAGTGCAAAAATCACAATCAAGGCACCTTCGAGAAGATTGGTTTTAACCGTATCGGTGGTTCTTGCAATAAGCTCACTACGATCAATTATTGGGGCGATAGTCAGGCCTTCTGGCAGAGATTTTTCAATTTCTGCCATACGATCCTTTACATTTTGAATGACTGCATTGGGATTAGAGCCCTTGAGCATCATTATCATACCGCCCACAGCTTCTTTACCGTCTTGTGTAAAAGCACCATAACGTACTTGACTCCCAAAATGGACGCGTGTTGCCACATCTCCAATAGTAATAGGAATGTTGCCCTCATTAATAATGGAAATATCATTAATGTCTTCCAAAGAGCGAATTAGACCTTCGCCTCTTATAAAATTTGACATTTTATTTTTCTCTATATACGCGCCACCAGTATTTACGTTGTTCTTTGCGAGAGCCTCATACACTTGTGAAATGCTGATGCCCATACTGTTTAACTTCTCTGGATCGACAGCAACTTCATATTGTTTTATGCTACCGCCATAAGAGTTGACTTCTACCACACCTTCCAATAATGTGAGTTGTCTTTTGATAACCCAATCTTGCACGGTGCGCAGTTCCATAGGCGAATACTTGGTTTCAAAACCTTCTTTTGGTTGAATTGTGTATTCATAAATTTGACCTAATCCTGTGGAAATAGGACCCATAGATGGACTTCCAAATTTTTCAGGAATAGATTCTCCAAGTTCGTTGAGTTTTTCCCCTACCAGTTGTCTAGGAAGATAGGTTCCCATATCGTCTTCAAAAACGATGGTTACTACAGAGAGCCCAAATCGTGAAATGGATCTAATTTCGGTAACGCCTGGTAAATTACCCATAGATAGCTCTACGGGATACGTCACGAACTGTTCGATATCTTCCGTTCCCAGATTAGGCGATTGCGTGATGACCTGCACCTGATTATTTGTAATATCTGGTACAGACCCAAGGTTTACTGTTGCCATTGACCAAATGCCAACTCCTATAAGAGTCAACGTAAAAAGACAAATGATAAATTTGTTATTGATTGAAAAATCAATGATTCTGTTAATCATAGATTAATGTATTAATTCAGTTAAAAAACGAGTTTGCGTTTTCGCGAAAGCAAAAACATAGTTGAGCATTCCCATTAGGAAAACTTCAAAAAAGGATATAGTTATCCTATGAAAACTGAATTATGCCCGTGGTGGCTGCAAAAGAGATTCCAGATATCTGGAATTAAATTGAAAAGAATAATGTGAATATGTCGCTCTTTCTTTAAAAAGAAGTGGCTTTAAGGCTAACGCGTTAGAAGGTGTTAAAAAAACTGTAGGATGACAGCATTGATGGTGTGAATGTACTGGTGCACTATCATCGTGCGGGCCGTCGTGATGGTCTTTATTATCGGCTTGATCACTGAAAATTACCTCTACTACATATTCATAAAAGGTATCTCCACCATACTCTTTATGCATTTGATAATGTGAAATAAAATGTGAGAATTTCTCTATTTGTTCACATATTTCCATATTGGCCGTTATTCCTTGAAAAAGGAATAACATTGACATTGATATAGAATAAAATGCTTTCATTAATTATACAAAGATAAAAGAATAATGATGCAATTGAGTTGCAAAGGGATTTTAAACTTGTGCTTCTAAGCCCGCAATTGTTTTCTTAAATTCTTGCACATCCCTAAATACGTGACTTCCTATTTCTAACGCAAGCCTATAATAAGGTAATATCATTTTTGGGAAACTTTTCTTTTTATAATGATTTTCTTCAGCTTTCATTTTGGCCACTCTGACATCTCCATATTTCAAAAGTAATATTGTTGCACGACGTATGTTTCTGGGATCTTGTTTCTCTACAATCTTATCAATAAGGTTAAAAAAGTCCATATCATTTTTTACAATATCGTCTTTATTCTCATAACGTTTTAGCTGGTCGTCTATTTCTATATCCTCGATACGAGCCATATTCATACGGATGTTGTGACCACACCAAAACTTGTACTTTTCATCATACCAGATACCAGAGTCGTGTAGTTTACCAAACAAACTAACTGAATCTTTAATCCTAAATCCTTTCAGTCCTTGGTCAGAACCCATTATGGTAACCTTTGAGCGCACAGGAAAATATCCGATAACTTCTCTATCTGATTGATATGAGTTCCATAAATTCCAATAGCTAGTTTTGAAAGCTTCGAAAACGGCAATTACGGACTCAACCTTGGGATAGAAAAATGTTTCCAAATCAAAAGAAGCTCTTTGAACGCCTTCAATTGTAATAGGGTCAGAATCGTGCATTACATACTCGCTACCTTCTATAGAATATGCTGAGTGGAAAAAAGTATTACGTATTTCTTTGTGATGATTTGATTCGTAAAAATCAATAATATTTTCTTTATCAGAATCTGCAAGTAGTTCCATTAAGAAATCTTGCTTTTCCCCTATACCTAATAGTCTTTCGTATTTACGAGTTTTCCAAAATAAGTAAGAAGATCCTTTGTACCCAAGCGTGATACGGCAAAGACTACCTATCATATTATAGAAATCGCTATTTTCAAAAAATGTTGAATATAGCTGCAAACCCATTCTCGCTTTTTCCTTTCCTTCTAGTTCTCTATACAACTTCGTATAAAAAGGAATAGCATCAAAAAACTCAAGCAAATTGGAATTAAGGTTTTGCGAGCTAACACCCTTATAGTTTATTAGCGTGAGTACCACATCGAACTCACTAATTTCAATAGCCTGTTCAAATAGTTGTTCAATTTCTATAGCAGCAGCTTCCATATACTCAGTAGTTGTTAGTAACGATAGTCTCCATCCTCATTGAGATTATTTACATAGTTAAAAAGATTTAAGTTGACTAGCATCCAATATTCATTTTCTCTGTCAACAAGTGCCTTAAGCGACTTTATTATTTCTTTAGAAAGTTCTCTCAGTGGCTCTCCTATTTGTGTTAAATCGTGCTCGAACAATTCATAGTAATCTTCATTAGGAAACGTCTCTTTGCTTTTTGCTTTCAACTCTTTTAGAGTACCAACATTAGATTGAATTAGAAGATAATCTGCTAAAAACTCAAAATTTTTGAACATCGATTCAAAAAATATCAATTCTATGGATTCTATCGGAAGATGGTAGTCTCTGTGATTATGCTCATCTAAAAAATTTTGATAATTCAGTAAGTTTGATAGAAACATCTTCATTTCAGTTTCAAAACGTTCCCTGCGACCTTGCCATAAATATCTCAACCTAAATAATGACGGACCAGAATTTATATCAAATAGATCTGAACCTCGACTAAATCGGTAGGTAAAGGACTTTTGCTTTGCGAATTTTAAATAGTGATTTCTTATATGATTTTTAACACATAAAAAATAGGCACTACCTTTCTCGTTGTCCGTTAAAAAGAGAAACACAGGTACTGGTATCCCCTTCCAATAGTTTGATGTTGATATTTTAGCCTTAGAAAATAAATATGTTCCATCAAGATTCCATTTGATTGTCTCCATTGACTTTAACTGAACACAGGCCAAATCTCCAATTAGTTGGTTCTTTTCGTTTACCATTTCCACATAACAGTCCACTCCATAATCTCTCTCAGTTACATCTCTAATTATCCAGCTGTCAGGAATATGATTTGCAAAAATCTTGTACGATGTAGTTTCTTTAATATGGTTGGGAATTCTTTCTGGATAATCCATACTTACTTTATCTCATTAATCACACTACCACAAGTCAACATCGCATCGCCGTAATATGGATTCTTTATTTCTTCTTCTGTACTCAACCAAACCGCCCCTTTATTGTTGTTTGCCATTGGGCATTTTTGGACATAGTAATTTGTTGAGTTTTCTATGTTCATAGCAATAGGCACGATATTTTCGTTTAGGATTACAAAGTGAGCGCGCTGGTTTTCCAGATTTTCATTGGTGGCAATAGCATCCAACATCTCAATACTTTTCATATAGTGTTGCTTTTCCATTTTACCTAAATCGTTTGTAGAAGTTTCCTTTAATTTTTTTGATGTCGCTTTCGCGAAAGCGGAAACCTGACCAGCATCGCTTGCCACAAGAGCATCTTTCATTTTAAGATATGATGGTAATACTTTATTGAATTCAGTACTAAAGCTATTACTGAAACTCATTTCCATATCGCCCATCATAGCTGATTCATCCTGCATCAATTGCTGATTCATCATTGATTTTTTACCTTGCAGTTGCGCAGCTGCATCTACTGTAAATGTTCCATTGGTTACTATTTCATCGCCATTATCCAGTCCAGCCGTTACTTGGTAATTCTCGCCAGAGCGATTTCCCAAGGTCACTTCACGCATTTCAAATACAGGCTCGTTTGGATTTGTTTTTATATATACCAATGAACGCTCGCCCGTCCACAGTACAGCACTTGCGGGAACAGAAAGGGTGTTTTCCATAGTTTGTGTTGCACCTTTTACCTTACCTGTCACAAACATTCCTGGCTTAAATAGGTCGTCTCGATTTTTTAAGGTTGCACGCACCGTTACTGTACGTGTGGCATTGTTAAGCATAGGGTCGATGAAAGAGATAGTTCCTTCAAATTCCTTATTGGGATAGGCATTGGTCGTAATATTGATTTTTTGTCCAACCTTAAATTGTGCTATCTGATTTTCATAGCTATCAAATTCTGCCCAGACTGAATTAAGATTGCTCAATTTCACAATAGGCTGTCCTTGATTTACATAATCGCCCTGCGCAGCCATTACTTCTGAAACAGTTCCCGAAACAGTTGCATAAATAGGGAAGTTTTCTCGCACCGTTCCACTTTCTTCTATGGCATTAATTTGTGAGTCCGAAAGTTTCCAGTTTTTGAGTTTATTGCGCACCGCTTTGTATAAAGCTGGTTGCGATGTTTTAAGCGATGCTGCGGTAATTAATTCTTGCTGTGCCGCTACAAGGTCTGGTGCGTAGATAGTTGCCAATAATTGACCACGGTTTACTTGCTGACCGTCATAATTAACATTAAGTCGCTCAATCCTTCCCTTAAAATAACTGGCTTGCACGGTATTGTTTTCTTCATTTTGCGCAATTTTTCCCGAAAGGGATATCATCCCATCATCATCGCTTGTTTCTGCATTACCTATAATGGTAGTTTGGATATTTGCCAACGCCATTGCGTTTTCGGTCATTTTAATCTCGTTTGCAGCAAGACCTTCAGCACTCGATTCGGCAGGAATTAAGTCCATCCCACATATAGGGCAATCGCCAGCTTCGGGTTGCATTATCTGTGGATGCATTGAACACGTCCACATTTGGTTTTCGGTTTCGCCAGAATGGTCGTGTTCTGACATTTCAGACATATTCTTATTTGAATCACTCGACCCATTTCCAAAAATGAGCCAGCCTGCGCCCAAACCTATGATTACGGCTATTGCTATATATAAAATGTTCTTATTCATAATCTTATTTTTCGTTTTCTAAACGCTCAATCATCGCCTTCATTTCGGCAATTTCCTTGCGTTGTGCTTTGATGATATCTTTAGCCAATTTTTTGACTTCTGGGTCTTTAATGTCGGCACGTTCGCTTGTTAAAATGGCAATTGAATGATGTGGTATCATTGCCTTCATCCAAAGTACGTCGCCTACGGTTGACTTTTGGTCACGTACCAGCCCCAATGCACCTACAAAGAGAACGATACTTCCCAAGACTATGGCTAAATTTTTCTTTTTATTTTGGTACATACCACGCATTGCCACAAACATTATGATGGACATCGCAGCAATACCAAGACATACCATATAGAATCGTGTAAGACTAAACCATACGTGGTCCCATTCATAAGTATTTAAATACATTGTGATGTACATTGCTACAAAAGAGCAAGCCAGCATCGCTACAAAGCGCGTGTAATGATTTTTTGATTTTCCTGAATTTGTGTGATTGTTTGCATTCATAATTTTTGGTTTTATAATTAATAAATTGACTTCGTCCGTAATCTAAGGGCGTTGGCAATAACAGAGACAGAACTGAAGCTCATTGCCAAAGCCGCAATCATTGGGGATAAGAGTATTCCGAAAAAGGGGTACAGCAGTCCTGCCGCAATCGGTATTCCTAATGTGTTATAAATAAGTGCAAAAAAGAGGTTTTGCTTAATATTGCGCATTACTACGTGACTAAGATTGCGTGCCTTTACAATGCCGTGCAAATCCCCTTTAACCAAGGTAATGGCAGCACTCTCGATAGCAACATCCGTTCCCGTGCCCATTGCGATACCTACATCGCTTTTAGCCAATGCAGGTGCATCATTAATACCATCACCTGCCATTGCAACCACTTTACCTTGCTCTTGTAGTTTCTCGACTTCCTGCAACTTATTTTCTGGTAGCATACTTGCTTGAAAATCTGCAAGGTTCAGTTCATCTGCAACAGCTTTGGCGGTGTCGTGATTGTCGCCCGTAAGCATTATGACTGCAATTCCCTTATTCTGCAAATCCTTTATGGCTTTTGCGCTCGTTTCTTTTATTTTGTCACCTATGACCACATATCCAGTAACCTTACTATCGATCGCGAGATAGGAAACCGTCTTACCTTGTTTTTGATAGGATTGCGCTTCGTTTTCCATAACTTCGGTAAGCGTGGCATTCGCCTGTTCCATCATTTTGGCATTTCCTAATGCGAGTGTTTTGCCTTTTACGATTCCTTCTACCCCTTTACCTGTAACGGCACTGAAGTTTTCCGTTTTTAAAATTTCAATATTTGACTCAAAGCCTTCTAATTGACGCTTATTTATTTTCAGAAGTATGTCGTAAAAAATTCTAGTTAGAATTTTCATTTTTTTGTTTACTGTTACATCTCCATGCCCAAGCTCTCTAATATGATACTCAATATTTAAAAATACATTGTCAAAAATTTTCTGCGGACATTCCTTTTTT